>Ga0190274_10001687_pt1 | contig 12951 bp, 12 predicted proteins | sample Popmic531T_FD_133002 | JGI IMG/M metagenome (GOLD analysis project Ga0190274, IMG submission 133002) | Populus adjacent soil microbial communities from riparian zone of Yellowstone River, Montana, USA - 531 T | ecosystem: Environmental > Terrestrial > Soil > Riparian zone | place: USA: Montana...
CATTGTTTGAAAATCCGTATCCTTCTTTTGGGATGCCAAGCTTGTTAGTATCCAAATCCTTATTCTGATTTTCGTCATGCAGTACGCTTACCGCGTAGTTGCCGGGTTTTATACCAGCAAAGATTATTTTCATTTTGTTGTCTGTCACTTTAACCACTTTGCCTGTGGCAACTTTTCTAGGAAAATGAGAAGTGCTATCATATAGCCCCAGCAAAATATCTCCATTTTTATTTTTGATATCCTCAATGGTCACGACCAAAGTGCTTTGTGCACGGACGAAATGCCACGAGGCCAGTAAGCATATAGATATCAATGTAACGATAAATGTTTTCATAGTCGATTTTGGCACCGTTTTAAAATTGCAACATTCAGCCCCATCGTTGTCAACGAATGCCATACGAAAAATCATTGAATGCCTTATGATGTTGACGTCTCCAGCAATTCCAACGAATTCAAATCGCAGAAACGGTGATCATCTGAAGCGCGTCACAACAGCGCAATATTTAATTTATATACTTGATAATTTTAACTCACAGAACGAAAACTTCGTTCCAAACTCATCAGCGCGGTCTCCCCTGACACATACCCAAAATTGATCCACTCACGGAACAAAATGAAATGGCAGCGTAATGACATTTAACAATGGATTCAACCTATGGTTCATAATAATGGACCAAAAAAAAATTGAGATAGAATATAAACTTTCGACAAAACAGCCGTGCGTTCGCGGAACATTACGATGACTCCGCCATCAAGTGCTTACCTTGACCTCTTCATTCTTTTTCATATTAGTTAATAAAACGCCTAATAGGATAACCGCAATGGCCATCACCTGAATGCTATTGACTGGTTCATTCAATATCCACCATCCCATAAATACTGCAACAACGGGATTAACGTATGTATGAGTGCTCACTTGTGCAGGTGTCCTGACAGAAAGGAGCCACATAAACGCAACAAAGGCTATTATTGATCCCATAAATGTCAGATATGCAAGCCCACCCAATGCACTTGGCGTGATCGAATAAAACGAAAATTGTCGATACTCCTTCATGATAACAGCAAGAATGGTGCTTACTACAGCTGCGCCAAGCAACTGGATCGAGGCCGCCATAAGATTAGACGCTTTCTTGTCTGAATTCGAATTACTTGCATAAAGAGAACCTATAACCCATAACATGCAACTGACAAAAAGTACGGCATAACCAGCCACCTTTAGCATTGCAGGGACTTGCTGAGTCACATTTTGGGGCGCGTATAGAATAAAAGCCACTACCCCGAGGAAGCCAACTATTAATACGAAAATGATGAGTCTTTGGCTGAAGTAAAATCCCCAGCGACCTTTGTCGAACAATAAAAATATAAAGGGCTCCGTTGCAGTTACGACTGCCGCGTGCCCGGATAAAACGTATTGCTCCGACCAGGTTACCAATCCTGAACCGCCCACCAGCATTAGTACGCCGCTAACTAAAAGAACCTTTAGGCTGCTAACATCTGGCAAACGCTCTCCTCGAATGAGGCAATAAATGAAGAGGAGTATACCAGATACACCAAACCTAAAGGCAGATAGCAAGAACGGAGGGAAACTTTTCAAGGCGAAAATGACTGCCATGTACGTCGTTCCCCAAATAAAGTATATCGCAAGAAAGGCGAGTAAAATTAAGATTGAATTTTTATAACTTGATTCGTTACGCATCTCAACTACACTTATACGAATTGATAAAGCGGTTCACGCATAATGGCCGACTCGATACTTCAAGTGTGTTGCTTGTCATACACGTGGAGTTTAACTAGTTTTTGAAACGCGATTCTCATGCAATTGTTTTTTTGAATTTTTGACGACGAAATGAAAAGAAGTCTAAGGCTGTCAGGTAACAATTAAAGTTGAAACGGCAATCAAAAATTAAAGCAACAAAATTCCGATTGTCTTTTCAGATTTGGTACACAATATGATAGTAAAAAGTAGAGGACAGAATTAAATGGGATATTAAACAGATACAATAAAAATAATTATGAAAAATATTTTTTTGACCTTAGTTGGTGTAGCAATGCTTACCACGGTCACACTGGCCCAGTCAGCAGAAGAATCTGAAAAAGATAAAAATCGCGGGACAAAAGACAATGTAACAAAAAGAGACCATCCTGCGCAAGATACGAGTAAGTCTAAGCAATCCGATGCTTTAAAGGGACCGGGTGTCGGCGTGGCAGAATCAAATGAAGCAGACAATTCAAAAACTGATGAGAAAGAAACTGTTACACAAAAAGAAAAAAGAAATAAGCCGGGCAAACGTAGCCAAACTGATGAAGATGAAACTGGGAAAAAAAGCAAAAGGTCTGAAAGGGATAACCCTGAATGAATTTCTTCAGCTCTGATTTCGACAATTGGTAAAATCGATGAATCGCAAGGTCGCGAAAGGGACTCTCCTACTTTACCAGAAAGACCTAACGCGCATTGCTTTTCGGAAACATGACTCGATTGGTCTCTTTTAGTAACGCAGTCACGGCATCTTTAATGATTCGGCTTCGCACTTCGGAGGCGTGTTTCGGCTCAACCAGATACACCACCAATGCTTCAATCCAGGTATTGGCGTTTGTCCGAAAACACACGAAAGGATATTCTTGTATTTCGCGTTCGTCGAGTGGAGTTTCCGCGATCAACTTTTTAAGAGATTGAATTCGTTCCGGCATTTCAGGACCAAGCACGTTTCTGGTCACTTCTCGTAAGGTTGACTCCACGAAATTCACATCGCTTTCGTAGGCGATATGGAAAGGAATTTCATTCCAAATAAAAGGAAACTTATCCCAAGAGTAGTTATACACGGGCGAACCAAGGGTTAGGCTATTGGGGAAGCGAATCAGCCGTCCGCTAGGCAAATCGTTGGTTAAATAATCGCCGGAAAATTCCCACAACGTGGTATCCAGGTAGCCAATTTCAACCACATCGCCCCTAACTTCTTCCAATTGAATGCGATTCCCTACTTGATAGGGTTTGCGAATAATTATGTAAAACCATCCGATCAGCGAAAGGATCGGCGTTTGGAGCGCGAAGCCAAGCACCAAAGATATTAACCCCAACGACACGGCAGCGGTATACCAATTGGAAAACAACATCGTGATTGCGATGAACGCAATGATGAGCAAAGCGAAGAACCGGATAAGTCGTACAGCGTTGTAATGCGTGGCCTTGCTGTGTGCATGGAGTGTAATGAACTGCTCTGCCCAACGGGAGAGTAAGAATACCAAAAAAGAGAACGTAGCACCCAGAAAAACTTTCTTTAGGATATCGCGCGTGTTTCCGAGGACATTGAATACGTTCAAGTCTAACAGGAAATACAAGATTAGGCAAACCAGGGCAGATAACACAAAAGTTCCCATCCACCAAGCGTGTCGTTTCCCAGTGACTTTTCGCGACCTGTTTTGATGTTTTATAGAACCAAGTTTCATGAAACTATGATTATCCTAACAAAAACAACTCACTGAAACAACAGCCTTTCGGTTATCAAAAAGAATTTACTAAAGACTTATTAAAAATCTCACTTCGAAATAATACAGCCCGATATGACTATCTCTTATTCTTAGGGATTGTAATGGGATCGTTTACGATTTGCTTCGAGATTTTTTAGCTGTCTTCCGACCGGTTTTTTTTGACCGTCCAGTTTTTTTCGACGGAACTTTTGCACCACGCTCTCGGGCTTCAGATAGCCCAATCGCGATGGCCTGCTTCCGACTTGTTACTTTTTTGCCGCTACGTCCACTTTTTAATGTGCCACTCTTGCGCTCACGCATTGCCTTCTTTACTTTGCGTTGCGCTGTTTTTCCATACTTTGCCATAGTCGTTACGTTTTTTTCTTGTCATGCGCGAAAAGAATGCCAGGGGAAAGTGTGCATTTTGATCATAAGTTCAGTTAAGTACCCATCTCCGGAGCAACCATTCCGCAATTCATATCCGCAATTCATAGTGGTGCACAACTTGCAAGCCACCAGACTATGTTGATGCGTGAATACCCTAGGCCGATTTGACACATGATTTCAGGAGGCACGTTAAATTGTCGTGGAAATAAATTCCCGCAAGTGAATCATACTCTACAAAAAAAACCAAGTCTTTTTGAGATGAACAGACTTACAGAAGAATCTGCATAAATAAAATAACGGACAGCGAAAAGGACGCGCGCTAGTCCGGGCGTTTGCTAAGGTTTCAAAATTGTTGCTGCGGAAAGCCAAACATAAAAGTTTTTCTTACTGATTACTTTCAGATATTTTATCGTGAATCTTGATCGAAATATCCGTATTGGGAGTTAGTAAAATTGCTTCCAACCCTTCTTTATTACGCCTGACCTGAAAGACCACTATCTTATCATTGATGCGCAAGTTTGTAATCGTGATATCGTTTAAAAAAGAAGGCAACACGGGGTAACATAGGGTTATCAAGTTCTCCTTAGCCTCGATCTTCAGTCCCAGGCAGGCCTGAATCATCATAAATACTGCACCAACAGACCACGCCTGAGGAGAACAAGCGACAGGGTATGAGATTGGAGACCTTTCGCCCTCCCGCTTAAATCCACAGAAAAGTTCAGGTAGTCGTAGATCGTCTACGTGTTCTGCTGTATTAAAGATTGAAGACAGTATTTGCGCTGCTTCGCTCATCAAATGATATTGCGAGAATCCGTAGGCGATCATAGCGTTATCATGCGGCCAAATGGATCCGTTGTGATAGGACATCGGATTAAATCTTCGCTCCTGTGAGGATATCGTGCGAATCCCCCATCCGGAAAACATCGAGTCGCCTAAAAGATTCTTTGCCACAACGGATGCCCGTTCTGAGGTGGCAATGCCAGAAAAAAGACAGTGACCAGCATTCGATGATAAAACATTACAGGGTTTTTTTTTACCATCCAAGGCGAGGGCATAAGTCTGCTTGCTTTCTGACCAAAACATGTTGTTAAAATTTTCTTTTAATTCAGCAGCCTCGCCTTTAAGCTTTAAAGAAACATCTTCATACCCTAGGGCACGTGCCATTTGACTCGCTTTGATCTTTGCGTCGTATACGTATCCCTGCACTTCACATAAAGCAATTGGCTCTTCCGCCAGACTTCCATCTTCATGAAAAATTGCATCATGAGAGTCTTTCCATCCCTGATTTGTAAGTCCTTTTGACGATTTTGTTTTATATTCTACAAATCCATCACCATCAATATCACCATAAGCATCAATCCAACGGAGTGCCTGGAAAATGTTTGGCCATAATTTCCTGATGGTCGTTAAATCGTTGGTACGCTCAAGGTAATTGCCGGCAAGGCTGATGAACAATGGCGTGGCATCGATAGTCCCATAATACAGTTTAAATGGGATTTCACCCAGCGCAGCCATTTCGCCTCCGCGCGACTCGTGGAAAATTTTACCCGGTTCTGCATCCTGAAAAGAATTGAATTCGTGCGCTTGCGTGCTGGCAAGGTATTCGAGAACCCCTTTCGCGAGGGCGGGTTCCGCCCAAAGACACTCCATAGCCGTAATAATTCCATCACGCCCGAAGGGCGTACTGTACCACGGAACGCCTGCATGTGGATATAGGCCATAGTCGGTTTCGCTGATCATCGTGATAAGATCTGATTTGGAACGAGTGACCCACGCGTTGAACTGATCATTCGAAGTTAAAATATTGGATGAATCACAACTGATCTTTTTTATGTAATTATCAATTTCCTTTCTCGAATTTTCAAAATCCAGAGCGACGCGATCCTCGCGTTCCTGGCTAAAGGTTGTTTTTACATCCAATGCAATTTTTTGCTTCGGAAGGAGATAAATGTTATAGCGGGCAGTGGTGCCATCGATGGAGACGGGCGGCGGATTATAATAAACTTTGGTAGTTCGCTTAACATCGTCCAATCCGAGGTAAGAGAATATGACATGTTCATTTGTTTGAACCGGGTCAAGATTTATTCCCCTGCGCTCCCGGGGTGTTCCTCTTATTTCGAAGATGTCCGAAAAATCAGCTTGACACGTTAGCTCAATATCAAAATCAATGGGCTCCAAGCCAAAGTTTACCAACTCGATTCTTTCGTGGTAGGCTGCCTTCCATATAAACTTAGTCCGACCGATATGAACAGTTCCTCGAAGCATTATTTCGCCAGTCTTGCCAGTAAGGTCGGGATTTGTTAGATCTACCATCAACATCTGATTATCTTCTCTGGGGCTTGAACTGAGAAGCATGGGGCGCTGGCCATTAATCTTCAATTCCATAAGGGAAATATGTCTGGTCCCATCGTGGTAGATACCTTGGGTGTTCAAGCCGACCTGATGGATATCTCCATGGTAATCGAAGATGGCGAATGTGTCATCTTGTTTCAGCACCATCGTGCGCTGGTCTGCGAAAGACGACGTCGCTAGTATATAGTGTTGATTTTCTACTTCTATAAAATTCATACTTTCGTCACCATTAGGTTCATCTTCGTGCCGTTCAGGCCCATCATCGTTTCATAGACTTTTACATAGCCCCTTGCCATCTGATCTGCGGTAAAACGTTCCTCAAAGGTTTTCCTGCATTCCTCTCGTTCCAACAATGAAATATTTTGTACTGCCTTTATGGCCTGTTCCTGATTGTCGACTATAAATCCGTTCCTGCCGTGCTCGATCACTTCCGGCACGCTCCCGCATCGATAAGCCACCACGGGCGTTCCACACGCCATTGCTTCTATCATCACCAATCCGAAAGGTTCGGGCCAGTCAATTGGAAAAACAAGAGCGATAGAATCGGAAAGAAATTGTTGTTTTTCATCTTCATTGATTTCATCTAAAAATTCAATCAATGGATGATCGAGCAAGTGTTTAATGTTTTGTTCAAAATATTCCTTATCAGCATTATCTACTTTCGCCGCAATTTTTAAAGGTATACCAGCACCGATTGCGATCTCGATGGCTCGATCCACTCTTTTCTCGGGTGAAATCCGTCCCAGAAATGCCAAATATTTTCCTTTCTTAAAATTTGGTTTAAACAAGGCGGGGGGCAACCCGTGGTAAACATTTCCAACCCAATTCAACCACGGAAGAGGCTGCCGTTGAGCTTGCGAAATCGAAATCACAGGCATGTTCTCAAACATTTTATACAATTTCTCTAGTTCACAAATATCCAACCGGCCGTGCAGCGTTGTCACTTGGGGAGATGGATAAATTCTGGAGGTCGGATAATGTAAGTAATCAATATGGTAGTGCACCACGTCGAAGTTTTCAATTTCGTTTTGAACCATTTGCAGCATAGCGATGTGACTCGCCAGTGGGTCGACACATTCTGAATTTAGTCTCACTGCAGTATCACAAACCGGAACCAGCCGCGCCGTGGTCTTTGAATCTCCACTGGCAAAGAGCGTGACATCATGCCCCAGCGTCACTAGCTCTTCTGTTAAAAAAGAAACTACTCTTTCGGTTCCGCCATATAGTTTAGGTGGGACGCTTTCATAAAGCGGTGCCACCTGGGCTATCCTTAAACGTCTCATCTTAGTAAACCGTTTAAGTTCAACATCAACGAACAAACGCTTCTGAAGAAAGCCTGTAATATAGATTCACATCCTCGTAGTATTTGTCATTCGTATCAGGCCAATGATCTTTATCGAAACCAGGAGATTTTTTTAAATACTCCTTCTCTCTATTGTAAATAAATATATGTTCATCTGGTTTCAACTTCAGCTCCCTGAATGGAACAGCAAATAGTTTTCCACCCACGCCTAAAAATGAGCCGAATTCAATTACAACATACTCTATTTCTCCGCTTTGAATATTAATCATCAGGTCATTAACCTTTCCTAGTTTTTCCCCAATAGGATTTTCGATTTTATCTCCTATGATTGAGGTCGCAGTCAACCGTCCAACGGGGATATTAGCATCGACGCCTTCGTGATTGGCTCCCGTCGAATTATCTTCCGAATATGATTTCTCTTGTGATGACATAGTTTTAAAATTTAATGAGTTTAAAAAATTCTCAGCCCCAATGCCGTGAGTTAGGGTTCATTAAAAAAACAAAATATTATGCCAGGTAGTTTGAGGGTTATGGTTAGATTTTGATGCTAAATACTTATTGGGAATAGAAATTTTTCCACAACAATGTATAAAAGCTGCCCAATTTTCTTGGATCCGGCAATCGACGCTGGAGCATTGACCATAGCAATTGATCATCAAAATCAAATGAATCCGATAACTCAAAAGCTGATGAGAAAGAAACAGCTACCAACAAGCAAAAAATAACAAATCGGGAAAATGGAGCCAGGCTGACGACCGATGAGACCGGCAAAACATAGGTCTGCAGGGATAACGCTCAATAATTTGTACAGCTTCTGTTGAGTTTCTTTATAGGCCGCAAATTGTAATCGGAGTTCCGAAATTTCAAGTTTTGCTGCAGAGCTATTGGTCGGGGCTTTTTAACTCTTGTTCCAGTTCTTTTTTAAGATTATGTGCCGCCTTCGCTTCATCGATTGAATGAGATTGTTGGAGGCTCTCCTCTCTTTTCGTGAACTCACTTAAATGTGCATAGTATTTTCTAATAACCTTTAATTCGTCCTCGGTCATGTTTTCAACATTTACCAACCGGTTACTCGCAAATTCATGTGAGGCAACAAGTTCGTTGAGCTTTAATTGAATGGCGAGAGAATCCTTATTTTGAGATTTTTGAATTAGAAATACCATTAGAAAGGTGATAATGGTTGTACCGGTATTGATAACCAGTTGCCATTCTTCGGAGTAATTAAAGAGTGGGCCTGTTACCGCCCAAACAATTACCAACGTAAGGGCAATCAAAAATGCAGGGGTACTGCCCGCGGCGGATGTAACGGAAGCCGAAAACCTCTCCAGAAGGGTCGGACTTTTTATCTGCAACTGTTTCATAAGTTCATTTTTTTTTCGTCAAACAATTTTTGTACCGACAGAAAAGTGTAGGTAGTTGGAGGTTTCGTACAATTCATCGAGGTCAAACTTGCATACTTGTTCCTTGGAACAACGGAAACAACTATAATCTTTGACTATTTTAAATCAAACTGTTCCTTTTTAAATCAAACTGTTCCTTGCGATTTTTTTTGTTGTGATTTAGGGCTATCCTTTGAGCAAAAACTTCCCCGCCTTTGGACAAATTTCCCTATGACCATTTGTATTCCCCTAAGGTGACGCTTATAAAAACAAATGAGTACTTATTTTTTATTTAGACACATATTTTATTAACTCGCTCCAAAAGTGGCTGGTTTCAAAATGAAATGTGATGCGCCCAATTCCAGACTTTTTTCTTTACTCGGTACCATTTTATTAAGCTTGACCGCAAATTTTGAAGCGGTATAAACAACAATAGGAATATTTTTAAATGATTGATGTTTTTTGAGACACTCAATCAATTCAAGCCCATCCATCTCTGGCATATCAATATCAGTAAAAATAATTTTTGGTTTTTCTGTAGTCATCTGTAAAAGGTCGAAAGCCACCTTTCCATTTTGTGAAAGTATGCAAGCTATTTTTGGGTTGATCCGGAGAACAGCTTCACAGAATAACTCTGCGTCGTCAGGGTCTGGGTCAACAATTAGTATGTGCATGTTTGCCAACTGAATATTTATAAATTTCAATTGCCCATCTTAAGCCATCTCCGCTGCAACCTTAGCCAGGTTTTTCTATCCAATAAATGTTTGTTTTCTTTCTTTAAAATGCTAAGTGTGCCTTTCTAATTATCTCAACATTTCTTCAAAAAGAAATCTTTCCGATAGTTGCCACCATCCGCGATTATGTGACTGATGTTTCGTCTTAGGATTTTTGATTAAGTCTCTAAGAAAATCGGTATAGGCCGTACCAACGGGACGCCCAGAGCTAGCATCATAAACACCACGTTCATATTCACCTGGATTTTCAGTGAGGAGTTTGCTCCACCCATACGATCCAAACATAGCCCAGGCTGTCGCAGCGCGAATATCAACTCCCTGTGATATCAATTGCAAGCAAGTATTCCAAAGATAACTGAACCATGCGATCTGCTCCTCGGGACTACCGTGGATATGGATTTCGGTAATGGCAATTGGAATTTTATAGCGTTCCCAACATTCCTTTAACAGCACGTTTGGTCCATGTTTTTCTCTGTGCTGCACTCGTATCGCCTCCACATCAGCATAATGGTGTTTACCATTTGATCCATAGGTATTGGATGGATACTTGCCTGGTGTTTCATCCAGGAAACGCTCAGAAGTTAAATAGTAATCTACTCCGATAATATCTGGCCTACATAAATTCTGAAGAAAAAACTCAAGTTTTTCTTGTGATACTCCCACCCATAGCAAATAGTCCCACATGGCATGTCCCGGTTTTATAAAGCCACACAATAAATCATTTGTAAGCCATCGCCTTACATTTTCGAAGTCCGCCTGATATCGCAGAAGTGGCGTGCTGAAAGTTTTCCCTAGATCTTCCGTCTGGATGAGCTTTGCTCCTGGAATAACTTTGCGAATGGCGTTCATGGCCAACACAACGGCTTTCATCTCGTTAAGAAACATCTCTGCAAAACTTTTGGCACTTTTTAAATGAGGATACCAAAATCCATAAAGGCCGCAGAATCGCGCGGTCGTTAAAGGCTCATTGATGGGCGTAAAATATTCTAACCACGGAAAGGTTTCCGCAACCCTGGCAGCATACTTTTCTAACTCTCTCGGAAAACTGGGGTTATTTAAAGATGCGTGTATAGGGCCACTTCCGTGATGAAGAAGGCCAGCGATCGGTGTTATCTTATAGTAACGCAGGGCATTCATTTGTCGTGTTAGCCACGACCAGGACAAGTCGCTTGGATTATGATATCGTTCCCAAATGACCGGATAACGCAGGGCTTTAACACCGAGTTGTGCGATACATTGGATGTCCAGAATTCCCCTTCGGTAATGGCCACAATAATCAAGCTGATCGGCATAAGTATCGTCAATTCGATTATACGAACATTCAAGTCCGCCCCATAGCTCAGGTGTGTTGTTTGCCATGCCCGTAAATTCTAGTTTAACTTTTGATTTTGCTACTTTTCAAAAGTGTCAACGATTGAGCTATCAGTCGATCAAAATTATAACATTTGGACGCCCTAAGCCACCTGAAAAGGTATGTGTTCGACATAAACTAAAAGAATTAAGAAGTATAAACCCTCGCTGTTCGTTTAGACAACGAGGGTATTTGATTCCCGGTTAACTTTTTTTCTTTTTTTTTCCGTTCGTTTCCGGTGCCTGCTTTGCGAGTTTTTCCTTAAAATCCGTCAGTGCGTCTGCTAATTCCTGTAACTCTGGGTCGAGGCCAGGAGCAAATTCCTCTATTCGTTCCGGGCCCGCCGGTATTGGAAAGGCTTGGCGTGGTTCCTTTAATGTCACCAATTCTCCGTTGTTTCCTAAGGGCGCAGGACCACTGAAAATTTTATCCATCTGTGATCCATCCAGGCGGAAATGATACTGTTCACGATGAATACCAGCATCTAGCAATTTTTTCACTTCGGGGTATTGCGAAGAATCAAATTTTGGTATTGGTAAAACTTTACCCCACTCGACTCCTAAAGTTTCCAAGGCCTTCGCGAAGGCTGCCTGATGAGCTTCATCGCGTACAATCAAAAAAGCAACTGTAGCCCTGAGGGTCGCGTTTTCAGACATTTGATAAATCCGACATTTTTGTATTCGGCCCGTGGCTTCCAGTACAAGGTTGTCCATCAAATCCAAAACTAAATTTCCATGGTTGTGTACGTATGACCCGCTCCAGGGATTACCCGCAGCGTCAACAGGTAGCGCACCTTGCGCCCCAACGATGAAATGGTGCGGATTCATCTGGTCCTTTGCCATATTCATTGACGCCTCTCCACCCTTCCCTGGCACGTCAAACTTTTTGCCATGGTACTCAGGGGCACCGTCTAACAGTCTAGCAATAGTTTTGGAAATTAACTCTACGTGGCTAATCTCCTCTATCCCTACTCCCTGGATAAGATCCAGGTATGGTACAGCATCTCCTCTGAAGTTAAAACTTTGAAAGAGGTACTGCATCATTGTGCGCATTTCTCCAAATTGTCCGCCTAAGCCTTCTTGTAAGGCATTCGCTGCTGATGGGTCAGGTTCATCGGCGACAATTTCATTGATCAGTGATTGTACGTGATAAAACATAAATTGGATTTTTTTTTATTAAAATTGACTTCAACAAAAACCAATTCACAAAGCGCTACTTTCTTTTACTGTAGTGAAAAGTTTATAGCCCTCTCCTATTGATTTAGATTTAGAATTTAGCGTGACTTGGCACGTCAAGCGAAGGACAGTACTTCAGTTTTAGGGAAATAAATAAATTGTTGTTCTGAAGATTAAAGAATTCCGGCCACCGCCGGAGTTGTTTATCTAATACCTAATCATGGCCTTCAACTTTCACAATCTTGTTATAAATTCCTAATAACAGGAATGGTGCTGCCCACTGGCCAATGAAGAGAGCTGTATGGTTTTTCCCTAATAGCTTTAGCGTGAGCGATGTGGCCATCGCACCTACTGATGCCCAAAGAAACAGATCAGATGGTAATTTTGCAGTTTGTGATTCTATCGCCTTTGCTACAGGCCCTTCCTTTCGTTCAGGATTCATATTTGAAACCTTGCTCTTCAATTCTTTCTCGATGGTCGTTTCCATAGTTTTGGTTTTTTTCTTGCTATTCAACAACATCGTGCCAAAAATGATACAGCCGTAATCGTGCGTCATTTTCTTGCTTTAAGGAACAACATTGTTCTTGATCAATGCAACATTTGTTAATCCGATTGACAGCATTTTTTGAGCTATGGCTTACGGATTTAAAACTTCCAGAAACATTTTTCAAGTATTGCCCAAAATCGAAAAGCAAATTAATTTGTTGTAGAACTTTTTTATAGCTCCGCTTTACGTTATAACCACGGGCATCCGAATGGTAATTAATTCCACAGGCGCGGAAAGTATTTCCGTCCCGTGAAAATC
>Ga0190274_10001688_pt1 | contig 12950 bp, 13 predicted proteins | sample Popmic531T_FD_133002 | JGI IMG/M metagenome (GOLD analysis project Ga0190274, IMG submission 133002) | Populus adjacent soil microbial communities from riparian zone of Yellowstone River, Montana, USA - 531 T | ecosystem: Environmental > Terrestrial > Soil > Riparian zone | place: USA: Montana...
CCTCACGTTCTTGAGCGTCGGGACGTCGAGGCCGCAGACGAGCAGCAGCTCGTCGGTGCGGTCGAGCGTCGCCAGCATCGGCCCGTGGAAGAACGGCGACGTGTCGACGACGATGATGTCGTACGACTCGCGCGCCACTTCCAGGAGCCGGGAGAGCTTGGTCTCCGTGACGAGCTCGGCGTCCTCCGGGCGCACGGGCGCGGGGAGGATGTCGAGCCCCGAGGCGTGCCTCGTCGTGTAGCCGGCGAGCTTCTCGGAATCGAGCTCGCCCGGCGCCACGACGAGGTCGTAGATGGTCTTCTCCGGCTCGAGGCCGAGCATGATCGCCGCATCCCCGAACTGGAGGTCCAGGTCGAGGAGCAGCGTGCGCTTGCCCTCGTACTTCGCGAAGGCGGCAGCAAGGTTCGTCGAGGTGACGGTCTTGCCGGTTCCGCCCTTCGGCGAGAAGACGGTCACGATCCGGCCGCGGCGGGTCGGAGCGCTCACGGGGGCCTTCGCGCCGTTCCTGCTCGCCTTGCGGATGGCGAAGACGATGTTCTCCGTCATCTGCGGGAGAAGCAGGACGTCCGAGACGTCCGCCTCAAGCGCCTCCTCGAGAAGGACCGAGGCCTCCCCGGATGCGAGCAGGATGATCGGCGCCCGCGTGTGCTCGCGGAGCGAGGCGATCTCGTCCCGGGGCAGCGTGGAGCTGCGCGTTCCGTGCAGGACGGCTTCGAGATGGCCGCCGGTCAGCGTGCCGGCCGACTCCGCGACGCCGACGCTGGTCCCGACGAGCTCGACGTCGGCGTGGCGCTCCAGCGCCTCGCAGAGCTGGTCCAGGCCGTCGCACGAGCCGGTCATGAAGATCCGGGCCTTCTCGCGGGTGGGTGCGGAGGTGTCGACGCTCATTCCGTCACCCCGCTGAGGCCGCTCTGCACGATCTCTTCGATCTGCTGGCCCTTGAGGCCGTCCTCGAAAAGCGTCCAGTAGTTCTCGGCGCTCTCCGGGCTGTCGGCGGCGTCCGTCGGCGGGCGCAGCACGAGCGTCCAGACGCCGTTCGAGGCGATCCAGAGGAGCTTTTGCTCCTGGGCGTCCGTGAGCGCGAGCTTGACCGCGAGGTTCTGGGCCTGGCCGCCCTCGGAGATCTTGCTCGCCACGTCGCTCGACTTGGCGCCCTCGAGGACGAGGATGTCGCGCAGCATGACGCGGCTCACGTGGTGCGTCGCCCCTTCGGGGACGTTCCACGTGCCGACGACGTCGACGCGATCGCCGGCCTGAAGCACTCCGGAGAGCAGCTGATGCTGGTTGCCGGGGAGCTGGATGGCGCGGAGGTTGCCCGTGAGCTGTGCACGGATCCCCTTCTCGGCCTCCGAGCGGAAGCGGAGCTGGCTGACCTGCTCGCCCTTGAAGATCTCGTCCGAGACGATCTTCTCGCTCACGTCTGCCGGCTCGAGCAAGGCGCCGGGGGCAACCTGGGAGCGCTCGATCTCGGACTGGACGACGTAGCCGTTCGCTTCGAGGTCGGCGCCGGACGTTCCAGCGGGAATGTCCTTCGCCGCAACCCAGACCGGGACGAGCTCCTGGTTCTCCTGGAGGCGGCCCCGCTCTTGGGAGACGTAATAGAAAACAAGGAGGACCGCGACGGCGGCGAGCGCGATCGCGAGCCCGAGGTTGCGGAGTCGATACGTCATTGCACCACGTCTTTCTGGTCTCGAATTACGTGCCTTATCGGCGGTCTCGGCCCATGAGATGAGCGCCGTTTCCTGCAGCCGCACGGAGCGCGCGGCGGTGGGTCATTCCACGCGCTCCGTCGTCGTTGCACTGAAGTTCCCTGACTGGACGATGATCCCGAGGAGGTTGATCGAGTACGGGTACGTCGCCGTGACGGTGATGTCGTCTCCGCGGAGGAACGTCGAGCTGACGGAGACGGAAAGCTTGGACTGGTCGAGGTTGACCGACGCGTTGCGCACGCGGTTCTCGACGCTGGCCGTGGGGTTCGGCAGGTCGCGCGCGACCGCGCCCTGGCGCCCGCCGGCGCGGACGGCATCCGTCAGCGTCACGTACTGGTGGAAGATGATCCCGAACTGAATGACCCCGAACAGGAGCAGCGCCAGAAGCGGCAGCACGAGCGCGAACTCGGTCACCGTCTGACCTTGTTCCCTGCGGGTGATCCTGTGCGGCGAAAGTGTTTTCTGCATGAGGGTGAAACCGTGCTGCTTTGCGAGATGGAAGGCGGGCCCTTTTTCTGCGAGGGGCGCGGAAGAAGGACCCGCCTGAGCTTCGAATTGCTAGAGGATGGCCGTGACTGAGTCGAGCGCAGACGAAATGGCGCCCGAGAGGAAGCCGAGGGCAACGACGATCCCCAGCGTGATCACGGCGAGCACCACGCCGTACTCCGCCATGGTCTGACCGTCCTCGCGCCTGATGAGGGACTTGAACATTCTCGATTCACCTCCCTTCCCTATCTCCGGGCACACACGCCGGCGCGCTGAACGTCCGACGAACCGATCGCGAAGCTGAATGCACATGCGCGGTGAGAGCCGGTTCGTCGTGCGGGCGGTAAGCGTGGTCACGTTGATGAAACCTCCCAGAGCTAAGAGCTCTTCGGCGTGACCGCTCCGCCGCTTGGCTCCAACTGCCCGCACCATCGGGTACTGGAGGCGGCGCGAGAATCCCCCGGCTGGGTGGTTCGCGGCGAGTGCCCCCTTTCGGGGGAAGATCGCCCTGAGGCCTCGCCCCGATAGTCCGAGCAGGTTCCGTTGAGCGGCAGCGGATCACGAATCACGTTCCGCGCCGAAGTGGCGGCCTCGGCGCCCGACACAGACGGGAGCACCAGGCACATGCCACAGAAGAAGACACCGCGGCGCCTTGTCACGCCGCTTCTGCTCTTCACGCTCGCCGGCTGGGCGCTCTGGGCGATCGGGCGCAACGCGCCCGCCCAGGACGGCCGGGGAGACGATGCAGTCGAGTCCCTTCACGGGGCGGAGACGGGTTCCACGCCCGCGCGACGCGCGACGTGGAGCAAGCGCCGCCTCGCGACGAGCCTCGCCTTCGCCACCCTGTTCTTCGGCGGCGCCGCATTCTCGGCAGGTGCCGGCGACGTCGTCGCTGAAGCCCTCGAGAGCGAGACGACGACCGAGATGACCTCCGCCGAGGAGGCCCCGGCCGAGGAGGCTTCCGCCGAGGAGGCTCCCGCCGAGGAAGGTCCCGCGGAAGAGGCTCCGGCCGAGGAGACTCCCGCCGAGGAGGCTCCGGTCGAGGAAGCTCCGTCCGACCCCGATGCCCCGGCCGAGCCGGGCGACCCGGGCGAGGAGACCCCTGCAGAGCCGGGCGACGGCGGCGAGTCTCCCGCCGAGCCGGGGGACGGCGGCGGCTCCGAGCCCGCTCCGGGCACGCCCCCTCCGCCGCTCCCGACGCCGGACGATCCGGACGAGAGCGAGCCGGCACCGGCTCCCCCGCCCGGCGTGGGCGAAGGCGCCAGGCCGATCGACCCGCGCGACCTGCCGGTCATCGACCGCTCGACGCGCAGCCCGGCCGAGCTCGATCCTGAGGCGGACGCGGACGGCTTCTTCGCCACCATCTGGCTGCACCGGCCCCTCCCCGACCCGACGCCCCCCGCGAAGCGTCTGACGCCCAGGTTCGCCCGCACGCTCGCGAGCGTGTCGAGGAGCGCACGCGTCGACTGGGCGCTGGTGCTCGGAGTCCTGCGGGCCCGCGGATTCGACGGACGCTCGCTCGCCGCGTCGACCGTCCGCAGCACGGCCAGGCAGCTCGCCTCGCTCGGCGCCCGCCGGCATCCGCGCGCTGCGCTCGACCGGTACGGCGACGACTTCGCCGCCGAGGCCTTCGCGCTCCGGAACTACAACCGGGCCGTCGGCCTCCGCGCCCTCGTCACCGGCTTCGAGGCGGCCAAGCCCTCGCTCCAGAAGCGTGTCCTCGCGGACAAGCGCCTGGACATCTACCAGGGCGGCCGCCTCGACATCGCCCTCGGCCGCACGGACATCCGCGTGCTCGTGCTCCTGCGCTACCTCGCGGAGTCCCACGGCCAGGTGACGGTGTCCAGCCTCACCAGCGGCCACGGGTTCTACTCCCGGCCCGGCGTCGTCTCGGCACACAGCTACGGGCTGGCCGTCGACGTCGCGGGAGTGGCGAAGCGATCGATCTACGGGAACCAGGAGCCTGGTGGGCTCACCGAGCGGGCCGTGCGCAACGTCCTGCTCCTGCCCGCCGAGCTCCAGCCGAAGCAGGTCATCTCACTGCTCGGCCTGGGCGGCCCGTCGTTCCCGCTGGCCGACCACCACGACCACATCCACGTGGGGTACTAGCCGGCCTTGACCATCACCCTGGAGCGTCAGGACGGCAGCACGGTCTGTGAGCGGTGTCTCCTCGCGGAGACACCGCTCTCCCGCCTCCGAGGGCTGCTCGGGCGTGCGGGCCTGGAGCGGGGCGAGGGGATACTCCTTCGCCCCGCTTCTTCCATTCACATGTGGTTCATGCGCTTCGCGATCGACGCCGTGTTCCTCGACCGCGAGGGCAACGTCCTCCGGGTGGTCGAGCGGCTTCGCCCCTGGCGCATGGCCGGCTGCCTCGGCGCCAAGGCCGTGATCGAGCTGCCCGCCGGCGAATGTGAGCGCGTGCGCCTGGCGGCCGGCGACCGGGTCGTCGTCAGGCCGGCCGCAGCACCCGTAGCGCACGCGGCCTGATCTCGAGCTCGACGGGCGGCGTCAGCACGACCGGCTCGCCGTCGACGGCGGCGTGCACGCGGGAGCGGCGCGAGGCGATGGTGATTCGCTCGCACGCCCACTCCACGAGCCCTTGGGCCTCGTCGGCCCGCCCTCGCGCGGCCTTCCCGAGCAATGCCACGAGCGCGCCGCGGCCGACGGGCTCGAGGACGTACACGTGCAGGAGCCCTTCGTCGAGACGGTCCCGCTTCCCGAGCTCGGCCAGCGTGTCGCCGCCGTAGTCGTTGCTCGACACGAGCACAATCAGGGCCTGCCGCTCCTCGTGGCGGCCGTCGACGTCGAAGGAGAGCGAGAGCGGCCGGCGCGAGCGGCCGAGGGCGGCTGGGAGCATGCGGAGGAACGCCATCAGGCGGTTGCGCGTCTTGCGCCGCGGGTCGTGCACGAAGCTCGCGTAGATCCCGAGCGAGACGTTGTTCAGGAAGACGCGGCCGTCGACGGCGCCGACGTCGACCTCCCGCTCCTGCCCGTTGAAGGCCTGCAGGGCGGCCAGGGGATCGTCCGGGTCGAGACCGAGATCGCGCGCGAAATGATTCCGCGTCCCGAAGGGGACGACGACGAACGGCAGGTCGTGCTCGAGGGCCACGCCGGCGACGGCGCCCAGCGAACCGTCCCCGCCCGCGACTCCGAGCGCCGGCGCCCCCGACTCGACCGCGGCGCGCGCGACCTCGGCGGCGTCTTCGCCCGAAGCCAGCTCGTGCGCCTCGACCCCGAGGCCTTCGGCCTTCGCGAGGAGCTCCTCGGCCGACGGCGACCCCGAGCCCGACCTCGGGTTGACGAGCAGGAACGGACGGGCCGAGACTAGACCGCGCCCTCGATGGCGTGCAGCGTCCAGGCCGGCCCGATGCGGACGAGGTGTCCGTCCGGGTCGGCGAGGTCGTAGACCTCCGTGCCGAAGCGCGTCTGGGTGATCCTGCCGCCCTCGATGCCCTGCCGCTCGAGCCGGTCGATCTCCGTCTGGATGTCCTCGGCGGCGAGCTCGAGGCGGGAACTGCCGCCGATCTCGCGGCCGCGCTCCGGATCCCACGTCAGGACGAGGAACGTCTGGCCCTCGAGCACGAAGAACGCGCTGTGGGCGTTCTCGCCCTCGTCGTAGGCCGCCGCGGGCCCGTGCCCCAGGAGGCGCGTGTACCAGTCGTTCGAGCGGTCGAGGTCGGTGACGTAGAGGTGGATCGCCGTGACCAGGCTCACGACGACGCGGGCTTCGGCTTCCCGCGCGAGGCGCCCACCTCGGCAGCGTGGCGCTTGTCGCGCTCCTTCTTCTTGCGCGTGCGGTCGTTCCGCCAGCGCTTGATCGGCCTCGAACCTCGTCCCATAGGGCTCGGACTCTATACATTCCCTGCCGTGCCGCTCGAACCAGGCCGCACCGTCGACGAGCTCCGAGAGCTCCGGGAGCTGACGGGGGACGAGGACGGAGCACAGCGCGTGGCCTGGACGGACACATGGGTGACGGCCAAGGAGTGGCTCTCGGGCAAGCTGGCACCCGCGGGGGCCGAGGAGGAGATCGACGCCGCCGGCAACCAGTGGTTCACGCTGCGCGGCGACTCGGAGCGGACGCTCGTCATCGGCGGCCACATCGACTCCGTCCCGAACGGCGGCTGGCTCGACGGAGCGCTCAACGTGGTCGCCGGCATGGAGGTGCTGCGGAGGATCGCCGAGGACCGCACGCCGCCGGTGACCGTGAGGCTCGTGAGCTGGGCCGACGAGGAAGGCGCGCGCTTCGGGCGCTCCCTCTTCGGGTCGAGCGCTGCCTCCGGGACGATGGACGACCAGGCGGAGCTGCGCGAGCGCACGGACGCGGACGGGATCCGCTGGGAGGACGCCTTGCGCGAGCACGGCGTCGACCTCGACCGCGCGCTCGACGCCCGCTCGCAGCTCGAGAACGCCGCCGCCTACCTGGAGCTCCACATCGAGCAGGGCCCGGTGCTCGAGGCCATGGACCTGCCGCTTGGCGTCGTGCTCGGGACCTTCGGGGTCGAGCGCCACCAGATCACCTTCCGCGGTCAGGCGGCTCATGCAGGCTCGACGCCCATGGACAAGCGCCGCGATGCGCTCGCCGCGGCCGCCAAGCTCGCCCTCGAGATCCGCGGCATCGCCGCGCGGACGGGCGACGGCGCCGTCTGCACGATGGGGAGCTGCGTGACGAAGCCCGGGATCGTGACCTCGGTCGTCGAGACGGCCACCGTGCTCCTCGACCAGCGCCATCTCGACGGCGAGAAGCTCGCCGCGATGCTGGCCGAGGCGAAGGAGGCGAGCGAGCGCTTCGCCGGCGAGGAGGACGTCGAGGTCGAGTGGGAGCGCGTCTGGCGCATCGACCCGATCCTCTTCGACGAGGCGCTGATCGGGCTCGCGGACGAGGCGATCACCGAGGTGTCGGGGCAGTCGCACCGGCTGCCGAGCGGCCCGCTCCACGACGCCGCCGAGGTCGTCCGAGCCGGCGTCCCGACCGTGATGCTCTTCGTCCAGAGCCTGCGCGGCCTCTCGCACACGAAGCTCGAGGACACGAAGCCGGAGCACCTGGAGCTCTCGGTGCAGGCGCTCGACCGGCTCGCGGCGAAGACGATCGACCGCCTGGCCGCCCGCTAGAGCCCAAGTAACAAAGTGTTACTTGGGGCGTTCGCCGACCGGCAGCCGGCCGCCGCGAGGGCGCCGGCGCTCACGAGCAGGCCGGTGCGGACGAGGAAGTCTTGCGGTCGAGCATCACGGGGCTCCCGCCCGCTACGACGCGCCGCCCCGGCCCGGAGTTAGACGATCTCGGCGATCGTCTGGCCCAGGTCGACGAGGCCGAAGGAGACCAGCACGACGAGGAGGAGCCCGCCGACGATCGTCACGCTGCCGCTGTAGAGGACACGCGGCACCCCCGGCCCCCAGCGGTCGGCGAGCAGCGCGAGTGGATAGCCGGCGACGAGGAAGAGAACGCCGAAGAGCGCGATCGCGAGCCCGGCGGGCTCGAGCAGCCGGAAGTCGACGTTGTCCGCGTCGATGACCGTCCCGCCGAGCACGGCGAGCAAGACGATTGAGAGCGCCAGGCCGCGCCAGACCAGGCGGGCGGGCAGCCAGCGCCGGACGACGAAGACGATCAGCCCTGCGGCCACTCCGGAAGGGATGCCGACGAACAAGACGAGGCCGAGAGTCCCGCCGAGCGTGATGTCGCCGACCTGGTTCCCGTTCTCCGTGAAGGTTCCCGTGGCCTCGGAGTCGACGATCGCGAGGCCGCGCATGACGAGCCGCGATCCGAGGCCGGCGACGACGAAGCCGACGACGATCCCGGCAGCCAGGCAACCCGCCAGCGGCCGTACCAGGCCCGCGACCCAGCCGTCGTGGGCGAGGCGCCCCGGGAGCTCGTGGCTCTCCATGTGCCGACCGACTCTAGGGCACGCGCGGCGGGACCGTGATGTGGTGGCCGACGAGGCGCGGGTCGCGGGTCGGGCCCTCCTTGCTGACGTGGATGGCGACCCGGCCGTTCGCCTCCTCGATGCGCCGCACGACCCATGGACGGCCGTCAACCCCCGAGCGTCCGAGCGTGGCGCCCACCTCGGGGATCTCGCCCTCGTGCACGCCACGCTGGAGCTCGTGGCCCTGCGAGCTCTCGCGGATCCATACGACCGGAGCGTCGATCCCCGCGTCGGGCGCGGCCGAGCCTCCCGACTCCCAGACCGCCCGCGGCTCGAAGCTCGGCTGCTCGGCCGCCGTGATCTCGCGCAGGGCGAAGCGCAGCTCGTCCGGCGTCGGGTTGCCCCAGTACCAGAACCCGCACCAGATCCGGTGGATGCGGCGCAGCGAGTCGAGCACGAACGTGTACGGCAGGAACGGGCGATGCGTCTCGTCCGTGAGCTCGAGGATGTCGAGCTCCGCCGCCACGGAGCGGTCGACGTCGGAGAGAAACGGGAAGTCGGCGCCGAGGCCGGCCCGCAGGGCACCGTTCACGTACGGCTCGTCCACCGTCACGGCCGCCAGGCGCCCGTACTCGCGCTGCACCTCGTCCTGGAGGAAGACGAGGTTGCGCAGCCGCACCTGCTCCTTCGGGCACCACCAGCCGCGCACGAATGCGAGCACGAGCGGCTGGGCGGGTGCGATCTCGCTGAGCGCGAGCTCCGTGCCCGTCGTCTCCGGCAGGCGGAGGTCAGGGAACGTGCCGCCGATCGTGAGGTCGCCTCTCATCGTCGCCTCCTTCGAAGCTGGTGTCCGATCCAGCGGGGCGCCCCGCGCCGTGCGCTCCGCACGGCCGCCGACACAGCCGGCGCAACGTCGTCACCGTGGATTCCCTCGCCGTGGCCGACAAGCACGTGCCTGGGGCTCAGGGTCCGGGCGATCTCCCGCAGCGCCTTGGGCTGGTAGAGGCGGAGGAAGGGATGCACGCTGAGGCGCTCGCCGGGGCCGAGGAAGTACGCCGTCGTCCCGAGCGCCTCGGTGCAGACGAGCACGCGCTCGTCCCGCCACCAGAGCGCGGCCTCGTGCCAGCCGGGGACGTCGAGGACGCGGATGACCTCGAACGGCGAGCCTGGCAGGCCGTCGAGCGGTACCCGGTGATGCGGGACGCCGTAACGCTCGGCGAGCACGGCGCAGTCGCGGTCGTGGCGGTCGATCAGCTGGACGACGCCCGCCGGCTCCCCCAGAGCCCGCACATGGGCGTCGACCTCGGGCCCGTCGACCGGGTCGACCAGCCACACGCGCCCGTCGGCACGCAGCGCGTGCGAGGCCCGCTCGAGCAGCGCCGGCTCCGCCGCGATCCAGCCGAAGCCGAACCCTGTCTCGTCGCAAATTCTGATCTTCACTTCGGTCATCCCGGGTGCTAGCTTCCTCTGTTTCCGCGCAGGCAACGGGTAAACGAGGTAGGGGAGGGCAAATGAGATCACTTCGGGTAGCCGCTGTCGCGCTCGCGACGGCAGTGGTGTTCTCCGCGACTGCGTCGGCGGCCGCCGACGAGATGCTGCGGCCACATCATCTCAAGAAGAAGGCTGCGCACTGGAACGCGAACGCGACGCCCGGGCAGCCTGGACCGGCGAACGCGCGCGGGAAGCAGCTGCGCATCAAAGTCCTGGGCCACGACGACCCGGGCGGCCCGCACGGCGACGTCTTCGTGCACAAGGGCTTCGCCTACATGGGCAGCTGGGGCCTCTTCAGCGACAGCGGCGAGTTCTGCCGGGCACTCGGCGTTCGCGCCTACGACCTCTCCGACCCGACCGATCCGGACCTCGTGTCCACCTTCGGCGACGGAGCGTCGGACCCGCGGCTCGCAAAGTCGTGGACGGAGAAGGTGCAGGTCCGCACGGTCAAGAACCGCTCGTTCAGGGGCAGCCTCGCAGTCGTGAGCTTCCAGGACTGCGCGCCGGGCGGGTTCACGGGCATCGGCCTCTACGACGTGACGGATCCGAGCGACCCCGAGCTGCTGTCCCTGCGCCAGAGCGGCATCTTCGGCGTCCACGAGCTCTGGATGGAGGTCCGCGGCAAGAAGGCCTTCGTCTACGAGGCCGCCAACTTCCACGAGGTCGACGCGTTCTTCGCCGGGGAGAACCCGGACGACGTCAACCCCGAGTTCCGCATCGTCGACGTCTCCAACCCGCGCAACCCCGTGCAGGTCGGCGACTGGAGCGCCTGGCGGGACATGGGCGTCACGCCCGTCATGGGCCAGGGCACGTTCCCGTTCAACTTCGTGCACTCCGTCTACGTCGACTCGCGCATCGCGTACGTCTCCTACTGGGACTTCGGGACGGTCATGCTCGACGTCCGCGACCCGTCCAACCCGAAGTTCCTGGGCCGGACGACGTTCAAGGAGGGCCAGGAGGGGAATGCGCACTCCGCCTGGACGAACTGGAAGGGCAATCTCCTCGTCCAGACCGACGAGGACTTCGACCCGACAGTGAACCCGGATGCCGAGACGGGCTGGGGCTACGGCCACATCTACGACATCTCGGACAAGTCCAACCCGGTGGAGCTCGCGACGCTCAAGCTCCCGAGCACGGGCCAGTTCCCGCCGCCGCGCCCCGGTGACTTCACCATCCACGACCCAAAGATCGCAGGGAAGCGGCTCTACACGTCCTGGTACACGGAGGGAGTCGTGGTCTGGGACATCTCCAAGCCGTCGAGCCCGAAGATCATCGGGCAGTTCATCCCGCCGGAGAAGGCCGAGGATCCACTCGGCGTCTTCTATCCCGGCGAGGAGTTCGTGGAGATCTGGGGAGTCGCGCTCGGCTCCGGCTACGTGGTCGCGTCCGACATGAACACGGGCCTCTGGGTCTTCCGGGCCCGCTAGTCCGCAACAGATCCGACGAATCGAGGGCCGGGGCAACCCGGCCCTCGCCGTTTCGGGCGTCCTTGCGGAGCGCACGCGTCGAAACTATGATTTAGACGTGTCTAAGGATCGAGGAGTCACCCGCCGCCAGCTGATCGTGGGCGCCGCGCCCGTCGTGGCGGCCGCCCCGTTTGCGGGCATGGCGCTCGCGGGCGGCCGGACGCAGGAGGCGAGGCACCTCGCCGGCCACAGGCCCGCGGCCGGGCACGCGGCGATGATCGGCGAAGAGGCCCCGGCACCCGGCGGGCCGAACGACCTCGACTCGCTCACCTATCCGCCCGAGGCCCTGCCGCACCAGCCCGGACGCGTGCGGGAGTACTCGCTGCTCGCGGAGGACAAGGAGATCGAGGTCGCCAAGGGCGTCGTCTACCCCGCGTGGACCTACAACGGCACGGTGCCGGGCCCCGTCATCCGCGCGACCGAGGACGATCTCCTGCGCGTCGCCTTCGCCAACGGGAGCTCGCACCCGCACACCATCCACTTCCACGGCATCCACCCGGCGAACATGGACGGCGTCTTCGAGATCGTGAACCCGGGCGACACCTTCACGTACGAGTTTCCGGCGCGCCCGTACGGGATGCACCTCTACCACTGCCACGCGACGCCGTTGAAGAAGCACATCCACAAGGGCCTCTACGGCGCGTTCATCATCGACCCGCCCGAGCCGCGTCCCCCGGCGAAGGAGCTGGTCATGGTCATGAACGCCTTCGACACGGACGGCGACGGCGAGAACAACTTCTACGCCGTCAACGGGCCGGCGTTCTACTACGCGCGCTACCCGATCAAGGTCAGCCGCTCGCAGACGGTGCGCATCTACATCGCCAACCTGACCGAGTTCGACCTGATCAACTCCTTCCACCTGCACGGCGACTTCTTCCGCTACTACCCGACCGGGTCGACCGACTCCTTCGAATACACGGACACGATCATGCTCTGCCAGGGCCAGCGGGGGATCATCGAAATCGACTTCGCCAACACGGGCCGCTTCATGTTCCACGCGCACCAGTCGGAGTTCACCGAGCTCGGCTGGATGGGCTTCTTCGAGGTCGAGGAGTAGGCGGACTCGTGGAAGCCCGCTCGGTCGCCGAGGACACGCAGCGCCGCGGAGACTCGACGCGCTGGCGGCTGTGGGCGCTCGTCCCGATCCTGCTCCTCGTCGCCATCGTCGCGCTCTTCTCGGCGCGCGGCGGGTCGGTGCTCGAGCTGGTCGGCCAGAGCCCGCCGCCCGCGGACGAGTTCGACATCCGCCGTGTCGAGCTCTCGCCGGGCGAGGTGCGGATCCGGGTCACGAACCCCCAGCGCGAGGACCTCACGATCGCCACGGTGACCGTGGACGACGCGATCGTCCCCTTCACGGTCGAGGGGGACGACACGCTCGGACGCCTGCGCTCGTCGACCATCGTCGTCCCGTATGACTGGGTCGAGGAAGAGCCGCTCGCCGTCGGCGTCACCAGCTCGACCGGGATCCAGACGACCGCCGAGGTTGCGGCGGCCGTGGAGACGCCAGGCCCGAGCGTGGACGGGTTCTTCGGGTACGCGCTCATCGGCGCGCTGGTCGGAATCGTCCCGGTGGCGCTCGGCCTGCTCTGGCTGCCGTCGCTCCGACGGGCGCGCCCGGAGTGGCTCGCCGCGTTCATGGCCCTCACCGGCGGCCTGCTCACGTTCCTCGCCGTCGAGGCGCTCTCCGAGGCACTCGAGCTCCAGGCCGTGCTGCCCGGAGCCCTCGGCGGGCCCGGCCTGGTCGTGCTCGGCGTGGCCACCAGCTACCTGGCGCTCACGTTCCTCGCCCAGCGGCTCGGGTCGGGCAGCGGCTCGCGGGGAGGCACCCTCAGCGGCCTGGCGCTCGCGATGCTCGTGGCCATCGGCATCGGCGTCCACAACCTCGGCGAAGGCCTGGCGATCGGCACATCCTTCGCCCTCGGCGAGCTCACGCTGGGGAC
>Ga0190274_10001689_pt1 | contig 12945 bp, 10 predicted proteins | sample Popmic531T_FD_133002 | JGI IMG/M metagenome (GOLD analysis project Ga0190274, IMG submission 133002) | Populus adjacent soil microbial communities from riparian zone of Yellowstone River, Montana, USA - 531 T | ecosystem: Environmental > Terrestrial > Soil > Riparian zone | place: USA: Montana...
ATTCAGCCAATGCTATCACCGGGAATACACGGGCAAATACGAGGAAGCATGTGAAGAACAGTCCGATGGTTCCGACAAAGATTCCTACTTCAATAAACGTAGGTGAATACATTACCCAACTTGACGGAAGGTAATCGCGGTGAACGGATGTAACGATGATCACAAAACGTTCGAACCACATTCCGATATTCACGAAGATGGAAATGATGAATGTTGCAAGCGCACTCCTGCGGATTTTTTTCACCCAGAAAAGCTGCGGTGTAATTACGTTGCAGGTCATCATGCTCCAGTATGCCCACCAGTAAGGACCGAATGCGCGGTTCTGGAATGCATAGGCTTCATATTGTACACCTGAATACCAGGCGATGAAGAATTCTGTGATGTATGCAACACCCACGATGGATCCCGTGAGGATGATGATCTTATTCATCAGCTCAATGTGCTGGATGGTGATGTATTCTTCAAGCGACAATACTTTTCTTGCAACAAGCATCAGCGTTAACACCATTGCAAATCCTGAGAAGATCGCTCCGGCAACGAAGTAAGGCGGGAAGATGGTGGTATGCCAGCCGGGCACGATGGATGTCGCAAAGTCGAATGATACGATGGTGTGTACAGAGAGTACAAGTGGTGTTGAAAGTCCTGCAAGTACCAGCGCTACTTCCTCGAAACGCAGCCAGTCGCGGGCAGTGCCTTTCCATCCGAATGAAAGCAAACCATAGATGAATTTTCTTGTAGGAGTTACTGCACGGTCGCGGATGGTTGCCAAATCAGGAATCAATCCAAGATACCAGAATACAAGTGATACGGAAAAGTAAGTCGAGATTGCAAATACGTCCCAAAGCAATGGTGAGTTAAAATTAACCCACAGCGATCCGAATTGGTTTGGAAGTGGAAGCATCCAGTAGTCCAGCCATGGACGGCCGGTGTGGAAGAGCGGGAACAAACCCGCACAGATCACCGCAAAGATTGTCATCGCTTCAGCAGAACGGTTGATTGACATTCTCCAGCGCTGACGGAACAGCAACAGGATCGCCGAGATCAAAGTGCCGGCATGGCCGATACCGATCCACCAAACGAAGTTGGTGATATCCCATGCCCATCCTACAGTCTTGTTCAATCCCCATGACCCGATTCCGTTTCCAATGGTGTATGCGAGACAAAGAATTCCCCATGTCATGGTGGTTGCGGAAACAGTGAAGGCCATCCACCAATATTTATTTGCCTTTCCTTCGACAGGGCGGCAAATGTCCTCCGTCATCTGGTGATAACTCTTTTTACCGAGTATCAGCGGATCGCGGACAACCGCTTCGTATTGCGCATTAACTGCTGTTGACATTTATTTTTTCTTTTTCGTTTTTACCCGTCCGTCAGCTGACGAACAGTAGAATATCTTTCTAAAAACTATTAACCATGTTTCTCTTCATGCTCCTCAGCATGATGTACTTGAGCTTTTGCATTCCGCACTTTTACCTGGTAGAATACATTCGGCTGAACATCCAGTTCTTCAAGCAAATGATAGCTGCGTCCTTTCGGCTGCCACATCTGGCTAAGCCTGCTGCTCTTGTCTTTGTAGTCGCCGAAGGTGATGGCCTGTGTAGGGCATGCCTGTGCGCAAGCAGTATTGATTTCTCCGTCCTTGACTTTTCTTCCCTGCTTTTTCGCCACGAGCTTTCCTTCCTGTAGACGCTGCACGCAAAGCGAACATTTCTCCATGACACCACGCGCGCGTACTACTACATCAGGATTGAGTACCATCTTCCCAAGGTCGTTGTTCATATTGAAATCGAACTTCGGATTGTCGGTGTAACGGAACCAGTTGAAACGCCTTACTTTATAAGGACAGTTGTTCGCGCAATAACGCGTACCAACACAGCGGTTATAAATCATCTGGTTCATTCCTTCAGAACTATGGCTGGTGGCTATAACCGGACAAACTGTTTCACAAGGTGCATGAGCACAATGCTGGCACATGACTGGCTGGAATACCACCTTCGGATTGTCGGAAGGAATTTCCATCGCTTTGATATCGCCCGTTTCATGATGTCCTTTCGGATCTGCATCAGAACTATAATACCTGTCAATCCTGATCCAATGCATTTCGCGGCTGCGTGTGACTTCCTCTTTGCCTACAACAGGAACATTATTTTCTGCTGTACATGCAACAACACAGGATCCACAGCCGATGCATGAATTCAAGTCGATGCTCATTCCAAAATGGTGATTCCCGGTTTCATGGTCCTCCCAAAGGTTGAGCTCCTCGGCAGTCATCTTCTTTTCTTCCTTGCCAACCTTCACTGAGATCAGCTCCCTTTCATTGCCTGCGCTTGGATCTTTTATAAATTCATCAAGTGTAGTTTCCTTAACAATGGCACGACCCATCATCGTATGGTGCGTCTGTGTCGCAGCAAGCAGGCGATCGTCTTCAACCGTCTTCGTAATTTGTACGCCGCTTACAGCATAGTTCATCTGACTATCAACCAAAGAAATAAACGGATAAGCATTTACACCTACACCGTTTGCAACTTTTCCTGCTGCAGTTCTTCCGTAGCCGAGTGCAAGCGAACATGTTCCTGGCATTTGTCCGGGCTGTATCACCACAGGTACTTTCATGCTAATACCATTGGCCTTTACTTCAACCACGTTGCCCTGCTTCCAGCTATTGTCGCGTGCATCTTTAGGAGAAACACTGAGGTAGTTGTCCCAGGTAATTTTTGAAACAGGATCTGGTAATTCCTGGAGCCACGGGTTGTTTGCCTGCACACCGGAACCAAGACCTGCTTTTTCATACAACATCATTTCAACTCCTGTTCCTCCCATGCGGGAAACAGCATCGGCAGCTGCAGAAATGTTTGCTGAAGACTTATAATTTTTTCCCGCCGTTTGTTCACCTTCCAATATTCCTTCCTGGAGAACTTCATTCCATGACTTACCCTTCAGCACATTTGCATTCCAATGTTGTGAGATGTAGTCGTGGTAATTGGTTGTATTGCCTGACCATATCAAAAGCGATTCTGCAAACTGGCGTGTATTGAATAAAGGCGCAATCGTTGGCTGTGTAAGTGAAAACTTCCCGGCTTTCGGTTCTGCATCATTCCATGATTCCAGCGGATGATTGTCAGGACAAATATATTGGCAGGCCATTGCAGTTTCATCGGCACGATCGGCAAATGAAATACTGCATGATACTTTTTTCAATCCATCGGCAAATTGCTTTCCCATTGGTGATGTATACACCGGGTTGCAATTGTAAACCAGCAGTGCACCTACTTCGCCTTTGTTCATTTCATCCATGAGCATTGCTACATCAGCATCGTTGCCCTGGCGGAGGTGACAGTGATTATCGAGATCTATCGTTGCACCATAATTATCAAGAAGAGAATTAATTCCGTTCACCAGGTTCTGTACAGCGATATTGTTGATACCACAGACGACCAGTGATTTTCCCCTGTTTGCCCACAGTTCGTCGGCAAGCATTGAAATTGGTTTTGCAAGCTCCCCCGGAGTTCCTGCAGTAACGGTTGATGCTCCCGCCTTTGCAGCGATTGCATTGTAAAGTCCTGCAATTGCAGCACCCTGCATACTTGGTTTCACATGATAACGTTCGTCAGCATTGCTTCCGGTTAGGGAAAGTGCAGATTCAAACTGCACATGCTTCGACATCGTCTTTTTGTCACCATTCAGCTTGCGTGTTTCAGCATACTGTCGTGAATATTCAATAGGAGAAATCCAGTTGATGAGGAAGTCGCAGTCGAATGAAACAATCACTTCAGCTTTGTCGAAATTGTAAGTTGGAATTTCGTCAACGCCAAAGCTTTCCTTGTTTGCCGCCTTCATTGCTGAGCAGGAAACGGCATCATATACAACGTGCTTTGTATTCGGATATTTCTTTCCGAAGTCTTCAATCACTTTTAAAGTTGAAGGAGAGATGACTGTTGAAGACAGGATGCGGATTTTACCGCCTGCAGCAACAACACTCTGCAATTTCATTCCAATTTCTTTGTCAATATTTTCCCAGCTAACCGGTGCACTGTTCGCTACCGGGTTCTTCAACCTGGCATTGTCATATAAAGAAAGTATGGATGCCTGGATACGCGCATTGGTACCGCCTTTGGTAACAGTAGAACCTGTATTTCCTTCAACCTTGATCGGGCGGCCTTCACGGGTTTTTACAAGTACAGGACAATAGTCATATCCATCGTGATAAGAGGAAGCGTACCAGTTGCTCGCTCCCGGAGTTACCTGTTCAGGACGGATCAGGTAAGGAATCGTTTTACGCACAGGCGCTTCGCATGCGGCAAGAGATGCTGCTGCCACGCTAAAGCCAAGGAATTTCAAAAAGTCCCTGCGCGGAGTTACAGTAACATCGTTCGATTTTTCCTGAACGATTTCATCCAGCGGAAGATGCTCTGCAAATTCATTGTTCTTCAACTGAACAAACTTTGCATCGTTCTGCAGTTCATCTACGCCTTTCCAATATGTTTTATTCATTTCGTCGGTATGCTTGTAGTTACACGTCGTTACAGATAACGGATAACGATTAACGGTTAACGCTTAGTAGTGACACCTTGCACATTCAGTCCCGCCGATCCGCTCTACTGTGAGCAATGAATCAGAACCATATTTTGCAAGAAGCTCTTTATGATAGTCATTGTAATAAGCGTTGTTCTGCATCTGAACCGGAGTCCGGCGATGGCAATCAATACACCATCCCATGGTCAACTTTGAATACTGGTACGCAACCGTCATGCTGTCCTGAACGGGACCATGACAGGTCTGGCATTCGATTTTTCCGACAACAAAATGTTGTGAGTGATTGAAGTACGCCAGATCAGGAAGGTTGTGCACACGTGCCCACTGAATCGGTTTCGGATTCGAACCATAGGTTCCTTTGTCAGGATCGTAATCAAGTGCCTTGTAAATTTTAGCGATTTCTGTTTTGTCGCCGGTAGGACCTTGCTTCACAAATTTGTGGCAGTTCATACAAACGTTTAATGAAGGCACGCCGGCAGTTTTACCTTTCTCAGCACCGCTATGACAATAAATGCAACTGATCTTCATGTCGCCTGCATGCAGTTTGTGAGAATATTTAATCGGCTGTTCAGGTTTGTATCCTTGTGTAACACCGATGTCCATCAAACCATACCAGGCTTTCACACTGCCGTACATAAATATTACAATCAGTATGACAGCGAGTAATTTTTTATTGTTGCGCGCCCAGTGTACAAAGCCCTGCCAGCGACCCATAGGGGCAGGATCAGGGATGCCGCCGCGTTTTCTAACAGCATGTGCAAGCGTTTCCTGTGTTCTCCTGAGAACACCACTTACGAGATAAAGAATGATTGCTGCAACAAGTAGATAAATCCATGCAGTGCTGCTCTCGGGCGCAGGTTCTTCGCCAGGTGCTGTAGTTACAACCGGTGGACCCGGAGGTTTGACATCCTTTATATAAGTAAGGATCGCTTTGATCTCATCATCTTTCAGGTTTGTAAAAACCGTCATCTGCTGCTTCCCGTTATCGTTGAAAAGCTTCACCGCTGCTGGATCGCCCGACTTGATCATTGCCGGGGCATTCTTGATCCATTTAATCAGCCACTCTTCGCTGTGCCTGTTTTCAACACCTTTCAACGCAGGACCCACCACTTTATCAAAGGGAGAGTGACAAGTTTTACAGTTGTTGTTAAATAGTGCTTCACCATCCTGTGCAAATGCAACGCATGCAGAAAAAATAAAGGACAGCGAAAGCAGTAGAAGGCGTTTGGTGAATTTTGGCTGGTATGCGTTGGTCATGATCCTTTTTTTAAAACCTGACATTGCGTGCTTCAAAATGGAAAAACAGCGCACACGCTTTTCGTCAGTGAAACGTCATTTTTTTAAACGGCTGCAAATTTATCAGAGAATTGATAACTGTGAAATTTTGTTAAGAAATTTTTTCACAATTGCCGCAAATGGCTGAGGATGTAGCACAACAGTTCATTTATTAACATCCGGAAATGATCATTGAATTTCAGGCTGAAGAGCACTTGGAAATATCAGTTAAAAGCGTCCTGATATTGACGTCAGTTCATGTATTCAATTGCATTAAAACGATCAAGATCAGCAGCTAAGAGAAAAATTCAGAAACCTGAACGGTTCACTGCTTCGGGATTGCCCATCTGTCCCGACTGGTAATCGCTGTAACATTTGCGGATCTGGTCCTCTGAGTTCATCACAAAAGGCCCATAGGCATACACCGGTTCATTATGAGGACGGCCGCCCAAAAGCAATATCTCTGAATTTCCGGCGCTAAAGAGCTCAATTTCATTTCCTCCACGTTCATACAGCACCACCTGGTTTGTATTGATCTGCTTTCGGCCTTCTGTTTCAATGTTCCCGCTGATCACATATATAAAAGCATTGTGGGTCGGATCCACAGGGATGTTCATCCGGCAACCGGGTTTCATGGTGATGTGAAAATAAAATACCGGGAAAAGGGTTTCGATTTTTGATTTTGCTCCAAACATATCTCCGAGTACAACCTTGGCCGTGTAGTCTTTTGCATTGATGTCAGCCATCTTTTCAGTACGATGCACATCAGTGGCAGGATCAACGAACTTGTATTTCCCGGGCATGTTCAGCCAGATCTGGAAACCATGATATATGCCACCATTCTCATAAAGTTTCTTTCCTGTCTCTTCCATGTGAATGGCGCCTTTTCCTGAAGTGAACATCATGAAGTCTCCTTTGCCGATCTGGAAATCATAGTTCAGGCTGTCGCGGTGATGACCGCTCCCTGCAAGAAAATAGGTGGTTGGGATAATTCCTGCATGCGGATGTGCATCCACGCGCAAAGGTTTGTCTTGGGGATTCACTTTCACCGGCCCGAATTCATCGAAGAACACATAAGGTGAAACGTAGTCGTTATTGTCGCCGGCAAATGCGCGCAGCACAGGCAAGGTTCCCACCATTGTTTTATTTGCAGTAAGCACCTGGCGCACCTTGCGGCTATTCGATGTTGCTGTCATTCCTGAGGCACCTTTCAGTAATTCCGGAACGATTGCTGTGGCTCCGACGATGGCTGAACCCTTGATAAATTCGCGGCGTTTCATGATGGAGATAAACAGCTAAGATAATGGAAAAGTTTTCTAAATTGCTTGAAGAATCTTGGGGACTAGATATTACTATTAAGAGATTCCTCACCTCGTTCGGAAAGACAGCAGAGGGTTGGTAAATTTGCGCCGGAAAAAAATTACAAACCATTCACAATGCCAGACCGGCGCAATTTTAAAATCCTAATATGTCATTCCGATCGCGCCTTGGCGGGTGAGGAATCGAACGACTTTGTAGGTTGTAACCAGCATGAAACTCTATAAGCAACAAATTCTACTTGCCATTTTGATTACAGCAATTATTTTGGCTTTCAATTCCTGCTGCACGAAAATGTATTGCCTTGGCTGGGATGAGGCGAATGAAATAGCATTGCAGAATTTTACTTCCGATGAACTTGACAGCATAGCATTGGAAACTTTCCAGGTTGGCTCCGGCTTTACAAACAGGATTGACAGCATATTTAAAAGTGGAACTAATGGTGATTATCCCCATATTTCTTTGACTCGAAATTTCTCCAAAAGTCATGAATATAAAATCACTATACTAAGTACAGGACAAGTTTATACGTTAACAAACTTCGAAACCAAAAAGGAGTCCTGCAATAAGTGTTTTCCTTATCACCCGGAAGATGATTATTATGATGAACTGGTTAGCTATTCCGTTAACGGGGAAACACAATACGGTTTGATTAAGATTTCGAAATGATTCTGAAACAATAACCTGTTGACTTACTAATAAAGGTATCTTTATCAAATAATTATGAAAGCAGTAGTAATCGGAGAAGGCTCAGGGGCATCAATGGATAAAATTATGTCAGTATATCCAAGGCATAAAATGATTGCGGAGAAATTCATTGAGAGCGGTCATGTAATCGGAATCGGCCCGTTTGATGGCGGTGGAAATATGGCAATATTCAAAAACCGTGAAGCGGCCGAGCAATTTGTAAAAGAAGATCCATTTATACTTGAAGGCCTTGTGAAATCATTTGTCATTCGTGACTGGAAAGATGATTTGCTTCCCGGTTAATCTGTCCTGGTACAATGACTACAATTACCCAATCCACCACCGCTGATTCCAACCTCCTTTCCAACCTGGGCAAACAAACCTTTATCGAATCCCACGGACACAGCGCTTCAAAAGATGATATTGATTCATACGTTGCACGGAATTATACGCCGGAAATTTTCCAGGCTGAGCTGGCGGATGAAAAAAATATTTATCACATCATTTACAACAACAGCACACCAGCGGGCTTTTCTAAAATTATTTTGAATGATGCACATCGTCTCATAACACTCCCGAACGTAACAAAGCTGGAAAGGATTTATATTCTTAAAAGATATTATAACCTGAAGCTTGGTGCGAAACTTTTTAAATTCAATCTCAATCTTTCGAAAGAAAATCAACAGTCAGGGATGTGGCTGTTTGTGTGGAAGGAAAATTCCAGGGCGATAAAGTTTTACGAAAAGAGAGGATTTAAAATTATCGGCAGTCACGATTTTAAAATTTCGGAAACACATTCTAATCCGAACCATATAATGTTCCTCGAGTATTAGATAAATCTCGAATAACGAAACTCGAATCTCGAAAAAATTTCCAATTTTAAATATTCAATATTTGGCATTCAATATTTTTTGACATTCGGGATTCGAAATTTTGTTACCTAGTTATTTACAATCATTTTTTCAGTAAACACATTTCCTGATTTTCTGTCTGCAAGCAATTGGAAAATGGGAAATAGGAAATAGGAAATGGAAAATGGGGAATGGAATCCTGGTGGTATTAATTCTGACTAACCACCATTTTTTGAATTGATACACGGTTTGTATTCAGATCATGGAGCCTTAAAAAATAAATTCCGGAAGAGAATTGTTCAGCAGAAAATTGAAAATCATTGATAAGGTCGTGGTAAATTACAATTTCTCTTCCCATGAGATCGAGGACAGAAAGATCAAGATCACTCAACGGAAAATTATTTTTTATAGAAACATTCACAAGGTTATTTGCCGGATTGGGATAAAATGTAAACCATAAACTTTCATTCGATACATCCATCCCCAGGCAATTGTCGAACACGACAAGGATGCTGTCTGTTGCATTGCATCCGTTGGTGTCAGTAACCATGACGGCATAAATAACTGAGTCGGGTGTTGAAGATTGTGCTAGGTATGTCTGCAGGACTGAACTGTCATTCCACAAATAACCAAAACCTGCACCGGCATTCAGCAACACCGTTTCATTGTAACAGACCGTTGTATCGGATCCCAAATTCACTTGCGGAGCTGCAGATGCAAATACATGAAACGTAGGAGAAACTGCGACAAATCCGTTAGGGTATGTAACCGTTACTGAATACGTTCCGGGATTTGATACGGTAATGGTTGAAGTTGTTGCGCCATTGCTCCAGGCATACTGGTGGTTTGCTGAACATGGAATTGCCGAAAGCTCTACTGTCGAACTTCCGCAGGTAAATGAATTTCCCTCGATGTAAGCATAATAGTATGAACATCCGCCCTGCGTTATATTTCCTCCCTGCGAATAACTTACAAAATTCGAACTAATGAGGACAGTTCCATTGTAATAGTAATCATTGGAAGAATAACTAATTGCAGGCCCCACACCATCTTCATGTAGCAAATTGCCAAGTGAATCATACACCCAATTGTATGTCCCATCAGATCCAATGCTGCGGATTATATTTCCCCAGGAATCGTAGCAGGTCGAATCACTGTAAGAATAATACCAATTCGGATCATTCCAATTATAATAGTCTACAGCTACTTTCCTGTTTAAAGAATCATATTGAAATTTTGAATAACCCTTGTTGTTAATGGTTCCGTTTAAATAATAAGTTACATACAGTGAAGAGTCCATGTTTGTTCCAATATAACTGGCGAAGCCTTCCTGGTACAACCACCAATAAAATAATGTAAAATGCCACGCCACCACAGAATCGTGGACTTCCTGGTTGCTTGCATTGTAGAAAGAATAAGTCATTTGGTAATTGGTCCAGATCAAACTGTCACCAAACTCTTCCACCTTCAACGTATCGTTTCCATTTGCATCGGGATAATAAATGTAGCGCCGGTTATTTGTCCACATGGAATCGTACCACATGTAAGCGGAATGCTCAACCAGGTTGTAAAAATTATCATACACATAAGTTGACTTCGATGCATTTTGAAGCGGACCGCTCCAACTGTTCATTGCAAGATTTGAAGTAACATCACCATGTTGATTGTAGGTATAAAAATAGATGGAACTCGTATCCCATCCGTCGAAATCATTTGCTGTCAGATAAATTTGCTGCGTCAGATTTCCTGCACTGTCGTATTCCCATGCCTGGTGTGATGAATTTTCCCAAATAGAAGATTCCAAATAAAAAAGCGTGCGTGATTTTATCAGGCCCGTAGAATCGAAAATGCTGACGGTTTTGCTCGTGGTTGTACCGTAAATACCGGTGCTGCTGCAGATGCTCACCATAATTGAATCTCCGCAATCGGCGAAACATTTACCGGATGAAATAAGAAAGAGAACTAATGTGGTTGCATGGAAGAAAAGAAGGCGCATGCTATGTGTTTTTACATGAATAAAAGTAGGTAAAAAATTTGTTACTCACAGCTCTAATAGAAAATCATAGAGCACCATATTATGAAGTAAAAGCTAATATTGATAAAGAAGGATCAGGTTCCCTTTTGCTTCATTAATTTTTTTTCGAGGAATTCTTCAAGATTGTTTTTCACTTCCAGCCATTCATCATCAAGAATACTGAAGTACGCTGAGCTGCGGAAGCTTCCATCATCCTTCAGCATATGTTTGCGGATGATGCCTTCAAATTTTCCGCCGATTTTTTCGATGGCCTTGCGCGAACGGATATTGTCGTGCTGTGTTTTCAATTGAACACGCTTTGCATGCAGCGTCTCAAATGCAAAAGTGAGCAGCGCAAGCTTGCAATCAGGATTCACAGCGGTTGCCCAGTACTCAGGCATGTACCAGGTGCCTCCGATCTCGAGACGTTTGTCGTAAGAACCAATATCCATGAACCTCGTCGACCCGATTATTTTCCCGGTTGATTTCAGCGTCACTACAAATGGATATTCAATTCCTTTCTCACGAAGCTTTAAAGAACCATTATAAACCCTGTTGAAAGTTTCGCGCACACTCCAGTCGCCAGAATAAAACTCCCAGATGCGTTTATCTTTCGCAGCTGTGTGTAACTCGTCTAAGTGTCTTTCTTCGAGGGGAATCAATTTTACAAGACGACCTTCAAGAATTGTAGGGTGCGGAATCCAGGAAACAGACATATTTTATTATTGAGCTGCAAAACTACATACGGATTCGTAATTCGTAAATTCGTAAGGCTTCATTCGTATTTCGTGGGGACACCCGATTCCTTTTATATTTGCATGAGCAATATCATAACAACTATAAAACTTACTACCATGAGAACACTAGTTTTAATTCCTCTGCTATGTCTTCTTCTTGCTTCGTGTGAAAAGAAAAAGGAGGAAGAACCAGCCAATAACAATCCTGGTTCAACGGCCATGTCAATGACAGGTATGCTTGACGACACGAGCTTCACTGCCGATTATTTTTCAAGCGCATATCCGGGACCACTGTTGCATCTTTTTGGATATGAGACGCAATCACTGCGTAACATCACACTCGACATCAATAATAAAGATGTGGGTACACACACAATGACACTGGACGTGAATGGAACCAGTGCTTCTTGCGCCGGAGGTGGTGGAATTGGTTATTCTTCCTGGCATGGCGCCGGACATGGTAGCATCACCATCTCGGCAAGCTCAGCCACTGAAGTGTCAGGAACATTTTCCTTCACGGGATATAATTTGAGCGGGACTGATTCAGCCGTTGTTAGCGGTCAGTTCAGCCACTTTACTTTTTAGCATCCCAATTATAGATCTATTCAGCATATGCAAGCGAAGCATCGCTGAAAGTATCGCCTTGCCTGATATCGCCAGTAGTCCAGCCTTTTTTGAACCAGTACATACGTTGTGCTGAAGTACCATGCGTAAATGCATCAGGAACAATTCTACCCTGTGTTCTTTTCTGCAACATGTCGTCACCAATGGCATTGGCTGCATTCAATGCTTCTGCAATGTCTCCCTCTTCCAGAATTGTATCCATGCGATGTGCATAATGCGCCCAAAGTCCTGCATAAAAATCCGCTTGCAGCTCAACCATCACAGAGTAGCGGTTATATTCTCTTTCATCCATACGCTCATGAAGCTCCTGCATCTTAGCTGAAACTCCCATCAGGTTTTGAATGTGGTGTCCCACTTCATGGGCAATCACATAAGCCATGGGGAAATCACCTTCAACATTAAACCTATTCTGCAGCTCTTCATAAAAAGAGAGGTCTATATAAACCTGCTGGTCGGCCGGACAATAAAACGGTCCAGATGCTGCACTTGCATTCCCGCAGCCTGACTGTACAACATCCCTGAAAAGAACAAGCGTAGGTTCTGAATACCGGCTGCCCTGTTCTTCAAATATTTTCTGCCATACATCCTCTGTTTCTGCCAAAACCACTTTTACAAAAGATGCGCGTTCATCATCGGCAGCCTGTTCCGACGCCGACATTTCCCTGCTGCTTTGGTATGGCATGTTGGGAACTTGCCCCGGATCTCCACCCAAAAACATATTCAGCAAATAAATGATCAACCCGATTGCTCCACCTCCGACCGCTATACCCGGACCGGAGATCGAACGCCTGTCAGATACATTTCCACTTTCTCTTCTTCCTCGCCAAAGCATTTTAGATGAATTTAATTTGTACAGATCAAAATTAAAAAACAATGCCAACTTGAAGTGACGAGGTGACTAAGTAAC
>Ga0190274_10001690_pt1 | contig 12937 bp, 8 predicted proteins | sample Popmic531T_FD_133002 | JGI IMG/M metagenome (GOLD analysis project Ga0190274, IMG submission 133002) | Populus adjacent soil microbial communities from riparian zone of Yellowstone River, Montana, USA - 531 T | ecosystem: Environmental > Terrestrial > Soil > Riparian zone | place: USA: Montana...
CCGCACCTCGGCGAGCACGGCGTCGATGCGCTGGATCATCTCGCCGAGCGGGACCTGGTCGTCGGCGTTCACGTACAGGCTTGCGGAGCGGTACATGTCGACGTGCTGGATCTCGGTCGGCCCGAGCTCGGCGCGGATCGATGCGATGTCGCCGAGCTGTACGGTCCGACCCATCGGCGTGTAGATCACCGCTCGCTCCACGTCGCGCGCGCTCTGGATGCTGCCGGCGGGTGCGCGCACGCGCAGCTCGACCTCGCGCCCCGCGTTGTCGTAGCGGCCGGTGAGCGTGCCGTAGACGACGGACTCGTCCACGCTGCCCACGTCCTGCACCGAGAGCCCGAGCTCGGCGGCGCGCACGCGGTTCACGTCGACCACGTACTCGGGCTTGCCGAGCTCGAAGCTCGGGTTCACGAAGAGCACCCCGGGAACTTCCTTGAGACGCTTCTCGAGGTCGGAGGCGAGGGCCTGGATGCGCACGAGCTCCTCGCCGCGGATCTGCACCGCGAGGCTGCCGCGGCCGATCCCGCCGGCTCGGATCAGCGGCGCCTGGATCACGCTCACGCCTGCGCCCGGCACGTCGGAGGTCAGCCCGCGCAGGCGCTCCAGGAGGGCATGGATCTCCTCCTTGTCCGTGTGCTCGGGCTTGAGGATCACACCCATGAACGCGCTGTTGGTCTCGACCACGGTGAAGGTCTGCGCGACCTCGGGCTGCGCGTGGATGCGCGCCTCGATCAGCCGCGCGACGCGGTCGTTGTGGATCAGGTTGTTGCCGGGCGGCACGCGCACCGGCACGAAGATGAAGTTGCGGTTGCCCTGCGGCATGTACGCCACGAGCTCGTCGGCGTACCACATCGCCAGCCCGATCACGCCGAACGCCGGCAGCATGATCCCGCCGATCAGCGCGAGCCGGCGCGCGGGTCGCGCGAGCACGGGCTCGAGGAAGCGCACGAGCGCGTCGGACAGATAGCGGGAGACGCGGTCCGTGCTGCCGAGCTCGCCCTTGCCGAGCAGGCGTGCGGCCAGCATGGGGATCAGCGTGACCGCCACGACCAGCGCGATGGCGTTCGAGATCGAGATCGCGATGGCGATGTCGCGGAAGATCTGGCCGGCCTCGTCCTGGATCAGCACGAGCGGCAGGAACACGGCGATGGCCGTGAGCGCCGAGGCGAAGATGGCGCCCCAGACCTCGACCGTGCCGTCGCGGGCGGCGCGCATCGGGCCCTTGCCGAGCTCGCGGTGCCTGAAGATGTTCTCGACCACCACGATCGCGCTGTCGAGGGTCATCCCGGAGCCGAACGTCAGGCCCGCGAGCGAGATGATGTTGAGGCTGCGGCCGAGCCCCCAGATGAAGATGAACGTCGAGATGACGGTCACGGGGATCGTCAGCGCGAGCACGACCACGGCGTTCGCGCTGCGCAGGAAGATCAGCAGCACGGCCGCCGCCAGGATCGATCCGATGATCAGGTCGTGCGTGACGAGGTCGATCGACTCCTCGATGTAGTCGCTGTCGTCGTGGACGAGCAGCATGCGGATGCCGCGCGAGCCGTACGCGTGGTTGGTGTCGTCGATGACCTTGCGCACGCCCGCCATCACGTCGAGCGTGTTGGCGCCCGTCTTGGGCTGGATCCCGAAGAAGAGCGTGGTCTTTCCGCTCTGGCGCACGATCGCCTCGCGGTCCGCGTAGCCGAGCGAGACGCGCGCCACGTCGCGCACGCGCACCGGCCCGCCCGGCGTGCGCGCCACGATCGTCTCCTCGACGTCGCTGATCTGGCGGTAGCGGCCGACGGTGCGGACCGAGTGGCGCAGCTTGCCCTCGTCGAAGGCACCGGCCTTGAGATTGCGGTTCTCCTGGAGCAGCGCGGTGCGCAGCTGTTGCACCGTCAGCCCGCGCTGCGCCAGCGCGCGCAGGTCGACCTCGACGTGGAGCTCGTGCTCCTCGCCGCCGAAGAACCGGACCTGGCCCACGCCCTCGACGCGCTCGAGGCTCGGCAGGATCTCGTCCTCGGCGAGCGGTCGCGTCTCGTTCACGGTGCGGTCGGTCAGCAGCGCGACCCAGCCGATCGCGTTCTCCTGGTCCGAGCTCAGCGCGCGGACGATCGGCTCGTCCACATCGTCCGGGAGGCCGAACACGGCGGCGATCTTCTCGGAGGCGTCGAGGCGAGCGACGTCCTTGTTCACGCCCCAGTCGTACGAGAGCGTGATGTAGGAGAAGCCCTCGTACGACGTCGAGCGCAGCTCGCGCAGGTTCTCGACGGTGTTGAGCAGCTGCTCCTGGCGGCGGGTGACCTCCTCCTCGACCTCGAGCGGGCCCGCGCCGGGGTAGGGCGTCGAGATGGAGATCTCGGGCCGGTCGATCGTGGGCATCATCTGCGTCGGCAGGCGCAGCAGCGCGATCGTGCCGAACAGGCCGCACAGGATCACGCCCACGAGGACGGTCACGGGGTAGCGGATGCAGGCGTCGATGAGCTTCATGGTCAGAGACCGACCGACTTCGGGTCTTCGGAGGCGAGCGAGGGTGCACCCGGCGGCGGCAGGTCGACCACCATCACGGGCTGGCCCGCGGCCAGCGTCTCGTTGCCGGCGACCACGATCGTGTCGCCGAGCGCGAGGCCGCTGCGCACGTGCCACTCGCTGCCCACCTCGGGGCCGAGCTGGATGTCGCGGCGCTCCGCGACGCCCTTCACCACGACGAAGACGTGGGCGTCGGCTCCCGCGCCGAGCACGCTGTCCTTGGGCACCATGATGCCGGCCTCGATGCGGCGCGCGAACGAGACGCGCGCCGACATGCCGGGCTTGAGCTCGTGGTCGAGGTTCTCGAGCAGCACCTCGACCGGGAAGCTCCGACTCTCGACCACGGCGTCCGGAACGATCTTCCAGACCAGGCCGCTGCGCGGCTTGGTGGGGAAGGCCGTGAGCTCGACCTGCACCGAAGAGCCCTCGCGCACCTGTCCGAGATCCGCCTCGCTCACCGTGCAGATCGCCATGATCATGTCGATGCGCTTGAGCTCGAGCACCTGGGCGCCGCGCGACAGGTACTCGCCCGCCTCCGCGAACAGGCGGGTGACCGCACCATCGGTCGGCGCCACGATGCGCGCGTGCGTCAGATCCTCGCGGGCGCGCGCGACGCGGGCCTGGGCCTCCTCGGCCTCGGCGCGCGCGCGGGCGTGCCCGGCCTTCGCGTCGTCGAGCGCGTCCTCGGAGATGATGTTCTGATCGTGCAGTTTGGATGCGCGCTCGGAGCTGCGCTCGGCCTCGTCGAGCGTGGCCTCGGCGCGCTTGCGCGCAGCGTCGAGCTCGGCGAGGCGCAGGCGTGCATCGGTGTCGTCGAGCTCCGCGAGCACGTCACCGGCCTTCACGTAATCGCCTTCCTGGACCACCAGGCGCTGCACGAAGCCCTCGGCGCGGGCCGCGATCTGCGAGATGCCGCTCGCGACCAGCGTGGCGTCGCGCACCAGGAAGACGTCGTCCACTGAGCGCTCCACGGGCTTCGCGACCGACACCGCCAGAGGACGCACCTGAGCCGACCCAGCTGGGCCTGCAGCAGCGACGCTGCTCTGTCCGGAAGTGTCCGCTGCAGTGTCCGGCGATGTGTCCGAGCAGCCGGAGACAGTTGCGCACAGTGTGCACATGGCGAGCGCGAGCCAGCGCGGGGCAGAGCGCGACATAGGGACCTCCAGACTGGAGAGGCGGTGGGTCAGGGTGCGCGAAGCGCTCGCCATCAATGTGGATTTAGCGGTCGCGGCCCTCCTGCGTCAAGACCGCCGGCGCCCGCCCTAAGGCAGGGGCCGGAGGGGCCGAAACGCTCCGAAAGGGGGTGGCGCGTTGAAGAGGCAATCTGCGAGCGACCGGCGGCGCTTTGCTCGTCTGCCGAGTGATTCGCTGATCTCGATCGCCCAGCTCGACACGCGCACCTCGATGGCGCACGCGCTCGATCTGTCGATCGGCGGCGTGCGTTTCCAGTGTCTCGGCCTCGACCTGCGACACGGCGAAGTGGTGCGCGTGACGTTCACGTTCGACGACGAGACGTTGAGCGTGGTCGGCCAGGTGCTGCGCGCCGAGGCGCTCGACGAGATGACGCAGGACGTCGCGCTGGCGTTCCTGAAGATGAGCGAGGAGGCGCGCGTGCTGCTGCAGGCGCACCTGCCGGCACCCGAGGAAGCGAACGCCGGCGACGAGCGCCGCCGCCTGTCGCGCATCAACATCGACACCGGCATCACGGTCACACGCGCCAGTGTCGTCGACATGGTGGCGCAGGCGCAGGACGTCTCGGCGGGCGGCGTGCACTTCGTGGTCGAGGGCATCGAGCTCGAGCTCGGCGACGTGCTGCGCGTGATGCTCGACGTGGGCGGCACGCCCGTGAGCGTGATCGGCCAGTTGGTGCGCGTGACCGACATCGGCGACTTCAAACAAGAGGCCGCTCTGGCCTTCCTCGACGTCACTCCTGAAGTACTCGCCCTCCTGAACCGGCACTACACCGAGTCCGCTAACGAGGGGCCCTGAGGCCGGAGGTCGGGGCGGGCGAGGGCTCGCCTCGGTTCCCACGGGGCCACAGGGACCCCAACGCATCGGCCCGAGTTCTTCCGTCGGGTCTTCAGGGTTGGGCGCCGGGCCTTCCCTAACTGGCCCCTTCCGGGAACCGAGGCGATCCCTCGCCGCGTCGACTCGGCCTCGTTACGCTCTTCTGCGTCATCGCTCGCTGCGCGATCTGGGCCGCCCCTCGGAGCACGTCTGCGTCGGCACAGGCTTTGACGCGAGCAAGAGGAGGCGAGCGGGCGCTCCAGCACCTGACCTCTCTCTAAAAGTGCTGGTAGACGCTCCTCGCGTTGGCCGACCTGCACGGGCGCGAGCCGGTGGGTCGTCCGCGAGCAATGCCGTGCCTCACGCACACGGAGCCAGAGGCGATCGCGTCAGGCTCGCCGGGTCCGGGAAGGCGAGTCGACGCGGCGAGCGGCGGCCTCGGTCCCCAGAGGGGACAGTCAGGGAAGGCCCGGCGCTCAATGCTGAACAGCCGACGGAAGAACTCGGGCCGGTGCGCTGGGGTCCCTGTGGCCCCGAGGGGACCGAGGCCGCCGCTCGCCCGCCCCGACCTCTTAACTTCCTAAGACCGAGCGCGCCGCAACAAACGAGGCCGCTTGAGGGCCCGGCGCAGGGCGGGCAGGGCTTCCTCGCCGGCGGCGAGGCCGGCTTCGATGGCCTGGGCGGCGCGGTGGAACTCGTGGTTGCGGATGCTGTGCACGTCCGGCTCGATGCGGACGTCTACGTGCTCGCGGGCCAGGCGGTGCTGGGCCAGCTCGTACTCCAGGATGCTCATCGACGCCGTGAGGATCTCGAACAGGTTCGGCACGCTCTCGTCGCTCACGGGATCCGGCTCGCGCGGCTCGGCGGGGCGGCGCCGGAAGCGGCGCAGGCGCGTGTCGATCGCCTCCGTCACGCGCGCCGCGACGGTCTTGCGCGGGGTCGCATCCGGTCGCCGGGAGAGGCTCACGATCTCGCGCACGGGCTTGCCCTGCAGGTTCACGGCGACGATCACGTCGCTGCCGAACTCGGCCAGGCAGCTGACCGGCACCGGGTTGCGCAGGGCGCCGTCGACCAGCAGCCGGCGGCCCTGGCGCACGGGCACGAAGATGCCCGGCACCGACACGCTGGCGCGGATGGCGTCGATCACCCGGCCCTCGCGGATCAGGATCTCCTCGCCCGTCACCAGGTCGACCGACACGGCGGCAAAGGGCAGGGCGAGGTCCTCGATGCGCCAGTCGCCGAGGCTGCCCGCCAGGCGCTCCAGGATGCGCGTCCCGGACAGCAGGCCCGAGCGGGGCCACACCGGATCGAAGAGCGACAACGCGTCCTTCCAGTGCAGCCGCCGCACCTCGCGCTCGAACGTCTCGAGCTGGCCCGCGGCGTAGATGGCGCCGACCAGCGCGCCGCTGCTCGTGCCGACGATCGCGTCGATGCGGATCCCCGCGTGTGCGATCGCCTGCAGGACCCCGATGTGCGCGAGGCCGCGCGCGCCGCCCGCTCCGAGCGCGATCCCGACACTGCGCTGGCGCCGCCGTACCCGGCCCTTGGTCACCGAGAGCACGTGGTCAATCCCGGGACTGGGGGGTAAAGTGGGCGCCGGGCATGAGCGATTTCCACCAGACCGGCGCCATCACCACCCTTCATCGGCTGGGCGCGTCGAAGCTTGCGCATCTCGAGGCCGAGCTCAAGCACTTCGCGCGCGAGCGCCCGGTGACGCTGATCATGCCGTGCCTGCACAGCGAGATCCGCGGACCGGGGCTGGCGGCCATCGTCAGCGTGCTGCGCGAGATCCCCTACCTTCAGCGCATCGTGATCAGCGTGTCGGGCACGGAGGAGCTGGCCGAGTTCCAGGCCGTGCGCGCGTACTTCTCGACCATGCCCGAGGTGCTGTGCCTCTGGGGCAGCGGGCCGACCGTGGGCGAGCTGCTGGCCGGGCTGCGCAGCTCGGGCCTGGACGCGGGCCCCGACGGCAAGGGTCGCGCCGTCTGGATCGGCGCCGGCTACGCGCTGGCGCGCGGCGACTGTGCGAGCCTGGTCTTCCACGACTGCGACATCCTCACCTACAACCGCGAGTTCCTGGCTCGGCTGTGCTTCCCGGTCGTGCACCCGAACCTGGACTACGAGTACTGCAAAGGCTACTACGGACGTGCCACCGACCGCTTGCACGGGCGTGTGTCACGGCTGTTCGTGTCGCCGCTCTTGCGCTCGCTCGAGCGCACGCTCGGGTCGCTGCCGCTGCTCGAGTTCCTGTCCGCGTTCCGCTACCCGCTGGCCGGCGAGTTTGCCATGAAGACGGCGCTCGCGCGCCAGGTGCGCGTGCCGAGCGACTGGGGTCTCGAGATCGGCCTGCTCGCCGAGGTGTTCCGCAACGTCGCCCCGCAGCGCGTGTGCCAGGTCGAGCTGTGCGACGACTACGAGCACCGGCACCGCGAGCTGTCGCCCGAGGACCCCTCTCAGGGCCTACACCGTATGGTGATCGACATCGCGACCTCGCTGTTCCGCAACCTGGCGAGCGTGGGCGTGCAGTTCGACGCCGGCTTCCTCAACACGGCGGGCGCCACCTACCTGCGCGAGGCGCAGGACACGGTCGGCTCCTACGCGGACGAGGCGCTGATCAACGGCCTGCGCTTCGACCAGCACGACGAGGAGCTGATGGTCGAGACCTTCGCGGCGGGCCTGCGCGCGGCCGGCTTCGCGTTCGTGCGCGACCCCATGCGCGCCCCGCTCATCCCCAACTGGCACCGCGTGATCGCCGCGCAGACGGAGTTCCTGACCGATCTCCGCTACGCGGTGGAGCTCGACCGCCGCACCTAGCGGCTTAACGGCGAGCTTCCGCTCGCCTTGCCGCACGGCGCGACTGCGTCGCGCCTCTGTCCCGTCCCGCTCGTATTGCGTCTCCAGCCGCGGGCCGGAGCGGTCGATGAGGAGGCACCTCCCCCTGGAGGAACCCGCCGTCATGGATGATTCCCGCAGGAACCGCTCGCAGCGCGGCCGCCGCTCGCAGCGCCGCGACTCGCGGCCGGCTCCACCCACCGCAGCGCGTGCGTCCCACTCGGGGCGCCACATTCCCGAGCTGTCGGAGCTCGGGCCGTTCAGCGTCTTCTGCGCGCTCTACCTCGGCATCACCGAGGACGACGGCTACCGCGAGCCCCGCCTCGGCCCGGTCGCCGCGCGCTTCGGCCTGAGCGACGGCGAGCTGACGAGCTGGCTCGAGGCCCACGGGCTCGACGAGTCGGCGGTGCGAGGCTCGGGCTTCGACCTCGAGGGCGCCTGCCTCGACATCGAGGTCGCGCCCGAGGGCATCAGCCGCGTCGAGCTCGCGCGCACGCTGTATCGGGAGTTCGAAGCCGCGCGCGCCGACTGATCGACTCTGGCGCTGGCGCGATGGCGCCGTGCTCCGTATCTGTCACAGAGGACGGAACTCGGACGCTGGCAGGTGCGGCATGCATGACGCGAATCAATTCCTCGAGGCACTGGCGCTCGTGCTCGGCGCGGCCGCGGCGACCACCGTGCTGTGCCGGCTGCTGCGCCAGCCCGTCGTGCTCGGCTACCTGCTGGCCGGCATCCTCGTCGGGCCGCACATCGCCTTCCCGCTGTTCGCCGACGTGGGGGCGACCCAGACGCTGTCGGAGCTGGGCGTCATCCTGCTCATGTTCGCGCTCGGCCTCGAGTTCAGGCTCGGCAAGCTGATCCAGCTCGGACCCACCGCGGGCCTGATCGCGCTGATCCACTGCAGCTCGATGCTCTGGCTCGGCTTCGCGCTCGGCCGCGCGTTCGACTGGAGCGTGCTCGAGAGTCTGTTCACCGGCGCGATCGTGGCGATCTCGAGCACGACCATCGTCGCCAAGGCGTTCGACGAGCTGCAGATCCGCGGCCGGCTGCGCGAGCTGGTGGTGGGCGAGCTGATCGTCGAGGACCTGATCGCGGTCCTGCTCATGGCGGTGCTCACGGCCGTGTCGACCGGCGCGGGCCTGTCGCTCGGTGCGCTGGCGGTGACGAGCGGACGCCTGCTGGCGTTCCTGGTCGGGCTGGTGGGGGTCGGCCTGATGGTCGTGCCCCGCCTGATGCGCGCCATCGTGCGGCTCGGGCGGCCGGAGACGACGCTGGTGGCGACCATCGGGCTGTGCTTCGCGATCGCCCTGCTCGCGCAGGCCTTCGGCTACTCGGTCGCGCTGGGCGCGTTCATCGCCGGCTCGCTCGTAGCCGAGTCGGGGGAGGGCCATGCGATCGAGCCGCTGGTCGCGCCGGTGCGCGACGTGTTCGCGGCCATCTTCTTCGTGTCGGTCGGCATGCTGATCGACCCATCCGTGATCGCGGCAAACCCCCTGCCCGTCATCGCGCTCACGGTGGCGGTCGTGTTGGGCAAGACGCTCGTCGTGACCGGTGCGGCGTTCCTCGCCGGCGCGAGCCCGCGCACGGCGGTGCAGGCCGGCATGAGCCTGTCCCAGATCGGCGAGTTCTCCTTCATCATCGCGAGCCTGGGCGTAGCGCTCGGGGCGACGCGCGAGTTCCTGTACCCGATCGCGGTGGCCGTGTCGGCGGTGACCGCGCTGACGGCACCGTTGATGATCCGGGCCTCGGGCGGCGCGGCGAACTGGGTCGACCGCAAGCTGCCCAAGCCGGTGCAGACGTTCGCGGGGCTCTACGGCGTCTGGATCGAGCGCATGCGCGAGGCGCCGCGGCGCGACACGCCGGGGTCGGATCTGCGCCGACTGGTCGCGCTGCTGCTGGTCGACGTGGCGCTGGTCGACGCGCTGATCGTGAGCACCGCGCTCTGGGTCGACGACCTCACCGTGCAGATCGTCGAGCAGGTCGGCCTCGGGCCGGGCTGGGGTCGCACGCTCGTCGTCGGCACGGCCTGCGCGCTGTCGCTGCCCTTCCTGATCGGCATCATCCGGATCGCCCGGCGCGTCGGCGGGACGCTCGCGCAGCGCGCATTCCCCGCACAGGATCCGGGTCGCCTCGACCTGGCCGAGGCGCCGCGGCGGGCGCTGTTCGTGAGCCTCGAGCTCGCGATCGTGCTGCTCGCGGCCCTGCCGATCGCCGCCGTGCTGCAGCCCTTCTTCGGCGGAGCAGCGGCGGCAGCGATGCTGGTGCTGCTGCTCGCGATCCTGTCCGTGGTGTTCTGGCGCACGGCGACGGATTTCGCGGGCCACGTGCGCGCCGGCGCGCAGATGATCGTCGAGGTGCTGGCCGCGCAGTCCAGCAGTCCGCGCGCACCGGTGAGCCGCGAGGCGCGTCCACTCGAGCAGGTGAGCCATCTCCTGCCGGGTCTCGGGCAGGTCGTGCGCTACCGCCTCGACGGTCAGAGCCCGGCGATCGGGCAGAGTCTCGCCGAGCTGAACCTGCGCGGCATCACGGGTGCCACGGTGCTCGCGATCAGCCGCGGCAGCGATGCGCTCACCATCCCTGCGGCGCGCGAGGTGCTGCACAGCGGCGACGTGCTCGCGCTGTCGGGGAGCGAGGAAGCGGTCGAGCAGGCCGTGCGCCTGCTCGCGGGTCAGCCGACGGAGACGCCGGCCGCCCAGTCCGTGTGAGGCCGGCCCAGGGAACGCCGAGCGTCTGCCCTGGGCCGGCCGATTCACGCGCGGTCGCAGACCCTCAGTTCAGGATCTCGAACTCGACGCGCCGGTTCTGGCGCCGACCGTCGGGAGTGTCGTTGCTCGCAACGGGCTGACCTTCCCCTCGGCCCTCCACGTCGAGTCGGGTGGCGGGGATGCCCTCCTGAACCATCGCGTTGCGCACGGATGCAGCGCGTCGCTCGGAGAGGCCCTGGTTGTACTCATCGGAGGCCGTCGAATCGGTGTGACCGATGATCTTCACGCGGACGTCGGGCTGTCCCTTGAGCGTCTCGATGGCGACCTCCACGAGCTGCTTGGCCTCGTCGGAGAGCTCCGCCGAGCCGGTCGCGAAGTTGAGACCGCGCAGGACCACGCGTCGGCGCACGGGCTCCGGCGTCGCGGCTGCTTGAGGAGCGTCCACCTGCACGCGCGCCGTGCCCTCGGTGACGCGACCGCGGCCGTCGGTGACCTTGACGCGCACGTCGTAGCTCCCGGCGTTGGCGTAGCTGTGTGCGACCTGTGCACCCTGTGCCGTGGCCCCGTCTCCGAGCTCCCAGGCATAGGTCGTGGCGGCACCGGGCGGCACCACGTCCGCAGTCAGGTTGACCCGCAACGGCGCCGTACCGGAGCTCGGATTCGCGCGCACCGAGACCGACTCCACCGCAGGCGTGCCCTCGCCGCAGATCAGATAGCCGAGCACTGCGCCGGCTGCTGCGCCGGCGCCGCCGCCGGCGATCTTCTCGTCGGTCTCGCCCTCGCCCTGGTTCGCCACGACCACGCCGGCGGCTCCGCCGAGTATCGTCGTCACGGCAATGCAGGTCGACGGGTCACTCGGTCCCGACCCGGTCGCGCAGCCCGTGCCCAGGGCCAGCACTGCTCCACCCACACCAACTGCAAGATTCTTCAGAAGCCGCTTCATCGAATTCCTCCCTGCTGCGGACCGCCCGGGCGTGAGCGACGGGCAATCGTGGTGATCCATGCGGCACGCGTCGACCGCGGCCGTGCTCACAGTCGCGACACAGTGGTCGCTGAGCTGCGGGGAGAATAGGTCAGAGGTCTCAATCGCGGGAGGCGTGGCGCTCGACGGAGCAGTGTGTCGCGCTGCTGCGGCGTGCGGACGCGGAGCTACCGAGCCACGTTCTCGTGCACCTGCCAGCTGCGGGCCTCGAGCTCCTGACGGGCGCGCGGCGTCGCGCGTCCGCTGATCCAGAGTCCGCGCACGGGGGCCTCGAGATCCGTGCGCGACGCGAAGCGCTCGAGGCGCGCGCTCCACGATACGAGATCGACGGGACCGGGTACGACGAGTGCACCGCTCTGCTCGCGCCCAAAGACGGTGCCGCGTGCGCCGATCGACGCGAGCCGCTGGGTCTTGTGGTGTGTCGCGAGCTGGCGCACTGCGCGCACGATGAAGAGCCCTTGGTCCACGTCCTTTGCGGTTCCTGCGAACGCCACCACGTCGGGTCGGCCGGCGACACCGTCGAGCGCGGCGAGGTGGACGATGAGCGAAGTCTGCATCGAGAGCGTGACCCCGGGCGACTGCTGGAGCGCGCGGATGGCGGAGTCGGGCACCTGCATGCCGGCCAGCAGCGCTGCGTTGCGCACGATCAGATCGCCGCGCGGCGTCTCCCAGACGAGGTCGTTCGAGAAGTTCGTCCCCGCGACGGCGAGCGGCGCCGCGACGACGGCCGCGATCAGGGTGTTCATGCCCACGTGGCCTGCGAAAGCCACGTCGGCGAACTGGTCGAGCAGTGCGGACAGCTCCCGGTTCGGCGTGTACGGGTCGACGCGGAGCTGCTGCGCGAGCTTGCGCCGCTCCTTCTCGTAGCCGAGCGCGTCGCCGGCCATGCTGCCCGCGGCGCTCGCGACGTCGACCGTGCGCTGGCTCGCCGACCTCGAAGAGTCGGTGGCGGCGTCGTACACGCGCTCGGCACCCGCGCCGACGCGGTCGAAGAAGCGACCGAGGCCCGGCGTCAGCCCGGCGACGGTCTCGACGGGGTTGGTGACGATGTTCGCGACTGCGCGCGCCGGCTGGACCGCAGTGCTGCCGAGCGCCTTCACGAACGTCTCGGTCTTGCTGGCCTCGCGCAGCGCCTGCAGCGCCGGGATCTCGGCCTCCCGACCGCGCAGCGACTCGACGCCGAGCACGCGCTGCGTGCCGGAGTCCGTGCGCAGCGTGAAGACCGTCGTGAGGCCGTCGGTCGGAACGCTGGCATCGACGGAGAAGCCGAGGCCGTGCTGCAGCTCGGTCGGAGCGGCGTCGGCGAGCGCCAGCGCGGGCGGCTCCTCGAATCCGTCGGCGGCGACGGCCACTGCCGCGCACGCGAGCAGAGCGAGCGCAGCCAGCCGGATGCCGTGGTTCGCAATCATGACGAGCGCCTCCTGTTCGAGCAGCGGCCCGGGGTCACCGTACGCGACGAGCCTCGACCAGACTGAGACGGGAATCTCAGTCGGACGCAGGCCCGAATTGAGAACCGGCGCGCAGTGCGGAGCCCGCCGATCCACCATGCTGAGCGCGCGAAACCATCCAGGAGAGATCGACAATGGGGAAGGTATCTGGACGCCTGGCCGGCCTGGCGTTGATGGCCGGTCTGTTCTCAACGGCCTGTTCGACGACGGTCGATGGCATCACGATGCTGTCCACGCGCAACGTAGACATGAACACCCAGCACGAGCCGGCCGGCGGCCGCGTCGCGAAGACCGAGCGGCGGCTGTGGCTCCTGTTCATTCCGCTCGGCGGTGCACCGGACGTGAAGCAGGTCACGACCGAGATGCTCGAGGAGAGCAAGGGCGACTACCTGCGCAACGTTCGCGTCGACTACGGCGGCTTCTCGCTGATCGCCCTCAGCTACGGCTGGGTC
>Ga0190274_10001691_pt1 | contig 12936 bp, 11 predicted proteins | sample Popmic531T_FD_133002 | JGI IMG/M metagenome (GOLD analysis project Ga0190274, IMG submission 133002) | Populus adjacent soil microbial communities from riparian zone of Yellowstone River, Montana, USA - 531 T | ecosystem: Environmental > Terrestrial > Soil > Riparian zone | place: USA: Montana...
TCGCAACTTCTCTTTTCTCACTCTTCTAATTATTTTAGAACCGTTTGAGTGAATTCCCTAGCGTGTTGCGTGCCAGAGAGCAGTAGGCAGTAGGCAGAGGCAGTCGGCAGGAAAGAAAGATAGGTCCTATAGGCCATATAGGCCATATAGGTCCTGGTCTCTTTTCCTGCCGACTGCCCCTGCCTCCTGCTCCTCTTACTTCCCCGTTCTCCTCGCGGTGATCACCAGGATGATCGCGTCGCCGGAGGGTCTTACGTAAAGGGTCCCGACGATTGCCGGTTCACCCTCACGAATGCTGATATCTGTGCTCAGCCCTGTGGGTTCGTAGTTGATTACCGGAAAGCCTGCACCGGTTGAGGCGACTGTTTGGGCAGTCTGAATAGGAACGCGCGCTCCAAATCTGAATTGTTCCATGCGGATGAACTCCCTGCCTCCGCTATCGCGAACCAGCTTTACCGAGTTGACACTAAAGTCATTGAAGCTTGGGTTGCTCGCCGAAGCAGTTGCGGACGAAGCGAACAATGGGTCACCAATCCATTTAAGATTCAGACGGCCTTCGTTCTTTACACGGTTAAGCAAAGTAGCCGCGAGTCGATAGTTCTTAAATGGCAATGAAGCTCGGAGCTGCTTCAGCACCGGATCGAGCACGGCCGGCAGCCTCGGGTCGTCGACCGCCTGATTGGTCGCGATCAGCAGATAGAGTTGGGTGTCGAGGTTGGTTTCGTCTTCCTGCTTTTCGGTCTGTGCCTGTGTTACGCCAAACGGAAAGGCCTGACTTATTTGCACCGGAACGCGTTGTCCTGCCGGAGGTATCTCAATCTTTAGCTGTTGGCCATTGGCGACCAGAGCAGTGAATAGGATTGCGAACGAAGCTGTAGCCAGGGTCTTGCGCAGATTCATATCAATGTCTCCTTCAAAAAGTTGCGATCAGTGGAAAACTGAGGAGAGTGCGCGAGGTCAGGGTTGGACAAAAATGACCTTTGTCGGACCTGCGTCTTGCAATGGGCTCAGTGACTGAATGCTAATTGATGGGCCAGCAATCGGTATCTAACACGCGGATGGCGGCAGAAAGTTCCAACTTAGCGGGGTTCGCGTTCTTTCGTGAGATTTAGTGTGTTTTCGTGGATCGTTTTCTTCAGTAATCGGGAGCATACGATCCACGAAAACACACTAAATCTCACGAAGAGGCCCAGAATCAGAGTCTATTGAGATTCCTGCGGCAAGCGCAGCTCAAACCTCGCGCCTTCGCCATTAACACGCGATGCCAACCGTGCGGTTCCGCCGGCTTCCTGCATACGCTTCCGAACAATCGCCAGGCCCAGGCCGGTGCCTCTTTGCTTCGTCGTAAAGAATGGCTCCCAAATGCGCTGTTGCAGGTCCACCGGAACGCCTGGACCACTGTCCTGAATCGATATCACCGTGCTTCCGTTGTCACTCCGGTGCGTCACCTTAACCTCTCCGCCGGCGGGTGTGACTTGCAGCGCATTCAGGATTAGATTGGATAGCGCCACGCGCACTGCCGAAACTGCGCTGCCGTTGAGCTCCTCATCTTCTTCGATCTCAACCCTCAACGAAATTCCGTCTTTAGCGGCGCTCGCTGCAAACAGCCTGACAATCGACTGGATGAGTGGCTCAGCACGCATCGGCAACTCTGACGGTGTCTCTGTTCTCGCAAAGCTTAGAAGCTGAGTGACGCTCTGGCCCAGGCGGTCGGTTTCACCGACTATTAGACTCAAATCGCGTGCATACTCGCGGCTCACCTCTTCGTCTTCGCCCATGACCTGGGCAATTGACTTGATTGCAGAAAGTGGGTTCTTGATCTCATGAGCGACAGTGGCGGCCATTTGGCCCAGCGTGGCCAGACGTTCGCGTTCGGCAAGTCTTCTTTCAAGCCGCACGTTTTCTTCAACCAGCCGGCAATCTTCAATCGCAATTGCCACCTGCCCGGCGAGTATTTCAAGGACCGACCGCGCGTCTTCCGTCAGGGTGCCTGGTGCTGCATCGACCAACATCACTCCCGAGACTCGCTCGTCTCGTCTCAGGGGAAAGGCGACCGTAAATCCATGAGCCTCGAGCAAATCACTGTCTTCAACCGGCATCCCGCCGCTCAGATGCGAGAGATCCAAAACCTGTTCGACCCACAGCTCCGCAGCGCTGGCTTCGTGACCATCGTGTCTAACTTCAGGACTCGCGCCGTCGCGGGCGACGATGTGCACACTTCGCAATCCCAACGCCGCCGTCGTTTCTCGCTCAACGAAATCGAGCAGCTCGGGCAACTGTCGGTATTGCCCTGCATGTGAACTAATTCGAGAAACTATCTGCCGGTAGAGTGCGGCTTCGCGTTCAAACAACTTATGGAAGCGCTTTCCCAACCAACCGCGTAGTGGCGCAGCCGCCAGTGCCAGCGCCAGTATCAGCAGGGCTTCTATGACACCGGGGCGTACGCCATAACTCCTGGTCATCCAGTTCCCGATGGTTTGGATACCGTAGATGTATATCGTGAGGACGACCGCCGCGAAGGTGGCAACCACGAGGCTTTCCTCAATGATCAATTCGAGATAACGGTAACGATAGATGTAGTAAGCGAGCAGGGCTGAAGGCAATAGTGAGCCGAGATTTGCAATCGTTTTTAGGTACAACCCGAGCTGCGTACCCTCGCCAAGACCGAGGGCCAGAGCTGCCAGTATCACGATCCCAATCGCGACGAATGAAGCGGCGAGAGTTCGCATGATCCTTTGTTCGCTTCGATTCGTGCTCTTCCTGGCAATCAGCAATTCGGTGATGGCGATGAGCACAAGCACATAAGCGATCCAACCCGCCATTGGCAGGACAAGGAAATTCACACTGCTGAGCATCGGCGCATAGCGGCCATCCCAAATCTTGTAGATTGCAAAGATCAGAAAAACCGTGGGCACATAGGAAAGGTAGATGCGAACTTTCTCGCTTGGCTTCAAGGGCCGATTAGCGGCGGTGGCCCAGAGATAGATGTGAACGTGGAGCAGGAAGGAGTAGGCAAAAGTAATACTGATGACGGCTATCGTGTCTGCTATTCGGAGCAGCGTCGTCCAGCCTTCAAAACCAAAACCGAACAAGCCGTGGAGAGTGATAATAAGATTGCTGCTGTGCCACCCGCACATGCTCAGCGCCAGGACGAACAGGACGCGTTCGATGGAGCCCAAATTACGCCGCCGGGACAGCAACTGAATTCCCATCCACAGCGGTAGCACTGCACCAATGGAGTAACCGACGAGTTGGAGGACTTCGAGTGGGGACATTTGTCAGGAGGCAGGCGGCAGTAAGCAGAAGGCACTAAGCAAAAGGCAGGAAGCAGAAGGCCGAACGCCGTCGCCTAACGTGCATTCTGCCTACTGCTTTCTGCTTACTGCCTTCTTTCGTTACCTGCCTCCTGCCCCTTCTTCTATTGGTTAGCCGCCGTACTGCGCGCCGGGACCACCGTAAACGTAATCTCTGTGCGACGGTTTTTTCCTCGACCGGCGAGGGTGGTGTTTGGAGCGACTGGATTTGCCGCGCCCATCCCGTTAGCCTGAACCCGTGACGGATCAACGCCCGCAGCCTGCAACCGCTCAGAAATCTCGCGCGCTCGCTCCTGTGTTAGTTGCTGAAGTGTCACTTCATCGCCTTTGCTGTCGGTGTAGGCTTCGATCAGAATCTGATAATCCGGATTCGTGGCCAACACTGCCGCCAGCGGTTCGAGTTTTGCCGCCGCCGCGGAGTTGAGTGTGGCAGCGCGCGGGCTACTCCAGATGGACTCAGGCAATACCAGTTGGAACCCCTTCGAGGTTTCTTTCAACGTTCCGTATTTCGCCAAACTCTGACGCAGATTCGCTTCAGCAGCGCGTCTTTCTTGTTCTCTGGCCTGGCTGTCTTTGCGCTCGTCCTCCGCGCGTTTCGCGCCTTCCAGGCGGGCTAAACTGATCTTCGCTGCCTCACCTTCGGAACGCGCAACCTGCAACTCGTCGCGCAAGCGGGCCACTTCAATTCGGCGTTCGCGCAGTTGTTCGTTGGCGGAGGCCGCGTCTCTTTCCGCCAATTCACGGGCTCGTTGTTCGCGTTCGAGAGCTGCTCTAAGTTGCCCAATCTGCCTTTCGGCTGAGTCGGCTGTTCTTTCAGCGGCACGCAACGCTTCGTCTCGTTGACGGATGTCATCGCGTCGCAAGCGTGCGGCTTTCCTCACCACCGCCAATTCCTCAGCTCGCGCCCCGGAGGAAGTGGCCTTCCGTGCCAGCACATCCACTTCCGCGATGGGCTGGTTAAATCTCAACGCTTTCTCAGCTGCCAGCAGATCCTCCTGGGCGGTTTGAAACTCCTGTGGCGCGTCCACTGGCCCACCGGCAAATTTTGCCAGGTTCACTGCCTGACGAGCGCCCAACAATGAGACCGGTATGTCCTGGTAATCCGAAGTGGCAATCTCGGGCACCCGATTATCCTTAAAATAATCGCTCGAATTTCCGATGTACTGCACGTTTAATGTCTCGACTTCACTTTTACCCGGTCGTTGCGGCGGCACATTCTCCAGCACGACCATCCGGCTGGGAACCTTCATCAGGAAATGAGGCTCAGCGGTGATCACCAAAGCAAAGGTTTGCAGGGGAGTCGTAACGTCCAACTTCGAAGCTACGAAAGCGCTCCCGCCTCTTTTTATTTCGCCCAGGTTGTCTACGCGCCCATCCGGTGAAATGGCCCATAGGACGAAGGTCGTGTAAATGCCTCCGAGCTCATGCGCCCGGGGCAGATTATCAATCGCGAGCTCCACGCGGGTGCCTCTGCGGCCCACGCGTTTCACTTTAGCTTCACCTTTGAGCCTTGGCAGCAGAGTGGTGCCACGAAACTTGACCTCGATACTTTCATCCAGTGGATAAGTGACTGCGATGGTTTTCCTGGGCGCATCAGTCTGCGCGAAGGTAGTCGCGACCAGAGCTGTTGAGAACATTAAAACGGTTACCGCAGCGAGTCTCACCAAAATGTGCTCAGAACGCATAACAAAATCTCCTCTTGGATATCGGAAGCTGAATCGTTGGTCCTTCTCAAAAATACTCTTGTAGTTGATGCAGCCGCGGGGATCATTGTTGCCGACGAGCGGGAAAGGGTCAACCCAGGTACGCTGGGGTTACTCCGCTTGAGGGCATGCGTTAGCAGGCTGTGGGAAGAAGAACGATCCACGAAATTACACGAAGCGGGCACGAAAAGAACCCACCAGTTCGAGTGATGTCGTGTGTTTTCGTGGAGTCGTCTCTGTGGTTCCCATGGAAGGGAAACGCATTTCCAGCGAGAGGCTAGGATTTGGCGGAGGGCTTATGATAGCGGGTTTTCCGGTCGGCGATTAGCTGGACACCTGCGATGGAGAGGGCCGTAAGCAACAGGATATGAATGAAGCCGCCCTTATGCATGGCAAACTTCAGAATGAACCAAACAAGGAGGAGACCACCGCTAATCACCCACATGTTTGAAACCTCTTGACCTAATCCTGGACGCCGATATTCCGGAGCGTACCGTCGCCTCGCCTCGGGAACGACGGCGTCTTAACGAGATACTAACCCCGCCCGACACAAAAAACTTTACTGGCGCCAGGAAGTCGCCCGTCTTGCCATTGGAAGGGGCCACTCGCCAATAGTACGAACCGGGTGAAAGCCAGCAAACATTGTGAGGCCCGCCAACCAGACGGACGTCGAAAAGTACGTTGCGGAAATCTTCATCATCGGCGATCTGCAACCGGTATTTACCTACACCAGCGAGTTTGGGCAAATCTATGGTCGTGGGGAAAAAGACTGGATGTTCGGCTGTTTGAGCGAAAGCTGTTGAATTCTGACTCGGAATCAGCAAGCTAGCCACAGTGATCAAGGCCAGGGCAATGATCGCCCTCACTGAAGCGAGTCGAGAAGCGGCTGACTGTTTTGACGGAAGTGATAGCACTGTTATGGTGATCGACTTTGATTACGGGGCCTCGTTCAGTTTGTAACCCACGCCACGAACAGTCAGCACGTAGCGCGGATTCTTGGGATCCATTTCCAGTTTCTTTCTCAGGCGATTTATGTGCGGATCGATATTGCGCTGGTAACCTTCATACTCCGTACTCCAAACTCTGTCGAGGAGCGCATTTCGCGACCAGGCGCGCCCTGGTTCGGAAGCAAGGAGTTCGAGAATTTGGAACTCCAGGGGTGTCAGTTCAATCTTGACGCCTTGTCTGATCACTTCGTGGCGGCGCTTATCGATTACCAGACCACCAACCTCAACCCGCTCCGTATCGGTTCCTGATTGGACGGTGGCTGTTCGTTTCAGCAATGCCTCAACCCGGTATTCCAATTCCCGGGGACTGAAGGGCTTGGCCAGGTAGTCGTCGCCCCCTGCTTCATAACCAGCGACTTTGTAGTCGAGCGCGTCATGGGCGGTTAAGAACAGCGCTGGCGTTTGCACTCCTCTTTCTCGAACCCGCTTTAATAGTTCAAAACCCGACATTCCCGGCATGGAGACGTCGAAGATAAAGCAATCAAACCTGCCAATGGTCGCGGGCTCTATCGCGGCGGCGCCGGTCTCATGCTCTTCCACCTCGAATCCCAGCCGGCGAAAATACTCGGCCAGCAAAAGCCTCATGTCGGCATCATCATCAACGATCAGCAGTCGTTTCCCGGCGTACTTGCTGGCTACTTGTTGTGGCAGACCCAAGTTTGTTCGTTCCTTCTCTGGATTTGTAAAAGATTTCGAGGGAATTATAGCTTAGTTCGGAGAGTAGGGTCTAAGAAAAGCGGGTAACCGCATGCGCATTGTGGCTGGATTAGTGTCCTACATTTGCAAGATAGGTCGAACGATCCACTAAACCCCACTAAAAAGCACTAACTCCTGTTCGCGACATTTCGCGTAGCTTCGTGGATCGTTTTTGACGAAACCGCAGCCTAAAGGCTGAACTCTGAACTACCGGCTTCAAAATGCATTAGTATCGACAAAACCGTCAGCCTTGACGCAGTTGCGAGTCGATAAGTATAGTTACCTTTTATTTCATACAGCCGTATTTAATCCTTCCTGCACCGACTGACCGGAAACTTCGCAAGAACCGATGCGCGATCTCAGAAGACTGCTCAGGTATATCAAACCTCACTGGCAAATCTTCGCGCTGGCAACGTTTACGATGTTTCTGGTGGGGCTGCTCGAAATTGCCACCGGCGCACTGGTCGTACCGATTTTCGATCTGGCTCAGGGGCAGGGCCGCAGCACCGAGACACTCTTTGGTCTGCAACGGATTATTCCCGACTCGGGCGTGGGAGCATGGAAGACTATTTCTATCCTCCTGCTTGTCTTCACGCTTGCGAAAGGCGTTGCCGCCTACCTTTCCACCGTCTGGATGGCGCGCATAGGCCAATCAGCGGTTCTCAAACTACGACAGGACCTCTATAGTCACCTGCTCTCCCAATCGGCGAGTTTTTTTGAACGTCACCGTACAAATTTTTTAGTCTCTCGTCTGGTCTCCAGCGCGGCTGCGATTGAAGTGTCGGTCGCGAATACACTGCGCGATATGATCCGCGAGGGTTTTACCTTGATCGCCTTCCTGTCGGCGTCGTTCTATTACAGTTGGCGACTCACGCTGGCGTCTCTGGCGATTGCCCCGATTGTGGCCGTGTTAACGGCAAAGTTCGGTACTGCCCTACGCAATCTTTCGCGCGAAAGCCTCGAAGGCAACAAAGATTTGACTGACACCGCTCAGGAAGCGCTGTCGAATCAAACTATCGTCAAGGCCTATCGCGCCGAAGCCTACGAATCTTCGCGCTTCACCGCGGTGGCGAAACGTATTGTTCGCGCCAATCTGCGGACGGCGAAGATTTCCGGATTTGCTCCACCCGTAATAGAAATGATCGGCGTCGTCTTCGTCGTATTTCTCATTTTCTTTGTTCAACGAGAGATCTTGTCAGGGCGAATGAACGCTGCCACGTTCCTGGCATTCCTGTTGTTTCTCTTTCGTAGTTACGACCCAATGCGGAAACTGTCGCGCCTCCATAACGCCATGGAGCAGGCGCTGGCCGCCGCGCATCACGTCTGGGAAATTATGGACGAGCATGCGGAGTTGCCGGAAAAGCCCAACGCCATCGAACTGCGTCCGCTCACTAATAGCATAGAACTTAAGAATGTAGCCTTTGGCTATGCAAATGAGGAACGTTCCGTTTTGCGGGGCGTCAGCCTGGAGATTCAGGCCGGTTCGATGGTAGCGCTGGTGGGCGAGTCAGGCGGTGGAAAGTCTACTCTGACAAAGCTTCTGCCGCGGTTTCACGATCCGGTTTCGGGCGGTGTCTTTTGGGATGGGATTGACCTGCGTGACGCCAGCATATCGAGTTTGCGTCGGCAAATAGCCCTGGTCACCCAGGAAACAGTACTCTTCAACGATACGGTCCGTCACAATATTGCCTATGGAAAGCCGGACGCTACACAGGCTGACATAGAAGAAGCAGCTCGAATAGCGTTTGCGCACGATTTCATAATGGAGCTGCCCCAGAAGTATGAAACGATCGTAGGCGAGCGCGGCATTTTCCTCTCGGGTGGGCAGCGACAACGACTCGCGATCGCCCGGTCTTTGCTGGTTGATGCTCCCGTCCTGATACTGGACGAAGCGACCTCGGCGCTTGATGCAGAATCTGAACGGTACGTGCAACAAGCAATCGCGAATCTGGTGCGCAATCGGACGACCATCGTGATAGCTCACCGCCTGGCTACCATTCGCCGCGCTGACACTATCGTCGTGATGGAAGGCGGCCGGATTATTGAAGTTGGCAGACACTCAGAATTGTTGGCTAAAGGCGGACAGTACCGGCGGCTGTATGAGCTTCAGTTTGCGGATGAAGAGGAAGAGCTGACTGTGAGTTAACAGTTCGTCGTCAGTAGTCCGTGGTCAGTTGTCTATTGCATACAACCTTCGGTCGTGGCTGCACTGAGTTACCAACGATCAACGACCAGGAGAATACGGCCGTCAGGATTATTGAAAACGATACTGGATACTACTGACCACTGACAACGAACTACGGACAAACATATGAAATCAATGACTGGATACGGGCGGGGCGCCGCCGATGGAGAAAACTTCTCAGTCTCCGTTGACTTGAAGACGGTGAACAATCGGTTTCTCGACATTCATCTCCGTCTCAGCGGTGAGCTGTCGTCTTTAGAGCCGGTCATCAAACGGCAGATAAGTTCCAGGCTGTCGCGCGGTCGAGTTGATATAACTGTCAACTTTGAGAAGACGTCGCAAACCGCTTACGAACTGAACCGGCCGTTAATTGCCGGCTACGTTAGTGCGCTCCGCGAGATGCAAAACGAATTCGAAATTTCCGGTGAGCTCGATATCAACGCGCTAGCTCGACTCCCAGGTGCGCTGCAGCCTTCTCGTGATGCGCTGAGTGATGAGGTAGTTTCCGGAATTGAAAAGGCGTTGGCCCAGGGCCTCGACGAACTGGAAAAAATGCGCGCTCAGGAAGGCGAAACCCTGCGGCTTGAAATGACTGAACGTATCGACCGGATAGAAACCCTGGTACCTGTGATCGAAGCTGCCGCGGAGGGTTTGGTCGAGGCTTACAGGCTCCGGTTGCAAAAGCGAATTGGAGAATTGCTGAATCGCAACGGCCAACTGGTGGAGCTTGATCCGGGACGGCTTGCCCAGGAAGTTGCTTATTTGTCCGATCGCAGTGATGTGAGCGAAGAGATGACCCGGCTCAGGAGTCATCTCACACAATTTCGCGACGCCTTGAACTCCACTGCCGAGACCGGCAAGATGCTTGATTTCTTGCTTCAGGAACTTAATCGGGAAGCCAATACGACCTTGTCGAAGTCCACGGATATGAGTATTAAAGAAGCGGGATTGGCTATCAAGGCTGAAGTCGAGAAACTCCGCGAACAGGTTCAGAACGTTGAGTGAAACAACCAGGACAGAGGTTTGTGTTCCCGCCGAGGCCCAGCCGGTGGAAGAGGACGCGCGCGGTATTCTATTTGTGGTGAGTTCTCCTTCGGGTGGAGGCAAGGGCACGCTGATTCAACGCATGTTGAATAAGGTGTCGCACCTTGGCTATTCTGTTTCTTTCACCACCCGCGTTCCACGGAACGGGGAAGTCGATGGTCGCGAATACTTCTTTGTGACGCGCGAGAAGTTCGAGCAGATGGTGGCTGCTCATGAGTTTCTGGAATGGGCGCCTGTTCATGGCAAACTCTATGGAACGAGCCGCAACCAGGTCCTCGGCGAAATTTCAGCAGGGCGGGATATAGTCCTTGAAGTAGATGTGCAGGGAGCGGCAAGTATCCGCGACCTGGTCCCCGATTCAGTTAGCGTCTTTATTTTGCCGCCATCGTTCGAAGTTCTGAGACAGCGACTACTGGATAGAGGCACAGATTCTCCAGAGGAGCTTGATCTCCGGTTGCGCAACGCGCCGACCGAGTTGAAAGACTACGCCGCCTTTCAATATCTGATCATCAACGACGATGTAGAGCGCGCCGCGGATCAACTGTCGGCGATAGTCCACGCCGAGAGGGCCCGGCTCCGTCGCCAGGGACCCAGAGTGAAACATATGGTCGAGGCATTTACCACGAAGGAACTGCAGAATTCTAAGTGAAAAGGTGAGGAGCGCAATTAAAGATGACACCAACAGAAGAGACTGAGCAGATTGTAGACACGACCCAGGCGCCGGAAATAGACTCGAAATACCGCCTGATTATCCTGGCCGCAAAAAGAAGCAAACAGCTGCAGCGGGGCGCGCGCCCCCGCATCGATATCGACACGGTAAAACATAAGAACACTCGGATTGCTTTGGAAGAGGTGATGCGAGGTCGAGTTAACTTCTCAGTAACTGATCCCGATGGCGAGGCTGAATAACCAATCTTGACAACGTTGTAGGGGCGGCACTCCGTGGCCGCCCCATGCTCCGATTCCTCAACCATCGAAACAAATGGCGCGCGAATTAAGGGTGGCTTTTTTAAAGTCAATGCGCGTTGTTTGGAACGAGGGCACGATCCACGAAATAACACGAACGAAAGAAACACGAAACGACCACGAAACCAGCTTCTTCTTCGTGTCCGTTCGTGTGACTTTCGTGTTATTTCGTGGATTAATCTTACAGTCCCTTGTAATCCGGACCGCCGCCGCCTTCAGGAGTAACCCAGTTAATAATCTGATAGGGGTCCATGATGTCACACGTTTTGCAGTGAACGCAGTTTGAAAAGTTGATCTGCAGCTTCCGCTTACCACTCGTTCCATCATCGACCATTTCATAAACCGCCGCCGGACAAAACCGTTGGCAAGGATTCCCATACTCTTCAGCACAACGAGTCGCGCAGATGTTGGTATCCAGTACGTGAAGATGGCTGGGCTGATCTTCGCTATGGCCGACAGCTGCATGGTAGACGTCGGTCAATTTATTGAAAGCAATTTTACCGTCAAATCGCAGGCCGTCGTACCGCTGCTCAATCTTGTCGCCGCGATACCCATAGGCTGAAAGTTTCTTCATTTCCTCATGACCGGGCGTAGCTTTAGCTCGATCGAATATTCCCCACGATCTACCGCCGGTGATGAATTGAAAACCAGTATTCACAATTCCCAGCCAGCGACCGTGTTTGAATCCGGCATGGAAATTCCGGACCTTCCGCAACTCAGGAATAATCCAACTGTTATTTACCAGCTCTTCATAACGCTGCAGTTCCTTCGATGAGTAATCTCCCGCTAGCAACGCTTCAAATATCGTCTCAGCCGCCAGCATTCCACTCTTGATGGCTGAATGAATGCCCTTAAGTCGTTGGGAGTTGAGGAAGCCGGCGCAGTCGCCAACCAGCAACACGCCGTCAGCATAGATCCGCGGCATAGCGAAATAACCACCGGCGGCAATCGTCTTGGCGCCGTAGCGAATCATCTTTCCACCCTCGAGCAGCCGGCTCACGTATGGATGTTGCTTAAATCGCTGAAACTCAGCGTGGGGATCGAGGAGGGGATCCTTGTAATCGAGTCCGGTTACGTAGCCTATATTCAGAATCCGATTCTGCAATCCATAGATCCAACCGCCTCCATAGGTATTCGAGTCGGAAGGAAATCCGAGAGTGTGGGTCACCCGTCCGGTGGGATAGCGATCGTCCGGCAGTTCCCAGAGCTCCTTGACCCCAAGACTGTAAACCTGTGGTTCCCTGCCCTCATCGAGCCCCAGACGCTGGACCAACTGTTTGGTCAATGAGCCGCGCGGTCCTTCGCCCAAGACTGTGACCTTTGCGCGCAGATCCACGCCGGGTTCGAAGTTAGGTTTTCGCTTCCCTTCCTTGTCGATGCCCTTATCGCCGGTGCGGACACCGACCACTGCATCGGTTTCATCGTAGAGCAGATCGGCCCCAGGAAATTCAGGGAAGATGTTGACCCCGGCTTCTTCGCACTTTTCGCCCAGCCAGGCGGTCAGTCGATTTAACGAGACAATGTAGTAGCCATGGTTCTTGAGCGGGGGTGGAGTTATTGGTGAACGGATGGCGCGGTTCTTCGTCAGGTAAAGGAAATAGTCTTCATTGACCGGGGACTCAAGTGGCGCGCCTTGTTCAATGAAATCCGGAATCAACTCGCGCAACGCCCGTGGATCCATCACTGCACCCGACAAATTATGAGCGCCGACAGCGGCCCCCTTCTCGATCACCCCAATCTCAATCTCGCCGAGTGCGGGGCCTTGTCTGGAGCCGCTTGTCACGGCCTCGTTGTGCTGCTTGATCAACCTGGCCAGGTGCAAAGCACCGCTCAGGTTGGCCGGACCGGCCCCAACGAAGACCACGTCCATTTCCAGAGTTTCACGTTCCATCTATAGTCCTCAATCTTAATGTCCGACATAATGTCCGACACACTTCAGTTTGTCGTTTCGGCGGGCAGACGCCAGTCGCGTAATCACAATTTATGTTTAGTTAATCAGTCGCCATGCCCGAGAATCGACA
>Ga0190274_10001692_pt1 | contig 12931 bp, 11 predicted proteins | sample Popmic531T_FD_133002 | JGI IMG/M metagenome (GOLD analysis project Ga0190274, IMG submission 133002) | Populus adjacent soil microbial communities from riparian zone of Yellowstone River, Montana, USA - 531 T | ecosystem: Environmental > Terrestrial > Soil > Riparian zone | place: USA: Montana...
CGGATCCATAACGGACCTACAAGACCAATGTGACGGCAGTTGGCTTCGAGCCCTTCGGTTGGAACACCAGCTTGAGAACGGAGGGCTCGGCGACGTTCGGTTTGTACATCAATGTCATCAAGCCAGACACACGCTCACCCGATTCGAGAGTCATTGGCGCTTTGCAGTCCATCACATAAATTCGGCGCTGTCCTTTGTCGCGGATCGTTCCGGCAATCCTGGAATTGACTTGCGTGTATCTCCGGCCGTGGAGCGAATCGGCTGAATGTGGCGACTTAAGTTCGAAGACTTCGGGACGTACCAACGTGGTTGCTTCGTAGCGGACGAGGAGTTGTTCTCCATTTTGAATCACGCCGGTGATTTTGACGGCAGCATTCGCGTCGCCGGAATTTTCAATTCTGCGGATTGGAGGTGCAGCGGGCACTGGCTCGCTAATCGCGGCACGCGGTTCGGTCTTCTCCGCTGGATAAGACTGCTGATCGATGGCGAAGTCCGCCGTCGCTATCGAAGTCGCTGGAACCAGTTCGTAGCTGAACCGGCCCGATGCCGTCCAGATGAACAGATTCGTGGATGCGTTTTCTTCGATGGGCTGGATCAGCACCTTGTTGCCTTGCCGCTCGATCTTGTACGAGGGACTCCCGGCGGCCACCGTGACGACCGGCTCCGCCAATTCGATCACCGTCAGATGATTCAATGTCGTTTCCACTCGCCGGACCGCACTGCGATCGGCGCGCTGGATCGCTATCCGCTGTCCGAACACAGGAATTACTAACGCCAGAACCAGAGTGCATGAGAGTAACGATTTCATCACGAGCCTCCTTTGATTGTGAAAGGGGCCAGGAGGCCCGGAGGCCTCCTGGGATCTGGCTGGTCTATTCAGGCGGGACGAGTGGGAGAGACGGTGGGACGTTGGGGAATTCCTTCAAAGACAACATGGCCGTTTCGGATCTCACCGCGCCCCGCTTGCAGCGGGAACGGATGGACCCGGCTGACCCGCTGACCATTCCGGATAACATCGCCGTTCTGGCTAACCTGGAGAAGGAGCGTTCTGCGTTCTTCCGCTTGGCCGTCGGACTCGATCCTTTCAACGAGGAATACACGTCCCTCGCTGTCGAACTCGATTTCTCCGTCGACCAATTCTGGAGCAGCAACCTGAACGGGACGGCTTCCGGTTTCTTCCGCGATCATGTCAATCGCTTCTTGAGGGAAAGTGTGCCAGAGCAACGAACCTTTGCTCCGGCCGTTGCACACGACTGTGTGCAACGCCTGACACCAACCACGCCGGTTCTCTTCTTTCTCGTCTGCCCATTTTCGGACCAGCATCATGAGCGCCTTCAGCTCTTCCTTCATGCGCTCCTTGTTGGACAAAGATGCCATCTGCGCGGAGTTGCGCTGACGGCGAGCCGCCTCGCGAATCTTCCGATCGTCATCCGACCGCTTGGCTTCGTACTCGGTCTCCGCTTCGGTGAGGTGCTGGTCGATCTCCGACTTGCGGGACATGACACGTGATACCTCTCCCGCATACAGCCGGTTGATCTCCCTGCATTCGTCGTACATTTCCTGAGTAAACGTCGCTGCGGAAATGACTCCGTGAAAGTCACCGATCGGGAGAGTGGTCCGGAAGAAGTCCTCGACCTCATTTCGAACCGCGTTGTAGAGGTAGCCCACCTTGTCAGTGGGTTCGATTTGAAGGGACACAGGCATTCGGGATACGTGCTCTTCATGCTTGAACTTCAGCCACGGAGCAGACTTGACGTGCTTGCGAATCTCGCTGATCCGCTGACGATCCACCTGCGTGCCGTGCTTCAGACTGTCCAAGGCATTCTGCAGTTCCCGAACGAGCTCGTGCGCCAACTCGGGTTGACCAGCGGCAATACACGAGGTCTGAAGATCCGTGATCGACCCGATCTCGTTGCCTTTCGCCTGATTGGCTACCTGGACGAGATTCCACCACGGGCTCTTCTGTTTTTTGGCTTTCTCCTTCTGAACGGGCGCCTGCTCCTGATACCGGAAACGATCCTCCGCGAACTTCGGAAACGCGTCGCCGTCGACGATGCAGACGAGGTCGAAGTCGAAATCTCCGCCGTTCCTCGCAGCCGTCTTCGAATGGAGCGTGAAGCATCCCTTCAAAAGGATCTGGCGTTCGATGATATTGGAAATCTCCGAAGCGCTTGACGCTGCTCCCGACTGCCGCCCGATGATGCTGCCTACCTCATCCGTGATTTCTTCACGAGAGAACCGCCGGTAAGGAAGCAAATCCTCGAACATTCGTATCGGATAGCGAACAACCAAACCACATTCGGATCCAAGCGACGTGATACCCCGATCGAGCGGCATCCAATCCGATGCTGTAACGACCTGTCCATCATAAAGCGCCAGAAATCCGTCGTCCGCCAATGCGAACGCGGGCATTCTGAAACCTCCACCGGTGCAGAGCTTGAATGTCCACCGGGCCAGCAGCTTGTTGAGTTGCTGGTTGATATAGGGGTGTTTCACCAGATAGCCGGTAGGATCGACTTTCAGAACCGCTTCGACGACTGTTGCCTCCCGGCTGGTAAATCCCGGGCTGGCGTTCTCCTCCGTTTCGAGCCGCTGCTGGGAGTGAGAGGTCCCTAGAAGTTCCAGGAGTGCCTCGTAATCCCCTTCTTCCGCAGCCGCTTTCAACTTCCGAGCCTGTGCCAAAGCGTACGGCAGGATCTCCGATTTCAGAGTGTCCCACGACGCATGTTCGACCAGCGTGTAACTCGACTCGAACTCCCGGTATTCCGAAACCTCGCGGATACCGAGCACTATCGGTCCTTTATAGGTTCGGACCTCAAGCTTGCGAGACTGCGATCGAAACAGATCCAAAAATCGCGATGGCCCTTTGAATTCAGGCTTCACGCTGGATTCCGGAAGAATGATGTCCGTACCCAGATGGTCGGCCACGTCATCCTCCATCACCTTGCATGCGCCCTTCGCTTGTGTGCTGTCGAATGCCAGGCGGAACTGATAGAACCGGTCGCTGGGCAGGTCCTGACCATTCTCCCGGGCTCTTTGTTGCAGTGCCTGGAAGACCGATCGAGAAATCCACCCGCGGCAGTCGTTCGTTCCAAATTCGTGCTCGGGGACAACCATAACCCTCACGTCGGTTGCTTCGATTCGCACCTTACAGGGTGAAACGAGAACACCGAAATAGGTAATGGCAGCCTGCGGCCAGTTCATAAAACGTTGGGCGATTGCGCGCTCGTACTTGGCCTCGACAGCGTAGAACTTGCCGTCTTTCGCCGATCCGCTCGCGCCAATCAAACGGAACTGAGTGCCGTTGATATCCACCCGCTTCATCGTCTTCTCCACAAGCGCCGTCTGATATTCCTCCAGGACACCTGCGGGGACGTGGAGTCGAGCCACTCGGATTTCCGGAAAGAGACCCTGCAGCAGCGTGTTGTGCAACTGTGCAGACTTCTCCAGATCGGGAATCCGTTCGGTAGCCTTCCCCATCGGATCGATATCAAGCGAGATCACGAACATTTCGTTACCTGTTGTTGAAACGGACATTGCGCTCTCCTTTCTGTTCTGTGAAAGACAAGAACAGCCAGGAAGCGCCCCACTGGTGGTCGCCTAGCTGTTCTGGTCGGAAAAACAGGGTGTTTCCGGCCGGGCAGCTAATGCCGAGCCAGTGAGTTGTGAACCTCCTTCGTTCCTCTTGTGGAGCGAACCAGGAGGGCGCGATCCGACCGAAGCCGAATCGCAGATTCCCACGGAGATAAAGTCGTGGGTGACTTGTGAGACTTCAATTCAGTCTCAGCGAAAAAACCTTTAATTGACCTTTCTTGCGGTGACGCACTCCTTCTTGATCTGTGGGACCTTCTTCGATAAGTCCGCCGAACCCTTCCATTCCGAAATCACGAAATAGCTACGGCCGGTCTTCAGCGATTCGAGCATCGCCTCGGGTTCGCTTCCGAGTTCCTGCTCGAGGAGAGGAACGCCGTTGCTTTCGGCCTTACTTAGGAAGAAACGAAGAGGCCCGCCCGATGTAGGAGATTGCAGAGAACGGCGCTTTCCTCTGCGTCCACGAGGACTCGGCACTTCTGCTGGCGCTTTGTTATCGAGCGTGAAATCCCCGGCCTCGCTCACTTCGTTCTTCATTTCTGGGCTCCAGTAATCTTGCTCTGCTGTTGCGGGTCGTCATCGCGCTCGCCAACCATCTGCTGTTCGGAGAACTCCGCAACGAGAAGGCCACTCGGATTGGACTCCGACCGCCGGTCCTGGATGAGCCGGACATGGTAGCGACCGACGATGCGGTCGGTAGACTCCGCCTGATTCCGGACCCGGCGGATCTCTTTCACCCCAAAGGCTTGATACGTCCATGGAGCATTCTTCACTGGCTCAATGGATCGGATCCCCAGTTGCGAAGTAATGCGCTCCTGCTTGATCTTCCCTACCGTATCGTCGTCCCGCAATTTGCCGAGCGTGTAGCTTCGGAGATTCGCAGTCATCATGTTCAGCGAGCTGGCGAAGTTCTGGTCGACGGTTCCCGGCGTGTATGCGAGGTAGTCCTCCAGGAACGCGCGCACGACGGCCTTCGCTTCTAATTCGGTTGGTGCGGTGTCATCCGTAGATGCCGATGCCCTTCTGGGCTGTGCCGCGACTCTGCTCAGAGAGGAACTAAGGCCGTCAGCGCCGACGCGAATGACGGTAGGCGGTTGCAGGCGAACGTAAATGGCGAAGGCCAGCGATAAGGTGGCGATACCGGCAAAGAGAAAGGCCATCACCATCGCTCGATTTGCGTAAGCCCTGAGCATGCCGTCGTGTTCGTAGTACTTCGTGTACTGCATCTTTTCTGGAAGGTCTGACCTCGACGGAGTTCTCATCGTTTCACCATAGACATTAACGGGATCTTGCTTATCAGGATGTTTGCGATGGTTCCAAAGGCCTCGCCGTGAACGATGCGATTGGCAAGGAACGGTATGGCCGCGATCGAAATCGAATAGAAGATCGAGGCAATCCCCAGTAACAGAGACTCGCCAATTCCGACGAAACCACCAACGAAATCGCCGGCATTGAGAACGTCTTGAACGCTCGACAGATTGACTGCTGCCATGAGCGCACCCAGGACGGCATAGATGACTCCCCAGAAGTGGAAAGCCATGAGGTTCACGATGTAAACCCGTGCAAGGGATCCCAAGCCAAATGCGGGAAGGAGCGCAATGACCAACGGGCCGAGGACATAGAGAACCGCTCCATAAAAGCTGTAGAAAAAGCAGAAAGCTACATACGTCAAGGGATACACGATGTAGCCGACAAGGATCGGCAGGACACCAATGAGGGCGGCGGTTCCCCCCATTATGAGATCGAGAAGCTTTTGGTTGCCGTCCTGCTGGTAGACAGCCGAGAGGTCCGACATCCAATTTTGAAAAATATCGCCTCCGTTTGTCGTGCTCGCGATGAAGTCAGCGAAGGCGTTGAACATGGAGTTGATATCTCTGAACGCGGTTGCATAGACAGAAAGCACCAAGCCGAGCGTTACGTATTTCACGCCTGCCGTTCCCAGCATTCGAACGTCGCCGCCCCGAATGTAGGATTCGTAGACAGCGACGAGGAAGCTGATGAGGAGGATCACCTGCCCGATTTGGATCGTTGTCGGCATGATCTGTGACCTGTCTATTCCTGCAAGCGCGGTCCGGAAGAATTGCTCGTAATACAAGGCAGTTACCTCCGCCGCAGTGCATCCGTCACATTTCCACGGAGGACGACACCCTGCTGCGCATCAATCTTCATTTCGGCGCCGGCATTCGCCAGATCAATCGCTCGAAGACGCATCAATTCCGTCATGGCCGACTGGGTGTAGGCGTTCGCCCGCACCAACCATGCCGCCGCGCCAGCTTCCAGAATCGGCGCGCTTCCAGGCGCCGCCCCTTGGATTTGCTGAAGGATTTGATCCGATGCCTGGATCTCAAGGTCGGCAATGGCATCGATCTCGATTGCTCGCTTCATCGCCGCCTGGGCGACGGCGTCCGTCATGTCGATGAGATTCCGAACCTGTGGAGTGGCGTCCGCGGGAACTGGAACAGTTAGATAGACAGCCGCATAGTGCGACCCCACCTGTGACACTCCTGCGGTGTTCGCCGATAACAGGGTTTGCTCAAGTTGTCTTGGGCTCGGAAGCGTGGCACTCGCCACCGGAATCTGGCTTATCGATCGAACTTGGCCGGCGATTCCCCGTACCGCACCGACAGTCGCCTTCGCCTGATTTATCAATTGTTGCGGCCAGACGATCGTCCGCTGGAATGCCTCAATCGTATTCATCGTCGACTGAATCGCATTCAACCCGCTCCCGATGACGTTCGTGATCGCACTGGTAACGCTGCCTAAGCCGGCGGACAACAGAGCGCAGCATGGACTCGGAAGAAATTGGCCCTGGGAGGACTGGGGAATCATCAGCCCCGCCGTCACGATCAACAAGATGACGATGGTCTTCTTCGAGCGCAACGCATCTAGAATTCGCTTCAGGGTGTTTCTTGGCGCCAACTTGTTCATCTTTTGCCTCAGAATGTCCGAGGCGTTTCGGTGGGATTTACTTACAACAATAGTCGGATTTGCGAAGCGAAGCGGCGGGGTCTATCGCAAAACCGAAACAGTCAAAGCGGCGCTTGAGCACGCAACCGCAGATCGGACGGCCAACCAACAAAGATTGCAAGGACTCTCGGACTCCTGACCATTGAATACCAGAAGCAAAGCACTTGCAGTGTCCCACTCGGTTGCAGAGAAAATGGTCTTCGCGAGGGCAGGTCGTTGAAGATCGCTACGTTTAACATCAACAAGCGTCTGCATAATCTGACAGCGTGCCTTGAGAGAGCCCAGCCTGACGTCGTTTGCCTCCAGGAACTCAAGGCTGAGCCTGCGATTACAACGTCGTGCCGACTGGGCAGGACATCTATCCAACACGGTCTCTCGATAACAACGCCTTGATTCAACCTCAGAGCCGAAAGGCGTATGCTCGGCTGTTAGCGACTTGCTATCAGTGAGCCTGGCCAGCCCCAATTGCTCAATCACTGGGTGACACTCCAGAAAAACCACCGGACGGAAACCATCTTGAATGCTCACGTTAGGAATCAGTGAGTATTGGAATACGCATTGCACAGGCCCCGGCTGACCGCTTAAGTCCTTGAGAAGGAGGTTTCGAATGAATCAAATCAAAGTTAGTGCTCTGTTTGTGGTCCTGTTGTCTCTCCTGATTCCGTCTGCTTCTGCGCAGGGGAGGCCGGTAATTGTAGTCATGCCGTTTGTCGTCGGTCTGGACGCCGTGCTGCCTTACGACATGCAACAACTGCAGGCTGTGACGCATGCGGAATTGAAGGCTCGCTTCGTCAAGCAACCAATTGATATAGCCCTTGAGGCGCCCGCCAACCCACCCGGGAAGGTCTACGTAATTACGGGAGAATTCTCAAACTGGAAGGCCGGGAGTACAGCCAAGCGAGTACTCGTCGGTTTCGGTTCCGGTCGCGAAGGCGTGGACTTTCATTTCACGATCACTGAATCCGGGAAAAAGGTGGTCGACAAAAAGGAGCGAATCAAATCGCAGTTCATCGGTAGTGCCTACCAGGGAAATGTTGGTCAACTCGGCCATCCTATCGCCGATAAAATCGGCGACGCGATAAAAAGCGCCAAGCTGGTTCCAAACCTTAAGCAATAAATCCCTCGCATCCGTTTTGGCTCACGTACTGCTTTCGTTCGGTAGCGGTTACCTGGAAGTGTGTTCCTGTTAGAGAAAGGAGAGTTTATGTTGAGATTGTTTGTGAAATCGTTTGGTTTAGCCTTGTTAATCCTGTTGGTCGGGACGCACGGCCTGGCCCAAACGACGGCTGGTAAAGTGGAATTCGGGGCTTATTCGGGAGCAGCATTCAATTTGCAGGGCGCGACCGCAATCGCCTGCTCCTCGCCTTCCCGCTGCGCCACCTCCGGTGGTAAAACAACCCACCCAATGTTCGGCGGCCAGTTCGGAATTGCCGCCACACCGTGGTTGTTACTGTTGGCGGATGTATCTCACGCGCCGCTCGGCGAAGCGACGGCGTCGCTGTCCAACGTCGCGAGCACCGTTAAGGGTTCGGCGACTACATTTCATGGTCTGCTGGAGTTCCAGCCAAAATTCAGGCGTATCGTGCCGTTTGGCACGATCGGATGGGGCGCTTTCCACCAGGGCGGCTCCGCGTCGCTGATGGGAGAGAGCCAGCAGGTTACCGGCACAAAGCTTTCCGGCCAGGCTGGCGGCGGAGTGCGTATCTTTGTTTCCGAACAAACTGCTTTGAAATTCGGCTTCTACGGCACCAGCATCAAGATTGGTAGCGGAAGCTCTTCAGAGAACTTCGCTTCGTTCGGCATGTTCAAAGCTGGCATGGTTTTCCGCGCTAAGCCAGATTGACAAGGGCACCGTAGTTATCGAGAGATCTTGAGAGGGGCACTAACTGAAAGCCGTCATGCTGCATCCACGCTTCATTAGTGCCCCACGCTACGGCTTCGACAACGCTCTGCACTCCGCGCCGCGTGAGTAGGAAGACACGCAACACTTCAACCGATTTGCCGCTGTGAGTTACCTAAGCCTTTGACTGCAAAACTGAAAGAGGCGGAACGCGGAGAACGTCAGGCAGCAATCGCGCCACCTGTCTTGCGCGAGCCTCCGGCAGTTCAAGGAAGGGAGCGAATGGAGGTGCGGCCTCCAGCTTCGGGTGCGGTTTTCCGGCGAGAATGTTCAGAATTTTTTTGCCTGTCTCCCACGCGCTTACTTGGAGAAGGTCAACGAGTTCCTGGACAGGTACCGCGTGTTCCGGGCGCAGCAGGAAATAGAGTAGAGCTTTCAGGCAGTGGATCGTGGCAGGATCTTGAGAATTCCGGCCGGGTGATCCTGGCTCCGTGCGCTTACGGGGCTTCAGGGCACCCAACATCGCCTCGAACCGATCCCTCGCGTAATCCGATAGGAGGCTCCGGATCGCCTGTTCAGCTTGTGTTTCTGTCAAATCAGCCCATGACGGAGAGATGCCCGCCTCCTTTAGAATTGGATCGTACTCATTGCCCGATGGAACGACTTTCTCAAGACTGGGCTCGACTTTCAGCAATAGGTCGACATCGATTTCGACCTCGTTGGTATCCGCACCGGCAGCGAATGCAGCTAGCCTTTTGACGGTATTCTCAAGTTGGCGAACATTGCCGGGCCACTCATAGGCGGAAAGTATGGCGAAACACTTTGCGTGAAGGCGCATTGAGGGACAGCGATTACCTGCGTCGCGCTGTTCGCCGATGTAAGCCTCCAAAAAGTTCTCGGCCAGCGGTCCGATGTCGTCCGCGCGCTCGCTAAGTCTCGGAACAGTAATGTGGAATCCGTTGATTCGGTCGTACAACTCCGCACGGAAGGCGCCCTGACTGACCAGAGTTTCGAGATTCTCATTTGTCGCGGAAACGAAACGGGCCCGAAAAAGGATTTCCGATTTCCCGTTGACCTTAATGAACTTCCGTCCCTGAAGAACCTGGTTCAGTTTTCTCTGGTGATCGCCGGCTAAATTATGGATGTCATCCAGAAGAAATGTTCCGTCTGCTACTTCTTCGAGAAGCCCCTCCTTCTTGGGAAACTGTGGATGATCCTTTGTACCTTCGATTCCGAACAATTCACTCTCGAACAAAGCGGGTGCGATGTTCGCGCTATTTAATTCCAGAAATCGCTTTTCCTGGCGAGTAAGAGTGTGGAGTACTCGCGCAAGCGACGTCTTGCCGGTCCCTCTTTCGCCGATGAACAGGATAGACGCATTAGACCTTGCCGCAGCTTCGAGATCCCGGCGCAGGGCCAGCATCTTGGGGCTGCAAGTGACAATGCCAAACTGCCTGAACCACTCCGCATCGGACTCCGCGCTACTCTGAACACTGCGCCATTTTCGGCGCTCGAGTAAATTTTCTACTCGCAACTGGAGCAGCGCTTCAAAGAAATTGACTCCCATGTCCGCGGTAGCCTTCGCAATCACATCCGCGATACGGCCATCGTGCAGCCACGAACGGACTTCTTCAAATTTCTTAGCCGCTTCATTTTGTCCGCTCAAAAGGATTACCTGCGGACGGCGGGCATAGGAAATGGATTTTTTCTCGATCAAATCCAGGAGAAATCCGGCCTGGAAGCTCGGCACGTCGTTGGGCACCTTCGGGAACATGGCATCAATAAGCGCCACATCGGGCCACCACTTATCCAGGAGACGGCAAGCTTCATCTAATGCGCCGACGCAACGCACATCGTGCGCGGAACGGAATGGTCCTGCTAGCATTTCCCGGTCCCGCTTAACGTCGTCTACCACGAGAATATTGGACATAAAACCTCATCCGGCGTTCACCGCGCGCGCACATTCCTTCGCCGAGATCACGATATTAGTGAGTCTTTCTGAACTGTGTCTTCCAAAAGGCCACCAGCGAGGCCGTCGACGCGGCAGTTTTAGCTTTAGTTCAAATCGAGGAGTGTCATAGCTCACTCTTAAACCACCGAAACATTGACTGGCGATGCAGTATGCCTCCACCAAGCCAAATCCGGGTCTGTCTTTCGCATTCGTCATTAACAGCTTGCTGATCCGCTCCTCGAAATCCCTGGGCGTTTTGCTTACGTTAATGGCGTCACACAACTCGGTGCTTAGCGGATCTCCCGGGTTCGCGATAACAACAGTGTCGCCCTCTACCTTGATGGAGATACGGCGCGGCTGGTCGGGGTCAAAATCCGGTTGCATCACAGTCTTAATCGCATTGTGGATAAGGCAAACCAGCGCCTGTTCGAGCATGAACGGGAAAGGCTGCATCCGCGATTCTGGGTAGGTCACATCCAGGCAGAGCAATGCTCCAGCGCGCGCACGAGGCGGATCATCCACCCAATTCTGGAGATAATCCGGACCGTTTTTTTTGCTTTCCTCCCAATCTCGAAACACTCCAAGCCAAAGCGATGTATCGAGGGCAAGCACGATACTGCGCCAGATTACGTCGCCCAGATGCGCTGCGTTCCAGTTCCTGGCGTCACGGCCACGCCTCCAGCCCTGAAGCGCGGCCATAATCATTGCGCCCTTTGTCGATTCCGTGGGGCCGAGACCTCCGATTGCGGCCGGGTTGCGGAATACGCCATGGATACTTTCAATGAGCAGAGTGCCTTCGGTCGTGATGCCCCTAGCCTGCGCCACCTGCCTAAGCGCCGCGATGCGGCGCCGATTCAGCACAAACAAACCCAAGAAAAACGAAGCTAGGCCCGCGCTGACGAAGCCTCCGAACTCGAATACAGCGGTGAATATGCGAACAGGCGTGTATATCTCACGGTTGACATGCTGTTCGGCCTGGTGCAACGCTGCATGAAGCCCATCCGGATCACGCTCGCTGATTCTGCGCCAGGCAATCTGTAGACGCTCGAGCATGTCGGGGGACTCCAGCACCGAACTGAATTCACGGATGGGCGGGTAGGCGCGCCCCACCTTTGCATTCAAGACCTCCTGCACCGCCGCCTCGAATTCCTTCGCCTTCTCGTCAATATCCGGAGAACCCAAAAAAAGGTCAACGCCGCCTCCAGGTCGCCGTGCGGGTAGATATCCTGCCACGCCGAGCATGTGCGTGTAGACGTCGTCCTCGGTCAGGAACTCCGCCAAGGCAAACGCATGCGATACCAACGACGTTTTCGACCAAACCGCGAGATAGCTTCCGCCCCGAAATGGACTGGGAGGTACTTTCGCCGCCGCGTACTGCCAGAACGAATCGGCCAGCGCAGGATAGCGGCAAGTGAAGTCGCGCTTCCATCTGCCGATGAAGTTCGCTGGCTCTATCGTTGCACGATATAGACCCTGAACAAACGAGCGATCCACCTCTTCGTGGGACGCCTCCGGAAATGCGATCAAACGGCGGGGCCGGCCGTTTTGGAGGACGACGGAATTCGTTGCCAAATAGGCCGGGACCGCGACGGCCTCGCTGCTCGTCAGATCCAGGTGGCGACCAAAGAGCCGATTATTTGGCAAAAACTCGCCACCACCCGCCCATACAAGCGAAGCGTAATCGTGGAGCAGGTTGAGCGTCAGCCCGATTGGAAGGGCAAGAGGCGGACCGTTCTCGGGTGACGCTCTTAGAGAATCGACTACTGCTCGCCACGATCCCGTGTGCAATTCAAACGCCGGCGAATCCGGCGGCGCACCGGGCAGACGTACCCAGCTGAAAATAAGCCGGGGGTCGTTCACATACGGGAGAACGGATGCGGGCGCGCTGTCGACGTCTTCCCACCCATTCCGGTTGATCTCCCAATTCGGCTTGGTGAGCAGGAGGTTCCGAGCCTGGAAGTAACCCGCCCACGTCGTGCCGATCTGGACCACATCGGGAGGATCGTAGGCGCTTTTCCCTTCCCAGGTTGCTCTAAGATCCGAAAGCGCGCGATCCCAGGTGATAAAGCGGACGCGGATGTCAATCTTATTCAGATTCGCGAAACGTTCGAGTGCGCTCAGGGTCTCCGACTGACTTTTTACCCACACCCAGTTCGGAACGGCCATCTCTGGCGACCAGTCGATCAACTGTGCCTTGAAAGGCTCCTGAGTATTGACGACAGTGACTCGAGTCCGTGATCTCGCCTCATTGAATCGTTCGATCTCCTCCTGGATCCGTTCCGGCAGCGTGCTCGTTGGCGTCGCTTCGGGCCCGCAGTCGTTTGTTTTCCCAATACCCGCACTTGGCGTCGCTGGCTCCGATGGAATTAGCCAGACCACCAAGGACGATCGACCCGCCGGTTGCGCTGAGGCATAAACCAGTGACGAAGCGGCGAAACCGAACAGGAGAATGAGAAATCTCTTACCGCGCACCGTGCCCTCCTATTGTTTTGCGATCGAGCCGGAATTAGTGCGGTCAATTCTAGCGAATCGTGGCGTAAATGACATCTCGTGCAAAGAGAGGGCAGAGGGAATGGAACAAA
>Ga0190274_10001693_pt1 | contig 12907 bp, 8 predicted proteins | sample Popmic531T_FD_133002 | JGI IMG/M metagenome (GOLD analysis project Ga0190274, IMG submission 133002) | Populus adjacent soil microbial communities from riparian zone of Yellowstone River, Montana, USA - 531 T | ecosystem: Environmental > Terrestrial > Soil > Riparian zone | place: USA: Montana...
ATCGGCAGCACTCGATCAAGCTGTCCAAAGACGCGGCCGTTAGCGCCATACCCCTCGAAACCTGCGTAGCGCAGGTTGTTGTGGTTCGTCACGTTTATTACTTCCCCGTTAAGCGTCAACTTCCATTTCTTGAACAGGAACGCCTTGTTAAGCCGGACGTCAACGCGGCTGTAGAGAGGCACGCGGGTCCCATTGCGGACATCGGAAATAAAATATCCGGTGCCGGGCTGATCACCGACCTGGCGATAAAAACCAGGGATCACCTGGCCACTGCCGTAGCGCCATTCTCCACTCAAGTTCCATGTTTCGGCGAAGCGATAGCCGCCATATACATTCAAGGTATGACGCTGATCGGAGTCGCTGACAAATGATAGGCCAGTTACAGAGTCGGTAAGGTTGGTGCGTGAATAAGCGTACGAAACCCAACCTGTAAGTTTGTTGGCACTGCGTCGCTGCAGTGTGAGTTCGATTCCGCGGGCGTTTCCGCTCACCGAGTTTTGGAAGGGGAACTGCGTAAATGTCACGTCGTTCTGTACCAACCTCAAATCTTCCATGCTAAAGAAAAGACGACGATCTTCACGATCATAGACTTCGACCAGGAGTCGGGTTCGGTCGCCCAGTCTCCGCTCAACACTGGCATTGTAGTGAGTTGAGTTCTCAGACTTCAGCAGTGGATTGCCGAGTCGTCCAAACATTTGTTCAAAGTCGGGAAACTGATGATAGCGACCGGCGGCCGCTCTCACTTTCCAATCCTTATCGATAGACCACAACAGTGAACCCTGCGGCGAGAAAACTGTCTCGCCAACGGCGCTACTGTGTTCTACCCGCGCTCCGCCACTCAACCTCAGACCTAGTCGCTCATTGCTCCAGGTATCGACCGCGTAATAAGCCAACTCAGTTCCATGCCGATTGAAGCTGCCCAGATCGCGCAATCCGAGGAAGAAGTCGAAAAACTGACTGAGACTATCGACACTCAAAGACCGGAGGTAAACACCTGTCTCAAGTCTATTGCCGTTTTTTAAACCGATGCTTACGTCGCTGCGAACGCCATATTGATTTCGCAGTGCGTCGAGAAGAGTACTTTCATCGCGGTTGATATTCTTGAAATCTGTTCGCAGCGCAAAAAAGCGCGTCTGCCAAAACACCTGGGAATTCGGCGTGTAGTTCCAGTTTGCATTGAATAGCAGATTACGCGAGTTTCCGCGAAAGACCGTGTTTTGTCCCAGCAGATTTCGATCGCGATTGCGATCATATTTGAAAGCGCCGAAGATTAACGACACGCCGACCTGACTCTTCGGGGTTAAGTCGTAAATCACCTTCCCCTGAAGATCCCCAAAGCTAAGAATCGGCGGATTATTGGTGAACTCGTTTTGAACGTTGATGCTTTTGAGCAAGTAGCCTACATAGCTTTTCCGACCGGCAAACAAGTAAGAGCCGTGCCCGCCCGAAAAGGGGCCATCCACCACTCCTGACAGGCCGCTCAGGCTGGCAGAGATCCGGCCCGCCGGCTTTAGGCGATTGCCCTCACGGGTTTCGATATCCAGAATGCCACCGGTACGGTCGCCATACTTCGCCGGGAAAGCACCGCTCATCAGGGACAAAGTGTTGACCGTGTCGCCATTGATAACTGAGAGCGAGCCTGTATCCGGATACCCACCTTGAACCGTGTGCACGAAATTGTCGGTCAAGACACCGTCAAGATAGAGACCGATACGATCGAAGCCGGCGCCACGCAAGGCAAACTCGCTACGAAAGTCATCATTTGTGGTAACGCCGGGTAGAGCCTGGGCGGCTCGAACCGGATCGTTTAGCAGAATGCTGGAGAGCGACTGGAGTTCGCGCTTGTTGAGTGTCTGTTCCGAGGCGGCATTGATTTGCGCGCTCTCGTAAGGATCTGCGGTAACCGTCACGTGTTCAGTCAGGGCTGCGGCATCTTCGTTCAGCGCAATCACGACGTTGCTAGTCTCTCCGTCTTTGAGAGTGATTGTCTTCTTAACGAGTCCATAGCTGACGGTAGTGATGTAGAGGTCCAGTGGGCCAGTGGGCAGGTTTTCAAGAGTGAATTCGCCATTGTCGTCAGTGGTCGTGCTTTGACTACCACTCGATGTCGAACTCCCCGAGGTTCCGCCTTCATTGCCACTCACTATTACTCTAACTTTGGTAATACGCTCACCCGTCCGTGCATCCACCACGCGACCCTTAAGCGTGACCAGTTTCTGCGAGGAGGTTTGGGCCTGCGCACCGCAGATGCACGAGTAAGCAAAAAACACCAATACAAACAATCGGATTTTCGTCATGGAACCCTTTCCGAGACGGCCGGGACTAAAACACGAAAGGGAGAGATCAAAGGCGGTGGGCCGTCGATCCTTGAAGACAGCGTCGCAAATCTGCCGTGACTATACGCGTCCGGCCAAAAAAGCGGAAGAGGAAGCAGCGAGGGGCAGTGTTCGAATCTGAGTGACTTACTTAAGAAGACAAGAGACGGATCCACGAAATCACACAGCACACCAAAAGCATTTCTTCGTGGTATTAGGTTTTCGTGTCGCTTCGTGTGATTTAGTGGATCGTTCTTTCATCTACCGACACGAACGGACTCCAAGAAACCGTCGATGGTAGGGCTTGTTCTGAACTGCGGATCTAACCTAACGTCACGACTTGACCGACACGAAGCTCGCCCGCTTTGACCACCGTGCCGTATACACCGCCGCAATTCTCGTTCAAACGAACAAAAGACTTCATCACTTCAGAATCCCGCTCGGCGGTGTCTGGATCAAAATTGACCATGACACATCGTTCATCCCTCAATGTTATCCCGATGACGGTGGCGCTGTTCCCTTCACCAAACGTTATGGTCCGGCCCACCCATTTCTCTTCCTCAAACGGCTCAGCCGCTTCTGTTTCGATCACCACGTTTGGTCGAAATCTGCGCAGGTCAAGGTCTCGGCCTGATTCGCGTTCGACGCCACGCACCGTGCCGAGGCTGAGTACCGAAATACACGCTTCGTCGAAGATGCCATGCTTGAGATTCATCAATTCGACAGCACTGCCAAACCGCTGGGAAACATCATCCCGCAGCTCGTCACTGCGGAGTTCGTATTCTTTCCCCTCCGGCGTACACACGTGCGTCGGGAGTGGCTCGGCAGTGTTGTTGTCGAGCCCAAATGGTTTATAGAGAAGCAACTCCGGTAATTTGCTCGCGGTCAGCCACGGGAACCCGCTTTTGTCAGTGAGTCGCCGAAAAGCCCACCTGCGATCACCCTCAAGGCCATGCCAACCCAGCCTGGCGCCATCTACTGATTGACCGGCCATTGATTTAACGGGGTAACGAAAGATCGCACTAATTCGTCCTATTTCCATATGACTCCATCAAACACAAACATCCACAGATTACGCAGATTCCAGGAGCTTTAGAGCTTTGTACTTTGTTCTTTGTTCTTTGTACTTCGTATTCTGTTTTCTCTCTACGAATCAGTCCGGGGCAACAACAGAGTCCTAAAAACAAAGAACTAAGTACAAAGCTCTACGCTCTTTCTGAATCTGCGTAATCTGCGGATGTCCGTTCATTCGTTGCGTAGAGCAACCAACGGATCCACCTTCGTCGCGCGCCTGGCTGGAACATAGCAGGCGACCACTGCAACTGCGAGTGCACCGATTGAGACCAGGGCCAAAGTGAATGCCCCTGATAATGCGTCAACCGGGGCTAAACCAAACAGCAACGTTGACATTAACTTTGTCAGCACAATTGCAACTACGAGACCGATTGCCGTGCCAATTCCCGCGAGCTTCATTCCGTCGCCTACTATTAGCAACAGCAGGCTGCGCCGCTGTGCCCCGAGCGCCATCCGTATACCGATCTCGCTCGTACGCTCGACGACGTGATACGACAGCATGCCATAAATACCCGTCGCCGCAATGATCAATGCCAGCAGACTAACGGCTCCGGAAAACCACGCGCCCACTCGCGCCGGTTCTAATGTGCGCCTTACGCTTTCCGCCAGCGGCTCCACCGAGACGACGGCGTCCTTGTCCAATGAACGAGCCACTTCTCTGAGCGCGCCCACGCTCGCAGATTGATTCTCATTTGTTCGCACGACAAAACTGTGACCGAGCAACCGATCTGGCGACACAGGCGTGTAGAAGAAAGGGCCGTCAAGTTTACCAATGTGCCTGCTACTTATGTCGGCGACCACACCAACAATCTCATGCGATCGACCAGAACTATCCTTGAACCGTTTGGCTATCGACCCCATGGGATCTCCGGGCCAGAAACGACTGGCCATCGCCTGGCTAATCACTGCGGGTGCTTGTCCGCTGCGAGCATCCTCTTCGGAAAAATAGCGACCGCCCCTCAGTTCTATTCCAATGGTTTGAAAGTATTCAGCAGAAACCTCGTTGGCGCTCACGCTCAGTGCTGATCCGTGAGACGTTGCTCCGTCCTCGATGACGATAGTCTCATCGCGCCCGCCGGCAAATGGAACTGTTTGCGCAAGACTCACCGATTTGATTCCCGGCAAAGTTTTCAAGCGATCGAAGAGTTGTCCATAGAGCGTCAACGACCGCGCTTCGTCGTAACCCTGAGTAGTCAGATCCATCGTTGCGACAACCAGGTTCTTCTGATCAAACCCGAGGTCGTTTGATTGGGCCTGTTGTAAGCCGCGCACCAGCAAACCGGCTCCAATCAAAAGCACCAGCGAAACCGCGACCTGGCCAATCACCAACAGATTGCGCAGGTGCGGCCGCGAGAGCCGAGGCCTGTTTCTAGTCGACCTGAGCGCTGCCGTTAGGTTCGGCTTCGTAGACTCGATAGCCGGTGCCAACCCAAACACAATGCCAGTAATCAGCGAAATCAAAAACATGTAAGCGAAGATGGTTGCATTGGGAGTGAAGTCGATATCCAGGCCGGCGTCAGGAATCACCGACAACAAGATCGGGGGCAAACAAACAGCCAGCAACAATCCGGCGACGCCACCCAGAACAGCGAGCAGCAGGCTTTCCGTCAGCAGGAGCCTGATCAAGCGCCAGCGGCTAGCTCCGAGCGCAAGCCGGACGGCAATCTCTTTTCGCCGCGCAGCTGCACGCGCCAACATGAGATTCGACACGTTTGCACAGGCTATGAGTAGCACCAGACCAACCGCCGCCATCACCATGATCGCGATGGGTATTCCTTCACTGCGAACTTCAGGCGAGTTTAGATACGAACCCTTCACGACATTGACGATCGACCTTCGTCCAGGATTCTCCTGGTCCATCTGAGCAGCAACCAGCTGCATCTCCGCCTGCAGCTGGGGAATCGAGACATCGTCTTTCAGCCGTCCAACCACACTCAGCCAACTACAGTCGGGGAGCGCCAGAAACTTGCTTTCGGGCATCACCGCCGGCTGCATTGTCACCGGAATCCAGACATCGGGCACGGCCAGCTCGGCACCCCGAAAATCCTGCGCCGCCACTCCAAGCACCGTGAAGCGCTGGCGATTCAGCGTAAGCGAAGTGCCAACTACACTCCGGTCAGATCCAAACCTTCGCTGCCAAAAACCGTAACTAAGAACGGCCACCGGACATTGCAGAGGTGCCTGGCATTCTTTGTCAAAAAAAGTGCGGCCGACAGCGCTTCCGCCTCCCAGAGTCGAAAAGTAATTGTCGGTAACCATTTGCCCGTTGATTTTTTCAACGTTATTGCCGCCCAGATAAAGTTTTGTCTCCGCGGAAGCGGCCAGAGCGGAAACGCCCGCAACTCTATCTCGATAGTTGAGGTATTCGGGATAGGAAAGCAGCTCCGCGCTGCCTTCAACCTGACGAGAGAACTCGCCCTCCAAAGTTTGGTAGACGTTTACCACGTGGTCCGGATCCTTCACTGCCAACGGACGGAAGGCAACCGAATACAGTAGGGTGAAGATGCTCGTGTTTATGCCGATGCCGAGAGCAAGCGTCAACAGAGCAGCCGTGGTGAAATTGCGATGCCTCAGCAACGCTCGCAATGAATAGCGCAGGTCTTGAAAGGTTGTAGTAAGCATATTGATACTCCTGGCTCCCCCGAGCAATAATTCGCCTCACTAGTGAAAGTTACATATCTGCCAGCGATCTTCGATATAGAAATCAGCGTTTCACTTGGGACCGCGGGCGCCCTCGCCCGCCACGTTGGCAAACACGAACATTTTTCCACCAAATGGTTCCCAGGCCACCGGGCGGGCGAGGGCGCCCGCGGTCCCAAAGAGGTCGACCATCACAATCAAACTGACCTACTGCCCACGCGCACGTGGCGAAAGACGCATGTCCTTAGAGAACTGCCAATAACCGTAAGAAGGCCCTTCCATATACTAAGGAGGCTTTCCAAAAGTTCGCAGTTCTTGCTGAGCCACTAAATCACACAAAAACGCCACCGAAGTATTCTTCGTGATATTGGCTTTCGTGCTGTTTCGGGTGATTTAGCGGATCGTGCTTCGTCGATCGTTTACTTGTTTTCTAAATCAGCGTCGCGCAGGAGGATCACATCATCGGTCTGGCTGCCGCGTGACAAGGCAATCTGTTTTCCGTCTCGCGATACCTGGAAAGCGAAGATGAGTCCCGAAGTGAAGGAGGTCAATTGTTTGGCAGGGCTGTTATCCAATGGAAAACTCCAGATGTTGTCGCCACTGTTGATGCCATTGGTGTCAATGCCGCGAGAGTCGGCATAAATCACTGCATTACCGTCCGCGGTCCATCCCAAGCCTACGTCGCGTGCGGTCACCGCTACATCGAGCGTCTTAACCGGCTCGCCGCCGCCAAACGGTATCACGGCAATTCTGTTGGCATTAGCCCGGTCATCAAAATATCGTAGGGCCACCAACTTGCCGTCTGGTGAGATTGCCGCCCAGGTTGAAGACTTGTCAGAAAGTTGTTCGGGCGTGCCTCCTGAAAGAGAAACTTTCCAAAATGTTGATTTGCCCTGTCTCAATGATCTGAATAGCACCCACTTGCCGTCGGGTGAGCAGGCTGCCTGGGAATCAACCTCTGCACCGTTCGTGAGCTGTTGCTGCTGGCCACTCGTCAGGTCCATCGTCCAGATGTTGAAATTGCCCGATCGATTCGAACTGAAGACGACATTGCGCCCATCTGGTGAAACACATCCCAAGCCTTCCGTATACGAGTCAGTCGTCAACTGCCTGGGTGCCGCGCCATCCGAATTTGTGCTCCAGATGTCTGATTGTTCGCCCTGCGGGGTGGTGTAAAGAATCCTGCCGTCGGTGGTCCAGGCCAGACTGTCTCCATCATATCTGCCGTTCGTAATCTGTTTGGCTGTGCCCATCTCCCCGCCGGGTCCCACGACCCAGAGCTGAGCGGATTTCTCTGCCTGGACAGTGACCAGGGTTTTGAAATCCGCGGTTACTCCCAGGCTGCTGGTGCCATAGGCATTCAAATCATTTGTAACTCTGCGCACGTCGCCATCCGGATAAGAGACGTACCACAACTGGGTACCCGTGGAAACCAACTCCGGAACTGCAGCGACGATCAGACCGACGCCATTGCCAAGCCAGGCGACACGCGAAACGGACACCCAGTTTTGAGAGGTGATCGGTTTTTCCGGTCCGCCTTGGGCAGGCACTGAGACCAGGGTCGCGGATAAGTTTCCGCTGTATGAACCGGCGCCGCACACAATCGTTCTCCCGTCAGGCGACCAGGCGGGCCCGCCTCCGAAGGCGTAATAGGCAGGCAGCCTCCGCGTGGCTATTTTTCGCTCGCGGGTGCCGTCGCGGTAAGCCACCATCAAATCAGACTCAGAGGATGAGGGTCTGACAAAGGCGAACTGTTCACCGTCAGGCGAGAAAGTTATCGGGCTGGTAACGCCGGCCATAATACGTCGCGGCACTCCGCCCAAAACCGGGACCTGATAGAGCGTTCCCAGCGGAGTGTCGAATAACGAGTAGTAAATGAATTCACCATCGTGGGAGAAAGTAGTACCGCCAATCTTGCCGCCAAGGTCCGGGACAATCTTCACCAGGCTTCCCGTTAACACTTGTCGCACCCAAAGACTGTCCTTCCCTGCCTCGGTAGTTCGAAAAACGACATACTTGCCGTCGGGAGAAATCGACGCATAACCCCTGATCGCGGCGTTGCCGATTTTGCCGCCGGTAGTCAACCGCGTCATCTTGATCGTGCGAAACGGCGCAGCTCTGGACGAACCAGAAAACTTGAACCAAACGACAGCGATTACTCCGGCAAGAAGAACTAACCCTGCGAGCGTCAACGCGAATCCTCGTTTGTGTTTCCTGACTTGGCCAGGAATGATCTCAGAACTGGTGGTGATACTGGCCGCCGAGACATCGCCGGTACTGGTTTGGCCGCCACGTGTTGGGCTGATTGAAGATCCACGCGTCAGATCTCCGGCTGCACCACGAAACGGCGGTGGGACAGTCATATCGATCTGAGTATCGCCTTCCATGTCGCGGCGCAGTTCCTTCAATTCCAGTGCGACATCCTGGATCGACTGATATCTCTCCTCGGGATCTTTGGCCAGGCACCGTCTGACGATGCGTTGAAGATCCGGTGGGGCCGAAGGATTGAAATCCCTGATCGGCGGCGCGGGTTCGTAAACGATCCGGTACAACGCCTGGACGTTTGACTCCCCTTCAAATGGCCGCCGTCTGGTGATGGCTTCAAAAAGCATGCAGCCGAATGAAAAGATGTCTGAGCGATAATCAATCAATCCGGTCTTTCCCTGGGCCTGTTCCGGCGACATGTAGCCGACCGTGCCCATCAATCGCCCGGGAATTGAATAATGCTCTTGGGCTACTGTGGCCGCATCGCTAACCGTTTCTCCTTCAGCGCCGAATGATGGTATCTCGATAAGTTTTGCCAGGCCGAAATCCAGAATTTTTGCATAACCGTCGCGCGCAATCATGATGTTGTCAGGCTTCAGATCGCGGTGCACAATTCCCACGGCATGAGCTTTGGCCAGACCGCCGGCGACCTGTTGCAGATATTTGATTAGTTTCCTCAGCTCGGTCTGCTCGTAGTGAATTTTTTCCCGCAGCGTCTTGCCTTCGACATACTCCATGGCAATAAAATTCAAGCCATCACGTTCACCGATCTCGTAAACATGGGCCACGTTCGGATGATTGAGCGCCGCGGCTGCCTTCGCCTCCAAAACAAAACGACGCATCCGATCCTGGTTGGCCGCGAGTTCGGCAGGCAAAATCTTTAATGCGACCTTGCGGTCCAGCTCCGTATCCTGGGCCAGGTAGACCTCACCCATTCCACCCTTACCGAGCTTGGAAAGGATTTCATAGCGGCCAAGTTTTGTGCCGTGACTGAGCATATGAACCACACGTCATTGCGACGAACCACGCGGTTGCGAGCAGCCATCGGAGTTGTCGGCAAATAGCTGGATAGATTACAGGAATCGAAAGAGAAACTCGACGGTGATTCTATCCGGGTTTGCGGGGTCGTGCCAGATTGGAGGCAAGTCTCGGAACGAACATACTGTGCACCACCAGGTCGGCGTTCCACGATTGCCTTGCCAGGAAGAGGCAGTTGGTCTGGTTAAGATAAAGAAGAGTTGGAAATCATTACAGAACGGAGCGCGTTACCCCGGGTGTCAAATACGAGTTGCGGTGATGCAAGATTCACTTATTAATCTTAGAGTTTGACTTCAGCTCCGGCTCTAGCGCGCTTCAGCCAGCAACAATACCTAACGAAAAACAATCCGACCTGAAACCGCCCCAGACGCCTCTTATGGAAACGTTGAAACGGTTTCAGGTTGAAAAGATCGCTCGTGAGCGCTGACCTTAGAAGAACACCGAGTAAAGCAGCCGGTTCGGCGAGCCGGTGCCAGGGTTAGTCACGACGTTGGTGGTTGCGTTGTTAACGATCGCGTTACGAATGGTCGTCGAAGACGCCGATGGGTTTGCCTGCTTATAGAGCGCGGCTACACCCGCCACGTGCGGGGATGCCATAGATGTCCCGCTCAGGGTGGCCGTGGCGGTGTTTGACGTGTACCAGGCTGACAGGATCGAGGAACCTGGCGCGAAAAGATCGAGGCAGGTGCCAAAGTTTGAGAATGACGAGCGTGCGTCGGTGCTGGTTGTGGAGCCCACAGTGATGGCATTCACTGCTCGCGCCGGTGACGAGTTGCATGCGTTTGTATTGTTGTTGCCGGCTGCGACGGCGATGGTGACTCCGGCGTTTGAAAGGTTATTAACAGCGTTATCGAGGGCGGTCGAAGCGCCGCCGCCGAGACTCATGTTCGCAACTGCCGGAGCTATGTGGTTGGTCCTTACCCAGTCGACACCGGCGATTACGCCTGAAGTCGGGCCGTTGCCCGAGCAATCAAGGACTCGCACTCCGCGCAGGAGCGCGCTCTTGGCGACGCCGTAGGTCGAGCCGCCGACTGTGCCTGAGACATGGGTGCCGTGGCCGTGGCAGTCTGCACCGCTGCCTCCGAAAGCATCGAAGACGTTTGAGGCACGCCCGCCAAATTGTGAGTGGCTCGTGCGGATGCCCGTGTCGATTACATAAACTCGCACCCCCGACCCGGTCCAGTTATAGGTGTAAGTTGCGGAAAGCGGCCGGTTACGCTGGTCGATCCGGTCGAGTCCCCAGGGCGGATTCGTCTGCGTCGCGATGGCTTCCATCACGGCGTCTTCTTCGACAAAGGCGACCCTAAAGTCCTGACTCACCAGCTCGGCGTCGGCCTCTGACATCTCAATCGCAAATCCGTTGAGAGCGTTCTTGTAAATGTGTTTGATCTTACCGCCGTGGCGGGACGCCATCTCGTCAGCGATGTAGGGAGCTATCGAGTAGGCTCCCCGCTCGCCGACGACTGAGTCATCGAGTACGACGATGTTATTGTTGGCGATCTTGTTTGCCTTCTTGTGAAGTTTGTCGTTCTTTCCCGCGCTTCGGGACGGGCCGGAGGCAAAAATCATGAGGCCTAAGAACAGCGCAACGACTAATGCAATCTTCTTCATCGCTTCTTCTCCTTAAGGTTGGTGGCCGGTGGTAGGTTTAGAGCGGTGAGTACCGCTCGCTTCGGCGAGAGAATCAGTCGTTGGGAGGTTAATGTCCTGATAATAGTCTCGAGTCGGGAACGCACTTGGGAGGAGTTTATTTGCTCGCACACTGGGTTCGACAGTGGCAGTTGCCACCGCGTACAACTCAAACTGACCCGGGTCAGGTTGCATTGAAGTTCTCTAGGTTGTGGAACGATTGTCGGGCGAGTGAGCGAAGGCGAAGTATACCACTACTGAATTTCAGTGCAAGAGTATTAAAACAACTTGGGTGCCGGTGCAGTTTGATTATCTGCTTGATCGAACGCTGACAAAACGCTCTCCTGACGTGGGCATGCGGTCAGTACCACCTCGCGTAGCGGGTGGGTCCTGGTCGAAATAAAGAAAAATGAGTTCAGAACGAGATGGCGACTCCCCGCAGACCAAAGTACCAGAAGCTGAGAAACCAACGTGTTTCGTAGTCATGCCGATTAGTGATCCCGATGGCTATGAACAGGGACATTTCCAACACGTCTTGACGATCTATTTGTACCCGCATGAGAAACAGACATTGATGCCCCCTACTCGAGCAAAGCGGTCACGCTCAGGCGCCACGTCTAGGTGGAGGACGTGCTACGCAGCGATAGGTCTAAGCTTCGAGTATTGATTCTTGTTTGCCCGGGCGGCGTCCCAAAGATCCACGGCCTTCTGCAAATTCATCCAAATGTCCGGCGTGGTCTTGAAGACGCGCGACAGACGAATTGCCATGTCCGCTGTCATACTGCGGCGCTCATGAATCAACTGGCTGACCGTGCTCCGTGACACACCTAGTCGCTTTGCCAATTCCACTCGCGTCATCCTCGGATAGGCGCTTCCATTATCAGCGAGTTCTTCAAGCATGTTTCGTAAGATCGCGCCAGGATGGGTTGGGCGCACTTTGCGTTGGATGGATTTTTCCTGCATAGAAGTCTCTTTCAATGATAGTCCTCTAAGTCTATGTTGCCGGCATCGCCATCTAAAAATGTGAATGTCAGCCGCCAATTCTTATTCACCTTCACTGCCCAGGTACTGGCCCGGTCTCCTTTTAGCTCGTGAAGAGCAAAATGTGGCAAGGCCATATCTTCCAGAGAGGTTGCCGAGTCGATAACGTCAAGCCTATCACGCAGGCGAGTAGACAGTTCTGGCGGAATTCCGCGCTTGCTGTTGGTTTCGAAAAATTCGCGCAGGCCCTTATGCTTGAAAGAACTAATCATCGCCGCACAATTTATTACAGAGTACATGATCTTCAAACGGTCCTCCACGTCTTGAAGTAGCTACCGAACCACCACCCCAACATTGGCGATAGTCGCGCCCTTCGTCATTGAGGGCACGGCGCAAATATAAAGAATCACGCCTGCTGCCAGTGCACGCGCTTCGAAGGTCACCTTGCCCAGATAATCCGTGACATAGCCAACCTTCATTCCCTGCTCAACATACGTTCCACGTTTGACCAGTGGATAGAACATTCCAGTTTGTTCGCTCGCGATGGTCACGACTTTCTCAATCCAGACGGGATGCTCGATCACCGTTGGGGCGCCGGGAAGCATCTTCAAATACCGCATCACGCTCAGGCAGCCATTCACCAGAGCCGTGACGTCGTCAGGTTCGACTGTCCCTGCGTGACCAGCCTCAACTGTGATTGACGCCTTGCCGCGGGTGGTGGCGGTATTCTCCAGATAACGCGAAGCTTGTGGGTCCTTCGGACGTTCGGTCGAAATAATGATGTGGTCCAGACCGAAGGCCAGCAACATCTCCCTGGACATCTGATCCTGCTTTTCGTTGCCGGTCTTAGTCCAGTAACTGTAAGGCCGCAGACTCTCGTCTAAATCGCCACCGTGCAGATCGATCAAATGGTCACACTGCTCTACAACTTGTTTGGTGATCAGGAAGGAGGCACGGTCGGTCTG
>Ga0190274_10001695_pt1 | contig 12902 bp, 14 predicted proteins | sample Popmic531T_FD_133002 | JGI IMG/M metagenome (GOLD analysis project Ga0190274, IMG submission 133002) | Populus adjacent soil microbial communities from riparian zone of Yellowstone River, Montana, USA - 531 T | ecosystem: Environmental > Terrestrial > Soil > Riparian zone | place: USA: Montana...
CGGGATCGAGCGGATCTCCCACCTTCAGCTTCTCGATGTTGGCGGTGAGACGCTCCGTGAAAGCGTCGGCAATGTCCTCGTGGAGGAGGATCCGCTGGATCGAGATGCAGCTTTGGCCGGCGTGGGAGAAAGCGTGGATCTGGGTCTTGTCGGCGGCGGTCTCCCAGTCGCCGTCGGAGTTGACGATCAGCGGCGCGTTCGATCCCAGCTCCAGGTTGACCTTCTTGTGCGGGACCTTGCTGCGGATCCCCCAGCCGACCCCGGCGGAGCCGGTGAAGCTGAGCGCCCGGGTCAGCTCGTGCTCGACGATCGCGTTGCCGACCTCCGAGCCGGGGCCGGGGATGACGCTGAGCCAGCCCTCCGGCAGGCCCGCCTCGAGCAGCACAGCGGCCAGCTTCAGGGCCGAGATCGGAGTCTGACCCGCCGGCTTGAGCACGACCGCGTTGCCGGCGGCGATCGCCGGTCCGAGCTTGTGGGCGACGAGGTTGAGCGGGAAGTTGAAGGGGCTGATCGCGCCGACGACGCCATAGGGGACGCGCAGCATGACGCCGAGCTTTCCGGCGCCCGCGGGCGAGGCCTCCATCGGCACCGTGCCGCCGGTCAGCTTGCGCGCCTCGGCCGCCGAGAAGGTCAGGGTGTCGACGCAGCGTTCGGCCTCGACCCGGGCGGTCTTCAGCGGCTTGCCGGCCTCGGCGGCGATCGTCAGAGCGAGGTCGTCGACCCGCTCGCCGACCAGGTGGGCGGCGCGGTCGAGCACGGCGGCGCGAGCGTGCTGGGGGAAATCGGCCGACTCGAAAGCCTCCTGCGCGGCCCTCGCGGCACGATCGACCAGCGCCGCATCGCCTTCGGCGACCCGCCCGACCACGGTCCCGTCATATGGGCTCCGAACCTCTCCCCACTCGCCGGTCTCGCGCCACTCACCGGCGGCAAGAAGCTTGTGATCGACCGCCTGCACCGTCTGCGTCGCCATTTCCATCTCCTTTCCCGTTCCGGTGCGCTTTATCCCTCCATGGCGGGGAAAAAGCGCACCGCAAGGCCAGGGTAATGCAGGCCGCTACTCGGGCAGGGCGAATCTGTTGTGCGATAGATGCGCTCTGACCGACACAGCCGGCTGGTGGTCCTTCTCACCGTCGCGGCACTCGCGCTGCTCGCGGCTGCCTCGGGCGCCCGGGCGAGCGTGAACTGGGTGGTCAAAGGCCACGGCTTCGGGCACGGGGTCGGCGTCAGCCAGTACGGCGCCTACGGCTACGCCCTGCACGGCAAGGACTACCGCTTCATCCTCGCCCACTACTACACGGGGTCCACGATCGGCCAAGTCGAGGGCGCCCACATCGTGCGCGTGCTGCTCGACATCGCCGGCGACGACGTCGGCTTCAGCGGCGCCACCAGCGCCTGCGGGCTGGCGCTCGACCCGAGCCGCAGCTACGAGGCGCACCGGGCCGGCAGCAGCGTCAAGCTGCGCAGCTCCGGCGGCAAGCCGCTGGCCGCCTGCGGGCGCAAGCTGCGCGCCGCCGGCAAAGGGCGGGTCGAGATCGCCGGGCTCGGCGCCTACCGCGGCGCGCTCGAGGTCGTGCCCACCGACAGCGACGCCGGCTCGCTGAACGCGATCAACGCGCTCACGGTCGAGCAGTACGTGAAGGGCGTGATCCCCAAGGAGTCACCCCCGTCCTGGCCCCAGGCCGAGCTGCGCACCCAGGCGGTCGAGTCGCGCTCCTTCGCCCTCAGCGTCGACGTCGGCGGCAACGGCTTCAACCTCTACAACGACACCCGCAGCCAGGTCTATGGCGGGCTGGAAAGCGAGACCGCGACGACGAACGAAGCGGCAGATGCGACCCGCGGCCAGGTCGTCATGTACGGGGGGAAAATCGCCGAGACCTACTTCTCCGCCTGCTCCGGCGGCCAGACCGAGAGCGTCCAGAACGTCTTCTTCGGCCCGATCGTCCCCTACCTGGTCGGCGTCCCCGATCCCTACGACTACTACTGCCCGCTGCACGACTGGACGCTGCGCTTCTCGGGCCCCGAGATCAGCGCCAAGCTCGGCGCCTACCTCGACGGGGCGTTGAAGAAGGTGGTCGTGACCAAGCGGGGCCTCTCGCCCCGGATCGTCTGGGCGAGCCTCTACGGCAGCGGCGGCGTGACCAAAGTCCGCGGCGATCAGCTCGAGTCCGCCCTCGGCGCCTACAGCACCTGGATGAGCTTCGAAAAGGCCGCTGGCTAGGGGAGGACGAGCTGGGCGTGGATCACCCGGTGGTCGCTGCCGGGCAGATCCACGACCCCGTAATCGGCGATGCCGAGGCGGCGGTCGGCGAGGACGTGATCGATCGCGATCGTCGGCGGCAGCAAGCGGTGGCCCATGGTCGGGAAGGTCGCCTCCAGGCCCTTGCCGGTGACGTCGGCGGCATCGTCGTAGCCTCGGTCGAGAAGGTCGCGCAGCTCGACCTGATCGAGGGTGGCGTTGAAGTCTCCGGCGAGGACCCAGGGGGTGCCGCTGCCGGCGCTCGGTAGGCTCTCCAGCGCCGCTTCCCAGACACCCACCCTGCCGTTGATCGGCGGGTAGGGGTGGACGCCGACGACCCGCAGTCGCCTACCGTCCGGGAGGGCGATCGCGGCCCGCGGCATGCGGAAGAAGAACCGCGTCTGATGCGGCAGCGGCGTCAGCGCAAGGCGCGAGTAGAGGCCGGCGCCGCTGGCGTTGCGGTGCACCAGGAGCATCGATTCCGGGAGCCGGCCGCCGATGCCGGCTCGGCGGAGCTTCCCCGCGAACGAGGGCGTCAGCTCCTCGACGCTGAGCAGGTCGGGGTGATAGCGGTCGACGAGCCCCACCAGGGCGTCCGGGTCTGCCGTGCCGTGGTGAATGTTGGCGGCGAGCACCGTCAGCGTCTCGTGCCCGGCTGCCTGCGCGGTCGAGCTGCCGATCGTGCGCGGAAGAATCGCGGCGGATAGACAGAGCAGGGCCAGGGCGGCGACCATCGCGGCGGCCCAGTTGCGCAGCGCCAGCGCCACGCCGGCGACGAGCAGCGCGGCGATCGCCACGTACGGCGTGAAGGCCATCATCGCGACCAGCGGGTAGCCGCCCTCGAGGCCGAGCAGGCGGATCGCGGTCCAGACGAGGATCGGGATCACCGCCGCCCAGATCCACCAGTAGCGGCGGGCGCCGGCGTGGCTCAGCGAGCTCAACCGTCCGGGTAGGGCTGGATCGGGATGCCGTGGTCGGTCTCTCGCATGCCGAACTCGTAGGCGGCGCCGCCGGCCAGGCTCAGCTTGCGCGGTGCCTCGGCGGGGCGTTCGACCGTCAGCTCGAGGTCGGAGGCCGAGCAGTTGAGCGTCTGGTGCTCGGGGCCCTTGGGGTCGGCGTAGACCCAGCCGACGAAGTCCTTTCGCGGAGCGGAGGCGCGGCCGCGGACGACGATGTCCCTGCCCGGGAGAGTGAACTCGCAGGCTGTCGGCGACGGCTCGATCGAGGTCGCGCCGATCTTGCCGATGCCGCCGAGGCGGTGGGTCTCGCCGTCGAGCACGAGCATCCCCGAGGGAAGCCAGGGCGTCGTCCAGCTGCCGACCTTGACCCGGGCGGCGCCAGCGTCGAAGTAAGTGTCGCTCGAGTCGCCGAAGCCCGTCCCCTCGAGCCAGACCCAGCGCTCGGCGTGCTCGCTGCCCCAGTTGTGGCCGATCATCCCCGGCCAGCCCTCGAGCGCGATCTCCTCGCCGTCGATCTCGAGCCGGCCGCTGAAGCTCGCGTCCGGATAGGGGGCGACGAACTTTGTACGGGGAACCGGCGCGCCGTAGAGCCAGTCCGCCGGCAGGTACTTGCAGGGTTCGGCATCGCCGGCGAAGCTCAGGTCCCAGGACGCCTTCAGCGCCTCGGTCTCGATCGAGCCGTTGGCTTTGCCGGGACCGATCTCAGCCCGGTCGACCTTGATCCAGGAGCCGACCGGCGCCGAGAGCTCCGTCGCCGGCACGGTCACCTTGGTCGCCCGCGGCCCATCGGCTTCACGGTCGAAGAGGACGAACCAGATCGAGGCGTTGGGCTCCGCCCCAGGCCGCTTGTGCACGGTGTGGCGGATCCAGATCCCCTGCCCACCCCCGGGCCGGCAGACCTTGATGTAGAAGCTCTCATAATGGCCCGCCTTTACGGCGACCTTGGGAAAGCGCGCCCCCTGGTCCATGCGGGAACCCTAGACCTTGATGGTTATGACGTCGCCGTCGCGGACCAGGTAGTCGCGGCCCTCGATGCGGAGCAGGCCCTTGTCGCGGGCTGGGGCATAGCCGCCGCACTCGACCAGCTCCTGCCAGCCGATCGCTTCGACCTTGACGAAGGCGTCCTGGATCTCGGTGTGGATCGTCCCCGCCGCCTCCCAGGCGGTCGAGCCGCGAGCCAGCGGCCGGGCGACCGCCTCCTTGTCCTCGCCGGCGGTGAAGAACGTGATCAGCTCGAGCAGCTCGTAGGCGGCGCGGACCAGGCGCGCCAGGCCGGAGCCCTCGACTCCGTAGGACTCGCGCATCTCCTCCGCTTCGGCCGGGTCGAGCTCGGCCAGCTCGCCCTCGATCCGGGCGCTGACGGCGACCACGCCGGCGCCGACCGCGGCCGCGTGGGCCGCGACCGCCTCGGGCGGCTCGGCATCGCCCTCGTCGACGTTGGCGACGTAGAGGATCGGCTTCGAGGTCAGGGCCTGCAGGTTGCGGGGGCCGTGGACGGCGGCATCGGGAACCGGGACCGAGCGGGCCGGCTTGCCTTCGGCCAGCGCCGCGACGACCTTCTCCAGCCAGTCGCGCTCGGCGATCGCCTCGGCGTCGCCCGACTTCGCCCCCTTGCCGACCCGGTGCAGGCGCCGCTCGGCCTGCTCGTAGTCGGAGAGGATCAGCTCGGTCTCGATCGTCTCGATGTCGGCGAGCGGGTCGACGCGCCCGTCTGGGTGCGGCACGCCGGAGTCGTCGTGACAGCGGACGACGTGGCAGATCGCGTCGGTCTCGCGGATCGAGGCGAGGAACTGGTTGCCCAGCCCCTCCCCCTCCGAGGCGCCCTTGACCAGGCCGGCGATGTCGTGGAAGGCGATCGTTGCCGGTTCCAGCTTCGAGCTCCGCACCGTCTCCGCCACCCGCTCCAGCCGCTCGTCGGGCACCTCTGCGATCGCCACGTTCGGCTCGATCGTCGTGAAGGGGTAGTCGCCGGTCTGGGCTCCCCCCTGGGTAAGCGCGTTGAAGAGCGTCGACTTGCCCGCGTTGGGCAGCCCGACGATCCCGACCTTCACAGTGAAAGAGGAACGATCAGGCCCAGGACGATGCCGAGCACGGCACCGGCGAGGACATCGGACGGGTAGTGCATCCCAAGGTAGGGACGGCCGAGCGAGAGAGCGATCGCCAGAACGAACGCAAGCGCCCCAAGCGCATCGACCCGAGTCATCGCCGTAGCCACCGCAAACGAAGACGTCGCATGCGCCGACGGAAAGCTCAACGAGCTCGGCGCCCCCCCGAGCGGCGGCAACCCCTCCAACACCGGCCGCGGCCGCTTCACGATCAGCTTGATCACGTAATTGAGCGCGATCGCAATTGGTGCGATCAGCGCGCAGATAAACCACGCCTCGCCATTGGAATCGGTGACCGCCAGAACAACAAGACAGAGCACGACCCAGATCGCCCCGTTGTTCCCGGCCTTACCCAACGCTTTCGCAGCTCTCTCCAAGCCGGGCGTGTGACCGCGAGTTCGCATGGCCCGCAGGAGCCTGTAATCAAGGTCGTTCATCGGCCGCGCAGGATATGGGGTGTCGGGTGTCGTCAGAATCACCCCATGCCCTCCGTCCCCGGCTACGCCCACACGCCCGGCCACCACTGCGGCTCAACCGCCCTGCGCAACCTGCTCGGCTTCCACGGCGTCGAGATCAGCGAGGAGATGGCGTTCGGCCTGGGCGCCGGCGCCTGCTTCTACTACGTGGCCCTCGAGGACGCCTCGCCGACCCGCTGGTTCAACGGCCGCACCGCTCGGCTGGAGGAGAACTTCAGCGAGCTGACCGGCGCGGCGCTGGAGCTGCGCACGTTCGACGAGGGCGACGGTGCCTGGGAGGCGGCCCGGACCGAGGTCGACGCCGGCCAACCGGTACTCCTGCTCACCGACCTCTACTACCTCGACCACTACGGCAACTCGGCCCACTTCCCCGGCCACGCCGTGGTCCTCGCCGGCTACGACGAGCAGTTCGCCCACCTCTCCGACACCGGCTTCGAGCAGCTGCAGACGACGACGCGGCTGGAGGACCTCGATCGGGCTCGGCACAGCAGCCACCCCGCCTATCCCCTCTCCGGCCACATGTTCACCGCCTCAGGCGCCGTTAGCCAGGACCAGCTGCGCGAGGCGATCCCGGCGGCGATCGAGCGCGCCGCCAAAGCAATGGTCGCGTCCGAGTTCGGCGAGTTCTCCGGCCTCGGCGCCGTCAACCGCCTGGCCGAGGAGGCGGGGGGCTGGCCCGAGGTGGCGGGGGACTGGCAGTGGTGCGCCCGCTTCGGCTACCAGGTGATCGAGCGCCGCGGCACCGGCGGCGGTGCCTTCCGTCTCATGTACTCCCGCTTCCTCGAGGAGGCCGGCCGACCCGAGGCGCCGCTCGCCGCCGAGGCAGCGGCCCGCTGGACCGACCTCGCCGGTGCCTTCCGCGCTGCCAGCGAAAGCGACGACCCCGACCCGGCCCTCTGGCGCGACGTCGACAGCGCCGCCCGCAAGGTCGCCGAGGCCGAGAACCGCCTCTGGACCGCGCTCGCCTGAGCCGTGGCCGAGGGCGACACGATCCTGCGGGCGGCAAGGCGGATCGAAAAGGCGATCGGCGGGGAGCGGGTGAAGGTCACCACCCCCAATCCGCGCGGACGCGCGAGCGGAGTGCAGCAACTGGATGGCAGGACGCTCGAGCGGGCCGAAGCGCGCGGCAAGCACCTGCTGCTCCGCTTCGACGACCTCGTCCTCCACAGCCACCTCGGCATGAGCGGCTCGTGGCACGTCTACCGCCGCGGCGCCAGCTGGCGCAAGCCGACCGGCTCCGCCTGGGCCGCGCTCAAGGGCGGCAGCTCCGAAGCGGTCCAGTTCGGCGGCCCCACCCTCCGCCTCCTCACGGCCGGCGCCCTGCGCCGCGACCCGACGCTCTCCCGGCTCGGCCCCGACATCCTCGCCCAGGACTTCAAGGCCGAGCCAGTGGTCCGCAGGCTGCGAACCGACCCGCACCGAACCCTCGGCGACGCCCTGCTCGACCAGGCCCTCGTCGCGGGCATCGGCAACATCTTCAAGAGCGAGTCCTGCTTCGCCGCCCGCCTCGATCCCTGGGCCCCCGTCGGGGATCTTTTCGACGAGGAACTCGCCCTCGTCGTCCAAGCGGCCCACGACCTGATGCGCAACGCCGTCGAGCATGGCCGCCACGGCCGCTCGGTGTACCGCCGCGCCGGCCGGCCATGTCCCACCTGCGCCACTCCAATCCTCTCCCGCGGCCAAGGCGACTCCAATCGCACCACCTACTGGTGCCCCAACTGCCAGCCGACTTTCTCGACTTCCTCCGGTCAGCACTAGGCAGCGCGGTTCCCCGCTACCTCGACCGGGTAGAACCCCCGCATGCCCTTTTGGATCGCCCGACACGCCGTACCCGCTGCCTGGAGGCGAGTCCCATGGGGAATGGTCTGGGCCGTCTCCGTCTGGCTCGTCCAGAAGGGCCGCGAGCGAGCCGAGCGAAACCTGACCAAGAAGGAACGGCAGGAACTCCTGAACCTGGTCAAGAAGTCGAAGGGCCGGCCCGGCACCCTCGCTCAGCGAGACAGGACCCGGCTGAAGAACATCGCCGGCAAGGCGATTCGCGGTTAGACGCCAGAGAGTCGGGCGAAGTAGGCGAACCAGTTGCCGGAGTGGTTCTCCCAGGAGAGTCCGGCTTCTGAGGCCTGGCGCTTCAGGGCGGCCTGGGTGGTGAAGTGGGGGTCGCCGAAGAGCTCGCCGACGACCAGGCGGCCGCTCGGTTTGAGGACGCGGTTGATCTCGCGCAGGGCGGCAACCGGGTCGGGGATCTCGCCCAGGACCGCGGTTAGGGCGACCGCGTCGACCGAATCGTCCCCGTAGGGAAGGGCTGTTGCATCGCCCTGGGTCGGGATCACGTTGGTCAGGCCCCGCTCGCTGGCGCGCTCGGTCGTGTGGTCGAGGAACTCCTGCTGCAGGTCGAAGATCTCGACCTTGCCGTCGGGGCCTACCCACTCGGCCAGGTCGAGGGTGTAGTAGCCGACGCCGGGCCCGACCTCGAGGATGCGCTCGCCGGCCTCAGGCCGCAGCACCGAACGCAGCCGGTCGCGGGTGATGACCGGGTGCGGCGCTTCGACCCAGAAGCGCTGGCCGTAGGGACAGGCCGAGGGGTTCTTGCGCCACCAGAGGGCGGCGCCGACGACCGCCGCTCCGGTCAGACCAATTGTCGTCCTGATTTTCATCGTTCAGGGGTCACGCGGCCCCCGAGAAGCCCACCTTGTGCTCACCGGAATCGATTCTCAGGAAAGAAACCTTGCCGAGGTAGACGGCCATGATCCCGTCCTCGGTCTTGACGTCGTGCCAGCCGCCCTTCTCGAGCTGCTTGCGCAGGTCCTTCAGCTCGTCGTCGGTGAGCCTCACCGAGACGACCTGGCCCCCCTCGAAGCCGATCTCCACGCGCTGCGCTTCAGCCATCAGTGCCCTCCTACGGGTTCGACGATCTCGGTCAGCACGCGCCCGGTCGAGCGCGGCTGCAGAAAGGCGACTCGGCTGCCGCCGATGCCGAGGCGCGCCTTGGCGTCGATCAGCTCGATCCCGGCCGCCGCCAGCTGCTCCAGGGTCGTGTCGATGTCCTCGACCGCGTAGGCGACGTGGTGCATGCCGGCACCGCGCTTGGCGAGGAACTTGCCGACGGGAGTGTCGGGGCCGGTCGGGGCCATCAGCTCGACGTGGCCGTCGCCGACGTTCAGCAGCGCCGCCTCGACGCCCTGCTCCTCGACCGTTTCGCGCAGGCCAAGCTCCATCCCGAAGCTCTTTTCGTAGAGCTCGATGCCGGCCTCGATGTCCTCGACGGCGATGCCGATGTGGTCGATCCTTCCAAACACGGGGCGGCAGTCTACGCGGCGTTCTCGGCGCGGAGGATCTCGGCCAGCGCGGCGACGCCGACCTCGAGCTGCCGCGGGGTCGGCTCCTTGGTCGCGATCAGGCGCTGGATCTCACGCCCGGGCGTGTGGAAGGCCTCAGCGAGCGGGGCGCCGTGGTGGCGGTCGCTCCAGGCGAACATCTCGACCGCGATCGAGGCACCGGCGAGGCCGACGACGGCGCGGACCGCCGGGCTCGGGCGGTCGACCAGGCGCTCCAACAGCACGGTGCCGCCGACCGAGAGCAGCATCATCGGCGCCAGCAGGTTGGAGCCGCAGCGGTCGTGCTCCTTCGGCACCACGGCGGGGTCCTCGACACCCTGCTCGTAGGCGGCGATCGCCTTGTGCTCGACCCCGTGGTAGGCGGCGAGATCGCGGTCGAGCAGCGCCACGATCGCGGGGGTGGCGCCGATCGCCTGCACGGCGCCCTCGCGCAGGGCCGAGCTGCCGAAGCGCTTGCGCAGCGCGGTGGTCGCAACCAGCGATCCGCCGATCGCGGCGATCACGCGCCAATCCTCGAAGGGCAACCGCGCTGCCGGCATGCGGCGGCGGACCAAGGGCAGGACCGCCATCGCCTCGGCCAGTTTCAGCGGCCCGCGCAGGCCGGGCAGCCGTGCCGCGAGGCCGGGCGCGAACTCGGGTTTGGGCTCGGAAGCAACCTCGACGCTTCCATCGGAAGTGCGCACGGCCGCGGCCCAGTGCGTGGGCCCATGAATCAGCAGTCCGTTTCGCAGCGCCATCCCGCCAAGTCGAAGGCGCTGCTTCTCCTCAGTGGCCATGCAATCACCATAGGCGTTCGCGCGTTCCGGCGAACTGCATCAAATTCTCGCCCTGCTGGGCCTAGAAGTTGATGCGGTTCGGGGCTTGGCCGTTACGGGACCGTCACCGTGGGGGGTCCGCGGCCGACTACAGTGCCCCGCCGTGGACTTGGCCCTGGTCGCGATCTGGTCCTTTGCCGTCGCCCTCGCCGGTGGGGTGGCCGGGCTGGTGCTCGGCAACCTCCGCCTGCCGCTCGTGCTCCAGTTCTCCACTTCGGCCTCGGCGGGTGCCGGCGCCAACGTGGCGATCAGCGCCGCCTCCGCCTTCACCGCCTCGATCGCCCACTGGCGCGGCGGCCGGATCGACTGGCGCCTGTTCTGGCTGATGGCGCCACCGTCGCTGCTCGGCGGCATCGCCGGCGGCCTCGTCTCCGGCCTGCTCCCGCAGCGACTGCTGCTCGCGACGATCGCCCTCGTCGTTCTCTATGGGGCAGTCGAGATTCGGCGTCAGGCGCGCCGGCCAGCTCCCGATACGGACCCAGAGCGGTCGCACCTTTCTCCGCGTAGCGGAATGAACGACCGCAACGTGGCGGTCGGGATCGCCTTCGCCGTCGGCGTGCTGGGCGGCCTGGTCGGCCTGATCCTCGGCACCCTGCGCTTGCCGGCGATGGTCCGCTGGCTCGGGACCGCCCCCAAGGCGGCCGTGGGGACGAACGCGGCGACCGGTGTCGTGGTCGGGATCGGCGGGCTGATCGGCCACCTCGCCGGCGGCGTCGACTGGAACCTGCTCGCTGCCGGCTGCGTGGGCGCCGTCCCGGGCGCCTACCTCGGCGCCCACCTCACCGGTCGCCTCGACGACCAGGCGCTGCTGAAGACGATCGCCGCGATCCTGGTCGTCGCCGGGGTCTCCCTCGGCATCCAGGCGGCCCTCGGTTGAGGACCCAAACCACCCGAACTTAGTCCTTTACGCGGTGACTGCGCCCATCGAGGCGCAATCACCGTTCCCCCCTGTTTTAGATCCGGCCGGAGGCCCCCAGTCCAGGCCTCCGGCCGGTGTGTCGGCTCTCCCTGGCTCTAGCTTGGAAAGCCGCACTCTGAAACACATACCCCTTTTAGAAGTTGCGGCAAGCTTTTGCAGGTTGCGGCGAAATTAAAGCTTGCGAATCCTCCTGTGCAAAGCGTCCAAGCGCTTGCCCAGCTCAGCCTCGAAGCCACGATCGGTCGGCTCGTAAAAACGCCGGTCCTCGAGTCCCTCCGGCAGCAACTGCTGATCGCTGACCCCGCCTGGCGCGTCGTGCGCATAGCGGTAGCCCTCACCTCTCCCGAGGGTCTTGGCGCCTGGGTAATGAGCGTCGCGCAGGTAGTCGGGCGGCGTCTTCGCTCCGTTCTCGCGCACCTCGGTCCTGGCCGCATTCAGCCCTTTGTAGGAGGCGTTGGACTTCGGTGCGAGCGCCAGGTACACGGCGGCCTGGGCGAGGTTGAGCGCGCACTCGGGCAGGCCGACCCGATCGACGGCCCTTGCGGCGGCGTCGGCGACGAGCAGCGCCTGCGGGTCGGCGTTGCCGACATCCTCGGAGGCGAGGATGACCATGCGGCGGGCGATGAAGCGCGGGTCCTCGCCACCCTCCAACATCACCGCCAGGTAATAAAGAGAGGCGTCGACGTCGGAGCCCCGCATCGCCTTGATCCAGGCCGAGACGAAGTCGTAGTGCCGATCCCCCTGCCGGTCGTAGTCGAGTGCCTTGCGCTGCAGCGCGTCCTCGATCGCGGCCACATCTATCGCTTCCGACTTTGACCCACCCCCACTGTGGTCAAAGTCGGAAGCGCGCTCCACCGCCCGCTCCAAGGCGGAGAGTGCGACCCGGGCGTCCCCTCCGCTGCGCTTGGCGAGCATCTCCAGCGCGGCGTCCTCGACCGGCGGCGGATCGGCGAGCCCCCGCTCCGGATCGGCGAGCGCCCGCCGCAGCAGTTCCTCCACTTGCCCCGCCTCCAGCGGCTGCAGCTCATAGATCTGACTGCGCGAGAGCAGCGCCGAGTTGACCTCGAAGTAGGGGTTCTCTGTGGTAGCCCCGATCAGCGTCAGCAGCCCTTCCTCGACCGCCGGCAGGAGCGCGTCCTGCTGCGCCTTGTTGAAGCGATGGATCTCGTCGAGGAAGAGCACCGTCGGGCGGCCGCTGGTTTGCCGCCGCTCCTTGGCGCGCTCGATCACGGCCCGAATCTCAGCCCGTCCAGCATTGACCGCCGACTCCTCCTCGAACGCCCCCTCCGCCCCGGCGGCCGCAATCCGAGCCAACGTCGTCTTCCCAGCCCCGGGAGGCCCATAGAGGATCGCGCTATGCGGATGCCCACTCTCGATCGCGGTCCTCAGAGCAGAGCCCTCGCCAAGAATGTGCTCCTGCCCAACAAGCTCACCAAGCGAACGCGGTCGCATCCTCACCGCCAAGGGTGCATCGGAAGCCGGAACTTCAACCGAAGCAGGTTCGCCAGCGTCAAATAGTCGATCAGCCACTAAGGCTGAGTATGAGGGCATCGGGGGAGGTCTTCGACGTGCCTCCCCGCTGTTGCACGTCGAGACCTCCCCCGATGCCCTCTACCTCTCCCTTGGAGTGTTTTGAGGGACAGATGAGACAAAAACAGTTTTGCCGTACCATCAGTCCATGGCAAGCGTGCTCCCCACCCCCGATGAGATCCCCGACCTCATCGCCAAGCCCGACTCAACGCTCTGGCGCTACGCCGGCGACGCCCGCCTGATCGGCACCGGCGCCTACGCGATCCTGCTCCAGGTGGGTCACCCGACCGTCGGCGCCGGGGTAAGCGAGCACTCGGACTTTCGTGCCGACCCGTGGGGCCGCCTGCTTCGCACCCTCGACTACTCCTACGCGATGACCTACGGCGGGCCCGCCCTGGCCGGCGAGATGGGCGTGCGCATCCGCGAGATGCACAAGCACATCAAGGGGGTCAAGCCCGATGGCGAGCGCTACCACGCGCTCGAGCCCGAGGCCTACGCCTGGGTCCACGCCACCCTGGCCCACTCGA
>Ga0190274_10001696_pt1 | contig 12897 bp, 8 predicted proteins | sample Popmic531T_FD_133002 | JGI IMG/M metagenome (GOLD analysis project Ga0190274, IMG submission 133002) | Populus adjacent soil microbial communities from riparian zone of Yellowstone River, Montana, USA - 531 T | ecosystem: Environmental > Terrestrial > Soil > Riparian zone | place: USA: Montana...
CTTGACCAGGATCGAGTTGCCGACGCCGAGCTCGATGCCGCGGCGCAGGCGCTCGGGGTTGGTGACGAAGAGGTCGTCGCCGACCAGCTGCACACGGTCGCCGAGCTTCTCGGTCAACAGCTTCCAGCCGTCCCAGTCCTCCTCGTCCATGCCGTCCTCGATCGAGACGATCGGGTAGCGCGAGCAGGCGCCCTCCCAGTAGGAGGCCATCTCCTCGGGCGAGAGGCTGCGGCCCTCGTGCTCGAGCACGTAGGCGCCGTTCTCGAAGACCTCGCTGGTGGCGGGGTCGAGGGCGATGAAGACGTCCGAGCCCGGCTCGTAGCCGGCCGCCTCGACGCCGGCCAGGACAGCCCGCAGCGCCGCCTCGTTGGACTCGAGGTCGGGAGCGAAGCCGCCCTCGTCGCCGCCCGCGGTGGAGAGGCCTTGCGAGGAGAGCGACTTCTTCAACGCGTGGTAGACCTCGGCTCCGACCCGCAGGCACTCCGAGAAGCTGGAGGCGCCCGCCGGGACGACCATGAACTCCTGGAAGTCGACCGAGTTGTCGGCGTGGGCGCCGCCGTTGAGGACGTTCATCATCGGCACCGGCAGCAGGGTCGGCTCGCCGCCGCCGTAGAGCTCGGCGAGGTAGCGGTAGAGGGGCTGGCCCGAGTCGGCCGCCGCCGCCCTGGCCGCCGCCAGCGAGACGCCCAGCAGCGCGTTGGCGCCGAGGCGACCCTTGTTGGGAGTGCCGTCGAGCTCGATTATCGTCGCGTCGAGGGCGCCCTGCTCGGCGGCGCGGGCGCCGGTCAGCGCCGCCGCGATCTCGCCGTTGACGTTGGCAACCGCCCGGGCAACTCCCTTGCCGCCCCAGGCATCGCCGCCGTCGCGCAGCTCGACCGCCTCGAACTCGCCGGTCGAGGCGCCGGAGGGCACCGCGGCCAGGCCGCACGCGCCGGACGCGAGCGTCACCTCGACCTCGACCGTCGGGTTGCCGCGGGAGTCGAGGATCTGCCGCGCGTGGATGGAGGAGATGGCGCTCACGGGACGCGCCAGTCTATTGACCGCAACGGCTGAAGCGGGGACCTATTCGCCCGTCGGGGGCGCGGCGCCGGCGGCGCCGGGGGCGACGCCTTCGGGCAGCGTCGGAGTTTCTGCACCGGCTTCTTTGAGCCCCTCGGGCCGCGGCCGCTGCGGTTTGCGTTCTCCCTGCGGTTTGAGGATCGTGGTGCTGCCCGGCAGCGCCGGCGCGACCTGGGCGACCGGCGCCGGACATTCTTCCGGCGTACCGCCTTTGGGATCGGCTTCGTAACAGGCAGGGGGAGCGCTGGCCGGGTGGCCGGAGCCGACGTAGTTGGAACATTTTTCGATCAGGAAATCGGCGGCGCAGAAGGTCCGCGACCGCCACTTGCTCTGATATCCGCTGACGAATTCGGAGAAGACGTTTTGGGCGACCGTCTGCGTCAGCTGGGCTTTGATCTGAGCGCTGACTTCGCCCAGCGACTGCACTTTCTCCGGGTTCAGTTTCTCGACCTCGATCAGAAAATATTTGCCTTCGACGCTGACCGGCCCGACGATCACGCCGGTGGGGTTGTCGAAGACCGCCGCTTTCAGCTCCGCCTGCGTCTGCAGAAGTTCTTCGGTCAGCGCCGGCTGCAGGCCGCCTTTGGATTTCGTCGTCGGGTCTTCCGAGTATTTCGACGCGATCTTTTTCCAGCTCGCCGCCGAATCGTCTTTTTCGAGCAGCGCCTTTGCCGCTTCGACTTTTGCCTTGCTGGCGTTGACGACCACCCGGGCGTCGCGGGACTCCGGGGTCGTGTACTGCGTGTCCTTGGAGGACTCGTAGTAGTCGGCGATTTCAGAGTTCGACGCCGGCGGCGCTTCTTTTGCGATCTGTTCCTGAATCTGGGTGCTGAGCGACTGCAGCTTCACGCGAGTGAGGACGTCGGCTTTGGTGAAGCCCGACGTTTTCAGGAACGCTTTGTATTCGGCCGGGGTTTTGAAGTTCTGTTTTTTGATCTGAGCGAGTTCGGTGGCGATCTGTTTCGGAGTCACGACGATGCCGAGTTCTTCGGCCTGACCCTGGAGCCAGATCGCGTCGATGAGTTCGCCCAGCGCCGCGGTCTGCAGTTCTTCGTATTTTTTCTCGCCCGGTTGCGGCGGTTTTTTCAGGCCGCCCGAGGCCACCTGCTGCAGGAACGCGCGTTTGACTTCGGCTTCGCTGACGCTGCCGAGATCGTCAGGGACGCCTTCGACGATCGCGGCGTCGCCGGAAGGGATGCTCGGATTCCCGATCCCCTGGGCGATCGCGAAGCCGGCGAAGAGGACGACGAAGAGCGCGCCGAACACGACCAGCGCAAAGCGCTGGCGGCCCGCGGACTTCGACTTCCTGCTCTGCCCCTTTTTCGCTCCCACGAAGCGGGCAGCATAGTCAAATTGACTAAAGAGGGGCCTAACGAGTGGGCCGCGCCCGTGCGCGGCGCTCAGGCCGCCGCCGCGTCCCCGACCCGGAGCGCCTCGCGCAGACCGGCGGCCATCGCCAAAACCGCGGTCAGCCGTTCCTCCGGCTCGCCGGCAACCCGGAGGGCGGCCGTCTGCTCACGCCATTCGTACAGCCCTCCCTCGACCTGCTCGGCGAGCACCCCCGCCTGCTCGGAGTCCAGCTCGACGCCGGTAACGCTGAGCCGGCCGCCGCGGAACTCGACGCTGCGGGCCCCGGCCAGGCCCAGCTCGATCCGTGCCTGCTGCAGCTTCAGCAGGTTCTCGGCCGGCGCCGGCAGCTGCCCGAAACGGTCGGAGAGCTCGTCGCGGATCGCCCGCAGCTGGCCCGGCTCGCGGGCGGCGACGATGCGGCGGTGGACGTCGATCTTGGCCGCCTCGAAGGGCACGAAGGTCGCCGGCAGGTAGGCGTCGACCGGGACGTCGAGGCGGACCGGCTCCGGCGCCTCCTCACGCTCGCCGGCCTCCTCCCCGGCCTCGGCCACCGCCTCGTCGATCATCTGGCAGTAGAGCTCGAAGCCGACCGCGGCGACGTGGCCGGACTGCTCGTCGCCGAGCAGGTTGCCGGCGCCGCGGATGTCGAGGTCGCGCATCGCGATCCGGAAGCCGGAGCCGAGCTCGGTGTGGTCGGCCAGGGTCGAGAGCCGCGCCGCCGCCTCCTCGCTCAGCGCCTCGGCCGAGGGGTAGAGCAGATAGGCGAAGGCGCGCTCGCGAGAGCGGCCGACGCGGCCGCGTATCTGGTAGGCCTGGGAGAGGCCGAGCTGGTCGGCGCGCTCGACGATCAGGGTGTTGGCGGTGGGGATGTCGAGGCCGGACTCGATGATCGTCGTCGTCACCAGGCAGTCGGCGTCGCCGCGCAGGAAGCTCAGCATCGTCTCCTCCAGCGCGTGCTCGTCCATCTGCCCGTGGGCTTCGAGGAAGCGTGCCTTCGGGATCAGGGCGCGCAGGCGCTCGGCCGTCTCGAACAGAGAATCGATGCGGTTGTGGAGGACGAAAGCCTGGCCGCCGCGCTCGACCTCACGCTCGATCGCCTTGCGCACCAGGTCCTCGTCGTAGGGACCGACGTAGGTGCGGACCGGGCGCCGGCCCTCGGGCGGCGTCTCGATCACCGAGATGTCGCGCAGTCCGGCCAGGCTCATCTGCAGGGTGCGCGGGATCGGCGTCGCCGAGAGCGAGAGCACGTCGACCTTCAGCTTCAGCTGCCGCAGCAGCTCCTTCTGCTTGACCCCGAAGCGCTGCTCCTCGTCGACCACGACCAGGCCCAGCTCCTTGGCGCGGACGTCGCGCGAGAGCAGCCGGTGGGTGCCGATCAGGACGTCGACCTTGCCCGCCTCGAAGTCCTTGAGCACCGCTTTCACCTCTGCCGCCGGACGCAGGCGCGATACCCCCTCGACCCGGAAGGGAAGGTCGGCGAGACGCTCGCGAAAGGTGCCGAAGTGCTGCTGGGCGAGGATCGTCGTCGGCACCAGCACCATCACCTGCTTGCCGTCGGCGGCGGCCTTGACGGCGGCGCGCAGGGCGACCTCGGTCTTGCCGAAGCCGACGTCGCCGCAGACCAGCCGGTCCATCGGCCGCTCCGACTCCATATCGCCCTTGACCGCCTCGATCGCTTCCAGCTGATCCGCCGTCTCCCGGTAGGGGAACGCCTGCTCCATGGCGATCTGCCACTCGCCGTCGGGCGGGAAGGAGTGGCCGCGACGGGAGCGGCGCTCGGCGTAGAGGTTGAGCAGCTCGCCGGCCAGGGCGCCGGCGGCTTTGCGCGCCCGCGCCTTCATGTTCTGCCAGCGTTTGCCACCCAGGGCCGAGAGCGACGGTTCGCCGCCGGCGCCGACGTAGCGACTCAGCTTCGCCAGCTGATCGGTGGGGACGTAGACCCGGTCCTCGCCCTTGTATTCGAGGTAGAGGTAGTCGCGGGTGACGCCGCCGACCTCGCGCGTCTCGAAGCCGGCAAAACGGGCAACGCCGTGGTCCTCGTGGACAACGTAGTCGCCGACCCGCAGTTCGCCGAAGGCGAGGCGCCCCTTGCCGGCGCCGGGCGCGGGCTCCTCGGCGCGGCGACGGTGGATGAGGCGGCGGAAGGGATAGACGGCGAGCTTCAGCTCCGGGCTGACGAAGCCCTCGCGCAGGCGTGCCTCGGCGAAGGAGAGCCCCGGTTCGGGCGAGAGCCGGCCGCCCTCGAGCATCTTCGCGTCGAGCCGGTCAAGTCCGTAACGGGCGCGCTCGGCCTCGCCACGGTTGTCGAAGGCGACGACGGTGCGATAGCCGGAGCGGACCAGTTTCTCCAGCTCGCCCTCGGCCTCCTTGACGCTGCGGGCGGGGGACTCGGCGCGAGCGGCGCGGAAGGCGTCCTCGTCGTCCTCCCCGGCCCCGGTCAGCGAGAGCGCCGCACGCGCGGCCAGCGGGGCGGCGACGTCGACGTAGAGGTGCTGGGCGTCGTCGGCGTGCATCGCCGCCGTCGCGTCCTCCCAGTGGTCGCGCAGGGCGGGCTCGATCTCCTCGGCGGCGGCGAGGACGACCGCGGCGCTCTCCGGCACCAGGTCGAGCGGAGCGCGGAAGTGATCCAGCGGCAGCAGCTCGGCCAGGTTGGAGAGAGGCTCCTCCTTCTCGGCCGCCTCCAGCGCCGCCAGTTCGGCCAGCTCGCGGTGCTCAGCATCGAGCTCGGCCGCCGGTGCCAACTCCACCCGCTCGGACTCTCCCAGCGAGCGCTGGGTGAAGGTCGAGAACCAGCGCATCGACTCGACCTCGTCGCCGAACAGCTCGATCCGCACGGCGCGCTCCTCGGTCGCCGGGTAGACGTCGAGGATGCCGCCCCGGACCGCGAACTGGCCCCGCTCCTCGACCTGCTCGACCCGTTCGTAGCCGGCGCCGACGAGGTCGTCGGCGACCGCCCCCAGCTCGATCTCCTCGCCCTTGACGATCGCGAATCCGGCCGGGCGCAGCGAGGCGTCGGGGACGGCCTCGGCCAGCGCGGTGGCGCTGGCGACGACGACCGCGTCGGCTTCGGAGCCGAGCGCGTCGAGCGCGTCGATCCGCAGCCCGACCAGGTGCGGTGGGGGCGTCACGTGCGAGGCGTAGCCGGTTCCCCGCGAGGGATAGAAGCGGACCCGGCGCGGCGCCAGGTAGGCGCGCAGGTCGGCGGCGAGGTCGCGAGCGGAGCGGTCGTCGGCGCTGACCAGCAGCGCCGGGCGCCCCGCCAACCCGCGATCGTCCTCCAGCAGCGCCGCCAGCAACAGCGGCCGCAGCATCGTCGAGGCGCGGACCGTGACTGCCTCTCCCCCGCCGGCGGCGTCGCGCACGCGACCGGCGAGCGCGTGCACGCGCTCGCTCTCGGCAGCGATCTCTACGAGGGGACGGAGGCTCATGGCAGCAGAAGCGCCCGGATCGTCAGATCCGGTGCGCGCACGATTCTAGGCGGAGCGTCGCTCAGCCGAGAACGGTGAACTTGCGCTTGGCCGGGGAGCCGTCGACGTTGCCCGCCTTGTCGATCGCGCGCACCTTGAAGACGTGCTTGCCGGGCTTCAGCTTCTTGTACTTCTTCGGCGACTTGCAGGCTTTGAACGGCTTCTTGTCGAGCTTGCACTGGAAGCTCGAGCCGGACTCGTTGGAGTTGAACTTGAAGCGCGCGGTGGTGCTGTGGGTCTTGGCCTTCGGCCCCTTGACGATCTTCGTCTGGGGCGCGGTCTTGTCGGCGGTGGCACCGCTGCTACCACTGCAACTTTGTTGAGCCAATGACGCACAACTGGGCACGATGACTTCGACGGTGCTGTTGCCAGGTTCGGCGCTGGTCGTGGCCATGTTCAGCTCCGAGGTCGCGCCTTTGCTCGTCTGCGTCGCGGCGACGATCGTCCCGGCCGGGATCGAGGCGGGATAGGTGACTTTCCAGTTGCCTTCGGCGTCGGCCTGGGTTTCGGCGAGAAAGGATTCGAGCTCGCCGGTGCTCGCGCTGGCCTTGCGGAAGACGCGGATGATGGCGGCCTCTTCGGCACCGCTGCCACTCGCCGTGGACTGGGTCGAGGTCGAGAAGGACGGCGGTTCGATCCCGCCGTTGGGCCCGATCGGTTCGGTACCCGGATTGCTAGCGACCAGGTCGATGAAGAGCCCGCTGTTGCCGCTGCCGTTGTTGCGACCTACTTCGTTCGCGGTTTCTTCGACATCGACGATCCGGATCGCCGCGCCGGCGCTTTCGCTGATCACGTTTTCTTCGTCTGGACTGTCGCCCCCGATCAGGTTTTCCGTCGTCGGCAGCACGCCGCCAAAGCTCTTGACCAGGACCCCTGCTCCACCGGAACCGAAGATTTCGTTGCCGAGTACTTCGTTGAGGTCGTTTTCGATCACGAGCGCGTCTTCGGACGCTCCTTCGATCAGGTTGCCTACGACCAGGTTGCCGAGTGCTTCGGTGGAGCCGTACGCTCTCAGAGCGGTACCGCCACCGAGAATTTCGTTGCCGGCGATCAGCGCTCCAGGCCCGTGCTGTTCGATCGTCAGGCCGCCCGAGGAAATCGTGTTTTCGAGTATCTGCGCGGCGTCCGCCACTTCCGTAACCCCGGCGGAATCGAGGCTGATCGCATTTCCCGGAGGTGAGAGCGCGGCGGTGTCGGCGTTGTTGCGGCCGATCGAGTTGCCCTGCACGACAAGGCCTTTCGCAGGCACGCCGAGGCTGCCCGAGAAGACGCCGTACTGGCCTCCGTTGATCCGGTTTGCTTCGTCCGGATTGGTGCTACCGACAACCGTTTCCGCGGCGCTGCCAACGCGCACCCCCGCGAACGTATTCGGCACCGCCGTGGCGCCATCTGAACTGAGACCGATGAAATTGTTGGCGATGCGGGTGTTGACAGCTGGCGACTCCTGACCGCCGTCCCCCTGGAGGTCGATGCCGCTCGCGGTTGCACCCGCGATCACGTTGCAGCCGTTGTCGCAGACCGGCGTAATCGGGACTTCTTCACGTAGACGGCCGATGATCGTCCCGCTTGCTTCGAATCCACCGGCCAATTGCGAATTGACCTCGATGTCCTTGCCGTTGGCCGCAGCCGTGACTCCATCTGGTTTGACACCGAAGAGATTGCCTAGAACCAGCGTGTTGTCCGGACCGAGGATGTCCAACCCGTCGCCGGCATTGTTGGCAAAGACGTTCCCCGCCCCTTCTCCTTCGCCGCCAATTCGGCTTTCGTTCGATTTTGGATCGATGAAGATGCCGGTGGTGTTGCCTCCGGAGCTGCCGTCGAGTTTCACGCCCAGCCAGCTGCCGTTGACCCGGACTTCCTCCGATTCGAAGATGTTGATCCCGGTCCCGGCGCCGGTGATCGCCAGTCCTTCGATTTCGACCTGGTCGGTGTTTTCGACGGTCAGAGCGGAGCCGGCCAGGCTGGGACCGCTGATCCCCTGACAGGGGCCTTCGAACCCACCCTCGGTTTCACAACGTCGACCTTCGATGCGCACCTTGTCGGTAATTGGAGGCAGCCCGCTGCCAACGACGATCGTGTCGACTAGCTGGCCTTCGAAGACCGTTCCGTCGAAGACGATGATGTCGTCCTCGGCCGGCGTTCCGTTGGACACTTCGATCGCCGCCCGCAGCGTGCATTCTTCGGCCGGCAGGCCCGCACAGCCGATTCCCAGAGAGGCGTCGGGGTCGTCGCCGGTACCGTTGACTTCGAATTCTTTCGCCCCGGCAGTCGCCGGCACGACAAGGATGCAGACGAGGGCAGCTACAAGCGCCGCGAGCGCCCGAACGCGAGTCCTCTCCCCTGCATCGCCGCACAGCACGGCGCGACTCTAACCGGCGAGCCTCCAATGGGCAAGCTCTTCTATCCGGTGGGACGGACTTTCGTTAATCCGGCTGGGGCAGACCGGGCCCGGTGCGCTGCCACTCGACCTGGCCGACGCCCTCGACCTTGGAGCGGCCGACGACGTCGTCCCACTCGTGCAGCATCCGCTTCAGCTGCGCAACCGCCTCCGGCGGGTGCGCAGCCACCGCGGTGGCCAGCTCCAGCGCCGATTCCTCGGTCGCAGCGGCGGGAGCGACGCGGTTGACGAGGCCGAGGCGCAACGCCTCGTCGGCGCCGACCGTGCGGGAAGAAAGCAGCAGGTACTTGGCGGCGGCGAGGCCGCAGAGGGTGACCAGGCGGGCGGGGCCGACCGGCACACCCAGCGCCGCGCCGGGGAAACGCATCCGCAGGTTGGAGCCGCCGACCCGCATGTCGCAGGCGATCGCGATCTCGGCGCCGCCGCCAACGACGTCGCCGTGGCAGGCCGCGATCGTCGGCTTCGGGAAGGCGACGATCGCGTCGTAGAGGTCGGCGAAGAGCTGCATGCGGTTGACCTTGGCCTCGTCGTCCATCTGCTCGCGCACGTCAGCGCCGGCGGAGAGACCGAGGTGGTCGGCGGAGCTGACGACCAGCACCCGCACGGCGTCGTCGCCCCGCGCCACCGCCAGGTGCTCGAGCAGCTCGAGCAGCATCTGGGTGTTGATCGCGTTGCGCGCCTTGGCTCGCTCCAGCCGCACCAGGGCAACGCCCTGCTCGTCGACGGCGTAGCTGATCAGCCGGTCCGGCTCGCTCATGCGCCGGAACCTAGCTGCTCGACGAGCCGCTCGGTCTCCTCGGCGGCGCTCGCGATCAGCGCCTCGACCTGCGGGCGCGGCTCGCGGAAGCGCCCGAGCACGTAGGCCGCGACGATCTCGGGATCGGTCGAGCCCGGCCGCCCGACGCCGACCCGCACCCGCCAGAACTCGGCGTCGCCAAAGCCCCGTTTGAGGCTCTTGAGGCCGTTGTGGCCGGCCAGCCCGCCGCCGAGGCGGGTCTGGATCTCGCCGAACGGGAGGTCGATCTCGTCGTGCAGGACGACCACCCGGTCGAGCGGCACCTTGAGCGAGCCGCGCGCGGGGCCGGCGGAGTCTCCGGAGGCGTTCATGAAGCTCAGCGGCTGTAGCAGCGCGACCCGGTGGCCGCCCACGCCCGCTCGGCCTTCGGCGATCAGGCCGTTGAACTTCTGCCGCGGCTTGCCCAGCTGCCAGCGCCGCGCCAGCTCCTCGGCGACCGCGAAGCCGACGTTGTGGCGGCTGCCGGCATGCTCGGGACCTGGGTTGCCCAGCCCGACGATGAGAATCCGCTCGCCCCCCTCGCCACTGTCCCTGTGACGGCGGCGGAACAGCGACAAGTACTACTCGCCCTCGGAGTCGCCCGAGTCGCCCTCGGAGTCGCCCTCGCCCGCCTCGGCCTCGCCCTCGCCGACCAGCTCCGTCTCCTCCTCGACCTCGGGCTCGGGCTCTTCCTCGACCCGCGGTGGCGAGAGGGTGACGAGGGTGACCTCCTCGGGATCGTCGGCGACGAAGGTGACGCCGTCGGGCGCGGCGATCGAGGACAGCTGCAGCGTGTCGTTGATCTCCATCGCCGAGACGTCGGCGACGATGCGATCGGGGATGTCGGTCGGCAGCGCTTCGACGGTGATCTCGCGGGTGACGTGCTCGAGCACGCCGCCGCCTTTGACGCCGGGGGCGGTCTCCGCCCCCTCCAGCTCGATCGCGACCTCGGCCTGGATCGCCTCGTCCAGCTTGACCTCCTGCAGGTCGATGTGCTGGAGGCTGCCGCGGACCGGGTGCAGCTGCTGCTCCTTGACGACCACGGGGACGGCTTTGCCGCCCTCGACCTCGAGGTCGAAGAGCGCCGCACCCTCGCCGATGACCGCCCGCACCTCGCGTTCGGAGACCTGGAAGGCCGTCGCCTCCGAGCCACCGGAGTAGACGACGCCGGGAACCAGACCCTCGCCACGCAGGCGACGGGAGGAACGCGAGCCGAACTCGGCGCGGGGAGCGACCTTGAGGGTTGAGCGTGCGCTGGCCATCGGACCGGAGAGAATAGAGAAACGAGGGAAAACGGAACCTGTGGCACTCTTCCCGCGTGGCTGACGACTCGAAGATCCCCAAGGGCAGGGTTCGCCGCTCGGCGAAGCTGGGCTCGGTCGTCGGCGCCCAGAGCGCCCGCTACGCGGGCACGAAGGCGGCCAACGTCGGCCGCTCCGAGGAGGCCGGCAAAGAGGCGCTCGAGCAGCGCCACCTGGAGACGGCGATGAAGATGGTCGGCGCCCTCGGCCAGATGAAGGGCGCGGCGATGAAGCTCGGGCAGTTCGCCTCCTTCATCGACACCGAGTTCATCCCCGAGGAGTACCGCGAGATCTACCAGGAGCAGCTGGCGAAGCTGCGCACCGACGCGCCGGCGATGCCCTGGGACAAGGTGGTCAAGGTGCTCGAAGAAGAGTACGACGGGGAACCGCTCTCCGAGCTCTTCGCCGAGATCGAGACCGAGGCCTTCGCCGCCGCCTCGATCGGCCAGGTACACCGGGCGGAGCTGCTCGACGGGCGCGAGGTCGCGGTCAAGATCCAGTACCCGGGGATCGCCGAGGCGATGGAGGCCGACCTGCGCAACGCCGGCACGATCGTCCGTCTCGCCCGCGCCCTCGCCCCCGGCCTCGACGCGAAGGCGATCGCAGACGAGATCCGCGAGCGGGTGATGGAGGAGCTCGACTACGAGTACGAGGCGCAGAATCAGCGCTCCTTCGCCCGCGCCTACCGCGAGCATCCCTTCATCTATGTTCCCGAAGTGGTCACCCGGCTTTCGCGCCGGCGGGTGCTGGTGACCGAGCTGGTGCGGGGGATGAAGTTCGAGCAGATCAAGGAGCTGCCGCACGAGGAGCGCAGCCGCTTCGGCGAGATCGTCTTCCGCGGCAGCATCGGCTCGATGTTCAACCTGCAGCACTTCAACGCCGACCCCCACCCCGGCAACTACATCCTGATGGAGGACGGCCGCGTCGCCTTCCTCGACTTCGGCATGACCAAGAAGCTCGACCGCGAGCAGATCGTGCTCGAGCAGCGCGCCTTCGACGCCGCCTCGCGCGAGGACCCGGAAGCCTTCCGCCAGGCCCTGCACGACCTCGGCTTCGTCAAGAAGCCCTCCAAGCTCGACGCCGAGCGGCTGCTGGAGCACATGGGCGCGGTCGGCGGCTGGTACATCTAGGATCGCGAGATCGAGATCACGCCGAAGCGGGTGATGAAGATCATCGAGTCGACCAACGACCCGCGCTCGGAGTACTTCGACCTGATGCGGCGCGAGTCGGTCCCGGCCGAGGAGCTGATGGGGCGGCGGATGGAAATCGGCGTCGTCGCCGTGCTCGGCCAGCTCCGCGCCAAGCGCAACTGGCACCGGATCTTCCGCGAGTGGGTCTACGCCGACCCGCCCGCGACCGAACTCGGCCAGCAGGAATGGGAGTACTTCGAGGAAAGAGGAGTCGAGCGGGCCCCTGGGCTCGCCGAAATCAGCTAGGGCGTCCGACCGAGCACCCGAGGAGGAGCGATGAGCAGAATCAAACGCGGTTGGGGATTGACGAAGAAGAGCTGGGCGCTGCTGAGCGAGCACCGCGAGCTGATCCGCTTCCCGCTCTACGGCGCGATCGCCACCGTGCCGCTGGCGATCCTCTTCTTCGGCCCCGGCCTCTACCTGCTCGACCAGGACTCGCTGGCGGGAGCGATCCCGCTGCTGGTGATCGGCGTCTACGTGCTCAGCGTCGTCGGCGTCTACTTCAGCGTCGGCCTCGCCGCCGCCGCGAACATGATCTTCAACGGCCAGCAGGTGACGATCGCCGACGCCCTCGCGGTCGCCCGCGCCAACTTCAGCCAGATCTGCGGCTGGGCGGCGATCTCGACCGCGATCAGCGTGCTGATGGGGGTGCTCGAGAACCAGGGCGGAATCGCCGGCAACATCGCCGCCCGCCTGGTCGGTATGGCCTGGTCGCTGGTCACCTTCCTGGCGGTGCCGGTAATCGCGATCGAGGGCACCGGACCGCTCGAGACCCTGAAGCGCTCGGCTTCGATCTTCCGCCAGCGCTGGGGGCAGCAGATCACCGGCAACATCGCGATCGGCGCCGCCGTCTTCCTGATCGGCGTGCTGCCGGCCGCGATCCTGATCGTCGCCGGCGTGGTGCTCTGGTCATCCGCCTCCTTCCTCGGTGCTCTGCTGGTGGTGATCGGGGCGCTGGTGTTCGCGATCGCGATGTTGGTCTCGCGGGCGCTGAGCGGGGTCTTCGGCGTCGCCCTCTACCGCTACGCGCTCGACGGCCAGGCCGTCGGCGGCTTCACCCAGGACGAGCTGGAGTCGGCGGTAAGGGTGAAGAAGGGCGGCCGCAACGCGCCGCCGACGGCGACGCCCGGCACGGTCTGATCGCGCCGTTCGTTCGATTGACCGCGCTATAGCGCGGTCAATCGATCACCCGGTGAAAGAGGCGCGGGTCGTTGGAGCAGAGGCCGGTGACACCCATCGCAACCAGCTCGCGCATCCGCTTCTCCTCGTCCACCGTCCAGGCGATCAGCTCGACCCCGGCCAGCCTGCAGATGCGGGCGAGGCGAGCGCTGACGAGCGGGTGATAGACCCACATCGC
>Ga0190274_10001697_pt1 | contig 12894 bp, 11 predicted proteins | sample Popmic531T_FD_133002 | JGI IMG/M metagenome (GOLD analysis project Ga0190274, IMG submission 133002) | Populus adjacent soil microbial communities from riparian zone of Yellowstone River, Montana, USA - 531 T | ecosystem: Environmental > Terrestrial > Soil > Riparian zone | place: USA: Montana...
AAGGTCTGCGTCATAGGCGCGGGCGTCAGCGGTCTTGCGGCCGCAAAGTGGTTCAAGCAAATCGGCCACGACGTCAGCGTCGTCGAGCGGGGTCCGGACCTTGGAGGCGTCTGGGATCTCTCCCGGTCCTATCCCGACGTGCAGACACAGAGCCCCAAGGAACTCTATCGCTACACGGACAAGGCGATGCCCGCGGCCTATCCCGAATGGCCCAGGGGCGGCCAGGTGCACAACTATCTGGCGGCCTATGCCGACGAGCACGCCCTTCGCCCCCTGATCACGACAAATGCTGCCGTCAGCACGATGAAGCGTGGCGACAAAGGCGGCTGGCTGGTTGCTGTCGAGCAGAACGGCAAGAGCACGACCACGCCGTTCGACTTCGTGGCAGTCTGCACCGGACAGTTCAGCGAAATCCACAAACCCGATTTCCAGGGGAGCGCCGAGTTCGTCACCGGCGGTGGCTCGGTCCTGCATTCCTCGGAATACACCGATCCGGCCATCGTGAAAAACAGGCGCGTCGTTGTCCTGGGCTTCTCAAAGTCGGCGACGGATATCGCCGTCAACGCGGTGAATTCGGGAGCCAGCGAGGTGACGATCGTCTATCGCGAGCCGATCTGGCGCGTCCCCTACTTCATAGGCGGGCTGCTCAATTTCAAGCGCATCCTCTACATTCGCGCGCAGGAGAACATGTTTCCCGCCTGGGCGCAGACACCCATGCAGCGTCTCAACCACGCCATCGCAAAGCCGTTCATCTGGGCCAATTGGCGAGCCCTGGAGAGCCTGCTGAACATGCAACTGAAGCTTGGCAGGCTTGGCATGAAACCGAGGACGCGGATCGAAGATGGCATCAACTGCTCCGTGCCCATCGTCACGCCGGGCTTCTTCGAGATGATCCGCGATGGCCGCATCAAGGCCAATCAGGGCACGTTCCGCGACTATGGAGTGGGAACCATCGCCCTGACCGGCGGACGGACGATCGACGCCGACGTGGCGATCCTGGCGACAGGCTGGAAACAAGGCGTTCCCTTCCTGCCGGAAGCGGATCGGGCAAAACTGATCGAACCCGACGGTCAGTACCGGCTCTACCGCAACATCGTAAACCCCGACTTGCCCGATATGGGATTTGTCGGCTTCAATTCCTCCTTCGCCACCGTTCTGTGCGCCGACCTTGCGGCGAACTGGCTGGTGCGCTTTGCCGACGGCAAGCTATCAAAGCAGCCGAATAGTGCCGAAATGAAAGCCAACATCGCGATGATGCTGGATTGGCGGCGCAATGCGCGACCCGCCGCTGGCCGCTATGGCGGGCTCTGCATCGCACCCTACCACTTCAAGCATTTCGACGAGTTGATGGATGATATCGGCGTCAAGGGACGCCGCCGCAATCCGCTGGTTGAGAACCTCACTCCCCCGGACGCGGACGCCTATGCCGGCTATCTGAAATCGGCGCCGGCCTATCAAGCGGGGTAAGTGCGCCGGCGGCGGCGCGCGGAACCGAATCCCTGCCCGGCCTGCATCTGTGGCTCGCCGCCAGGCCAACAAAAAAAGCCGCCCTCACGAGCGGCTTTTACGTTTGATATCAGATGCTTATAGTGCGGTCATCTGGAGTTCATCGACGCCATCGTGCCCATAGATGTCGTCACGGAACTGTACGACGCCGGGGCCGGTCGACCAGGCGGTGATATATTGGAAATTGACGCCGACCGGATCGTGAACCGGAACGGGCGTGTTCTCGCCGCTCTTGATCGTCTCCTCGAAACGCTGACGACCCCAGCCATCGGTGTTCTTGAGGATCCAGGTGACCAGGTCGCGCACATTCTGAACGCGCACGCAGCCGGACGAGTTGAAGCGCTCTTCCTTGGCGAAAAGGCTCTGCGAGGGCGTATCGTGCATATACACGCCTTCAGGGCTGGGGAAGTTGATCTTCAGCGACGCCATGGCGTTGATCTTGCCCGGATCCTGCCGCAGCCGGTACTTGGCCGCCTCTTCGGTGTTCCAGTCTATCGCCGACGGCGGAATCTCCTGGCCGTCGGGCCCGAAGATACGGATGCTGTTCTTGGTCAGGTATTCCGGGTCCTTGCGCATCAGCGGAATGATGTCCTTGCGGACAATCGATTCCGGCGCGTTCCAGTATGGATTGAAGGTCACATCGCTGACCTGCGAATGCACGATCGGCGACGGGCGGTCGATACGGCCGACAATCGCCTTGTTGCGCAAAACCACGCGGCCGTTTTCGACTGCTTCGACCTGCGTCGCCGGAATGTTGACCACGATGTAGCGCTGGCCGAAATCCGTGCCGTACTGCTGGAAGCGCTGCAGATTGGTCTGCAGCTGGCCGAGGCGCACCTGCGCCGAAACATTCATGGCCTTGTAGGTGTACTTGCCGGTGACGCCGTCAGCCGGGATGCCGTGCCGGCGCTGGAAGCGCTTCAGCGCGGCGTCGACATAGGTGTCGAAGGACGGCGAAATGCCTGCGTCTGGCGACAGGTCGCCGGAGACCATCAGGCGCTTGCGCAGAACCTCGACATCGGCATCGCTGACGCCGAGTTGCAGCTTCTTGGTGTCGGGAACTTGCGGCCAACCGCCCTGGCTGACGATGGACTGATATTGGCCGATCGCCTGTTCAGTATTGTTGACCGTTTCGGGGCTGAAAATCGGCGTGGTGGTGGAGACCTTGGCCTCGGATGTCTTTGCGCTCACCTGCGCGTCGAACTGGTCGTCCCAATTGCCGCGGCTCGGAGACGATAGGACATCGCCGATCGGATCCTGCGACTGTGCGAAAGCCACGCTCGCAACGCTGCCGACTGCAAGGGCGCCAACGCTGGTGAGAAAAGCACGGCGGGAGGAATTGAGGGTTGTTGCCACGGCTTTGATACCTGTCTGTCTGTTGGCTGGTTGCGCCAAGTTTAGAATTGTCAACCTTAACAGTTTGCCAATTTCCGGGGATCTTGGCCCGAAGCCTGCCCTGCAACACATCCCGGGTCTCCTCACCCACGATGCGCCATCCTTGGCATAAATCCAGACCATGCCGTTTTCATGGGAATATGGCGGCAATAGGACCCAGCGCCTGCACGAAGCGGTGAGGTGGCGGGGCGAACGGCGCATGAAGGCGATTAAGCCGAAGATCCGGCCGATGTGAGCCCGCAACGGCCCGGTCGCATCCCTCGCAGGATTGAGGGACGATGCGCCTATGCGAGGGAAAAAGCCGGCGCGCAGGACGCGCCGGTGACAAGGTCATATCCAACTGCCCGGCCGATCAGCCGATGGCAGACATTTCCGGCATTTCTGCCGCCGCCGGCCCCTACATCCGATAGGCGATCGTGTCGTTCCAGAAGCGGTCCAGGCGCTGCAGCGCGCGGTTCATCTGCTTGAACTCGTCCTGGTTGATGCCGCCGACCTGCTCGATCGACCCGACATGGCGCTCGTAGAGCCGCCCGACGACTTCGGCCACCGACTGGCCTTTCGGCGTCAGGCTCACACGGACCGAACGGCGGTCGATGCGCGAACGCTGATGATTGATGAAGCCCAGATCGACCAGCTTCTTCAGATTGTAGGAGACGTTTGAGCCGAGATAATAGCCGCGGCTGCGCAGCTCTCCGGCGGTCAGTTCCGCATTGCCGATGTTGAAGAGCAGCAGCGCCTGCACCGCATTGATATCCGATCGGCCGGCGCGATCGAACTCGTCTTTAATAACGTCAAGCAGACGGCGATGCAGCCGCTCAACAAGTTGAAGTGATTCCATGTATAGCGAACGAATAGCTTCGCGTCGTTCATCAGCTACAGGGGCGGGTTTCGCCGCAGGGCGAGTATTGATCATTGGATGTGCCTTTCGTTTGTCGCCTGGTGGCTTTTTGTTTTTGCCACCTTGATCGCGACCCTACCGGCCACCCATAAAATTCGACTTAAACGCCAGACTTAACAAAGCCCTAACACGAGGGTGTTGAGGAACAGGGTGAATTTTCCGTCTACGAGGCCAATTTGTTAACCATGCGGCCTTTCGGCCGGAAGTTTAACGCGCGGCCTCGGACTTCTGCTTCGCTATGAGCATCCGGAAGCCGGCATAGAGCACCATCACCACAACATGGGCCAGGACGATCATGCGCCTGTCGCCGAACAATTCCGGGAAGCCCCAATACATGGTTGCCTCCATGGCGGCGCAGATGAACCAGATCACCGGTCCCCAGGAGGCGAAAGTCCACAGGCCGATCGCCGCGAATGGAAACAGCGCCGCCAGTGTGACGCTGGCGATCTGCCAATGGCCGGGCATCATGTCGAAACGCCAGAGCTGGCCTGGATAATAGCCAACCAGCCGGATCCAGTAGGCGACGCCGAAAACAAGGCAGTAGGCGGCGATCACCCGGTGGAACCAGACGAACCCGATCTCTGCAAGCGTCGGCGCCAGCGAACTGCGCTGCGTCAGGCCATCCCTCACAGCGTCAACTCTCCACCGGGCGGTTCGCGGAAGTAGCTGTCCACCTCCTGGGGCGTCACAGCGCCGTGCGCTGCTGGACGCCATTTCGGCTTGTCGCCCTTGTCGATGAGGACAGAGCGGATGCCTTCGTAGAAATCATGGCCGCGCAGCATGCGATTGACGATGCGGTATTCCATCTTCACGCAATCGGCCATCGACATCGTCTGGCCGGCGACAATCTCCCGAAACGCAACAGCCAGGCTGGTAGGCGATTTCTCGCGCATCGTGGCCAGCGTAGCTGCCGCCAGCTCATTGTTCGGCGCGTCCGCCTCGAGCGCGCCGAACAGGTCTTCAAGGCTCGGCTGGCTGAACCAGCGGTCGATTGCGGCGAGTTTCTCGCGCTCCGTTTCGCGTCGGGCCATGAAGAAGAAATTTCGCAGCGAAGCCTCCGGCTCGCCGGTCATCGCGATGCTCTCCAACAGGGGCGTGAGGTTTTCCGCCTTCACACCATGCGTCGCCAGGCCGGAGAACAGCGCATCTCCCCACTTCACCCGCGTTCCGGTCAAACCGAGATAGAGGCCGTAATTGTCGGCCAAATCGGGCAGGAGATGGCTGGCGCCGACATCCGGAAAGAAGCCGATGCCGACCTCGGGCATGGCGAAAACCGCGTTCTCCGTCATGATGCGATGGGAACCATGGCACGACACGCCGACGCCGCCGCCCATCACGATGCCGTCGATGAGCGCGACATAGGGCTTCGGATAGCCCTCGATCAGGGCGTTGAGGCGATATTCATCAGCGAAGAAATCGACCGGCGGGTTCTCCCGGCTGGTATGGATCGCCATCAGGTCGCCGCCGGCCGAGAACGCCCTGCCCTCTCCCTTGATGACGACGGCCGCGACAGACTTGTCGTGCCGCCAGTGGGTCAGCGCACGGGTCATCGCCTTGATCATGCGGTGGCTGACCGCGTTGAGCGCCTGCGGCCGCGTCAGCGTGATGACGCCGGCCAGACCCATGCGCTCGAAGCGCACTTCATCGCCTCCGCCGAACTCAACCAATTCCGTCTCGATCGCCAAATCGATCCTCCTCGCAGCCGCAGGCAAGTGCTATGCCGCGCGGCGGATCGCGTCAACGGTTCGGCCATGACAAGCGCGTCGGAGGATCGCAGCGAACACCGGCCGGCCCTGATGCGCCCTGCGCCGGCTGGCGCATCGGCCTGGTCGGCAATGAGGCGGCTGGCCGCATTGGTGGGAGAAGCCGCCTCGTGCTATCACCTCGCCGACAGGACCCAGTTTCGGAAAAGTGCCGAGGCAAGCCAAATGAACAAGTTCAGCCCAACCAGGCCGTCCGGCGGCCGGAGCGTCGACGAGATAACCGCGTCTCGCCGTCTTCGCCGCCTGCGCAAGGCCGACTGGTCGCGGCGGCTGGTGCAGGAGAGCCGCCTGTCGGTCGACGATTTGATCTGGCCGATCTTCCTGATCGAGGGTTCGAATGTGCGTGAGCCCATTCCCGCCATGCCGGGCGCCTTTCGGCTCAGCGTCGATCTGGCGGTCAAGGAAGTGGAAAACGCGGCCAGGCTAGGCATTCCGGCGGTTGCGCCCTTTCCCAACATTGCGCCGGGCCGCAAGGACGTGACCGGTTCGCACATTCTCGATCCCGACAATCTGATCAACCGGGCGACGCGCGCGCTGAAGGATGCGGTTCCGGAGGTCGGCGTCATCACCGACGCCGCGCTCGACCCTTTCACCAGTCATGGGCACGACGGCATCTTGCGCGACGGCATCATCGTCAACGATGAAACCGTGGGCCAGGTCGCCGCGGCGGCGGTCCTGCAGGCGGCCGCCGGCGCCGACATCATCGCGCCGTCCGACATGATGGATGGACGCGTTGGCGCTATCCGCGACGCCCTCGACGCCAACGGTTTTCAGGACGTTGCCATCATGTCCTACGCCGCCAAGTTCCAGTCGGCGTTCTACGGGCCTTACCGCGAGGCGGTCGGCACGCTGGGCCTGCTGAAGGGTGACAAGAAGACCTATTACATTGACCACGCCAATTCCGACGAGGCGGTTCGCGAGGCCGAACAGGACATCGCAGAAGGCGCCGACATGCTGCTGGTCAAGCCCGGCCTTCCCTATCTCGACATCATCCGGCGCCTGAAGGATGAATTCCAGATGCCCACTTTCGCCTATCAGGTGTCGGGGGAGTACGCGATGATCAAGGCCGCCGCAGCCAATGGCTGGATCGATGGCGAAAAGGCGATGCTGGAATCGCTGCTCGCCTTCAAGCGCGCCGGGTGCGACGGCATCCTGACCTACTTCGCGCCGGAAGTAGCGCAGCTCCTGCGCTAGAACCGCTTTTCAAATTGTGCATGGCTTCCCACGCAGGCGACCGCTTGCGCCGCCTCTTTTCGAGCAGCAGCAAGCGACCAGCCCTGGCTTCCGCGACACCTACACGCACGAATTGATGTATGGCGGCTGCCAAGTGGCATTTCTTCAGCAAGTTCGACAGAACGTGAACCCAGCTGAAGATTTGAACAGGAAAATCAATCTCTTAAGCTGTCAATCCTGAATAGTTCAAGCTTGGACGTTTCCGGATAAACTTTGTTACTAGCGCCGACCAAACCCGAACGCTAGGTTGCCGCCACACGATCTCTTGGGCTTGAGGGATCAAAACCCGCGCTCAATCGTTATGGTGCGGTTTGGGAGGAGGTCGAGGACGGTTGCCCGGAACCTCATCAAAACAGAAGCCGGTACGCGGCAGCACTTCCGGACTCGGGCGGGTCGTTCGGAAGACAACGCTGCGTGCACGATATCGAGGATGACCCATGCCGAACTCAGCAGACTGGACGGAAAACGACCAAACCCCTGACAACCCATACGGAAAGAGCGAGGACTACGAAGGGTTCCTGGATTATCTCGGGGACCTCGGAAGAAGCCTGACCCCGGCGATCGCCGCCAACCCTTTGAAGATCAATGTCTACGAGCTGAACGATCACCCCGAATACAAGGCTGCCGTGATCGGCGCGTTGCAACAGTGGGCAACGGTGACGCCGCTTCAGTTCGAAATTATCGACGACAGGCCGTTCAACGGCGTTTCCGGTCCTTACGATGGCGTCACGGACTGGATTGAAGTCGTCAGTCCTGAAGTCGGCGAGGAAGACGACGGCAGCGCCTATTCGGCCAACAGATATGTCAGCATCGGCCAGCGGTTCCATGACACTGAGCCGGACAAGACCGATCTGGGCGGCTACGTCTTCGATTCATACATTCATGAGTTTGGCCACGAGTTCGGCCTGAACCATCCGGGCCTTTACAACTACAGTGGCCCCGGCGGCGTGCAGATCAATTATTTGAACAATGGCACGTGGATTTACGACCGCCAGCAGTACAGCGTGATGTCCTATTTCGACGGCATCGATGTCGGGGAGACGACGCGCTGGTCACCGACGACGCCCCTGCCGGCTGACATCGAAGCCGTTATCCGCCGCTTCTTCTCCACTGTCGACAGTGCCGGCGTTCGCACCTACCAGGAGATCCAGCTTAACACCGGCAATGACAGCTACGGCTTCGGAAGTTCAAAATACGGCTACGAGCTGACTTCAGAAGGCCAGACGCACGATATCGGCTTCGTCATCCACGATACCGGCGGCAATGACACCATAGATTTCTCCGGCTCCACCTCCGGGACCATCCTCGACCTGCGCGCCGGCAAGTTCTCCAGCGTTAACGGACACAACAACAACGTCTCGATTTTTGCCGGACATAACGCGGACCAGACCGGCTACTACATCGAAAAGGGCATCGGCAGCGCCTTCGACGATACGATCATCGGCAATGACGGCAACAACACGATCGATGGTGGACGCGGCACCGACCACATGGCCGGAGGCGCGGGAGACGACGTTTACTACGTCGATTCCGAAGACGACATCGTGCTCGAACTTGCAGGCGGGGGAAACGATACCGTCATCGTGACGAACCGAAACGTCGACATCAGCAGTATCGAGAACGTCGAACACATCTTTGTGGTGCCGACGAGGACCACCCCTCCTCCAAGGATCAGCAACGCGCTGCCCACGAGCGTGCCTACCGACACGCCGATCGACGGCGATGGGCAGGACAACACGATCGATGGCGGCGCAAATGGCGATATCATTCGTGGCCTCGGCGGTGACGATATCCTTATCGGCGGCCGCGACACGCTCGCCAGCCGCGACATCAACAACACGATCGACATCGAGGATCTGGAAGACCAGACCGAGACGGCGGACGGCGACGACTGGCTCTACGGTGGCGCCGGCGATGACGAACTTTACGGCGGCGCCGGCAACGACCGGCTCTATGGCGGCGCGGGGAACGACACGATGTACGGCCAGGCTGGCCGGGACGTGTTCTACGGCGGGGCTGGCGTCGACACCGTCGACTACAGCAAGGAAAGCCCGTTCCAACTGCTCGTCAATCTGAACCTCAACATCGCCAGTGGCGGCACGGGGTCGGGCGATCTGTTCTACAGCATCGAGAATCTGATCGGCTCCGACGACCGTATCGACCGCTTCATCGGCACCGCCGATGACAACTACTTCCAGGGCCTCGGAGGCGGGGACTACTTCAACGGCGGCGATGGCGACGACGTGCTGGATAGCGGCCGCGATGGCGACATCGTCTATGGCGAAGGTGGCAACGACACGATCATCGGCGGCGCCGGTCAGGATTATCTGGACGGCGGTGCTGGCGTTGATACCGTCGTGTATCGCGGCAGTTCGGCTGGCGTGACGATCGACCTCGCGAACGGCGAAGCTCGCGGCGGTGATGGCGACGGGCCTGTCCAGATCGTTGGCCGAGGAACGCTGATCAAGCATGACATATTGGTCGGCTTCGAAAATGCCACCGGTTCCGCGTTCGACGACCATATCTTCGGCACGAATCAGAGGAATGTCCTCAGCGGTGGAAACGGCGACGACTTCCTGACCGGCGGCGGAGGCAAGGACCTGCTTGAAGGCGGCGCCGGTAGCGACACAGCAGACTATTCTACGTCGATCAGCGGCGTTGTCGCCAGCCTCCAGCGGGGTGGACCGACGGAAGGCGATACCTACCGTTCGATCGAGAACCTTGCCGGTTCCGGCCAGAACGATCGCCTCACAGGCAATGCCGCGGCCAACGTTCTCACCGGCCAGGGCGGCGACGACAGGTTGGATGGAGGCAATGGCGACGACGTCCTGAACGGCGACTTCGCCGACAACCGCCACCGCCCGGCCCCGTGCTGGGCACGGGATACACTACCTTGGGGCCAGACGCGGCAAACAACTCGATCGCAACCGCCTTGGACATCACTGAAAACTTCTCGCTGGCCTCGGATGCCGACATCTTCGATTCGACGACGGTGCCTCACACGACGGTCAACGCGACGGGAAATGGCCAGGCCGGCTACTACAGACTCGACCTCGTCGCAGGATCGACCCTGACGATCGATATCGATCACATCGCCGACCCGGATGTTTTCGACAGTTGGATCCAGTTGCGCTCGGCCGATGGTACGGTGATCGCCGACAATGATGACGGCGGAAGTGACCCCGGTTCGACCAACGGTCGGGATTCAAGCCTGAGCTTTGCCGTCATTGAAACGGGCACCTACTATATCGCCCAAGGCAGCTGGACTGGGCCGAGCACTTGGACGGCTGCGGTCCCCGTCGGTGAAACCTATGAGTTGAACGTATCGGTGGCTCCTTCTGAGGAACCGACTCCTCCCGGTACGGCTGGCCTTGACGTTCTGAACGGCGGCAATGGCGCCGATTTGCTCGACGGTGGCGGCAAAGCCGACGTCCTGACCGGCGGCAACGGCGAAGATGCGTTCCGCTTCAGCACGCAACTCGGAAGCGACAACATTGACCGGATCACCGACTTCAACGTGAGCCAGGATACGATCCAACTCGATGATCTGGTCATGAGCGCCTTGGGTGCTGTCGGCGACCTCGTCGCGGCGGCGTTCCATAAGAGCGTCGCGGGCGTGGCGCATGACGCGACCGACCGCGTCATCTATGACACCAACGGCGGCCAACTCTGGTATGACGCCGATGGCAACGGCGCTGGCGCGGCGCTTCAGATTGCCCGGCTCTCCGCCGGCCTGAACATCACCGCGTCAAACTTCGTGGTGATCTGACCACTCTTGAAAGGGTCGCCCTGTGGCGGCCCTTTCAAGCTTCTCGCTGGCGGCGAAACGCCGCCAGCGAACGCTGACGGTTACAAGGCGCTCAGCTTCCCCAGGTGCTTGGCAACGAGATAGTAGAACGTCACCCGGTTCTTGGTATTGTCGGCCGACATTGTCTCGCAGACTTTCTCCAGCACCGAATCGGCCTTCGCGCCGTCGGACACACCGAGCTTCTTGGCAATCCAGCCGGCCTTCACCCGCGCAAGCTCCTTGGGATCGGTGCAAGAAACCAGCGACGAGTCGCGGTTCCTCAAAGCGATGCCCAGGTGCTTCACGATCTTGGCCACCGAATCCGCATCCGCGGTGGCGTCGTACTTTCTTACGTCTGGCAAATAGTCGGCCATTCAGAATTCTCCTCGTACCCCAGGATGACGGAGCTGCCGCGCCCTCGTGCGCGACTCTTTCCATGGCTCCCCTCATCGCGAGGATTTTCGGGCGCGAATTATCTCAAGTCAATCTGTTCATGGCCGCGCCGGACGTGGCTGGCGCGCCGTGCGAGGGGGCTTCGCAATGGCGCGAACCGCCCTTCCCTTTTGCGTTGCGGTTACCTATATTCGCCGGGTCAGCTTGTCTGACTATGGCGATAAACTGCCGGTGTAATAAGCCATTCGGACCCGGGGGCGGTACCCGGCGCCTCCACCACGATCCGCAGATGTCTGCGGCTGGTGATGGGGGCGAAATAGGATCGACGAGGGTGTAAAGATCGGACTTTTGCTCGGCATTGTACCACCGTTATCGGGCTAACCTTATAGTTGCAAACGACAACTATGCGGAAGCACGTCTCGCCGCGTAAGCGGTGCGATAGCTTCAATTCAAGCCCTAGGGGTTCGCACTCCTAGGCGGGGCTCGGAGGCGCCTGGCAACAGAAGCCTCCACTTTCCCAGCATCTCTTCTTCGATAAACGGCTCCTGGCGGGTTCGCACTGCCGCGCCGCACCATGTGGCGTATCTTCAACGAGCCTCCCGTTGGGCGGGCCAGTTACCCCGGCCACCGCTTCTACGATCCCAACGGCAACCCCGCAGGCGGTGCTCTCTTCGCGAGAATCGCTCCGGACTGCTTTGTGCGGGCGCGGGACTGGCCGCGATTTGGGCTGCGTTGGCGGCATCTTCCTGCGGGAAGTCGGATACGAAACCGGAACGCGGCGAGCTGCCGCGCGTTGCCACCCCGCTTATCTGGTTTACGTCAGGCGCAAGCTTGATTAGAGGTAGATTTCCAAACCGGTCCGGACCGCGCGCTGAAACATGGCAGACGACCAAATCAGATACGATATTCTCGCGCAGGAGGCGCTGCGCGGCGTCATGCGTAAGGTGCTGGCGGAAGTCGCCCGCACCGGCCTGCCGGGCAATCATCATTTTTTCATCACCTTTCTCACCAACGCCCCCGGCGTGCGCATCTCCAGCCGCCTGCGCGAGCGCTATCCCGAGCAGATGACGATCGTCCTTCAGTTCCAGTATTGGGATCTCAAGGTGACCGAGGCTGGCTTCGAGGTTGGATTGTCCTTCTCCGACACACCGGAAAAGCTGGAGATCCCCTTCTCGGCGGTTCGCGGCTTCTACGATCCTTCGGTCAATTTCGAACTCGAGTTCGACGTCAAGACGGATTTCGCCGACCCCGCGGTTCTGCCGGTCAGCGAGGGCAAACCGGTGGCCGTTGCCGGCGAGCCCAAGAAATCCGTTCCGGCGAAGCCGCCGGTGGAGCCGGTTGAAAAAGAGGGCCAGACCGTCACCGCCGATTCCGCCAAGGGTGCGGAAGTCGTGTCGCTCGACGCTTTCCGCAAGAAGTAGCGCCCTTCTCATGGGCGAGATCGTCAATCTGCGGATGGCCCGGAAGGCGAAAGCCAGGGTGGAGCGCGAGCGCGAGGCCGGCGTCAACCACGTGCTGCATGGGCGCAGCAAGGCGCAGCGGACGCTTCATGCGGCCCGCATAAGCCTCGATGCAAGCCGCCTGGAAGGGCACCGGCGCGAAACGCCTCCGGCGGCGACGGCGAGACATGACTGTTCGTAAGCGCTCGATTACCATCAATCGGCATCGCACAAGTTTCTCGATCGAACAGCCCTTCTACGAAGAGCTCACCAGGATTGCGGCCGCACGAGGCGTCAGCCTGACCGATATCGTCAAGGGCGTCGACGAGGGACGCGGCAGCGAGGCCAACCTGTCATCCGCCCTGCGTGTGTTCGTTCTGGAGCGGCTGCGGGCAGAGGCGAAAGGTGAAATGCCGCCTACGGCCCCAGGGACTTGAGGAAATCGCCAAACGTCGTGGTCGGCTTCGGCGGAGGCGGCGG
>Ga0190274_10001698_pt1 | contig 12893 bp, 10 predicted proteins | sample Popmic531T_FD_133002 | JGI IMG/M metagenome (GOLD analysis project Ga0190274, IMG submission 133002) | Populus adjacent soil microbial communities from riparian zone of Yellowstone River, Montana, USA - 531 T | ecosystem: Environmental > Terrestrial > Soil > Riparian zone | place: USA: Montana...
AGCTGGTTTGCGCCCTATCAAAACGCTCGTTTGAGGCGCACGATGCAGTCTCCTGAGCCTGGGGGCGGGCCTTAATGAAGCGGCGTGCCACACCTGGCGGCAAGGCAGTTAAAGTGCGGCGCCGCAAGGCCACGAATCCAAGGCGTCGTAATGCGCCTACGCTCGCCCGCCGTAGCAATTCGTCAGTTGCCGAGCTGCAGGAGCAGCTGAATCGCTCCAGACGCGAGCTCGACGAGCACAGCGTTGCGGTGAATGCCGGCCGGCTCATGTCCGACACCAGCACTTCGGCACAGCTTGTCACTGGCGCTGCCGTTGCGCAAAGGGGTGAGGGCGCTTGCCGGGCCATGCCGAGCGGGCTGACGCAGTGCAGCAAGAGGTGAGGCGGAACCCGGCACGCATGCAGGAATCGGGTGGGCGGCAATGGCGCCAGTCGCCATCATCCGGACAGTCGCAGAGAATTCGCAAAGAAAGACCGCCGCATGAACGCGCATCCCAAGATTGCCCGTGTCGAGGCTCATTCCGCCGAAACGCGAGTCGGCCAATACGACTGGGACGCGCTGTCGGCGGAACTCAGCGGCTACGGCTGCGCCGTCATGGATCAACTGTTGTCGCCCGAGGAATGCCGGCAGATCGCCGGGCTATATCCGGACGAAAGCCATTTCCGCAGCCACATCCACATGGCGCGGCACGGCTTCGGCAAAGGTGAATACCGCTACTTCAAGTACCCGCTGCCCGATCTGATCGGATCGCTCCGCACCGCGCTCTATCCGCATCTGGCCGACGTCGCCAACGACTGGAACGAACGCATGGGCATTGATCAGCGATATCCGGCGCTGCATGCCGAGTTCCTAACGAAATGCCACGCCGCGGGCCAGACGCGGCCGACGCCGCTGCTGTTGCAGTACGTTCCGGGTGACTTCAATTGCCTGCATCAGGACCTCTATGGCGATCTCGCATTCCCGCTCCAGGTCGCGATCCTGCTCTCCGAACCGGGGCGTGATTTCACCGGCGGCGAGTTTGTCCTCACCGAGCAACGCCCGCGCATGCAGAGCCGCGCCGAGGTGGTGCCGCTGCGGCAGGGCGATGCGGTGGTGTTCGCGGTCCACAACCGGCCGGTGAAGGGGACCAAGGGCACGTATCGCGTCAATCTGCGGCATGGCGTCAGCCGCATCCGCAGCGGCATGCGACATACGGTCGGAATTATTTTCCACGACGCGAAATAGGGGGACGGTCTCGAAACGGAGCCGCGCATTCGGTCTTAACCTCCCCCCGCTTGCGGGGGAGGTCGGCGCGCACTTGCGCGCCGGGTGGGGGCCATCTCGACAGGCTTGCACTCGCATCTGCCCCACCCCAACCCTCCCCCGCAAGCGGGGGAGGGAGCCCGCTGCCCGTCGGAGCAGTCGCTTCGGCTCCAGCGAGCACGCCTTAACTACCGCCGGCCCGGCTCCAGGCCCTTGGCCTTGATCACCGCGATGGCGTCAGGCGACGACATGTAGGCGATGAACGCCTTCACCGTTTCGAGCTCTTTGCCGGTTGTGCCGATACCCGCCGACAGAATGGTGACAAGCTGCAGCTCGTCGGGCAGCGGGCCCACCACGTCGACACCGGCATAGGGCTTCAGCGCGCTGATCTGCTGGATCGCCATCTCGGCGTCACCGCGCGCCACGATCGGGCCGGTGAAGTTGCCGTCGCCGAGCACGTACTTCGGCGTCATCTGATCGGCGATGCCGAGCCGCTCGAAAATCTTGGCGGTGTGGACGCCGCTGGTGGCGCCGGTCTTCGGATCGGAGAAGGTCACCGACTTCGCCGCAAGCAGCGTCTTGCGCAACGCGTCCGGCGTGCCGATGTCGGGCTTCGGCGCGCCGCGCTTCACGGCGATGCCGACCAGCGAACGGGCGATCTCGACCTGCGTGCCCGGCGCCACTTTTCCTTGCTTGGTGAGCTGCTCGATCGCTTCCGGCGTGATGACCACCAGGTCCGCGGTCTCGCCCGCATCCATGCGCTTGGCAACCTGCTGTGAGGTGCCGAACCCCAGCGTGACCTTGTGGCCGCTGGCGCGCTCGAACATCGGCCCGGTCTCTTCCAGCAGGGTCTTGGTGGCGTTCGAGCTCAGCACCTTGATCTCGGCCGCCGCGGCAGGGCCTGCCCAAAACAGCGCCAGGGCCAGCGTGCCCAGAAATGCCTTGATTGGCATCATCCTCCCTCCCATTCGAGCGGCCGTTTACCCGGTGTTCGGCCTGATTTCGTTGCCAACAATGGTATATCCCCGCGGTCCGGGGTGCGAGACTGGTGTCGGTCACAATCCGTTGGCATAAAATGCGGCCCATGGCCTCGACCCAGACCGATTCAAAACCGCTGCTGCTGTCCCGTCGCTTCGCGCCGCTGTTCTGGTGCCAGTTCTTCTCGGCGTTCAGCGACAATTTTCTCAAGAACGCGCTGGTGTTCCTGATCCTGTTCAAGATCGGGGGCGGCGCGGCGGAAACGCTGATCACGCTCGCGGCGGCGGTGTTCATCGCGCCGTACTTCTTCCTGTCCGGGCTGGGCGGCGAGTTGGCCGACCGCTACGACAAGGCGCTCGTGGCGCAGCGGCTCAAGCTCGCCGAGATCGGGGTCGCGCTGATCGCCATCGCCGGCTTCGTCATGCATTCGGTGCCGGTGCTGTTTGTCGCGCTGTTCTGCTTCGGCGTGATCGGCTCGCTGTTCGGCCCGATCAAGTACGGCATCCTGCCGGACCATCTCGCCCGCTCCGAGTTGCCGGCCGGCAACGCGCTGGTCGAGGGCGCCACCTTCATGGCGATCCTACTCGGCACCATCGTCGGCGGGCTCGCGGCGAAGGACGGCGGCGACCCGGCGTCGTTCGCCGGGCTGATGATCGTGTTCGCGCTGCTGTGCTGGGGATCGAGCCTGTTCATCCCGCGCACCGGCGAGGGCGCGCCCGATCTCGTGGTGTCGCGCAACATCGCCGCATCCACGCTCCGCCTGCTGCAGCATCTGCGCACCGACGAGCGATTGCTCTGGGGCGCGCTGGTGACGAGCTGGTTCTGGCTGGTCGGCGCAGTGGTGCTGTCGCTGCTGCCGCCGCTGGTGAAATCGGTGCTCGGCGGCACGGAAGAGGTCATCACGGTCTATCTCGCCGTGTTTTCGGTGGCGGTCGCCGTCGGCTCCGGCTTGGCGGCCTGGATGGCGGCCGGCCGCATCGTGATCCTGCCGACGCTGGTCGGCGCGGTGCTGCTGGCGGTCTTCGCCATCGATCTCGGCTGGACCACTTATGGCGCGCCGCTGGCGCTGACGCCTTCCGGCGTCAGCGAGGTGTTTACTTCGAGGCGCGGCATCCACGTGATGATCGACCTGGCCGGCCTCGCGATTGCCGGCGGCCTCTACATCGTGCCGACCTTCTCGGCGGTGCAGGCGTGGGCCGGGGCCGACAGCCGTGCTCGCGTCATCGCCGCGGTCAACGTCACCAACGCCGCCTTCATGGTGGGCGGCACCGTCGTGGTGGCGGCGCTGCAGGCGTTCGGCGTGACCACGCCGATGCTGTTCGTCATCGTCGGGCTCGCCACGCTCGCCGTTGCAATCGTGATCGCGCGCACCATGCCGGCGAATCCGCTGGCCGACTTTCTCTCCATCCTGTTCCGTGCGTTCTACCGCGTCGAGGTCAAGGGACTGGAGAACCTGCAGCACGCCGGTCCCAACCCGATCATCGCGCTCAATCACGTGAGCTTCCTCGATCCGCCGCTGGCGATGTCGCTGCTCGGCAAGGACCCGGTGTTCGCGATCGACGTCGGCATCTCCCAGCAATGGTGGGTGAAGCCATTCCTGCGCTTCACCCGCGCGATGGCGCTCGATCCCAGCAAGCCGATGGCGATCCGCACGCTGATCAACCTGGTGAAGGACGGCGACGCGCTGGTGATCTTCCCGGAAGGCCGCATCACCGTGACCGGCAGCCTGATGAAGGTGTACGACGGCGTCGGCCTGATCGCCGACAAGGCCGACGCGATGGTGGTGCCGGTGCGGCTCGAAGGCCCGGAGCAGACGCCGTTCAGCCGGCTGTCGCGCAGCCAGGTGCGCCGCAAGTGGTTCCCCAAGTTCAAGGTCACCGTGCTGGAGCCAGTGAAGCTGGCCGTCGACCCCAACCTGAAGGGAAAGGCGCGCCGCCAGGCGGCCGGCGCGGCGCTCTACGAGATCATGTCCAACCTGGTGTTCCGCACCACCTCGACCGACCGCACGGTGTTCGAGGCGCTGCTTGAGGCGGCAAACCAGCACGGCATGAAGCGCGTCGCGGTCGAAGACCCGGTATCGGGCACGCTGACCTACAAGAAGCTGCTGCTTGGCGCGGCGGTGCTGGGCCGCAAGCTGACCCCGATGGCGGCCGAGGGCGCGGCGGTCGGGGTGATGCTGCCCAACGCCAACGGCGCCGCGGTGACGCTGATGGCGCTGATGTCGGTGGGCCGCGTCCCGGCGATGATCAACTTCACCGCGGGCGCGGCGAACATCCTCGCCGCCTGCAAGGCCGCCAAGCTCGATACCATCCTGACGTCGCGCGCCTTCATCGAGAAGGGCAAGCTCGACGCGCTGGTCGCCGTGCTCGAGCGCGAGATCAAGATCGTCTATCTCGACGACATCCGGCCGACCATCACGCTGCTCGATAAGCTGCGCGGCCTGCTCGAATACAAAAAACCGCTGGTGCAGCGCAGTCCCGACGACTGGGCGGTGATCCTGTTCACCTCAGGCTCCGAGGGCACGCCGAAGGGCGTGGTGCTGTCCCACCGCAACATGCTGGCGAACGCCGCGCAGGCGGCGGCGCGTATCGACTTCGGCCGCGAGGACAAGGTGTTCAACGTGCTGCCGGTGTTCCATTCGTTCGGCCTGACGGTCGGCTTGATCCTGCCGCTGGTGTCGGGCGTTCGGATCTACCTCTATCCGTCGCCGCTGCATTACCGCAACGTGCCGGAGCTGGTGTACGGCGTGAACGCGACTATCCTGTTCGGCACCGACACGTTCCTCAACGGCTACGCGCGCGCGGCGCATCCGTATGACTTCCGCTCGCTGCGCTACATCCTGGCCGGCGCCGAACCGGTGAAGGAGACCACGCGGCGCACTTATCTGGAAAAGTTCGGCTTGCGCATCCTGGAGGGCTATGGCGTCACCGAGACGGCGCCGGCGCTGGCGCTCAACACCCCGATGTTCAACAAGTTCGGCACGGTTGGGCGGCTGTTGCCCGGCATGGAGGCGCGGCTCGACAAGGTCGAGGGCGTCGATGAGGGCGGCAGGCTTTACGTGCGCGGGCCGAACGTGATGCTCGGCTATCTGCGCGTCGAGAATCCCGGTGTACTGGAGCCGCCGGCCGAGGGCTGGCACGACACCGGCGATATCGTCACCATCGACAGCCAAGGCTTCATCGCGATCAAGGGCCGCGCCAAGCGGTTCGCCAAGATCGGCGGCGAGATGATCTCGTTCGCCGCGGTCGAGGCGCTGGCGTCCGAGCTGTGGCCGAACGCGATTTCGGCGGTCGCCTCGGTGCCGGATGCGCGCAAGGGCGAGCGGCTGGTGATGCTGACGCAGCAGAAGGGCGGCACGCGCGCGGAGCTGCAGGCGTTTGCCCGAAGCAAGGGAGCGTCCGAGCTGATGACGCCGTCCGAGGTGGTCTACATGGAGAAGCTGCCGATGCTCGGCACCGGCAAGATCGACAACATGGCGGTGACCAAGCTGATCAAGGAGATGGCGGCGGCGAAGCCGGCGCCGGTTCCGCAGGCTGCGGCGGGTGCGTAGCGCCCGTTACCCCCCGCTGTTCACGAGATCTATCATCAATCCGGCCGCCTGATCGTTCGACAGGCCCTGCCGCTGCAGCGAGCGCCACGCGAAGAAATCCGTCGCATGGCCGAGGACGGCGCGCCGCTTCTCATCCTTGGGATCGGGCCAGGCGCTTGCCAGCACCTCCAGCATCCGTTGGTGATGCCGGATGTCCTGCTCGGCGACGCGCCGCACCGCCGGCATGTCCTCGACGTCGCGGAAAATCTTCCAGAGCTCAGCCTCGCGGGCGGCATAGTAGGCGTAGATCTCGCTGAGCGCGCGGCGCAGTCGCGCTTCGGGCTCGCGGATTTGCAGCCATGGCTCCGGGTCCGGTTGCGGATTTTGTTCGCGATAGTGCGTCGAGCACGCCGTGAGCAGATCGTCCATGTTCGGGAAATGCCGATACACGGTCGGCCGCTCGACACCGGCCCTCTCTGCAATCGCGAGAATGCTGGTGTGTGCCGGACCAAGCGTGGTGTGAAGCTCGACCGCGGCCTCGACGATCCGTTGCCGGGTTTCGGTCTGCCGTGCCGCGCGCCGCTTCAGCCGGTAGGTTCTCGCCATAGCCATCCCTGCGTGGTCATTATTAAGGCATTGGAATTTAATGACAATCTAAATTTCGCGTTCATCACTGTTTTGTGATTGTAAAGTGCATCCAATATCGATATACATAGTTGTATTACGAAATATAGCAAGGAGGTGCGTCCATGTATGCCAAAGCCGAGATCGGTGATCGTTTGCCCCTGTTTGTCCCCGACATCGGGGGTCCGCGGGCTCTGCCAACCACGACGACGAGCCGCTGCTGTCTCACAGGGGGCTGCGCACGATGCCTCCGTGGGCGCCTGCCGCGGTGGTCAAGGTAAAGGTGCGCCCATGGATGCCAAGATCGACGAGATCGGCGACCGCATCTTCCGCCTCTCCGTGTTTGTCCCCGACATCGCGCCGCCCGCGGGCTTCACGTTCAACCACTTCCTGGTCCTCGGCGACGAGCCGCTGCTGTTTCACTGCGGCCTGCGCAAGATGTTTCCGGTGCTGTCCGAGGCGGTCGCTAAGGTCATGCCGCTGGAGCGGCTGCGCTGGCTGAGCTTCGGCCATTTCGAGTCCGACGAATGCGGCTCGATGAACGAGTGGATGGCGGCGGCACCGCATGCACAGGTCGCGCACGGCATGACGGGCTGCATGGTTTCGATTGCCGACATGGCGGTGCGCGCGCCACGCATCCTGGCGGATGGTGAAGTGATCGACCTCGGCGGCAAGCGGCTTCGTTACATCGATACGCCACATGTACCGCATGGCTGGGACGCCGGAGTCCTGTTCGAAGAGACAAGCGGCACGCTGCTCTGCGGCGACCTGTTCACCCACACAGGAAATAGTCCCGCGCTCACTGAGAGCGACATCGTGGGGCCGTCGATCGCGACCGAGGACTTCTTTCAATACACCTGCCTCACGCCGTCGACCGCGCCGGCCATCCGCAAGCTGGCCGACCTTGCCCCGCGCAAGCTGGCGGTCATGCACGGGTCGTCGTTTGCGGGTGACGCCGCCACGGCACTGCGGAGCCTGGCCGGCGAATACGACAGGAGGCTGCGGCGGGCGCTGGGCGAAACACGGCCAGGGAAACTCGCCGTGGTGGCGTAATACACCGGCTGTCGTCCCGGCCGAGCGATAGCGAGAGCCGGAACCCAGTCGCCACCGGCGTTTGCTGGGTCCCCGCTTTCGCGGGGACGACAGCCGAGATTGTGACGGCAACCTTGCCACGATACCCTTCTGGCAACGTGAGGAGGACCCCATGAACGTCGCCGCCAAGCCGCCATCCAGCTTCAAGCTCGAAGCCGTCCATCCCGACCCGTCGCAGGCGCACAAGATGCCCTACGCGCCGGCGATCAAGATCGTCGGGGCGTGCGACCTGATGTTCCTGTCAGGTGCGACGTCGTCCCCGCTCTATCACAACCATCCGCATCAGGATCACGAGCACGTCCATCCGCATTCGATCGAGGAGCAGACCAGGAATGCGATGAACGCGATCCAATCAATCCTGGAGAGCGTGGGTGCGAGCTGGAAGGACGTCATCAAGGTGACGAAGTATCTCACCGACTTTCGTGAGGCCGACGCCATGCACAAGACGATGCATGCCTATTTCGGCGACTGGCTGCCGGCCAGCACCACGGTGTGCATCAACCAGTTGAGCTCGCCCGGCGCGCGGATCGAGCTCGACATGATCGTGGCGTTGCCGAAGCCGGCGGGGAAGTAAGCGGGGCACGTTCCACGATAGGCCGAACTACTCCGCCGCTTCGGTCCGCACCTTCGGCGCCTGCTTGGCCCAGTAGTCCGCCTGCGCCTTCGACTTCTTCAAGGCCTCTTCGGTCTCGAAACCCGGCGCCATCGAGCCGTCCTCGCCCGCCAGGATCTGGTGGTGCTCGATGTTGAGCGTGCGCAGCCATCGCTGCTGGCCCATGGTCAGCGCGATGAAGTAGCCGATCTCGACCAGCTCCGGCTCGCTGAAGTGCTTGTGCAGCCGCGCCCAGAATTTCTCGTCGACGGGCAAGTCCCAGGTGATCGCCTCGGCGTAGGAGAGGGCGGCCTTCTGCTTGTCGCTGTAATTCGTGGACGACTCGAAATTGATCAGGTCCTTGGTTTGGTCCTCGACCACCGCGCCGGCCTTGGCGGCCTTGATCGAGCGCTGATTGCCGCAGAACTCGCACAGCACCGAGCGCGACACGTAGAGCCGGCACAGCTCCTTGATGCCGTGATCGGCGATGCCGGTGTGGAACACGTCGCGCCACGAGTTGGCGAACGACCAGAACACCGCGGGGACGTGGGCGCGGATCGCCTGGCTCTCCGGCCGCGGCGTGCCGTAGCTCTTGCAGCGGTCGAGCTCGGCGAGCATGGCCGCGTCCTTCATGGTCTTCGGATCGATGTAGCTGATGTAGGGCTTGCTCATGGTGTGTCCCTTTATCGTGTTGTCCGCCGGGGCAGGCTTAACGGCTGTTAGCTATAGTGCCGCAACCGTAACGTTCGATCAACGATGGGCCGCGAGGGCGCTGGCCCACGCCGAGCGTACAGAATCGCCGCTGCGGCGGCGCCTCATGCTTACTCGCGGAGTAAGGTTTATCGTTTCCTGCTCAATGATTTCCGCGTTCGCGTCAAGTCGAACGATCCGTTCAAACACTCGGTAACGATAGCGCTTCAGCCTATCTTTCAGCATGGCCGAAAGTGCGCGTTTTATTTCACCAATTCCACACCAGGCGGCCGCAGGCCGCGCGCAAGAAGAAGATGGTGAACTGATCCATCGCCGTCGCAGACGGCGTCGCTTCGCTCGCCCAAGCGGAACACCAGAGTCACGAATCCGCTGTGCTTGCAAACCTGGGTTCCCGCTTTCGCGGGAACGAGCGGCGGTTAGAATGTCGCCATGACGCCGGTTGCCATCATCACCGGAGCCTCATCGGGCATCGGAGCCGAGCTGGCTCGTGTGTTCGCCAGCAACGGCCATGCGCTCGTTCTGGTGGCGCGGCGCGAGGCAAGGCTCAAGACCGTTGCCGCCGAGCTTGAATCGGCCGGCGCGACAATCCCGCTGGTCCTTCCAATCGACCTTTCGAAGCGCGACGCCGTGGCGCGGATCGCGCTGGCGCTCGAGGTGCGCGCCCTGCAGCCGCAGTTTGTCGTGAACAACGCCGGCTTCGGCCTGCACGGCCCTGCCGCCGAGCGCGACCGCGACGAACTGCTGAGCATGGTCGATCTCAACATGCGCGCGCTGACCGACCTTTCGCTCGCCTTTGTTGCCAGCCTGGCGCGCCATCGCGGCGGCATTCTCAACGTCGCGTCGGTCGCGGGGTTTCTGCCGGCGCCGGCGTCGGCGGTCTATTACGCCGGCAAGGCCTATGTGATCTCGTTCAGCGAGGCGCTGTATCGTGAGCTCAAGCCAATGGGCGTTCGCGTCACCACGCTCTGCCCCGGCCCGGTGCACACCGAATTCCAGGCGCGCGCCGGCGTGACAAGCAAAAAGACGACGATGTTTCACGTGCCAGCGCTGCGCGTCGCCGAACAAGGCTACCAGGGCCTGATGCGCGGCAAGCGCATGGTCATTCCCGGCTTTGCCAACAAGGCGCTGACCCTGCTGCCGCGCGTGATGCCGCGCTCCTGGCTGCTTGCGGCGGCGGGGAAGCGGCAACGCTCGCGCCTGACAAGCTCCGCACCGCGTCGATAGCCACGTTGCGCGGCAAGCGCTTGCAAACAGGCGCTAACGCGGTAGGACTGGCATGGAATCTGCCTGGCTTGATTCTTGATGATCCTTCGTAAGCCACGAGCCTCCTCATCATGAGCCTGCCGGTTCTGATCGTCCTGCATCAGGAGCACTCGACGCCGGGACGGGTCGGCAACGCGCTGAGGAGCCGCGGCTTAACCCTCGACATCCGCCGCCCGCGCTTCGACGATCCGCTGCCTGAGACGATGGAGAACCACGCTGGCGCCGTGATCTTCGGCGGCCCGCAGAGCGCCAACGACAAGGACGATTTCATCCGCCGCGAGATCGACTGGCTCAGGGTGCCGTTGAAGGAGAAAAAGCCGTATCTCGGCATCTGCCTCGGTGCGCAGATGCTAGCGCATCAGCTCGGCGCCAAGGTCAAGCCGCATCCGCACGGCCACGCCGAGGTCGGCTACTACCCGATCCGTCCGACGCCGGCGGGCCGCGCGGTCTGTACCGACTGGCCCGATCAGGTCTACCAGTGGCATCGCGAGGGCTTCGAGCTGCCGCGCGGCGCTGCCTTGCTGGCGGAGGGCGACGCGTTCCCGGTGCAAGCCTTCAGCTATGGCGGCGCGGCCTTCGCGCTGCAATTTCACATGGACGTCACCCACGCCATGATGTGCCGCTGGACCACCCGCGGCCATGAGCGCACGCAGATGCCCGGCGCACAGCAGCGCTCCGCGCATTTCGAAGGCCGCATGGTGTACGACACGGCGTGCCGGGCCTGGCTCGATTCTTTTCTCGACCATTGGCTCAAGCCGCTGCCGGCGAAACGAAGCCCTGCTCAGCGCCGCGGCGGCAGCTCGAGAGTGTCGACCCGGTAGAGATCGGAAAAGGCCTTCCGCCCAATTAGCACCACCAGCAGGGCGCCGATCCCGCCGATCAGCACCGCGGGAATGGCGCCGAGCCACGACGCCATCAAGCCGGCGCGGAATTCGCCGAGCTGGTTCGATGCCGTGACGAACAGCGAATTCACCGCGCTGATGCGGCCGCGCGTCTCATCCGGCGTGTGGAGTTGGATCAGCGTCATGCGGATCACCACGCTCACCATGTCGGCCATGCCGAGCGCGGCGAGCGCCGCCATCGAGAGCACGAACGACTTCGACAGCGCGAACACCACGACGGCCGCGCCATAGACCGCCACCGCGCCGAAGATGATCTTGCCGACTCGCTGGCGCGGCTGCCAATGCGTCAGCACGATCGCGGCGATCAGCGCTCCGAAGCCCGGAGAAGCCCGCAACAGGCCGAGCCCCCAGGGGCCGGTGTCGAACACGTCGCGGGCGAACACCGGAAGCAACGCGAACACGCCGCCGAGAAAGACAGCGAGCAGATCGAGCGAGATCGCGCCAAGGATGATCGGCGCGCGGCGGATGTAGGAGAACCCGGCGAACAGCACGGCCATGGTAACGGGCTCTCGCGACGCGGCTGCGCGCACCGCCGTCACCATGCCGATCAGCATTCCGGCGCAGATGTAAAGCGTGCAGCACAGCGCGTAGACCAACACCGGATTGACCGCATAGAGCAGCCCGCCGACCGCGGGTCCGCAGATGATCGCCAGCTGCGTGGCCGATGCCGCCGCCGCGGTGGCGCGCGGCAGCAGCGCCACCGTCACGATGCCGGGCAGCAACGTGGTCAGCGTGGTCTGCTCGAACGCGCGGCAAGCCCCGATCACGAATACGACCGCGAGCAACGCCTCGCGCGTCATCACGCCGAACGCCGTGCCGATCGCGAGCGTGGCGGTGGCGAGCCCGCAGACCAGGTTGCAGGTCCGCACGATCATGCGCCGGTCGTAGCGGTCGGCGACGTGGCCGGCGACCAGCACGAGCAGGGCGGCGGGAAGGAACTGCACCAGCCCGACCAGCCCCAGGTCCAGCGGGTTCCGTGTTAGGTCGTACATTTGCCAGCTCACAGCCACCGCCTGCATCTGCAGCGCGACGGTGCTGGACACCCGGGCAATCCAATAGAGGGCAAAAGGCCGGTGCTGGCGTAGGGACGCGCCAGGCGCGTCTGGGGCGGTCATGTTGACAGTCTTGTTACAGGTCTGGGGTGGCTTCGATGCGGGTCCGGCGCCGCCGCGGATATTGCGCGGCGCGGTTGTATTCTAGCCATATCAGGGCTTTGGGTGACGCGTCTGGCGCGACCTTGACCTAAAATTGGCCTAATCGGCAGGATGATGATTCAGCCTGCAATTGCTATCGTTGCGACAGGCGGCCGGACTTCCGGCCGCGGGGGCTGCTGATGCGCGACGTAGGGCCCGAACGGCGGTTACCGGCATACAGCCTGTCGCAGGTGCTGCATGCGTCCGACGACATTCTCGAACTGCTTCCGGTCGCCGTCTGCATCTGCGATCTCGACGGCCGGATCCTCCAATACAACAGCCGCGCCGTCGAAATCTGGGGCCGCACGCCCAAGCCCGGCGAGACCCACGAGCACTTCACCGCCGAGGCCCGGTTCTACAGCTCGGAAGGCCAAAGGCTGCCTGAATCGCGGGTCAGCAAGGTGCTGCGGTCCGGACAGGCTATCCGCAACGAAGAGGTGCTGGTCGACAAGGCGGACGGTGCGCGCATCGCGGTGCTGATCGACATCGATCCGCTGCTCGACGCGCGCGGCAAGATGGTCGGCGTCGTCACCTGTTTTCAGGATGTCACCGAGCGAAAGCGGGTTCACGAGGCGCTCGAGCAGAGCCAGCAGGACTTGCGCCAGCAGGAGCAGCGCTGGAACGCGACGTACGAGCACGCCGCCATCGGCATCGTCGAGATCGACGCGGACGGCCGCTTCCTGCGGGTCAATGAATCGATCTGCGACATCACCGGATTGAGCCGCGAGGAATTGCTCGGCTGGCGGCTGTTCGCGCGCACGCATCCCG
>Ga0190274_10001699_pt1 | contig 12890 bp, 9 predicted proteins | sample Popmic531T_FD_133002 | JGI IMG/M metagenome (GOLD analysis project Ga0190274, IMG submission 133002) | Populus adjacent soil microbial communities from riparian zone of Yellowstone River, Montana, USA - 531 T | ecosystem: Environmental > Terrestrial > Soil > Riparian zone | place: USA: Montana...
AAAGCAATTCACGTCGGGCAAGAAGCAGAGCCCGGCACCGGTGCGATTATCACACCGATTTATCAAACCTCCACGTATGTGCAGGAGGCCCCGGGAAAAAACAAAGGATTTGAATATGCCCGCAGCCAGAATCCTACCCGTAAGGCACTGGAAGAAGCATTGGCAGCGATCGAGAACGGGAAGTTCGGGCTGGCTTTCAGCAGCGGGGTGGCGGCTACCGATTCCGTTATCAAATTACTGGAGCCTGGTGATGAAGTGGTTTGTGGTAACGATATGTATGGCGGCACTTACCGGCTCTTCACCAAAGTATTTGAAAAATTCGGGATCAAATTCCACTATGTGGATATGCACAGTGTTGAAAATATCAAAAAATATATCAACGTCAATACCAAACTCATCTGGCTGGAAACACCCACCAACCCGCTGATGAATATCTGCGATATCAGTGCAGTGGCCGCTCTTGCCAAAGGACATAATATCCTTGTTTGTGTAGATAACACTTTCGCTTCTCCTTACCTGCAAAACCCGCTGGATCTTGGTGCCGATATCGTCATGCATTCCGTTACCAAGTACCTGGGTGGTCACAGCGATGTGATACAGGGTTGCCTGGTGATGAACGACGCGGAACTGCGGGAGAAATTATATTTTATCCAGAAAAGTTGCGGTGCCGTACCGGGACCGATGGATTGTTTTTTAGTACTCCGCGGAATTAAAACATTAGGTGTAAGGATGAAGGCCCATTGTGAGAATGGCCGGATCATCGCCAACTGGCTGCGCCATCATCCCAAAGTAGGAAAGGTCTACTGGCCCGGTTTTGAGGACCATCCCGGTCATGCCATTGCCAAAAAACAAATGCGGGATTTCGGCGGTATGATCTCTTTTGAATTAAAGAATGACAGCCTCGAAGAAGCAACAAAGGTTTTATCTTCAACACATCTGTTCTCCCTGGCGGAAAGCCTTGGTGGTGTAGAGTCGCTGATCAATCACCCGGCCATCATGACCCATGCTTCGATCCCAAGGGAAGAAAGGATCAAAAATGGTTTAAGCGATTCCCTGATCCGGCTGAGCGTCGGTATCGAAGATGCAGACGACCTGATCGAAGATCTTAAAAAAGCGATCGGGTAGTTCCGGTTACTCATTTCTTATTTTACAAGCAAAGGCAAAAATTGCCTGAAGTGGGAAACTATTGCCCCGATGCAGTTTCCTTCAAAGCCCAGAACCCATGCCTGACAACTGTTTCCAGCTAACCGGCTACCTGCTGGCATAGAATTAGCATAAAGCCTATTGTGTGAAGGAGAAGTGTATCGGTTCATTTTAAAAAAATATCTTATGCTTTATCTAATCGCAGTTATCCTGCTCATCGGCTGGCTCCTGGGGTTCTTCGTGTTCTCAGCAGGGGGTCTTATTCATATTCTGTTGGTAATCGCAATTATCGCAATTTTGCTTCGTCTGATCCAGGGAAGAAACCCTGTCTGACGCAGCAATTAAATGACAAAAACCATTGCATTATCCGACTTGTTGAATAAGAAGGTTGATTACTATAATCAACCTTCCTTTATTTCCAATGATCCCATCTCTGTTCCGCATCTCTTCACGAAACCGCAGGATATCGAGATTGCGGGTTTCTTTGCCGCCGTTTTTGCCTGGGGCAACCGTACCACCATCATCCAAAAGTCAAAGGAACTGATGGGGCTGATGGACAATTCGCCTCATGAATTCTGTTTACATCATGATTTGGAAGGATTGAAACGGCTCGGCCAGTTCAAACACCGGACCTTCAATACGACCGATCTTCTTTATTTTATCGAATTCCTTAAGCTGCATTATTCCGGGCATAAAAGTTTGGAAACGGCTTTCACAAGGTATGGAACTACTACAGAAGAAATGCTGTCCGGGTTTCATGATTATTTCTTTTCGCTGGCCGATGTTCCCGAAAGAACAAAAAAACATATTGCTACGCCGGAAAGAAGATCTACCTGTAAGCGGTTGAATATGTTTCTCCGCTGGATGGCAAGAAAGGATGATAAGGGAGTTGATTTTGGGATCTGGAAGAACATCTCCCCTTCCGAATTGATCTGCCCGGTTGACCTGCATGTCGCAAGGGTAGCCCGTAAACTCAAACTGCTGGAGCGAAAACAAACCGACTGGCAGGCAGCCCTGGAGCTGACAGAGAACCTGCGGGCTTTTGACAGAAACGATCCCGTGAAATATGATTTCGCGCTGTTCAGTATGGGCGTAATGGAAAAATTCTAGAACATAAATAAGCGTTCCCTTCCGCCTATTCTTTTCTTCGCACCTGCCGGTCTTACATGATAACTGAATGTAGCCAGGAAGTATTGACCCAGGATATTTCCTTCAGTCGTCGTTATCATATTCCTGTTGGCACCCACCCAGACATTGTTGTTCCGGTCCAGGATATCCACCACTGCCAGTTTCAATACAGCCGCTTCGCTTTTCAGCATCGTAATATTCAGTGCGGCGTTCCATTGTATATTTTCCTTTGGCAATCCTGCGGGTATGCTGCCATTGTAGGAATAATTGAATTGTGTTTCCCAGATCAGGTGTTTGGGCCAGCGCAGTACCATTTCATTACCCCAGTTCTGGTTAAAGATATTCAATTTTTTGAAAATGGGGTTGGTGTTCCTGGTGAAGTTCTTTCCAAAACTATAAAAGATATTATACTCAAACTTCTCGTTCAGGCTCAGCCCCGCCCCGAACCAGTGGTTATAATTGAACGTGGTCTGCCAGCCATCAGTGCCGTTATAGAACAACCGGCTTTTGGTCACATTCATCCAGTTACCGGTATTCCACATAAAGATCTTATTCTGCTTGTTCTTATACTGCTTGTTCACATTCCAGTTCATGCTGTAATTCCTGCTGCCGTTGACATTCACAGGCGTGATGGTCTGCACACCCCGGGCATCCACCACTATACTTTGTATAATATCATTGTTGGTAAATGATGCACTGATATATCCCCCTGCGTTGATATAGCGTTTGGTATCATTGAAGTAATAGTTCAGCGAAATATTATCCCGTTTTGAAGACAGGAGATCCGGGTTCCCCTTTGAAATAAAATAAGGGTTGCTGATATCGGCAACAGGATTCAATGCATTCCAGTCGGGCAGGTTCACATCCCGGCTGTAATTGATATTGAGTTGTTTGTACACTACCGAGAAGCTTGGCAATATATCAAACTGGCTTTGCTTCAGCGTAAACGTTGAAGAGACCAGCTTGTTGTTTACATTTTGCTGTAAGAACCGGATACCCGGTGTGATCGCCAGGTCCTTCCATTTGTACTCGAGGGCCGGGTTAAAAATAAAGCGGTTGCTGATCCTTCTGAAATTGCTGCTCAGCAAAATATTCAGTACATCGAATTTATCACCCCCGGAGTTCCTGTTATAGGTCCTGACATCATTGCTTATCTTGTTGTATTCATGTCGTCCCCCGACCCGGATGGTAAAATGTTTGCCCACCGGCTCACTATAATTAAAGGCATTGAAAAGAAAAGTTCTTGGGATCCTTTCTTTACGCAATTGCGCGTAGACACTATCCTTCACCACCGGGTAAAAATAGCTGATATCGGACTCCGACATATAATCGTTATACCGGTTATTGATATCTATGCTGTGGTTGAGATTAAAACGTCTTCCTTTTTTTGTTTTCGATAAGCGGGTAAGCGCAATATTATGCTTGTAATAATAAGTGTTTGCGTCATTATTCTGTATCACTTCGCCGTCGCTCAGTGGACCTATCTTGTTATTATTCCCGGTGATATCGCTGATCCTGTCTTCGAATTGGACCCCGATCAGGTAATTCGCATTGATCAATAGATTGGTTACTGAATCAGGCTTGAACCGGGCGCCCACGCCGATATTGTGACCATGCGTGACCATATCACCGGTCAGTCTCGTATTGTTGTTGATCACCGTATCGCCAAAATATTGATTGATGTCCGTATAGGTCTCTCTTGGTGCCCGCACATTACCGTTGAAGTATTGCAGGTACATCGATCTCTTCTTATTAGGCGCCAGGTTCAGGTTAAAGCCAGCTCCCTTACTGGTGGAGATACCGCCGAAATTCTGTGAGCCACCAAAGTTGATCCCATTGATAGAAACACCGCTACCGCTTGCGTTATTCCAGGAACTGCTGCTGTTGCTGGAGCTATTGCTTCTTACCCTGTCAAAGCCGCCGGAGGACATCAGTTCAGAATAGCTGAATCCCGGGCGGTTGAGATTGTTCATATATGCCAGTACACTCAATTGTAACGTATCACGATAAATATTGGCGATGCCACCGGCTTCATACCGCTCATTAGAACCGGCTCCCGCATATAATTTCCCGAACCAGCCTTTCTTCACGCCTTTTTTCAGCGTTATATTGACAACCTTACCAACATTATTTGGATTATCGTCACCGTTGCGCATCATTTCTTCCTTATCATCGGTCACCTGCACTTTATCGATCACATTGGCCGGGAGATTTCTTGTCGCCATCTTCGGGTCATCACCAAAGAATGTTTTACCATCCACGAGTATCCTGTTCACCGGCTTCCCGTTCACCGCGATATTACCATCCTTATCCACCATCACACCGGGCAGTTTTTTCAAAAGATCTTCCACCAGCGCATTCGGCAATGTCTTAAAAGCGGAGGCGTTGAACTCGATCGTATCTTTTTTTATCACCACGGGCGGTCTTTCTGCGATCACAAGGATCTCGTCCAGGGATTTGGCATCTATCCCCAGCCTGATCGTGCCCAGGTCCAGCGTAGTTTGGGTAGAAGGGATCACGAATTCTTTGCGGTACACACTATATCCCGAAAAGGAGATCACCACGCGGTTATTGACCCCGAGCGGCAGGCCCGGTACTTTAAATTCGCCGTCCTGGGTGGTAAGGCGATAAGTAATGATCGCGGTGTCCACTGCCTTGAAAACTGTGACAGTCGCAAATCCCATGGGTTTGGAACCCGATGAATCAACTACTTTTCCTTTTAAGGTCCCTTGTGAAAAGGAAACAAAAGAAATAAAAATGCCGATCGCAGTTATGATGATATTTCTCTTCATGGCTTTGGTAAACTAGGATCAAATATATACGATTATATTCGTACGTTTAAATTCCTACCAGGGTTTTTTCCGCTTTTTTATGAACGGCAAAACGGGTGGATGAGTTACTTTTAACCCCGGAACATGGAGAATAATAAATTGATATTGAAAATTGCCCGGGAGCTGGGTCTTGATGAAGCGGAAAACAATAAACAGTTTGACAAGCAACTGCTTGCCGGGAAGATCAATGAACTGATCCAAAATGATTTCGAGCGATTGGTCTCCATCCTTTACCGCGTCGATGTGAATGAAACAAAACTGAAACAGGTTTTACAAAACAACCCCGGTACCGATGCCGGGCTGATCATTGCCGACCTGATGATTGAAAGACAGGAGGAGAAAGCAAGATCCCGCAGCCAGTTCCGGCAGCCAGATACAGATATTGATGAAGAAGAAAAATGGTAGGTTTAGAATCCCTTCGTTTTCCTGATATGCTCTATCGCTTTATCCAGCAATTCATCTTTTCCTGCTTTGATCCCCTCCTGTGTTGGCATGACCTTAATATCAGGTACGATACCCACTCCCTGCGTCTCTTTACCATCAGGATAAAATACCCCGATCCCTGAAAAAGGAGAAGAGAACCCGCCCGGGAAAGATACATAACTGATATTACCATCTGCGCCGGCCGTCTGGTTGCCCAACACGACGGAACGGGAAGCTGTTCGCAATGCCATGGTCGTATATTCTGCCTGGCTCTGACTTTGTTCGTTCACCAGTATCACTACATATCCTTTATATTCTTTGGCCGCCTTGGCATTATTCTGCGGACCGTTACTGAGCGCCGGGCCAAAGCTAAAAGATCCGGGGTTCTTCAGGTCGCCTACAGTGAATTTTACAAAAGGGGTGGAAGAAGATTTCAGGTATTGACCCATGGCAAAGGGCATGAACTGGCTGGGATAATTCCGGATATCTATTACAATGCCCTTTGTGTTTTCAAAGGTTTTGAAGATCAGGGGAAGAGAGTCAGCACTAATTTTTCCAAGACTTATATACCCGATATCCGGTGACAATAATTTATACATCGGCATTTTCCAGTTATCCCCGTTTTGATAAGCCACTTTCCCGGGCGCATATAAACACAGCACTGCTTTTCTTGCTTTACCGTCCCGTTCGTAAGTGATCAATAAGGAGTCATCATTACTCTTGAATAGAAACCGGTCGAGAAAATTCCGGTCCGCTACGGAGGGATTGGATGCACAGATATATGGTGCTGCGGCTTTTTTCAGTTCGGTGATCTTCTTACCATTGACAGTTAGGATCTCATCACCGGGTTGCAATGTCTCCAATGTCGCCAGTGAGTCATTCAGGAAACCCGTCACTACAACCTTATTATCTATCATTTTACAATCAATGGCAGAAGATTTTTTGCCAAAATGTTCCAGGAGCAACGGATCATCGTAAATATTCGCATGGGTGTCATGCACCCGGTTGATCAGCCGGAGGCAGGCCAGGCGGTAGTTCAGCGGCGAACGGTTGGTCGCGAACTCAGGAATGAATTCTTTCAGCACATTACTCCAGTTTTCTTTCAATAAATGTTTGTAGGGGAAAAAATATTCGATCATGTTCCAATAGCGGAACAAGGCCAGCATCCTGAATCCATCATCCTCCGGGGGAACCGCTTTATAAGTGGCTTCTTTATCAAAAACAGGGTTACCCACTCCCGGCATTAACCGGACATAGAAATTGGAACCGGAATTCCGGTGATCATAAATAGCACCCAGGCGGGCAGAAAGCGATGCGGAAAGAAAAGACGGGTCACTCAACCATTGTAAACCCGGCGTTGTATGGAAAGCGGCCGAATCAATTGCCGGGGCAAGAGGATATTTTTTTTCATCCCCCAGCGTATTGATCCATTTGATAAGGGTTTCATCTCTTTCTTCCCGGTTCGCTGCCTTCAACACCGAAGGGGTAATGCTGAACAGGGAAGAATCAAAATCATAACTACCTTTTGCCACGCCGGGATGATGGTATTTTAAAAACCCCCATATTTTCCCCAGCACAAACAGGTTCTCTTCCTGCTGGATACTTAGTACGCTATCGATCATAACACCCGAGGCGGTGAGCTCCTGCCTTCCCAATTTTTCCCTTGCCGATAACCAGGCAACGGCTTCCACGGGTTTATCATCCACGAGTAATTCCAGTTTATCAAACCAGGTCTTCCCGTTGCCGGTGAATATTCCTCCAAAGACCAGGGACGTGATATGCTCGTCCATAGGCACTTTGACACTGTATTGTTTCCAGTCCTGCGTACCAATAATGCCATGATCATTCATATTATCCAGCGTTATCATTTCACTGCCGGCATCAGCTCTCAGCCAAAGACCCGCATAACCATCCTGCACTGCCTCCGTTCTTATATACCCTTTGAGTGTAACTTCTTTTCCTTTGAAATTCGCCGGTAAGGAGAATGTGATGACCCCGAATCCTTTTTTCTCCGCAGCAAGATCCTTTTGTAGACGGATCGAATGAGCCCCATCCATTTTTATTGAATCATCGCGGTAAGAATTGTAATTATCATTTCCCGTGGAAAAATAGCAGCCGGTGACCCTCCCGCTGGTATCTGTCTTTTCAAAGCTTAAATTCAGCAACCGGTTAGGAGTTGACTGGGCGGAACAGGTTCCCGCGATCAGCAGGCCGATGGTAAAAGAGAGCAGGCAGCGCATGGAAAGATTTTAGTGAATATAAAAAATCCGGAACGATGGTTCCGGATTCTCTGAAAAACGTATTAAAACTAGTTTTATTTCTTTTTCTCGAACATTAATTCTTTCACTTTCTCCTTGTCTTCTTTTTCCTTTTTCAGGTCGAACATGGTTCCGAATACATGGTCCCAGATCGTGGAACTCACCCCGTAACCATTATGCTCATTCTTATAATGATGCAGGTGGTGATTTCTCCAAAGCCCTTTCATCCATTTAAAAGGAGGGTTCCAGGCATGGATGGCATAGTGCATGGTGCCATACATCAGGTAGCCCAGCAGGAAACCCGGGAAGAACATAAAGGTTTGCTGTCTCAGCACCAGCCACTGCAGTCCAAAAATGGCTGAAGCAAGAATAAGGCTTGGGACAGGCGGCATGAACAGGCGTTGCTTATCTCTGGGATAATGGTGATGGTTACCATGAAGCGTATAAATGAATTTCTTGGCCCTGCCGCTGTTGGCGATCATATGGAACAAAAAACGATGCGCTAAATATTCGAAAATGGTCCAGAAGAACATACCGCCCAAAAAGGTAAGCAGGATCCTGCCGGTTGTAAAACCAAGGGTATTCCCGCTGTAATAGACCATGTACACCATGACCGGGAGGTACATCCCCCAGATCACTAAGGGATGGGTTTTGGTGAGCATTTCCAGGTAAGGGTTCTTGAACAACCTGGCCTGGCCTTTATTATTAATTTTCTCGAACTCCATGCCGCAAAGATAAGAAGGCAGGTGGGGATTAGCGAGTGGGGAACGGGGTTTTTAACGATTAAGATCCCATTTTACTATTGACCCAGGAGCTCATCAACTCTTTGAAACTGATAGCCTTCAGAGCGCAGCCGCCTGATAAGGGCCCCTAACCAGGCATATAAATGATCGGGTCTGCGGGGATCGGTTCCCAGGTGTACCAGGAGCATAAATCCATTCAACCCCGAGGGTGAAGATCCTTCATACTGAACGATAGATTGATAGATCTTCTCGCTGTTCAGGTAGTTGGGCAAACCCGGCCAGGTGTAATCGGCATTACTTTTTGTTCCGGGAGTAAAATTGATCAGTTGTAACTGCAATTCACCGGTCCACTTCGCGATGCTGTCGTTATACCATTCATACGGAGGAAGGAAACAGATCGCTTTCTTTACATCGATCCCATGCCGCGCCATGGCGGTATAATTATCGGCAAGGTCAAACCTGAATTGTTTTTTTGTCACCAGTAAACTATCCCGCTTGTTCCAGTCACAGTACAACAAATGTTTATCCGAGTGTGCACCGAGATAATGGCCTTCTTTTACAAGTTGCTGAATACTCTTTTTGTAATAACTGTTCCTGTAATAATCGCCTGTAAAGAAGAAAGAAGCTTTTACTTTTTCTTTTTTTAGGATATCAGCCACCACATCCCTTCCTTCAGCAAACTCATGACCGGTAAAGACCAGGGCGATATTTTTCTTTGTGCTGTCACCACGGATAACAGCTCCATGGCTGTAGGAAAAAGACCTCACCCCCAACCCCCTCTCCGATGGAGAGGGGTCTTTCGAAGACTCCGCTTCTTTCGCGGCAAGCAGGTAGATCAGTGACGCCGTTCCATCCATCGTGGGTTCATTGGTACTGTAATCTCCATAGTCATCATGGTATACGGCCAGATCACTTTGCCAATCAGCATATTCATCCGCATCTTTTAATTGAATACCAATAAGACTTTTATAAATGCTGCCATAAACAGGTCCGTCAACAAGGCCGCCGTCAATAGGGTAATTCTTTAAATGCGTGAAAGCGGAATGCGGATCAACCGGTATCGCCCCAGGATGGTAAGCCATAAACCATACTGGTACCCCAGGGATTGCAGCCGAAGAGCCAGTCAAAATTGGCTTGTTCTAATTCCTCGTAGCTTTTATCATTGGTCAGTTGCTTGTACCAATAACATTGCATCGCGAAAGAGACGGTGAGGTTATTGCTACACCAGATAAATGGAACGCCGTGATAAAATGCGTTTGTTTTTGCTTTGTTCCAGACCTTTTGGATACCTGTTTTGTAATAGCCGATGATAGTGTCTCTCCATTCATACCTAAGCTGCTTAGCGGCTTCATAGTGGCCAATATTTACGAAGGGATACCATTGGTAATGCTTGGCTGTATCGCTACCAAACCAGGGAGTTACAGGCTCCAGGCGTGAAAAGGTTTCAACGTTATGAACTGGCCCAACTATAAGTTGGTCATCATCTTTTTTAAAAAACTTTTTTAAAATAGAAATTTGAACCGCTTCTGCAAGTTCAATATCATCATACCAGTTCTCTTCCGCATATATGTAAGGAGATCTCACTGAAGCGGTTTGAGAAACTCCAAATTTTTTTTCAGCAAACTTTAAAGCACTATTAGACTTGGCATATAGAAGGTTTGCATAGACTGTGTCCCATGAGATAAATTGTAAATACCCTAAACCAAACGCACTTGAAAACTTTGCTGCCGTCGAAGAAGTTCCCGTCGTATTATTCATAAACTCTCCCCGCTGTTGTGGCTCTCCACTCACAAAATAAACCGGCCGTTCATATCCTCTCCCGTAAAATGAATCTTCTTTGGGTATCCGCATTCCCATATGGTCACGGTCATCCGCAATTTGATTGAACATCCAGTCCGGTCTCGGGTGCATTTTCAATAACCAGTCGAGGCCCCATTTTGCTTCATCCAATACATCGGCCATGCCGTTCTTTCCATCAAGACCATTCGCCTGCTTCTCATCACTGAATACTTTCGGGAAATCACGGTAGGCCATCAGTAAATGATAAGTAGCATTGGCAGAAGTGGAAGAGTATTGCAAATAATCAGAAGCATCATGCCAGCCGCCCACCACATCAATACGGGTACTGTCTTTGATCCCCGCTTTTTCTCCATACAACACATAGCCATCGTGCGTATGGCAACTATCTTTTAAATAAGGATTGAAACCGCTTCGCTGCTGCCGCATATAGCGCAAACAAAAATCGGCAGCCCCTTTATATACTTCATTACCGATCTCAAATTCCGGTGACTGCACGCTCCCTGCTCTCAGATAATAACGCCCCGGCATTTTAAAAGAAGAAAAATCGAGCCGATAGCTTTGTTTGAAAGGACCATAAGCACCATATGGTTTCCCTGCGTCACCGGAAGCAACGATCTTCTTTGAGACCGCATCCACTAATTCCCAATTACTAATTCCCTCTTCCCCTTTACTGCACCATACAGCAACCTTTATTCCACCGGGCGTATACCCCAATTGGTTGATACGGATCCAGGAAGTACCAGCTACACCCTGCCTGGTTGTTGCTCCCGTAAATAACAAAAGAAAAAAAGCGATCGGCCACTGGCGCATAGACTCTTTGATGGTAAAATTGAAAATAAAAAACTTTGAGCAGATTAGTTCCTCTTTCTCCTTATCTTAAGAATTCAATCCCCTGCAACATGTACAAAAGAAGCCAGGTTTTTGCCGCAGCCTGTATGGCGCTCTTCCTCTTCGGCATGACACTGATCACCCTGGGTTCCATTTTACCAACGCTAATGTCGAAATTTGAAACCCGGGGATTAAACGCCGGCATACTGGTATCCGTCCTCCCGATCGGGATCGCGGCAGGCTCCCTGGTCTTTGGCCCGGTAGCGGACAGGTATGGATATAAATTACTCCTCATCAGCAGCATCGTCATTTCTGCCATTGCGTTAGAGGGACTGGCATTTGGCCATTCGCCCCTGTTGCTGTATACCTGTATTTTCTTTATTGGTTTTGGCGGTGGTATCATCAATGGTGGAGGTAGCGCTCTTGTCTCGGATATCAGTTCGAAAAATAAAGGCGCCAGCCTTAGCCTGCTCGGTGTTTTTTTTGGTATCGGCGCCCTGGGAATGCCTTTGTTACTGGGTATCTTATCAAAGAAATGGGAATACCCCAGCATTCTTTCATCGGTGGGCCTGTTGATGCTGGCACCCGTGATCTATTGTTCCTGTATCGCGTTCCCTTCACCCAAGCAATCAGCCGGTGTCTCCTTAAAAAAAGTGATCAAACTGCTCAAAGAACCGGCTTTGATACTGGCAAGTCTTTTTCTTTTTTTTCAAAGCGGCGTGGAGGCCCTGGTGAATAATTGGACGACGACATTCCTTGAATTCCGGGTGAATGCTTCTAAACAAGAAGCCTTGTATGCTTTATCATTTTTACTGGCCGGGCTTACCGCAGGAAGATTATTATTGGGTTGGCTCTTAAAAAAGGTCTCTTCTTTCGCGGTGATGATCGTTTCTCTTTTACTCGTTACTGCCTGCGCTGTCTTATTATATTTTTCGGACACTTATTCCCTTTCGTTTGCGATACTTGTCGTGATGGGTATGGGACTGGCAGCGGGATTCCCGGTGTTGCTGGGGTATATCGGGCAACTTTATCCCGCATTGTCCGGTACTGCATTCAGTATCGCCTTCGTGATCGCCCTGGTAGGGAATACCCTGATCAATTTTCTTTTTAGTACGATCAATAAGGCGGGGCATGTGAGCTACCTTCCGCTCTTGCTCACGGCATGTGTCCTGGGTATGTTGCTCCTCCTGGTCCTTATTAAAAAAAGGATCGGCAACAGGATAAAGTGGTAAGCCGTTGCCCAACCCCGGAATCAGGCAAAACTTTCCTTTCTTTGCCAAAAATCTCCTTACATGAAACTGGTTTCCTACCTGAAAGAAGAACGTGAGCAACTGGGCGTACTGGTCAATGATATGATCTATGATATGGAAGTGTTGCACCCTGATCTTCCCAACAGCATGAATATGTTCCTGACTTACTGGGAAGAATCTTTTCCCGTTGCCCAGGCCGGTGAACTGATGTTGAAAGAAGGAACAAGGACCAGCAACCGCGGGGTGCCGCTGAAAGAAGTGCAATTGCTGAGCCCGGTGCCTTTCCCTACCAGTTGCCGTGATGGCTATGCTTTCCGCCAGCATGTGGCGGCAGCCAGGCGAAACCGCAAAGTGGAAATGATCCCGGAATTTGACCAGTACCCCATTTTTTATTTCACCAACCATCACAGCATCCAGGGGCCCGGGGAGGTCCGCTGTATGCCCGATCATTTTGAAAAACTGGATTTTGAACTGGAAGCTTCCATC
>Ga0190274_10001700_pt1 | contig 12887 bp, 10 predicted proteins | sample Popmic531T_FD_133002 | JGI IMG/M metagenome (GOLD analysis project Ga0190274, IMG submission 133002) | Populus adjacent soil microbial communities from riparian zone of Yellowstone River, Montana, USA - 531 T | ecosystem: Environmental > Terrestrial > Soil > Riparian zone | place: USA: Montana...
AGGTGCCATAAGTATTGAACGGCGCGGTTGGCCAGATGCCGACGACTCCGTTCGAGCCGCCGGTCACGTTCTCCCATTGGAACACGATCGACCACACGATCTGCGCGAAGGCGAGCGTCAGCATCGCGAGATACACGCCCGACAAGCGCACCGCGAACCATCCGAACAAAAGTGCACCGGCGAGGGCTACGAACGGCGCCAGCACGATCGCGCCCAGCATCGGCATCGCGGCGAACTTGACCAGCAAAGCTGCGCCGTAGGCGCCAAGGCCGAAATAGGCGGCATGTCCGAACGAATGCATGCCGCCCGGGCCCATGATGAAATGCAGTGAGGTGGCAAAAATGACCGCGATCAAAACGTCGGTACCGAGCACCAGGCTGTAGGGAGAGGTCTTGGCCAATAGCGGCAGCAGGGCCAGCAACACCAGTGCTGCGATCGCCGCGATCTTGACCGCATTGGAAGCCGGCCGGATCGGAGCTTCGACATCGCCGGTGGCGCGCACCGCGCCTTGCGGGCGGCCGAGCAGGCCATGCGGCCGAAAGATTAGCACGACCGCCATCACAATGAATTCGGCGACCAGCGTGAACTTCGAGAAGTTGACCGAGAAGTCGCCGATATGCACGACGCCGATGCCGATGCAGATCGCCTTGATTTCGGCGATCAGCACGGCAGCGAGATAGGCGCCGGAAATCGAGCCCATGCCACCGACCACCACGACCACGAAGGCGTCGCCGATCACGCTCAGGTCCATCAGCAGATTGGCGGGCTCGCGCGCCACCTGCATGGCGCCACCAAGGCCGGCAAGGAAGGAGCCAAGCGCGAACACTGCGGTGAACAGGATCGCCTGGTTGATGCCGAGCGCGCCGACCATTTCGCGGTCCTGCGTCGCCGCGCGCACGAGGCGGCCAAAGCGCGTCTTGGCCAGCGCCAGATGCAGAAGAATGAGAACGGTGGGACCCATCGCGATCAGGAACAGATCGTAGGATGGAAACTTCCTGCCGAAGATTTCGACCGCGCCGCGCAGCCCCGGCGCGCGAGGGCCAAGCAGATCTTCCGGGCCCCAGATCCAGAGCGTCAGATCGTTGATGACAAGGACGAGCGCGAAAGTCGCGAGCAGCTGGAACAGTTCGGGCGCGCGATAGATGCGGCGCAGGAGCACGATCTCAATGAACGCGCCGATCACCGCCACGATCAGGGCGGCCGCGACGATGCCGCCCCAAAAGCCCAATCCCCCGCCGACCCGCGTGGCGAAGGTATAGGCCAGATAAATTCCGATCATGTAGAGGGAGCCATGCGCGATATTGATGATGCGCGTGACTCCGAAGATGAGCGACAAACCGGCTGCGATGAAGAACAGTCCCGACGCCGAAGCGAGACCATTCAGCGCCCAGATCGCCAGAGCATCGAACGACATGGCGCGAGCCTCCTGCCGGCGAAAGGAGGCTCACTCTTACGTTATGGAGCCGCCGGACGGAGCTTCTTCACTTCTTCGGCTCCCGGCAGCACATCCTTGCCGTCGACATATTTGAAGTCCGACATCGTACCCACGCCATCCTTGAGCGCGATCTTGCCGACATAGGCGCCCATCGTCGCCTGATGATCGCTGGCGCGATATTCGAACGGTCCGAACGGGCTGTCGAGTTTCAGGCCGCGGAAAGCTGCGATCAGCTTTTCGGTGTCGGTCGAGCCGGCCTTCTTGATGCCCTCGGCGAGCGAATAGATCGTGGAATAACCCACGATCGAACCGAGCCTTGGATAGTCGTTCCAGCGCTTGCGATAGGCATCGACGAATGCCTTGTGCTCCGGCGTGTTGATCGCGTTCCAGGGATAGCCGGTGACGACCCAGCCGACCGGGGCTTCATCCTTCAGCGGATCGAGATATTCCGGTTCGCCGGACAGCAGGCTCACGACCATGCGATCCTTGAAGGCGCCGCGGGTATTGCCCTCGCGCACGAACTTGGCGAGATCGGCGCCGAACAGCACATTGAAGATGGCGTCGGGCTTGGCATCGTCGATCGCCTGCACCACCGCGCCGGCATCCACTTTGCCGAGCGGCGGCGCCTGTTCGGTGACGAATTCCACGTCCGGCTGCGCCTTCTTCAGCATCTCCTTGAACGCGGCGGCCGCGCTCTGACCATATTCAAAATTTGGATAGACCAGCGCCCAGCGCTTCTTCTTCGCGGCTACGGCGTCCGGCATCAGCATCGCAACCTGCATGTAGGTCGAAGCGCGCAGCCGGAAGGTGTAGCGATTGCCGTTCGACCAGGTGATCTTGTCGGTCAGCGGCTCGGCGGCCAGAAAAAATACCTGCTTCTTGCCGGCGAATTCGGTGACCGCGAGCCCGATATGGGAGAGGAAGGTACCGGCGATGACATTGACGCCTTCGCGAGTGATCAGCTCTTCCGCGACGCGCACGGCGTCACCGGGATTGGCGCCGTCATCACGCGACACCACTTCAAGCTTCTTTCCGAGCACGCCGCCCTTGGCGTTGATTTCCTCGACCGCCATTTCCCAGCCCTTCTTGTAGGGGTCGAGGAAGGCCGGCTGCGACTTGTAGCTGTTCAATTCGCCGATCTTGATGGTGTCTTGCGCGAAGGCCGAAGTTGCCAGCCCGATGGCAACCGATGCAGCAAGCGCGACATGCAGGGCGAAACGCTTGGACATAGTCAAACTCCTCGATCCGATAACGGAAGCTGGAAAGTGATGCCGGATTGTACGGCCTGAGGCTATGGCAATCGAAGCGCCGCGCGGCTGCGCGCCGTATTCGCGATGCGCTGCAATCATGCCATCAACGGTCACGGAAACAGGCGTCCTTTGGTCGCAAAATTAGTTTGCACACAAATAATCTGGCCGTGCCGGGTGGTTGTCAAGATAAAGCTGGACGCTGCGGCGAATGATCCCTTTCGCCCGATTATGCTTCAAAAGCAAGCACGCTCGATGAACCTTGTATCATTCAAGACAGTGCCGCATGCTCAGTCGCCGATCACCGTTTCAATTGCATGTGCAACAGCAAATACACGATCGTCGCGATTGCGCGGCGCCAGAATTTGCAGGCTGACCGCAGGGCAATCGGCGGATGCAAGCGGGACGGACAGGGCCGGCGCGCCCGTGACGTTGGCAAGGCAAGTCTCGGCGACCAGGATCGAGATGACCGGCTGATCTTCGCCGTTGAGCCGAATGCGCCGCACGCCTGTGGGCGGCGGCAGGACCGGCAAGGTGGGCCCGATCAGCGCATCGACATTGGAGCAGGCTTTCTCAAAAGCTGTGACGATCGCCTCAGTCTGCTCTTGGGCTTTCGCAAAGATTTCCGGTTTGATGCCTTGGGCTGCCGCAAGCGCTCGCCATGCCGTCTCCGGAAACAGATCGACGGATTCTTTCCAGTCGGGATAAATCGCCCGGGCTTCGCCAAGAACGGTGACCGCGTGTGCGAAGGTCGTGACATCGCGGCCGGGCAGGGCAACGGGGACAAGCGTGACGCCGGCTTGCGCAAGCTGGGTTTCAATCCGTTCGAATTCGGATCGCACTTCAGGCGCGCATTGGCTGAGTCGCCTCAGATCGATGCCGAGCCGCAACCCGCTTGGCGCGAGCCCGCTTGCGGAAGGAAGTTTCAGCAGGACTTGCGCCGTCATTTGCAGCGACGCCAGGTCGCGCGTCATCCATCCGACGGCGTCGAAGCTAGGCGCCAGCGGCCAGACACCGTCGAGCGGAATGCGACCGTGACTGGGCTTGAATCCGTACAGGCCACAGCATGCCGCGGGAATGCGTGTGGAGCCGCCGGTATCGGTGCCGAGCCCGATATCGGCGAGCCCGGCTGCAACCGCGGCCGCCGATCCGCCGGATGAGCCTCCGGCAATGCGATCGGGCCAGATCGGGTTTTTCACGTCCGGCGTAACGACGCCGAAGCCGGCCGCATCGCTGCGGGTCGTCCCGACAAACTGCGCGCCGGCGTTGCGCAGTTGTTCGACACAGGCAGCATCCTTATCGGCGACGCGATGCGCAAAGAGCGCAAGACCGGCGGCGAAAGGTTCGCCTTTCACCGAGATATTGTCTTTCACGGCAAGCCGAAGCCCGCTCAACGGCCCCGACGCATTTGCGCTTTCGGCGCGCCGCGTCAGGAAAGCGTTGAAGGGATCTGTCGCAGGAAGCCGGTCGCTCACTTCTTGTCGCGGAAGCGGTCCATCAACGGCTTGTCCTGGCCGCCGTCGATCTCGATCATCGTTCCATTGACCATGTGCATCAGCGGGGAGGCGAGCATCACCACCAGATTGGCGACTTCCTCGACCTCGGCAATGCGTCCCATCGGGATCGAAGCGGGCGCGAGCTTGTCGGCTTCCTCGTAAGACAGCTTCATGTCGCGCGACATCGCCTTGACGAGACCGGCCCAGCGTTCGGTGCGCACAGGCCCCGGATTGACCGCGCAGAAGCTGATATTGTTGCGGCCATATTGCCCGGCGAGCGAAAGCGTGAGGTTCTGGCCCGCGGCATTGGCGGCCCCGGGGCAGATTTCCCAATAGGACGGCTTCACGCCGTCATTGCCGATCAGATTCACGACCCGGCCGCCGCCCTGCTTGACCATGATCGGCAGCACGTAGCGCAGGCAGCGCACATAGCCCATGAATTTGAGCTGAAGGCCTTTCTCCCAGTCATCTTCGGTCAGGTGTTCGATCACGCCGCCGGCCGCGGAGCCGGCATTGTTGATCATGATATCGACCTTGCCGAGCGCCTTGTGGGCCTGCTCGATGAAGTTCTTGGCGTCGGCGTCTTTGCGCAGGTCGGCGGTGATGGGCACGATCTTGCGGCCGGTGGCAGCCGCGATTTCCTTGGCGGTAGCTTCGAGCGGCTCCATCCGGCGCGCGCAGATCGCGACATCGACGCCTTCCTTCGCAAGCGCGAGTGCGATGCCCTTGCCGATGCCTTCGCTGCCGCCGGTCACCAGCGCGGTCTTTCCGTTAAGCTTCAACTCCATCGTAACGCTCCCATGTGTTTGATTGGGTATTCACTCTTGAATGTCAGCTGCCGGTGAATCGGGGTGTTCGCTTGTCGGCGAAGGCAGCGCGGCCCTCGGCGTAGTCTTTGCTTGCATCGGCCTTGGCGCCGAGCCGTTCCGCTTCCGTAAGCAGAACGGTATCGTTCAGCACCAGCGCACGGATCGCCGCCTTGGCGGCCTTCAGGGTCAGCGGAGCATTGGCCGCTATGGTCCGCGCAAAGGTTTCCGCGACAATGTCGACCTGATCCTCCGGCGCGATGGCGTGGACAATGCCGAGTTGATGAGCGCGCGTCGTCGGGATGCGCTGGGCGGTGAAAAGGATTTCCGGCGTGAGCGGGCCGTAAACGCGCAACATGCGCTTGATGCCGCGCGGATCGTAGCCGAGCCCGAGTCTTCCGGCCGGCACCGCAAAAAATGCATTTTGCGATGCGATCCGCAGATCGCAACTTGCGGCGAGCGAGGCGCCGGCGCCCATGCAGGGGCCTCTGATCAACGCAATGGTCGGCTGTGCGACGGCTTCGATCGCGCTGCAGGTATCTTCCACCAAATCGTCATAGTCCTTGGCATTGGACGTTCCCGAACGCGCCTCGTTGAAGCCCACGATATCGGCGCCGGCGGAGAAGATTTCCCCGTCGCCGCGAACCAGGACTACACGCACATCGGTGCGTCCCGCTGCCGATTGCGCGAATTCCCTGATCGACTGCCACATCGCAGCCGAGATCGCGTTGCGCCGTTCCGGATTGCGCAAGCTCAACGTCGCAAGACCGTTTTCTACATGGACCGCGATATCGCCCGCCATCAATCGGCCCTCAGCTCGCGGCCCGGTGTGACATCCAGCCGCCGGTCTCGGTGGCGGAAAACAGATCGGCGAGCGCGGCGTTGAAGATCGCGGGCTCCTCGCTCGTGATGGTGTGGCCCGAGCGCGGCACCACGAGTAAAGCTGCCGTCGGCACGATGCGTTTGAGAAACAGGCTGCCGTCGAGACAGGGAAAATCCTCATCGCCCACGACCACCAGCAGCGGCACTGCAAAGCCCTTCAATTGCTCTTCCATTTCCCACAAAGTCGGCCGCTTGAGCTGCAGATTGTACATGGTCAGCGCATGGCCGAGCGCGGAATGCTCCGACAGCATGCGCGCGAATTCGGCCCAGCCGCGCGGGTCCTTGTGCTTGTGCGTCTGCCGCATCGGCGCGTCGGCATATTTCGCGGCGGCCGACACGATGCCTTCCTCCATGAACATCTTGCCGGTTTCGGCGGCCATCGCCTTCATCGCTTCGCGCTGCGTCACATCGGGCGTCGAGCCCCAGCCGCAGCCGGCGGCGGTTACGGAAATGCAGCGCTTCGGAAAATTAAAGCCCACATGCAGCGATGTATAGGCGCCCATCGAATGGCCGACGACATGCGCCTTGTCGATCTTCAGTGCGTCCATCACGCCGATCACATCGTTGCGCGCGATATCCTGCGAATACATCTCGGGCTTGTCTGGGATATCCGACGGCGGATAGCCTCGCTGGCTGAAAGTGATGCAGCGGTGCGAGCGCGAGAAGAAACGAAGCTGCGGCTCCCAGGTGCGGTAGTCTGCCGCATACTCGTGGACGAACACGATCGGCGTTCCGCGCCCGGTCTCCTCATAGTAGAGTTTGACGCCGTCTTTCATCGCAATATGCGGCATGGCTACTCCAGTACGTCACGATGGATCACATTGGCACCATGCCAATGGCACTCAAAATGAGCAGTCGCTGCATAAACATTTTCGTTTGTGTGCAAACGACATCGTAGTAGGATTTTCGCCGTTCGCAAGCATCGGCTTTGGCAAAGGTGAGCCAGCGGAGACATCGATGATTTCAAAAGCCTTTCGTCTCGTTGCAGCGGCAGGCCTATTGCTGTCGCTCGCCATCGCGCCGGCTGCGGCGCAGGACAAGCCGCGCATCAAGGTCGGCAGTCTGACGCTTCCGGTATTCGCGCCGATCGTGGTCAACATCATGAAGGCCAAGGGCTTCGATGCGAAGAACGGTTTCGAACTCGACATCGTCACCTATCCGTCGATCGCGGCTTATTATGCAGGTCTGGCGACGGGCGAGGTGGATACTTTGATCGGCGGTCCGACCTTCTTCCAGAAGCTGCGTCTCGAAGGCGTGCCGATCAAGATTGTCGCGACCGGCGCGACCCTCTCCGATCTGCTGGTGCTCACCGCCGATCCCGCCATCAAGACTCTCGCCGATCTCAAGGGCAAGCAGATCGCGGCCGATATGGGCTCGGGCCAGTATCAGATCCTTGCGATCTACGCGGCCTCGAAAGGGCTCGATCTCAAAAAGGACATCACCATCGTCAACGCGAATTTTGCGGTCGCGCGCGCGCAGCTCGCCGCCGGCCGCGTCGAAGCCGCGATGGTGATCGAGCCGATCGCCACCATGATGATGAAGGAAAATCCCAATCTGAAGCCGGTATTCGAGGCCAACAAAGCCTGGAAGGAATTGTCCGGCAGCGAAGGCTGGGAGCTCGTCTATGCGATGCGCGAAGACTCCATCAAGCGGGTGCCGGATATGCCGAAGATGTTCCTCGCGGCCCTGCAGGACGTCACGGCCTTCCTGAAATCCAATCCCGACGAAGCCGACAAGATCGCGTCCGAGACGGTGAAGCTGCCGCCCGGGATACTGAAAGAAGCGGTGGCATCCGGACGCTGGGCGTTCGACGCCAAGCCCGCGTGGGCCGATGAGCGCAAGGTGATCTGGAACATGCTGGAGCGCGCGGTCTCCGCGGGCTTCCATCCCAAATTGCCGGATGAAGCCTTCATCTATGTCCCCTAAAGCGTTTTTGAGCGAAGTGGGCACCGGTTCGCGTAAAGAAAACGCGCCAAAGCAAAAACATAGAGCCTCGGTTCTGATTCAATCAGAACCGAGAGGGCTCTAGGGATGTCGCATGAGGAAGGCCGATATTCGGTCCTGGGCGGAGCGTTTCCGCGCGAGACCATAGTTTCTATCGTCCTCTTCTTCATCGCCTGGGAGTTGCTGTCGCTTGCGGCGCCCTGGCTCGGCATCCCGCCGTTTGCGGTGCCGAGCCTGTTTCGCATCGCCCAGAGCTTCACCAAGATCACGCCGATCGATGTCCTGGTAACGCTGCTGCGCGTGCTGGGCGCGCTGGTCGTCTCCTTCATCCTCGGCGTCATGATCGCGATCGGTATGTATCTTTCCGGCAGTCTTGAGCGCTATCTGCGGCCGCTGATCCGTATCCTGATGGCGGTGCCGGTGGTGTCGTGGATCCTGTTCGCGGTGCTCTGGTTTCGCGGCGTCGAGTTTCGCATTCTGTTCGTGCTGGTGGTGGTGTGCGCGCCGGTCTTTGTGGTCGACACGCTCGATTCCATGCGCGACGTATCGCGCGAATTGCGCGACATGATGCGCTCGTTTCGCCCGACCTCGTTTCAGTTCTTCCGCAAGCTGATGCTGCCAGCGATCCTTCCCGGCATCTTCACAAGCTGGAAAATCGCACTCAGCCTGGCGATCCGCGTCGTGACGATCGCGGAGTTGGTCGGCGCGGTCACCGGCATCGGCCATCAATTGTCGGTGGCGCAGGAATTGTTCTCGGTCGCTGACGTGTTCGCCTGGACGCTGGTGCTGGTCGTGCTGCTGTTTCTGCTCGAAGGCATCATCGTGCGCGTCGAAGGCCGGATGCTGCGATGGCGCACATGATCGAGCCAGCACCGATTTTGGTGTCGGGGCTTCGCAAGGTCTTTCGACAGGTTGCGACCGGACAGGACATTGTTGCGATCGATCGTCTCGACATCCGTTTCGAGCCACACGAAATCATCGCCATCGTCGGACAGACCGGCTGCGGGAAATCGACCTTCTTCGACCTGATGATCGGCCTGCAGAGCCCGACCGCCGGCAGCATTTCCGTCGGCGGAAAGACTCCGTACGGCAATTTCGACGATTTCCGCGGCCGGATCGCGACCGTGTTCCAGCAGGACCGGCTGCTGCCGTGGCGATCCGCCCTCGACAACGCAAGATTGCCGCTCGAATTGCTCGGCCTCTCCGAGGACGACCAGAAAAAGCGCGCGCTGGTCTGGCTCGAACGCCTGCGGCTGCAAAACTTTGCCGGCGCTTACCCGCACGAATTGTCCGGCGGCATGCGTCAGCGCATAGCGATCGCCCGCGCCTTCGTGGTGCAGCCGCAGATCCTGCTCGCCGACGAGGCTTTCGGACACCTCGATGAGGTCACGGCGCGTGAATTGCGCGAGACCTTCGTTGCAATGGCGCGCGAAACCGGTGCCACCGCCATTCTGATCACGCATCAGTTGGAGGAAGCGATCGCGGTCGGCGACCGCATCATCGTTTTTGGAAAGGCGGCGTCGGTCCTGGCCGATATCCGCGTGGCAAACTGGCCGTCATCCGAACATGCCGCGCTTCGCGACGCCATCCAGGTCACACTGCATGGCAACGAAACCCATCCGCGGCTGAAGGCTATCTGAGGCGCCTACGCCGCGCCGAATTTCACGCCGGCCGTTTTCACGTACCAGTCGAGAATCTGCTCGCCGTTCCAGTGCAGCACGCCGTCGAATTGGTTGACGTGGTGATAGATCGCTTCCAGCGCCTTGATGCGGAACGGCTGGCCCGAAATGTACGGGTGGATTGCGATCGCCATGAATTTCGGCCGCTCCTTGCTCTCCTCATAAAGCCGCTCGAAACTTTCCAGCGCACGCTTTTGGAGATGATCGCTCTCGTGATGCTGCACGATCATCATCGGGATGTCGTTCAACTCGGCGGTATAGGGCAGGGTGACCAGCGGACCCCTGGTGGTGCGGATCACGGTCGGCTCGTCGTCATAGACCCAGTCGCCGATATATTTGACGCCGGCTTCGGCCAGCAGGTCCGGGGTCTCGAAGGTCTGCGTCAGGCCGGGGCCGAGCCAGCCGACCGGCCGCTTGCCGGTGAATTTCTCGATCACGTCCATCGACTTGAAGATCATGCCGCGCTGATCCTCGACCTTGTGGATCGGCCCCTGCTCATAGGCGTGGCCCATGAATTCCCAGCCAAGATCGCGCGCCTCTCCGGCGACGCGCGGATAATCCTCGCAGACCCGCGCGTTGATCGAGAGCGTCGGGCGGATGTTGAGGCGCTTGTAGAGCTCGAAGAAGCGCCAGCAGCCGACGCGCATGCCGTATTCGTGCCAGGACCAGTTCGGTACGTCCGGCAAGAGCGGCACGCCGGTCGGTGCCGGCAGCACCTGCCGTGCCATTGGCTTTGAGATGTCCCAGACCTCGTAATTCACGATGGTCCAGATCACCATCCGCGCCCCGCCCGGTAGCTTCAATGGCGGCCGGTCGACGATGGCGGAGAAGTCAGAGCGCTGGCTGGGGATCATCGGATCGGGCATGAGCTTGTTTCCATCCCTCGAACCGCGCCGCGCCCTCGACGAGAAAACGCGCGACCCCGGCATGATTCGAACATGCGACCCTCGCTTTAGGAAAGCGATGCTCTATCCAGCTGAGCTACGGGGCCAGCGCGCTAGAGAAATACGCTGCGAAAACAGATTTGGGAATAGGGCAACCCTGGGCATTTGCACCGGGGGCTCGATCCGCTCAGGCGAGCTGGGTGCGCACCCCGTGCTTGGCCAGGATTTCCTGCACCACCTTCACGAGCTGATCGCGTGGCACCTTGCGCTGCGCTTCCGCCTGCTTCTGCAGATATTCGTCGCGGCCCTTTTCGAGCTTCGAAAGCTGGGCGCCGACGACGAGGTCCTTGATCACCACCTGTTCGCCCGCCGGGTCGTTCTTCTCATCGCTGCCCTGAATCACCACGCAGGGCGCATTGCGCTTGTCGGCATATTTCATCTGCGGATTGAACTTTCCTGAACCGAGATAGAGCTCGGCGCGGATTTTCGCTGCGCGAAGCTCCGCCACCATGCGCTGATAATCTGCGATTCGGTCTTGATCGAAAACCGTGACGACCACGGGGCCGAAATTTGGCTGTGTATCGACCTTGTTCACAAGCGCGAGAGCCGCAGCGAGCCGCGACACGCCGATGGAGAATCCGGTCGCCGGCACCGGCTCGCCGCGAAAGCGCGACACGAGGCCGTCATAGCGCCCGCCGCCGCCGACCGAGCCGAAGCGAACGGGCCGGCCTTTCTCGTCCTTGGTTTCGAGCAGGAGTTCTACTTCGTAGACCGGGCCGGTGTAATATTCGAGGCCGCGGACGACGGAGGGGTCGATAACAATTCGCCGCGTTCCAAAATGTGCTGAGTAACACAGTTCTGTAAATTCGCGCAGCTCAGCAATACCCTCTCTCACTAAAGCATTTCCGCCTTCGTGCTCTTCCCAGTCATTCAGCAACGCAATATTGTCAATGACTCTTCCAGAAGAAGGCGCTTTCATCATATCTTTTCGTAGTTGTTGGCTAATCTCCTTAGCTGGTGTTGAACGCTTGACAGTCGACAACGTAATCCAAATGAGGCGATCAATTTGCTCGGTAGACAGGCCGGCTCCTTTTGCAAAGTCACCTTTTCCTTCTTCTCCTCCGTCCCACCGACCCGCGCCTAGTAGTTGACGAACTCCATCTCTGCCCAACCGATCGATCTTGTCGAATGCGCGCAAGATGGTGAGGCGCTTGATCGCGTTTTCCTCTCCACCTAGTCCAATCGCGTCCATTACTCCGTCTAACACCTTGCGATTGTTAACTTTGACCACGTACTGACCAACCTTAAATCCAAGTTTTTTCATGGTGTCGGCGGCCATCATGCAGATCTCGGCATCGGCTGCCATCGCGGCGCTTCCGACCGTATCGGCATCGAACTGCATGAATTGCCGGTAGCGTCCCGGTCCCGGCTTTTCGTTGCGAAACACCCAGCCCTCTCGATAGCTGCGATAGGGCTTGGGCAGAGCGTCGAAATTCTCGGCGACATAGCGCGCCAGCGGCGCGGTCAGGTCGTAGCGCAGCGACAGCCATTGCTCGTCGTCGTCCTGGAACGAGAACACGCCCTCGTTCGGGCGGTCTTGGTCGGGCAGGAACTTGCCGAGCGCGTCGGTATATTCGATCGCGGGCGTCTCCACCGGATCGAAGCCTCGACCCCAGTAGACCTTGCGAATCTTCTCCAGCATCGCGCGCGTGGACGCGAGTTCGGAAGGGCCGCGGTCCACAAGGCCGCGCGGCAGCCGCGCCTTCACTTTGCTCGGTTTGTCGGTCATAAGAGCTTCAATGTTTGCTGTACACGTTTGATGTGTACTTTCCGCGCGGTAGGTATCAGCGCGATCCCGCTTTGTCATTATTTTGCAAGATAGGAGGCGGCCATGACCCAAGCCAGCCGCAAGCCAGTCGCCACCGCCGTCCCCAACGACCTCGAAGCCTTCTGGATGCCATTCACCGCGAACCGGGCCTTCAAGGCGCGGCCGCGCATGATCTCGCGCGCCAAGGACATGCATTATTTCACGCCCGAAGGCAGGCCGATCCTCGACGGTGCCGCCGGGCTCTGGTGCACCAATGCCGGGCATAACCGCGAGCCGATCGTGGCGGCGATCCAGGCGCAGGCAGCCGAGATGGATTTCGCGCCGCCCTTCCAATACGCCAACCCCAAATCGTTCGAACTCGCGAGCCGGATCGCCGCCATGGCGCCGGCCGATCTCGACCACGTCTTCTTCTGCAATTCAGGCTCGGAAGCGGTCGATACCGCGATGAAAATCGCGCTCGCCTATTGGAATGCGACGGGGCAGGCGCAGCGCGCGCGCTTCATCGGCCGCGAGCGCGGCTATCACGGCGTCGGTTTCGGCGGCATGTCGGTCGGCGGCCTTGGCAACAACCGCAAGGCGTTCGGCACCATGCTGGCGGGCGTCGATCATCTGCCGCACACCTATAACCGCGAGCATCAGGCGTTCTCGAAAGGCGAGCCGGAATGGGGCGCGCATCTGGCGGACGA
>Ga0190274_10001701_pt1 | contig 12879 bp, 11 predicted proteins | sample Popmic531T_FD_133002 | JGI IMG/M metagenome (GOLD analysis project Ga0190274, IMG submission 133002) | Populus adjacent soil microbial communities from riparian zone of Yellowstone River, Montana, USA - 531 T | ecosystem: Environmental > Terrestrial > Soil > Riparian zone | place: USA: Montana...
CCCGGTGGCAAGCGCGAACCCGGCGAAGGCGCCCGGGATGCGCTGGCGCGCGAGCTCGCCGAGGAGCTCGGGATCGCGCTGCTCGACGCACAGCCGCTGTGGCGCGTGCCCTGGCCGGACGAACGTCGCGATCTCGTGCTCGACGCCTGGGAAGTCGCGTTCCGCGGCACGCCGCAAGCGCATGACCACGCTGCGCTCGCGTGGGTGGCTCCGCATGAGCTGCACGCCTGGGCCATGCCGCCCGCCGATCGACCGATCGCCGCGGCACTGCGCCTGCCACGCGTGTGCGCCATCACGCCGGACGCAGGCGATCCGGAGACGATCGAGCGTGCGATCACCGCTGCGCTCGCGGCCGGCGCGCGCATGGTGCAGGTACGCGCGCCGCGATTGCCGACCACCGTACTGCGCGACATCCTCGCGCGCGCGGTGCCGCGCGCAAGCGCGGCAGGTGCGCTGCTGTTCGTGAACGGCGCGCACGAGCTGGTCGGAGCGCTCGGGCTGGACGGCGTGCAGTTGCCCGCCGCGCATTGGCGCGAGTCGGGACGACCCGTGTTGCCGGCCGGCGCGCTCGTGGGTGCTTCCTGCCACGACGCCGACGAGCTCGCGCGCGCGCGCGATGGCGGCGCGGACTTCGTGCTGCTCGGCCCGGTGCACGCAACCGCCACTCATCCCGATCGCGCACCGCTGGGCTGGGAGCGCTTCGCGGAGCTCGTGCACGCGAGTGCCTTGCCGGTATTCGCGCTCGGCGGCCTCGCACCGGCCGATCTGGAGCGCGCGCGAGCCGCGGGCGCGTTCGGCGTCGCCGGGATCCGGGCGTTTCGCTAGTTTCCGGTCCCGCGCGCCAGCGCGAGCAGGCGCGCGTGGAGCGCATCGGTGCGTTCGCGCAGTTGCGTGAGCGTGCCGTCGTTCACGAGCACGTCGTCGGCGATCGCGAGCCGCGCCGCGCGCGGCGCCTGCGCGGCAACCATGTTGCGCGCGAGTTGCGCGTCGACATGATCGCGCGCGACGAGGCGCTGAACCTGGTCCTCGGGTGCGGCATCGACGACGACCACGCGATCCACCCACTGGTAGGCACCGCCGCTCTCCACGAGCAACGGGATCGCGAGCACGCAGTACGGCGCCTTGACGGCGGCAGCCTGCTCGCGCAGCCGTGCGCGGATGCGCGGGTGCAGGATCGCCTCGAGTCGCGCACGTTCGGCCGGCTGCGCGAACACATGGCGACGCATGCGCGCGCGATCCAGCGAACCGTCGGGCGTGATCATCTCGGCGCCGAACGCGGTGCGGATCTCGGCGAGCGCCGGCTGACCCGGCGCAACCACTTCGCGCGCAACGACATCGGCGTCGATCAGCGGCACGCCCAGTTCGGCAAAGCGCGAACAGACGGCCGACTTCCCCGAAGCGATGCCGCCCGTGACCGCGACCACGAAGGCGCGGCGCGAATCCATTTCAGTAGCCCGCGTGGCGCGCGTAGGCGTCGAGCAGCGTCTGGCCCCACAGCAACTGCACCCAGCCGGCCGCCGCGAGGTAGGGCCCGAACGGGATCGGCGTGGCGCGATCGCGGCCGCGCATGGCCAGCCAGATGCTGCCGGTGATCGCGCCGATCACCGAGGACATCAGCAGGACCGGCACGATGCCCTGCCAGCCCACGAACGCACCGAGCGCGCCGAGCAGCTTGAAGTCGCCGTAGCCCATGCCTTCCTTGCCGGTGAGCAGCTTGAACGCCCAGTACACCGACCACAGCACGAGGTAGCCGGCAGCCGCGCCCAGGATCGCGGTGCGTGCATCGACGAGCACGGCGCCTGCGGCAGCGACCAGCCCGAGCCACAACAGCGGCAGCGTGATCTGGTCGGGCAGCAGTTGCGTGCGCAGGTCGATGCCAGTAAGTGCGATCAGCATCCAGGTTGCAACGAGGGCGACCAAAGCCGGGGCAGTCGGGCCGTAGTGCCAGACCACGACGGCAGACGCGATACCACTCGCCGCTTCCACAACCGGGTATTGCCAGGAAATCGGCGTGCTGCAGGCGCGGCAACGGCCGCGCAGCGCGAGGAAGCTCACGAGCGGGATGTTTTCCCACCACGCGAGCTGGTGGCCGCATTTCGGGCAGTGCGAGCGCTCGAATACCAGGTCGGCCGGCGGTGCGTGTTCGTCGCCGGGCGCATCGAGCTCGAGCACTTCGCGTGATTGCGCGCGCCATTCGTGCGCCAGCCGTGCCGGCAGGCGCAGGATCACGACGTTGAGGAAACTGCCGACCAGCAACCCGAACAGGCCGGCCGTGGCGGCCGCCCAGAGCGGGTCGGCCGCGATCCAGGTCAGCACGGTTGCGTCAGATCGCCGCTGCCAGCTTGAAGATCGGCAGGTACATGCCGACGACCATGCCGCCGACGATCACGCCGATGAGCACCATGATGAACGGCTCGAGCAGGCTGGACAGCGCGTCCACCGCATTGTTGACCTCTTCCTCGTAGAACGACGCCACCTTGAACAGCATGGTGTCGAGCGCGCCGGCCTCTTCGCCGATCGCCGTCATCTGCACGACCATGTTCGGGAACAGGTCGACCTGGCGCATGGCGACGTTGAGCTGGTAGCCGACCGAGACATCGTCGCGGATGCGACGCACGGCCGCGGCGTACACGACGCTGCCGGTCGCGCCGGCCACCGTCTCGAGCGCCTCGACCAGCGGAACGCCGGCCTTGAACGTGACGGCCAGCGTGCGCGCGAAGCGCGCAATTGCCGAGTTGTGCAGGATCGTGCCGACCACCGGGATCTTCAGCGACAGCCGGTCCATCGTGTGGGCCAGCGCCGGCGAGCGTTTCACCGCCATGATCACGCCGATGACGGTGCCCACGACCACTGCCAGCACGAGCCACCACCAGCTGATCATGAACTCGGACGACGCCACGATCATCTGCGTGAACGCCGGGAGGTCTGCGCCGAACTGCTGGAAGATCGCCTTGAACTGCGGCACCACGAAGATCAGCAGGATCGCGCTCACGAGGATCGCGACCGCGATGACCGTGGCCGGGTAGAACATCGCCTTCTTGATCTTGCCCTTCAGGCTTTCGACGTTTTCCTTGTACGTCGCGATCGTGTCGAGCACCGTGTCGAGCACACCCGCGCTCTCACCGGCGCGCACCAGGTTGCGGTACAGCTCGTCGAACTGCACCGGGTGCTTGGTGAGCGCTTCGCTGAGGGTCGAGCCGGCTTCGATTTCCCCCTTGATGCTGTTCAGCAGGTCCTTCATGCGGATGTTCTTCTGGCCACCCGCGATGATGTCGAAGGACTGCACCATCGGCACGCCCGACTGCATCATCGTCGCGAGCTGGCGGCTGAAGATCGCAATCTCGCGCGGCGTGATGCGCTTGCCGGCGCTGCCGAACAGGGGTTTCGCTTTCGTCGCGACCTTGGTCGGCGTGATGCCCTGCTTGCGCAGGTCGGCCTTCACCAGGTTGGCGTTCTTGCCGAGCGTTTCGCCCTTGATCGTGATGCCGCGCTTGTCCTTCCCGGTCCAATGGAAGGTCTGCATCTGGCTGATCGAGCTGCGCCCGGTCGGCAGCGGCTTGGTTGCGGTTGCAGTCGCCATGGCAGTCGAGACCCTCGTCAATCCTTGGTCACGCGGTTGATTTCCGCGAGGCTGGTCATGCCATCGCGGGCTTTCTTCAGCGCGGACATGCGCAGATCCGGAATGCCCATCCGCTTCGACGTTTCGGCGATCTGGATGGCGTTCCCGCCCGAGAGCACGATTTTCGCGAGCTCGTCGGTCATCGGCATGACCTGGTAAATGCCGACACGTCCCTTATAGCCGTCGTTGCAGCCGGAACAGCCGACCGCGTCATAAATCTGCATCGTGTCCACTTCGGATTCCTTGAAACCCTCGGCCAGCAGGGCCTCGCGCGGCAATTTCAACGGCTTCTTGCAGTCGTGCAGCCGGCGCGCCAGGCGCTGGGCGATGATCAGCGTCACGGACGATGTGATGTTGTAGGGCGCGATGCCCATGTTCATCAGGCGCGCGACAGTCTGCGGCGCATCGTTCGTGTGCAGCGTGGAGAGCACCATGTGGCCGGTCTGCGCGGCCTTGATCGCGATCTCGGCCGTTTCCAGGTCGCGGATCTCGCCGACCATGATGATGTCCGGGTCCTGGCGCAGGAACGAACGCAGCGCGGCGGCGAACGTCATGCCGCGTTTCACGCTCTGCTGCACCTGGTTGATGCCCGGCACGCGGATCTCGACCGGATCCTCGACCGTGGAGATGTTCACGCCCTCGGTGTTGAGGATGTTGAGCGCCGTGTACAGCGACACGGTCTTGCCCGAGCCGGTCGGGCCGGTCACGAGCACCATGCCGTAGGGCTTGGAGATCGCGCCGAGGAACAGCTCCTTCTGCTCTTCCTCGTAGCCCAGCTTGTCGATGCCGAGCCTGGCCGCCGCGGCGTCCAGGATACGCAGCACGATCTTCTCGCCGAACAGCGTCGGGCAGGTGCTGACGCGGAAATCGATCGACTTCGTCTTCGAGATGTTCAGTTTGATGCGGCCGTCCTGCGGCACGCGCCGTTCCGCGATGTCGAGGCCGGCCATGACCTTCAGGCGCGAGGAAATGCGCGGCGTCAGCTTCACCGGCGGCGAGGCGACCGGGCGCAGGATGCCGTCCATGCGGAAGCGCACGCGGAACGCGCTTTCGTAAGGCTCGAAGTGGATGTCCGAGGCGCCGCGCTTGATCGCGTCCAGCAGCACCTTGTTCACGAACTTCACGATCGGAGTGTCGTCGGCGCCGCCGCTGTCGACGCCCTCGTCCTTGTCTTCCTCGATGCCCGACTCGAGGTCGAGGTTCTCGAGACCCTCGTCGTCGTCCGTCTGGCCGGAGGTCAGCGAGTCGGCGCCGGCCAGCGCGAGGTCGATCGTGCGCTCGAGCTGGTCCTCGGGGACGATGATCGGGTCGACCGACAGGTTGGTGTGGAACTTGATCTCGTCCAGCGCGCGCAGGTTCGTCGGGTCGGAAATGCCCACGAACAGGCGATTGCCGCGCTTGAACAGCGGCAGGGCCTTGTGCTGCTGGATCAGCTTCTCCTCGACCAGCTTGATCGGCACGCTGCGCAGGTCGAGCGCGCGCACGTCGAGCAACGGGATGCCGAACTCCATCGAAGCGGCGACGGCGACCTGCGACGAATTCGCCACGCCGTTCTGCACCAGGTAGCTGACCAGCGGGATCTTCTGCCGCGTGGCCGCGTCCGCGGCCCGGCGGGCATCCTCCTCGCTCAAGGCCCCTTCGACGACCAGCCGGCGTGCGATGCCCGTCAGGCCCGCCAGTGCCGCCGAATTCATCTGCATGGCCATGAGGCCCCCGATAGACCTGCTAATGCACCCTGAAATGTACCGCAAACAGGAGGTTGAAAGAACTAGCTGCGAGGACTTCGCAGGAGTTACAGTACCCCGTCATCTTGCGCCGAACTGGGTGGTCGGGACGTGATGGATCCGGGCTCGATCAGCGTGGTGCTGCCCGCGCGCAACGAGGCGGCATCGCTCGGCGGCGTGCTGGCGCGCATCCGGGCCGTCCTGCCGGACGCCGAGCTGGTGGTCGTCGATGACGGCTCGACCGACGCGACCGTGAGCGTCGCGCGTGAACAGGGCGCCGTGGTCGTTTCCCACCCGATGGGCCTGGGTAACGGAGCCGCGGTCAAATCCGGGGCGCGGGCCGCGCGCGGCGACGTGCTGGTGTTCCTGGACGCCGACGGCCAACACCCGCCCGAGCTGATCCCGGAGCTGCTTGCGAAGCTCGAAACAGGCTACGACATGGCGGTGGGCGCGCGCAGTCGCGCCGGCCAGGCGAGCATCGGGCGAGCCTGGGCGAACGGCCTGTACAACGTGTTCGCGACCTGGCTCACGGGCCAGCGCATCCTCGACCTGACGTCCGGGTTCCGCGCCGTGCGCGCGGCCAAGTTCCGGCGCTTCCTGTCGCTGTTGCCGAATGGCTTCTCCTACCCGACGACGATCACGATGGCTTTCCTGCGCTCGGGCTATCCCGTCGCGTTCGTGCCGGCCGAGGTCGCGCAGCGCCAGGGCCGCAGCCACCTGTCGCCGTTGCGCGACGGCGTGCGCTTCCTGCTCATCATCTTCAAAGTCGCGACGCTGTACGCGCCGCTCAAGCTGTTCTTCCCGGCAAGCATCAGCCTGGCCGGCCTGGGCCTGCTGCACTACCTGCGCACCTACCTGCTCGAGGGCCGCTTCACCAACATGAGCGCGCTGCTCATGAGCACCGGCGTGGTCGTGTTCTTCGTGGGCCTGCTTTCCGAGCAGATCTGCACGCTGACCTACGCCACGATCGCGGAGCCGGAACGGAACGGATCGCGCGAGCCCTAAAACCTTGCGCGACGCGCCGTGTCCTGCCTGCTGATCACGCGCAACCTGCCGCCGCTCGTCGGCGGCATGGAACGCCTCAACGCGCACCTGTGGCAGGCGCTCGCGCGGCGCGGCCCGGCGTGGTTGTGCGGGCCGCGCGGCGCAGCGGCGCTCGTCACGCCCGGTCGTGGCACCCTCGAAGCGCCCGTGCGACCGCTGTGGCGCTTCCTCCTGGCCACTGCCTGGAACGCGCTCCGGCTGGCGCGCCGCGAGCGACCGCGCACCGTGATCGCGGGCAGCGGACTCGTGGCACCCATCGCGTGGGCGTCGGCGCGCCTCGTCGGCGCGCGCTGCGTGGCCTATCTGCATGGCCTCGACATCGTCGTCGACAGCGCGATCTACCGTGCGCTCTGGCTGCCGCTGATCCGGCGCTGCGACCTGCTGCTCGTGAACAGTTCGGCGACTGCTGCGCTCGCGCGCGCTGCCGGCATCCCCGCAGCGCGGATCCACGTGCTGCATCCCGGCACCGAATTGCCCGCCAGCGACCGCGCGGGAGGCGCCGGCGCGCGCGCGCGATCGGGGCTCGGCGCCGGGCCGCTGCTGCTCAGCGTCGGGCGCCTGACGAAGCGCAAGGGCCTGGCCGAGTTCGTCGCCGGTGCCTTCCCGCGCGTCCTGCGCGAGCATCCGGAGGCGACGCTGCTCGTCGTCGGCGACGAAGCAACCGACGCCGCGGGCCGCACCGGTTCGGGCGAACGCGCCAGGATCGAGGCGGCCGCGCGCGCTGCCGGCACACTTGCGCGCGTGCATTTCGCGGGGCGGGTCGACGAAGCTGAGCTGGAACATGCCTACCTTGCCGCCGATGTCCACGTGTTCCCCGTGCTCGACCTGCCCGGCGACGTCGAGGGTTTCGGCATGGTAGCGATCGAAGCCGCGGCGCGCGGCCTGCCCACCGTCGCATTCGCGAGCGGCGGCGTGGTCGACGCAGTCGCGAGCGGCCGCTCGGGTACGCTCGTCGTGGCCGGCGACCAGTCGGCGCTGGCGCAGGCAGTGCTCGACGCGCTCGCCGGACGCGGTGCTGGCGACGAAGCATCGTGTCGCGCATGGGCGGCCGGCTTTTCGTGGCAGTGCTTCGAGCAGCGGCTTGAACACCTGCTCGACGGGGACGCGGCGCCGTGATCGGCGAGCCGCCGGTCATCGCGCGCGGCAGCCTTTCCGCCTGCGGTCCCTGAGCTGGTTCCGCGCTTCGCGCGCGACGCCGACGTGCGCGCCGCTCGGCGCGGGGATCGCCAAGACTGCGAGCCGCTGACATGTGCTCCACGCACGTGTGCATTTTCCGGCGTACCAGCTGATGCCCGGCGGCGCGGCTTTCGTTACGATCGGGAAACGCAGCGCGATGGGCTCGACATGAAGGCGGTGATTCTCGCAGGTGGCCTCGGCACGAGGCTCGCCGAGGAAACGACGGTACGACCCAAGCCGATGATCGAGATCGGCGGCAAACCCGTGCTGTGGCACATCATGAAGATGTACTCGAGCCACGGCATCGACGAGTTCATCATCTGCCTCGGGTACAAGGGCTACATGGTGAAGGAGTTCTTCGCGAACTACTTCCTGCATACGTCGGACGTCACGTTCGACCTGAGCGAGAACCGCATGGAAGTGCACGAGCGCCACGCCGAGCCATGGCGCGTGACGCTCGTCGACACCGGCGAGGCGACGCAGACCGGCGGGCGCCTCGCGCGCGTGGCGCGGTTCCTCGGCGACGAAACGTTCTGCTTCACGTACGGCGATGGCCTGTCCGACGTCGACTTCGGCCGCGAGCTCGCATTCCACCGCGAGCGCGGTTCCCTCGCCACGGTCTGCGCCGTGCAGCCGCCCGGGCGCTTCGGCGCGCTCGACATCAGCGAGAGCCGCATCACGAAGTTCGAGGAGAAACCGCAGGGCGACGGTTCCTGGATCAACGGCGGCTTCTTCGTGCTGGAGCCCGGCGCGCTGCGCTACGTCGAGGGTGATGACACGGTGTGGGAGCGCAGCGCGCTCGAAGGTCTCGCGCGCGACGGCCAGTTGTCGGCCTATCGCCACACCGGCTTCTGGCAGCCGATGGACACACTGCGCGACAAGCTGCGACTCGAGGAGTTGTGGCAGTCCGGCCGTGCGCCCTGGAAAACATGGACCTGAGCGGCTGCTTCGGCGGCAGCTTTGCCGGGCTGCGCGTCCTCGTCACTGGCCACACCGGCTTCAAGGGCTCGTGGCTCGCGACGTGGCTGCAGGCCCTGGGCGCGCAAGTGAGCGGCATCGCGCTGGATCCCGAAACCGAGCCGGCGCACTGGTCGCTGCTCGGGCTGCGCCTCGCGCACGACCTGCGCTGCGACGTGCGCGATGCCGACGCGTTGCGCGCGGCGGTGCGCACCTGCGCGCCCGACGTGGTCTTCCATCTCGCGGCGCAGGCGCTGGTGCGCGTCGGCTACCGCGATCCGGTCGGCACGTTCGCCAGCAATGTGATTGGCACGGTGCACCTGCTCGACGCGCTGCGCGCAGTCGGTGGCGTGCGCGCCGCGGTCATCGCGACGACCGACAAGGTCTATCGCAACGATGGCGGCGCGCGGCCGTTCGGCGAGGACGACCCGCTCGGCGCGCACGATCCCTATGCCGCATCGAAAGCCTGCGCCGAGCTCGTCGTGGAGTGCTATCGCAACGCCGGGCTCGCGGGTGCGGGCACGATGCTCGCGACCGGCCGCGCGGGCAATGTGATCGGCGGCGGCGACTGGGCCGAAGACCGGCTGGTGCCGGACGCATGGCGCGCGGTCGAGCGCGGCGAGCCGCTGGTGCTCCGCAACCCCGAAGCGACGCGGCCGTGGCAGCACGTGCTGGAACCGTTGTCGGGCTACCTGCACCTCGCGCGCGCGCTGCTGGCCGGAGAGCCCGTCGCCACTGCATGGAACTTCGGTCCCGCCGAAGACGATGAGCTCAGCGTGCGCTGGGTCGTCGACGAGCTCGCGCGAGAGTGGCCAGCGCTCGCGGTGCGGGTGGACCGCGGTCCGCACCCGCCCGAGGCGGAGCGCCTGCGCCTCGATGCGCGCCGCGCGCGCGAGCGCCTGTCCTGGCACGGCGTCTGGCACGCCCGCGAGGCGGTGTCGCGCACGGCCGCCTGGTACGAGGCGTGGCGCCGCGGGCGCGTCGTGTCTACGCGCGACGACATCGCGCGCTACTGCCGTGATGCACGTGCAGCGGGATTGCCATGGGCAGCCTGAGCCTCGGCACGACGCCCATCGCGGGGCTGCTCGAAATCATGAGCGAGCCGGTTCGCGATGCGCGCGGATCCTTTCGCCGCGTATTCGAGCCGGAGCTGTTCGCGCGCGTCGCGCCCGGTGCCGGCGTCGCCCAGGTGAATGTTTCGCGCACTTCCCGCCGTGGCACGGTGCGCGGCCTGCACTACCAGCGGCCACCGGCAGCCGAAGCGAAGCTGGTGCGTTGCCTGCGTGGCCGCGTGTTCGATGTCGCGGTGGACCTGCGCGCGGGCTCGGCCACATTCCTGCAATGGCACGCGCGCGAGCTCGACGGCGAGGGCGAAGTCGCATTGCTGATCCCGCCCGGGGTCGCGCATGGGTTCCAGGCACTCAGCGACGACGTCGAGCTGCTGTATGTGCACAGCGAACGCTGGCAACCGGAGCTCGAAGGCGGCGTGCGCTTCGACGATCCCGCGGTTGCCGTGGCCTGGCCGCTGCCACCGGAAGGCTTGTCGCAGCGCGACCTCGCGTTCGCGCCGCTGTCCGCGGCGTTTGCCGGAGTCGTGGCATGAACTGCCGCGGTTGCGGTGCCGGGCTCACGCGCAGCTTCGTCGACCTCGGGGCCGCGCCGCCCTCGAACGCATTCCTCGACACCGCCGCGCTCGCCCGGCCCGAAGCCTGGTACCCGCTTGCGCTGCTCGTCTGCGACAAGTGCCGCCTCGTGCAGACGCTGGACGTCGCGTCGAGCGAACAGATCTTCTCGTCCGACTACGTCTACTTCTCGTCGTACTCGCGCAGCTGGCTGGCGCACGCCGAACGCTTCGTCGCGCAAGCGGTGGAGCGCCTGCGCCTGGGGCCGGACAGCCTCGTCGTGGAGCTCGCGGCGAACGACGGATACCTGTTGCAGTACGTGGCGGCGCGCGGCATCCCGTGCATCGGCGTCGAGCCGACCGCGAGCACGGCGCGCGCCGCGCGCGAGCGTGGCATCGCGGTCGTCGAGCAGTTCTTCGGCCGCGCCCTCGGCGAAGAAATGGGCAACGCGCGCACGGCCGACCTCGTGGTGGCGAACAACGTATTCGCGCATGTGCCCGACCCGGTCGATTTCGCCGCCGGCATCGCCGCACTGCTCGCGCCCGGCGGCTTGGCCTCGATCGAATTCCCGCACGTGCTCGAGCTGGTGCGCGGCGGCCAGTTCGACACGATCTACCAGGAACATTTCTCGTACTTCTCGCTGCACTCGGCGGAAGCGCTGCTGCGGCGCGCCGGATTGCGCGTCTGCGACGTCGAGCAACTGGCCACGCATGGCGGCTCGCTGCGGCTCTGGGCGTGCCGCGCCGATTCCGTCCATGCCGAGGCGCCCGCCGTCGCTGCGTTGCGCGCCGTCGAGCGCGACGCCGGCATGCTCGAGGATCGCTTCTACGCCGGCTTCCAGGCCGTGGCGGAGAAGGTCAAGGACGAGTTCCTGTCGTTCCTGCTCGCGAGCAAGCGCGAAGGCGCGACCGTCGCGGGCTATGGCGCCGCGGCCAAGGGCAACACGCTCCTGAATTTCGCGGGCGTACGCGCAGACCTGCTGCGCTGCGTCGCCGACGCTTCGCCACACAAGCAGGGCCGCTGGCTGCCCGGCTCGCGCATACCGGTGGTCGCCGAAGCGCACCTGCGCGCGTTGCGGCCCGACTACGTCGTCGTGCTGCCGTGGAACCTGTTCGCGGAGATCAGCGTCCAGCTCGGCTACATTCGCGACTGGGGCGGCTGTTTCGTGACCGCCGTGCCGCGACTGGAAGTGCGATGAACGCCGGGCTCGAGGCGCGCTGCGCCGCAGATGCGTTGTGGTTGATCGGATGCCCGGCCCGGGCGATGGCGAGGAGGAGCGCGTGACCGGATCCAGGCCGCATGAAGAGGAAGTAGCCGAAAACGTCGAAGCGATGCGGCACGACCAGGAGCTGCAGGACGCGACGCGTCGCTGGTTCCTCGCCTCGGTGCGGCGGCGCTATTCCTACAATTTCAGCTGGATGGGTCGTCCCGTCATCCAGTATCCGCAGGACCTGCTCGCGATGCAGGAAATCCTCTGGCGCGTGCGTCCGGACCTCGTGGTGGAGACCGGCATCGCCCACGGCGGTTCCCTGGTGTTCTACGCGTCGATGCTCGAGCTCATCGGGCACGGTGAGGTCCTGGGCATCGACATCGAGATCCGGCCACACAACCGCGAGGCGATCGAGGCGCACCCGATGGCGCGCCGGATCACCATGATCGAAGGATCGTCGATCGCACCCGAAGTCGTCGCGCGCGTGCATGCGGCGTGCGCAGGCAAGCGGGTGCTCGTCGTGCTCGACTCCAACCACACGCACGAACACGTGCTCGCGGAGTTGCGCGCATACGCGCCACTCGTGTCGCCCGACAGCTATTGCGTGGTTTTCGACACCGTGATCGAGCACCTGCCGCCGGGCCATTTCGGCGATCGCCCGTGGGACGTCGGCGACAATCCGCTCACTGCCGTGCGCGCGTACCTGGCCGAGGACCAACGCTTCGAGGTCGACCGCGAAATCGAGGACCGCGTGCTGTTCACGGTCGCCCCGAACGGCTACCTGCGTCGCGTGCGCTGACGGCCGCCGGAGCGCGGCATGAGTGTCCTGAGGCGGAACGTCGTCGCGAACTTCGCCGGCCAGGGCGTGGCAGTGCTGGCCGGCATCGCGTTCGTGCCGCTGTACATCGCCTACGTCGGCCTCGAAGCCTGGGGGTTGCTCGGATTCTTCCTGAGCCTGCAGGCACTGTTCTACGTGCTCGACCTCGGGCTCGCCGCAACGCTGAACCGGGAGCTCGCGCGCGCCGCGCACGTCGAGGATGCGCCGCCGGCGCGCGGACGCGAATTGCTGCGCACCCTGGAGTGGATTTACCTGCCGATGGGCGCGGTGATCTTCGCCGCGGTGTGGGCCGCGAGCGGATGGCTTGCTGCGCACTGGCTCAAGCTCGACGCGATCGAGCCGCAACGTGCCGCACGCGCGCTCGCCATGCTCGGGCTCGGCGCGGCGCTGGAATGGCCGAGCACGCTGTACGCGGCGGGGCTGCGCGGCCTCGATCGACACGTGCTGGTGAACACCGTGCGCGCGGGAGTCGCAATCCTCCGCGCCGGTGGCGCGGTGATCATCCTCGCGTTCGTGTCGCCCACGATCGAGGCGTTCGCCGCCTGGCAGGTGGTGGTCGGTGCGGCGGCGACGCTCGCCTACGGCATTGCATTGCGGCGCCGGATGCCGGGCGCGCCCGACACTGCGCGTTTTTCAATCGCGCGGCTCCGCGAGGTGCACGCACTCGCGTTGTCGCTCGCCGCGATCTC
>Ga0190274_10001702_pt1 | contig 12877 bp, 12 predicted proteins | sample Popmic531T_FD_133002 | JGI IMG/M metagenome (GOLD analysis project Ga0190274, IMG submission 133002) | Populus adjacent soil microbial communities from riparian zone of Yellowstone River, Montana, USA - 531 T | ecosystem: Environmental > Terrestrial > Soil > Riparian zone | place: USA: Montana...
CGGTCGCGCCGTAGATCTGGAACAACGGTGCGTCGAGCGCGCGCGCGATGTCGCGCCGCATCGCACGCGTCGTGGTTTCGTAGGTGAGCGTGATGAAGTCGGGTGGAGGCAGTCGCAGTCCGCGTTGCAGTGCGCCGCGCGCGACTATCGCGAGATAGGCGGGATCCGCTTCCACTCCGCGCGGGCCGAACTCGGTCCACTCGCGCAGCATCCGCTCGCAATCCTTCTCGGTCCAATGCGTCGGGTCGTCGCTCTCGTTGAAGAACAGCATGCCGTCGATGTTGCGCTCGGCCGCGGTCCGCGTGCCGAAGTGGCACGCGCCGCCGCCGCACGCGGGCGTCGTGAGCACGGCTTCGCGATACTCCGGGCGCTCCATCGATTGCGCGATCCGCGCGTTGAGACGCATCGCTTCGCGCTCCTGCGGATCCCACCACGACCATTCCCAGATCACTTGGAGGCGGTCGGCGGTGGTGCCCGAGGTCGCGAGCAGCGTCACGAGCTCGTCTCGCATCGCCGCGTGCAGATCCTGATCGCGCCGCACGAGCGATTTCGGGAAGCCTTTGCGCAGCTCGCGCTTGCTCGTGGCGGGCACTTGCGCGAGCCACGCATCGACCGTGCGCGAGTCGGCGGGCGGCTCGGGCCGATCGCGATAGAGAGGCACCTCGGCGACCATCCGCCGCGTTTCCTCGCCCACGCGCCTCCAGTGCCTCGCCGAATACGTCACCTAAGCGGTCTCCAGCTTGCTTTCCAACTTCGCCTTCCGGTTCGGCAGTGCCGCGAACACCGGGACCGGCTCGCCGCGGGCCTCGAGCGAACCGTCCGCCGCGATCACGAGCGCGCCGCCGCTCGGTACGCCGTAGGCGCGCGCTTTCTTGCCGAGCTCACGGGCACGCACGGCCGCAAACGATTGCGTTTCGAGCCACCCGTCGCCTTCGCCGTGCGTGTCGAGGGAGCACGGCGCTACCCCCAAGCACTCATACGTCTCAGCCTCGTCGTCGCCGGCATCGGCACGCGGCCAGCGAATCCAGCGCTCGCCGAGCATGATCGCGCCGGCCGACATCCCTACGTAGACGACGCCGCGCTTCGCCGCGGTTCGGAAGTCGCGGATGAGGTCTGCCTCATGCAGCACCCGGATACCTTCCTCGACGTCGCCGCCGCCGACGAACACGAGGTCAACGTCCTCGAGCGCCTGCCGGGCTTTGGCGCTCTCTTTCTTCTTTCCCGAGAGCTTCGGCCACAACACCTTGTGCGTGCCGGCGGCTTCGAGCAGGTCCGAGAGCGCCGCGCCGAAGCCGCGGTCGTCGTGGTTCGCGGCGCCCACGTAGAGCGCGAGCGGTTTTTCCTTGTCCGTGAGCCGGAGGGCGTCCGCCAGGAAAGGCTTCGTTCCGAAGTGACGGCTGCCGAACTTGCCAGCAATCAGGGTCGTGGGTTTGCGCAAGAGCCAGCGGTCTCCTACGTCGCGTTGAAAAAACACCCGCCGGCCAAGTTCTCGAGAACGAGGCGCCGCCGCGGTTGCTATGATCATCGATTGATTGACGTGATTGTACGCTCGAACCTTGTAGGCGGGGATGGCAATGACGACTGCAACGCAGCGCACGGTGGGAATCCTCGGCACCGGAGACATGGGCGGCGCCGTGGGCGCCGCGTTCGCGCGCACAGGCTTCCGTGTGGTGACCGACCTGAGCGGGCGCAGCGCGCACTCGCGCGGGCTCGCGGCGCGCGCCGGCATCGCGGACCTGGGCTCGCTCGGGGCCGTCGTGCAGGAGGCCGAGCTCGTGCTCTCGATCGTGCCGCCGGCCGCCGCGCTCGCGTGCGCTGAGAAGATCGCGGAGGCCATGCGCGCGGCGCGCGCGGCTCCGGTGTTCGCGGACTGCAACGCGGTGGCGCCCGCGACGGTCCGGCGCATCGCCCGGCTGTTCGACTCGACCGGTGCCGCTGTCATCGACGCGGGCATCGTCGGCCGCGGCCCGCGGCCCGGCGGCGAGCGCACGCGGTTCTACGTGAGCGGCCCCGCGCGCCGCGCGCTGCTCGACGTCGCCGTCGCGGAGATCGAGCTGCTCGACATGGGCGAGGAGATCGGCGCCGCGTCCGCGCTCAAGATGGCGTATGCGGCGCTCAACAAGGGCACGGACGCGTTGCACACCGCCGTCTTGCTCGCGGGCGCGCGCCTGGGCGTGCTGCCGGCTCTGCTGCAAGAGCTCGAGTCGAGCCAGGCGGAAGCGCTCGCGCGGATGAAGGCGCGCGTGCCGTTCCTCGCGGCGACCGCGGCGCGTTTCACCGGCGAGATGGCCGAGATCGCCGAGACGTTCGCCGCGGCCGGCGTCACGCCGGACTTCCATCGCGGCGCGGAGTGGGTCTACACGCAGCTCGCGGCGACGCCGCTCGCCGCGGAAACGCGCGCGACGCTGCCGCGCGAGCGGTCGCTCGACGCGGCGCTCGCCGTGTTCAGCGCGGCGCTCGATCGCGGCCCAGCGATCCGCGACGGTGCCCGATGAGCGACGAGGTCCCCTACGAGCACCTCACGCCGGACGTGATCATGACGGCGCTCGAACGCATCGGCTTCGAGTGCACGGGCAGCATCCTCGCGCTCGGCAGCTACGAGAATCGCGTCTATCAGATCGGTACCGAGGAGGGCTTCGTCGTCGCGAAGTTCTATCGTCCCGGGCGCTGGACCACGGATGCGATCCTCGAGGAGCACGACTTCGCGCTCGAGTTGGCCGAGCAGGAGATCCCGGTCGTCGCGCCGCTCATACGCGACGGCGGCTCGCTGCACGAGCACGACGACTATCGCTTTGCGGTGTACGAGCGGCGCGGCGGGCGCTGGCCCGAGCTCGGTACGAGCGAGGATCGCGTCTGGATGGGTCGCTTCCTCGGTCGCCTGCACGCGGTTGGCGCTCAGCGCCCGTTCGAGGAGCGCAAGACGCTCTCGCGCGATGATCTCGGCAGGCAGTCCGTCGATCAGCTGCTGTCCGGCGACTGGATTCCGCAGCATCTCGCAGACAGCTACGAGAGCATCACGACGCAACTGCTCGACGCGATCGACGTCGTGTTCGAGGAGGTCGGCCCGTACCGCACGCTGCGCATTCACGGCGATTGCCATCGCAACAACGTGCTGTGGACCGACGAGGGCCCGCACTTCGTCGACCTCGACGATTGTGTGAACGGCCCTGCCGTGCAGGACCTCTGGCTGTTCCTCGCGGGCTCGCACGACGAGATGTCTGCGCAGCTAGGCGACCTGCTCGAAGGCTACGGCCAATTCTTCGACTTCGACTTCGGCGAGCTGCGCCTCATCGAGGCGCTGCGCGCGTTGCGTCTGATGTACTACACCGCCTGGATCACGCGCCGCTGGAACGATCCCGCGTTCCCGCGTGCGTTCCCTTGGATAGGCGAGGCGCGCTATTGGGAGGAGCATGTGCGCGCTCTGATGGAGCAGCGCGCAGTGCTCGACGATCCGCCGCTGTCGGTCGTGATTTGAGAAATCGGCCCTTGCCCTGCGACCTTTCGGGCATCGAGAATGTGCCGTCGGGGTCGCCTGTAACACCATGCCTATATTCGGTTTCGGCACCGTATTGACGGTGATCGCAGTCGTGCACTTGCTGCGCACCGGCCGCGACATGCGCTGGCTGTTGTTGATCGTGTTCGTGCCGGTCATCGGCCCTCTTATTTATTTCTTCATCGAGGTGCTGCCGTCGCTGAAGCAAAATCCCACCGCGCGGCGCGCGTTGCGGGTCGCGCGCGCGAGCGTCGATCCAGGCCGCGGCGTGCGTGAAGGCGAGCTAGACTACGAGCGCAGCCAGAACATCGAAACGGCGACGCGGCTCGCCGACGAGCTTACGAAGGCGGGGCGGTTCGACGAGGCGATCAAGGTGTGCAACGAAGCGCGCACCGGCCTCTTCGAGGACGACCCGAAGATCCTGCTCGCGCTCTCGAACGCGCAGTTCGCGGCCGCGCGTTACGCGGATGCGATCGGCACACTCGACTACCTGCGGGACAAGAATCCGGGGTTGCGCGCCGCCGATGGTCATCTCATCTACGCGCGTGCTCTCGAGGAAAGCGGCGCCGCCGAGCGCGCGCTCAAGGAGTACGAGGCGCTCGCGCGCTACTACCCGGGCGCCGAGGCCCGCGTGCGGCAGGCGATGCTGCTCAAGAAGCTAGGGCGCACGGCCGAGGCCCAGCAGCTGTTCGCCGCGATCCTCAAGGACGCGCGGCTCGCGCCGAAGCACTTTCGGCGCAGCCAGCGCGAGTGGATCGCGCTCGCCGAGAAAGAGAAGACCTGACGGCCGTCGCTGGCTTCCAGCGCACGAGCCCCGAGGCGAGCGGGGACTGCGTTGCCGTTCGGGGCGCGGACCGCCGAGCGGCGCGGCGGCGAGTACGGCGGCTGTCGGGACGGGAGTATCATCTCCTGGCGGCAGCGGACGGCCGCTCCGCAACTTCCCCCGGAGGATTTCGTATGGCGTACGAGCTACTCGGCAAGAATTTCACTCCGCCCGACATCCAAGCGAAGGTCACCGGCAAGGCTAAATACGCGGAGGATTTCCGCGTCGACGGCATGGTGTTCTGCAAGCTGCTCACGAGCCCGATGCCGCACGCGCGCGTCACGAGCATCGACCCGAGCGAAGCGCTCGCTATGCCCGGCGTGCTCGGCGTGCTCACGGCCGACGAAGTGCCGAGCTTCCCCGAGCCTTCCGAGACGATCCTGACGAACGAGCCGGCGTTCGTCGGCCACCCGATCCTCGCAATTGCGGCCGAGACCGAAGAGCTTGCGGCCGATGCTCTCGAGAAGATCAAGATCGTCTACGAGGAGCTGCCGTTCACCGTCGATCCGCTCCAGAGCCTCTACCCGGGCGGTCCGGACGCGCGCACGACCGGCAACATCGCGAATCCCGGAATCGATACGAAGCGCTTCAAATGGACCGCACGCGATTTCGCGGCGGCCGCCGACGGGCAGATGCCGATGGGCGAGCCCGTGCGCGAGTGGTCGTTCGGCGACGTCGAAGCGGGGCTCCAGAGCGCGAAGCTCGTGCTCGACGAGTCGTTCGTGACGCAAGGCTTGTCGCATCACTCGCTCGAGTCGCGCACCGCGCTCGCGTATTGGCAGAACGGCAAGTGTCACCTGCACGCCTCGTCGCAGAGCCAGAGCTTGCCCGTGCCGGGCATCGCGCGCTTCATCGGCATCGAGCCGGAGGAGCTCGTGTTCATCGCGGAGTTCTGCGGCGGCGGGTTCGGCTCGAAGGGCGGCGCCTATCCGATAGTCGCCGTACCAGCGCTGCTGTCGAAGAAGATCGGGAGGCCCGTGATGATGCGGATCTCGCGGCACGAGGAGTACTACTTGGGCTCCGCGCGCGCGGGCTTTCAAGGGCGCGCGAAGATCGGCTTTCGCGCGGACGGCCGTGTCACCGCGGTGGACCTCTACATCGTGCAGGAGAACGGCCCGAACACGGGCTTCAACGACTGGCTGTCCGCGGCGGACGCGGTCTCGATCGTCTATCAACCCGCCGCGATGCGCTTCCGCGGCGTGCCCGTCATGACGAATACGCCGCCGCGCGGGCCGCAGCGCGGTCCAGGCCAGAACCAAATCGCGATGGCGATCGAGCCGCTGATCGACAAGGCCGCGCGTCAGCTCGGGATCGACCGGCTCGAGATCCGGCGCATCAACGCGCCCGACGACAAAGGCAAGATCGGTGCGATGCAAGGCGGCCTCACGAGCGCGCATCTGCGCGAGGCGCTCGAGCAGGGCGCAGAGAAGTTCGGCTGGGAAGCGCGCCGCGCACGCAGCGGCCAGCGTAACGGCACGAAAGTGACTGGAGTGGGCGTCGGCACCGCGTTCCACACGGCGGGCGGTAACGGGTTCGACGGCCTCGTGCGGCTCGCGCCGGACGGCAAGCTCTACATTCATACGGGCGTCGGCAATCTCGGCACGTACTCGCACACGGCGACGTCGCGCGTCTCCGCCGAGGTGCTCAAGATGAGCTGGGAGAACTGCGTCGTCGTGCGCGGCGATAGCAGCAAGCACCTTCCGTGGAACAACGGGCAATTCGGCAGCAACACGTCGTTCACGATGACGCGGACGAACTTCGCGGCCGCGACCGACGCCGTCGCGAAGCTCAAGGAGATCGCGGCCAAGGATTTCGGCGGCGCGCCGGCCGACTACGACATCGGCAACGAGACGGTGTTCTCGCGGACCGATCCCGCCAAGAAGCTCACCTACGCCGCCGCTGCGCAGCGCGCGGTCGAGCTCGGCGGCAAGTTCGACGGCCATGAGGTGCCCGCTGACTTGAACGTAATGACGAAGGCGTCCGCGGCCGGCGTCGCCGGCTCGGGACTGATCGGCGTTGCGAAGGACAACATCCCGCGAACCGGTACGGTGCCCGCGCTCGCGGCAGGGTTCATCGAGATCGAGCTCGACACGGAGACCGGAAAGTTCACGATTCTGGATTACGTCGGCGTCGCGGACTGCGGCACGGTGCTGCACCCGATGGGCCTGTCTACGCAGATCAAGAGCGGTGCGGTGATGGGCATCGGGCTCGCGAGCTCGGAACGGCACATCTTCGACCCGCAGAACGGGCTGCCCGGGAATGTCGGCCTGCTCGCCGCGAAGCCGCCGTCGTACCTCGACGTGCCGCCGACCATGACGACGGGCGCGGTGGACATCGCGGACCCGCAGAACCCGGTCGGCGCGAAGGGTATCGGCGAGCCGGTCCAGGGATGCGCGGCGGCGGCGCTGCTCGGCGCCATCTCCGACGCGCTCGGCGGTCATTATTTCAACCGGACGCCGGTTATGGCGGATCACATCGTGAACGCGGCGGCCGGGCGGGCGCAGTCGCACAAGCCGCTGCAGGTCAACACCGCATGAGCAATGTGTCGCGCCTTGCGGCGGCCGCGGGTGCGCCGAGCATGCCTTCCGAGACACGCCGGAAGTGCATCCCTGCGGCTCGGCGGCGCACATCCATGTGCGCCGACGGTCTCGGAAGGCACGCTCGGCGCGCCGACGGCCGCCGCAAGGCGCGACGATTGTTAGGCGGCTTCGCCGCCGGCGGCTCGAGCCACGCGGGCGAAGGTGCCGGCGAACCGGCGAAGCCGGCGACTTGCGTGGCGCGGCCGAATGCCGCGACGTGCCGGCCCCGAGCCAAGACCCGACGCAGCGTAATGGGGAGTGCGGGCTGTTTACCGGGGTCGGCTTTTCACCTAGCATTCCCTGGATTTCCGACGCCTTTCGCTAAGTACTAGGGGAGACCTCCATGGCGGATGACAACAACGGCCGTTCCTACCCGGAACCCCGCTTCGATAGCCCCTCTTCCAAGGCCAGCTCCCGACGACAATTCATCAAAGGCGTGATCGCCTCGGGCGCCGCCGTTTCGAGCGCGGGTTATTTGTTCACGCTCGCGGGTTGCTCGCGCGAGCAAGGCGCGGCGCGCGGCATCGAACGGATGCTCATGCTCAACGTGAACGGCCAGATGCGGACCGTCGACGTGCTGCCGAACGAGACGCTCGCGATGACGCTGCGTTACAAGCTCGGGCTCACGGGCACGAAGCTCGGCTGCGACCGCGGCGAGTGCGGTGCGTGCACCGTGCTGCTCGACGACGTTGCGAGCTACTCGTGCTCGACGCTGACGCACGCCGTGCGCAACCGCGCGATCATGACGATCGAAGGGCTCGAAGGCGCGAACGGCGAGCTGCACGTCGTGCAGCAAGCCATGATCGACGAGCTCGGCCCGCAATGCGGCTTCTGCACGCCGGGTCAGATCATGTCGGCGGTCGCGTTGCTCAAAGCGAATCCGAAACCGACGCGCGACGAAGCGCGTCACGCGATGTCGGGCAATCTCTGCCGGTGCGGCGCATATGATCATTATTTGAACGCGGTGATGCGCGCGGCCGAAGTGGGCGAGCGTTTGAGCCGGGCCTGAAGCGGCGCGTCGGCAACACAAGCATAAGGAGCTTTGGCTATGTCCAGAGACATGATGGGGGCTTTCGAGCTTTATCAACCCGACACCGTCGAGAACGCGGTCGAGTTGCTCGGACGCTTCGGCGAAGACGGATGGGCGCTCGCGGGCGGCAACGACAGCCTCGACTGGTTCAAGGACCGTATCAAGCGTCCGAAGTACGTCGTCGACATTTCCGGGATCGCCGCGCTCAAGGGCATTCGCGAGACCGCCGACGGCGGAGTCGAGATCGGCGCGCTCACGACGCTCACGGAAGTGGAGCGCAGCGAGGTCATCACGGGGCGCTACAAGCTGCTCGCGGACGCCGCACGGCGTGTCGCAAGCCCGCAGATCAGGAACTCCGGAACGCTCGGCGGCAACGTCTGTCAGGACGCGCGCTGCTGGTACTACCGCTACGGTGTGGACTGCTATCGCGCCGGCGGCAACCGCTGCTACGCGGACACACCCGAAGGCCAGAACCGCGAGCATTGCCTCTGGGGCGCGGACCGCTGCATCGCGGTGAGCCCGTCCGATACGGCGCCTGCTCTCGTCGCGCTCGACGCGAAGATGGTGGTGCTCGGCCCGAAGGGCACGCGCGAGGTGCCGGCCGAGGAGTTTTTCATCCGCCCGAACGTCGACATCGAGCGGATGACCGTGCTCGAGGACGGCGAGGTGCTCACGGCGATCCGCATTCCGGCCGAGTGGTCGGGTGCGCGCTTCTATTTCGAGAAGGTCGCGGACCGGAACACCTGGGACTTCCCGCTCGTGAATATCGCGGCCGCGATGGTCGTGAGTGGTGCCGCGGGGAGCGAGAAGGTGGACAAGATCCGGATCGTCGCGGGCGCGGTGCAATGCGTTCCGCGCCGGCTCACGGCGGTCGAAGCCGTCGTCGCGGGTCAGCCGAAGACGGCGGACACGGCGACGCTCGCCGGGCAGAGCGCGGTGCGCGGCGCCACGCCGCGCAACTACAACCACTTCAAGATTCCGCTGCTGCAAAACCTAGTCACGCGCGCGATCCGCGACGCGTAACCGGGCGCACGCAAGCCGCATCAGCGGGCCGAGCGAACGCTTGAGCCCTTGAGTTTCAATGGAGCTGTTGCGTATCAGTCGCGATGCTTACGGCCGCGAGGTCCTGCAAGGGATGTCGTGGGATCTCCTCTGGGTGTTCGTCGGGGCGGGGGTAGCGCTGATCGCGTTGCACGCGCTCTATCGCGCGTTGCTCGCGCCTAAATCGCCGCGGTCTTCGAAGTGACCGCGCCTGCCGCAGCCCGTGCCGGCGCCGCGAGCGCGTCGGCCAAGATCGTCCGCCACGCGCTCGTCGATCGGCTGTTCCACTGGGTCACCGCCGCGTGCGTGCTCACGCTGCTCGGGACCGCGTTCTTGCCGATCGTGGGCGTGGAGTTCGGCTGGGTGACGCCGCATTGGATCACGGGTGTCGTGCTGATCGCGGCCGTGCTGTTCCACGTGGTGCGCGGCTTGTTCTGGCAGAGCTTGCGAACGGTGTGGATCGGCGCCGCCGACGTCCGCGACGCGCTCGCGATCGTGCGCAGCACGTTGCGGATCGGTCGAACGGCTCCCGCGAAGCCCGGCAAATACTCGTTCGCGCAAAAGCTCATTCACGCGGCGTTCGCGGTGGTCGTACTCGCTGTGAGCGTGACCGGTGCCTTCATGCTCGCGCGCGTCAATACGCCGTGGTGGAAGTCGAACCCCTATCTACTCACAGACAAGACCTGGGGCGTCGTGTATGTCCTGCACGATCTCGCGGCCTTGTCCTTGATCACGATGGTGATGACGCACGTCTACTTCGCGCTGCGTCCCGAGAAGCTGTTGTTCACACGTGCGATGATCCGTGGTTGGATCACGCGCGACGAATTTGGAGAGCATCATGACCCGAACCGGTGGCAGGTAGATCGATGAGTGCAGCGGAACTGCGCGCGGAGCTCGATCAGCGTATCGAAGCCGTCGAGAGCGGCTACGAATTCATGCTCGCGTACGCGGCGCAGGGCCGCGATACGGACAAGGGCGCGGCCGCGGGCCGCAACGTGCGCGAGTATCTCGACAAGATGGCCGCCGCGCTCGACGGGCTCGGCTCGGTCGTCGCCGAGTGCGCGTACAGCGTGGATTCCGCGCTGCGCGGCAGCGCAAGCTCTTTTCTCTCCGCGGTGGACTCGGATGCCCGGATCGCCCACGGCGCCGTACGGCTCGTGCTTTCGCGGCCTGACATCAGCTCGCAGCTCGTCGATAACCTGAATGCGTCGATTCACTTGCGTGCGTTACTGACGGATCTGTTCGTCGTCGACGAGGCGCTCAAGCCGCCTAGATCCTGAGTCGTAGCACCGGCACTGCCACCAAACCGCGCGGTGCGGGTCAACGCACCGATGTGCGAGGTTCGCTCGCTCTCTGCCCGGTGCAGCGAATTTCCTTGCGCGCCGACTACTTGCGACCCCGCAAACGATTTGTTTATGCTGCATGCGAGGTTCGAAGCCGCCGTACAACCACAGAAGGTCGCACAATGAAAAAGTTTTCCGGGAAGTTCGCGTTGGTCGTTACTTTGCTTCTTCCTCTGATCGCGTGCAGCCAAGGGTCTGCGCCGGGCACGCCGGCCGCGGCGGCCGAAGACGATTCGCCCGAGGGGCAGGCGTTCCAGTACCGCGTCGGGCTCATGCACGCCGTCGCGTGGAAGGTCGGCAAGCTGCGCGCCATGGCGATGGGTGAGATCCCGGTTGACGACATGGCGGCCGTGAAGGGTGCACGCGACGTTTCGGCGCTCGCTGGCATGATGGCCGAAGGCTTCATCCCGAACAGCGCAGTCAAAGGCAGCGCCGCGTTGCCCGAGATCTGGACGAACTTCCCGGACTTCGAGTCGAAGGCCGCCGACCTCGGTAAGGCCGCAGCTGCGCTCGCGGACGCCGCGCAGGCGAACGGCTTCGAAGCCTCGAAGGGCATGGTGCAGGCCGTCGGCCAATCGTGCGGCGGCTGTCACCGCCCGTATCGGAAGCGCGAAGAATAAGCGCTTCGCTTCGCTAGTCATCGACAGCGGCGGCTCGGTCTTCCGAGCCGCCGCTTTCTTTTTCGGGCATGGATTACTGCAGCGTGCCTTTTCGCTGAAAGCCGGCCCGATCGCCCGAGCGCACGCGCAGCTCCATCTTCTCGGCATTACGCAACACATTGAGCGGCACGTCGACGCCCGCGCTGCCCATGCTCCAGACGCGCCGGAACATGTTCGCGAGACCGACCACGGGCTCGTCGTCGATGCCGACGATCACGTCGCCGGGCCGGAGGCCTGCTTTGTCCGCGGGACAGTTGCGGTAGACGCCGACGACCGTGAGGTCGTGCTGGTCGTCGTGGACGAGCATGCCGAGCCACGGCCGCGGGGGAGCGAGGCGCCGGCCGTGAGCGCAGATTTCGTCGACGATCGGCACGAGCAAGTCGATCGGCACGAACATGTTCACGGTGCTCATCGCGCCATTGACTTCGAAGCCCTGGATCACGAGCGAGCCGAGGCCGCAGAGCCTGCCGTTCCGGTCGACGAGCGCGGCGCCGGACCAGCTGTCATGCGGCGGCGACGTGAATAACGCTTGGTCGATTACGTATTCCCAGCGGCCCGCGAACTCTTGCTTCGCGATCACGCGTGCCTCGATGACCTGCTCGTTCCCGCTGCTGCTCATCACGGACACCGCGTCGCCCACGACCAGGTCGGACGCACTGCCGAGCTCCATGGAACCGCCGTGCAGCGGCAGCGACGGCTTCACGAGCGCGAAACCGCTGTCGAAGTCGTAGCCTACGACGAAGCCCGGCACGACCGTCGAGCGAGTGCCGATCCAGACATTCTCGGCTTCGTGCACGACGTACCCGATCGTTGCGATGAGCCCGTCGTCGCGGATGCGTACGCCGTGACCGACGCGCTCCGTGCCGAGCAGGCCGGCGCTCATCGCGTCGTCAGGGATGTGCGCGGTGATGGACACCATCGCTTCGATCCCGGGGACTTTCGGTGTGGCTCGAGCGCTCATGGAACTATGGTAGCTGCGCTTGGCGGCTTCCGCGAGCTTGGTTCTTGGCGTTGCGGTCGCTGCGAGCCGCGGTCGTGTCGCTGCTAGCTGCTGTCGTGGTCGCTGCGAGCCGCGCTCGTGGGTTGCTGCGAGCCGCGCTCGTGGGTCATTCCTCCCGCTACCGCCCGGCCGGCCTGATTTTGTCTCACGCGTTCCGACGACGCGGGCCGCGACTGCCAGTCGACGCTTTGCATCAGTTCGCGAGCCGATCGCGACTCGCGATGCCATCGTCGCCTCGCGGCCCGCTTTCGCTGGGCCGACCGAGCGCGGGAGGAACAACCCACGACCGCAGCTCGCAGCGATCTAGCGCAACGCTCGTCGCGAAGACGCGCATCGCTCCGTGTGCGGGGAAGGCACGCGCAACGCTCGTCGCGGAGATTGCGCATCGGTCCGTCTGCGGGAGGCGCGCGATGCTCGCTCGCGAAGGTTCCGCATCGCTACGCTCGCAGAGGAAAAAAGAGCGCGCGTGACCACGCGCGCGCCCGACCACGCGCGCACCAGCACGCTCGCGCGCCAGCAGCACGCGCGCGCCACCACGACGCGCGGTCGGGGCAGTTAGCGGTCTTCGAAGGGGTAGACGCCGGGCTCGGGGAGGAAGTTGTCGGTGAGTCCGTCGATCGCGGTCGAGCCCATGAGCCAACGCGCTTCCTCCGCACCCGCGCCGATGTGCGGCGTGCCGATGAAGTTCGGCAGTCGCAACAGCTCGTCGTCGGTAGGCGGCTCGAGAGCGAAAGCGTCGATCGCAGCCGCGGCGATGCGCCGCGATTTCAGCCGCTCCTTCAGCGCCGCCTCGTCGATGATCCTGCCGCGCGCCGTGTTGATCAGCACGCAGTCCGGGCGCAGCTTGTCGAGCGCCGCGGCGTCGTAGAGCCCGCGCGTGAGTTTCGTCACGGTGAGGTGAATCGACAG
>Ga0190274_10001703_pt1 | contig 12876 bp, 12 predicted proteins | sample Popmic531T_FD_133002 | JGI IMG/M metagenome (GOLD analysis project Ga0190274, IMG submission 133002) | Populus adjacent soil microbial communities from riparian zone of Yellowstone River, Montana, USA - 531 T | ecosystem: Environmental > Terrestrial > Soil > Riparian zone | place: USA: Montana...
AATACCCAGCTTCTTTGGCGTGCGCATCCTGATACCCCCTACGACGCGAGCACTCTTGACTGAGCTCGGCGAAGAAGCGCTCGGGACTTGCCCGCGGCTCCTCGCCGAATTTGAATCAGAATAACTGCAAAGTAAGTAATGCGCCATAACAGAGTCCGCTAAAAACCACACCATAATGCGCGCGGTAACCGCGCCCGGAAGCCGGAGTCTTGGCACGGCCGGCGAACTCGACGAGCAGCCGCCGCGCGGGTAAGTTGCGGAAATGCCGAGGTAGCGTTTGCGCCGCTGGTTCGAAGCGCCGCAGCATGCCTTGCGGGTCGGACCAAGTAAGCCGCACCGACGACAGCCACCATTATAGAAAACTAAAGGTTGCGACAATGGCTATCCTCCCACCGGGCGTGAGCTCGGCCGACTTCGGATCCGCGCTCGCGGAGTTCGTAGGGGCCGTCGGCAAGGAGTGGGTGCTCTCGAGCGACGAGGACCTCGCACCTTATCGAGATCACTACTCGCCCGTGCCGCTCGAAGAAGACGAGCTGCTGCCGTCGGCAGCCGTGGCACCGAACACAGTCGAGCAGGTGCAAGCCATCGTCCGGACGGCGAATCGCTACAGGACGCCGCTCTATCCGATCTCGACCGGCAAGAACTTCGCGTATGGCGGTCCAGCGCCGAATCTGCGCGGCAGCGTCATCGTCGACCTCAAGCGCATGAACAAAGTGCTCGAGGTGAATGCCGAGAGAAACTTCGCGCTCGTCGAGCCCGGCGTCTCGTACTTCGACCTGTACCGCCACATCCAAGAGCGTGGCCTCAAGGTGTGGCTCGACTGCCCCGACCCCGGCTGGGGCTCGCCCATCGGCAACACGATGGATCGCGGCATCGGCTACACGCTCGGTTTCTATCGCGACCACGCGGGCGCGCAATGCGGCGTGGAAGTGGTGCTCGCCAGCGGCGAGGTGATGCGCACCGGGATGGGCGCGCTGCCGAACGGGCGCGCATGGCAGGAGTACAAGTACGGGTTCGGCCCCGATCCGGCCGGCCTCTTCCCGCAGGGCAACTACGGCATCGTGACCAAGATGGGCCTGCGCCTAATGCCGCAGCCCGAGCACTGGCGCAACGGTCTCGTGACCGTGCCGAAGCGCCGCGACCTCGTCGCGCTCGTCAACACCGTCAACTATCTCAACGATCTCTGCATGATCGGCGACCCGTGGTACGGGAGCCCGCTACGCGCGCTGCTCGGCAACACCGAGTTCCGCGAAGCGGCGACGCGCCGCGGCGGCGCGAACGAAGCGGAGATGGACCGGCTCGCGGCCGCCGCTAGCTTGCACTCGTGGCAGGTGGAGCTGCAGTTCTACGGCTCGGAGCGCACGACGCTCGCGAACTGGGAGTACGCGAAGGAACTCGCCGCGCGGAATATTCCGGGCGCGCGGCTCATCGACGGCGAATCGCTCGCGGTGCCGCTCACGCGCGAGCAGATCGAGAAGACGACCGGTCCCTACTCCACCAACATGCGGCGCAACGTCACGCAGGGCGTGCCGAGCCTCGGGATCTGGAAGAACCTCGGCCGCACCGAGGCCGCACCCGACTCGTGGGCGCAGGGGCACGTCGGCTTGTTCGCCGTTTTGCCGCGCACGGCGGAGGCCGTGTTCGACGCGCAGCACGTGTTTCGCGACACGATGATCGACCTCGGGCTCGAGAGCGGAATCAACGCGCTCAGCACGCCGCTGATGTGGTACCAGTTCGCGTTCTTGTTCTCCGCGGGATTCTCGACCGGCGGCGGGAACGCAGTCGCGACGCCGGAGGGCAAGGCGAAGGTGCGCGACGGCCTGCGCGCGCTGCTCGCCAAAGCGGCGGAGCACGGTTGGAGCGAATATCGCGCGGCTCCGTATTTTCAGGACGACGTGGCCGAGCAGTACTCGTTCAACGATCACGCGCTGCGGCGCTTCAACGAGACGATCAAGGACGCGGTGGACCCGAATGGCATTCTCGCGCCGGGCCGCGGCGGTATCTGGCCGAAGCATCTGCGGGGGCGGCGCGCATGAGACGCTCGCTAGTTCTCGTGACCGCCGGGGCGTTCGCGCTCGCCGCCGGCGCAATCACAGCCCAAGAGACGGCCGTCGTCGAGCAGGGCAAGGTGGTCTTTCAGCACTACTGCGCGCCGTGTCACGGCGACGGGCGCGGCGACGACGGCGCTCCGATGCTGCCGGGAACTCACGCGCTATACCTCAAATACAAAGGGCAGAAACCGGAGCTGCTCGAGCAGCGCATGGATCTCCCGGCGGAATTCATCAGAGCGATCGTTCGCAACGGCGTCGCTTCAATGCCGCCGTTTCGCAAGACGGAGGTAACGGACGAGGATATCGCGGCGCTTGCGGCGTACCTCGCAGCGAGCAGCCGTGCCCGAAGCCGCCAGTCACCCTAGCTGCCCGGCAAAAACCAAACGCTAGCTCGATTGGCGACGTATGCGTTACCAAGGAAAAGTTACCAGCTGGAACGACGACAAGGGATACGGATTTGTCACGCCAAACGGTGGCGGCGATAAGGCCTTCGTCCACATCACAGCGTTTTCAAGCAAACGCCGCCGTCCCGTCGTGGGCGATGTGATCACCTACGCCATCGTACGGGACCCGAGGAATCGGCTCAGAGCCGAAGAAATCAGATATCCCGGTCAATCGAATCAGCCACGAAAACAGGCGACTCCCCGATATGCCGCCGTCGCATCGTTGATCACGCTTTTCGGCTGTGTGGTCGTTGCGTTGGCATTTCTCGGAAGGACGTCGGTCCTCGTGCCGTTCATATATACGATCGCGAGCGGTATTACCTTCATGGTTTACGGATTCGACAAGTCAGCCGCAATGACAGGCCGCTGGCGAACGCGAGAAGGAACGTTGCATCTGCTGAGCGCGTTGGGCGGCTGGCCAGGTGCTCTTGTGGGGCAGCAAATGTTTCGCCACAAATCGAGGAAGGTGGAGTTCCAGATCATCTTCTGGATAACGGTCGTGCTGAATTGCGGCGTACTCGGATGGTCGGCTACGGAAACGGGCGCATCTGTCTTGAGTGCGGCTTTCGGCACCGTGGGCGGATCCAACGGATCCAACTAGCGGGGAACGAACACGCCCTGCATAGGGCCTGGTAGCGATGTCCAAACCACATCTTCAAACCCCGACCCTCGAGCTCGTGCTCCAGACGACCGAGCGAGCTCTGGAAGCGATCGCGGCGATGGATCCCGCGATGAAGGCACAACTGTCTGCGGATTGGCTGGCGCTGTTCGCTGCCGCACCGTCGGCAGATCCGTGGATCCACGGATTTTCCGTGGTGCACCGCGAGACCGGTGCCGTCGTCGGCACGTGCGGCTACAAAGGTCCGCCGACGGCGGCGGGCGCCGTCGAAATCGCGTATGGCATCGATCCCGAGCATCAAGGCAAAGGATACGCGACCGAAGCGGCGGCGGCGCTCGTTGCCTACGCCTTCGCGGCCGCGAACGTTCGCGTCGTGGTGGCTCACACGCTTCCGGAGTCGCAGGCTTCGCAGCGAATACTCACGAAGTGCGGCTTCGTTCACGTCGGCGAGGTCGTCGACCGCGACGATGGCCTCGTGTGGAGATTCGAAAAACACCGAGACGCGTGACCGCCTGCCGCCGCGACACGCGAAACCTCCTCACCCCGAAGAACGGCGCCGCGATTTTTCGTTTGAACCGCAGCGGCGATCCGCGATCGGCCAAGGTCAGCGCGTGAGCTCCATACCCTTCGCGTCGTACGTCCGTGCCGCGCCCGGGGCACGCAGCGCAGCGACGAGCTTCGTGCCGTCCGCGTGCGCGGCCGAGCTCGCGCTGGCGCCGCCCGCAAACGACACGTAGCCCTGGAGCTCTTTCGGGAACGGCGCCACGAACTGCACGCCGTGCGCCGGCAGGATCTCGCTGATCAGCGTGAGCACCATCTCGACCTTCCCGGCCGCCACGGTCTCGACCGACTCGTCGACGCTCTTAGCGATCACGATCTTCGGCTTCATTTCCGCGGCAATACCGAGCTTGTCGAGCGCCTGCTCGATATAGGGCTTCGAGGCCCCGACGCCGACCCACGTCACCGATTTGGTCGCGAGCAACGCGCGCTTGAAAGCATCGGGCGTCGCGACGTCGGGCTTCGCCGCGCCGGCGCGCACGCCGACGCCGACGCCGGAGCGGCCGAGCGCACCGACCGAGCCGGGCGCGATCTTGCCGGACTTCGCGAGCGCGTCGATCACTTCCGCGGTGAGGACCGCGACGTCGAACGCCTCACCCGCGTCGATCCGTTGGCGAATCGCGGCCGTCGTATTGAACTCGATTGCGAGCGGACGTCCGAGATCGCGCTCGAGCTGCGGCTTGAGCTCGTCGATCACGGCTCTCATGCCGTTCGACGCAAGCACATGCAGAGGCGTGGTCTGCGCGCTCGCGAGCTGACTTGCGAAACCTAACGCGACCGCCGTAGTGAAGTGTAAAAGTCGCATGATCATTCCCCCATTTTTCGTCCTAGAGTCTCTTGGCCAACCGCAGCACGCGCCGCGCCGCGGCCACGAGCAGCATCCCGCGGCTGATGAGCCGCAGCGCTCCTGCCCCGCGCGCGCGGCCGATCAGCGCGAGCCCGACTACGCCGACCGCGATCACGGCGGGATGCAACACCACGCCGCGCGCCATCGTCACGATCCGGTCCACGGATTGCAGCCGCGATTCGACCGCCTGCACGCCGTCCGCGACGGCACGCCGTTGAACCGCACAACGCAGGCGCAGCGTCGCGTTTCGTTCCGCGAGAGCGCGCGCTCGGTCGCTCACGCCGCTGCTCTCGAAGCGGGCGCCATCGTCACGATCGGCGCCTCGTGAGCTGAGCGCGATCCTTCGCGAGCTCCGCGAACGTGCCTTCGAGCAAACGCGGGCGATCGCGCACCTTGGCGCGCAGCACCACGAGCGCCGCGAGCGCGAGCGCGAAGAACGAGCTTGCGACGAGCACCGAAGCGAGCACCCGGTGCGTGTCCCAGAACATGAAAATGATCACGAGGGTAGTCACGAACAGCCCCATGGCCGCCGCGAGCAACGCGACTAGGGTCCAGATCAGGATCTCAACGCCGCGGTGGATCTCCTCTTGGAGCTCCGTCGTGAGCAGCTCGATGCGCGTCTGCGCGATCGTGACGACGGTCGCGAGCAGGTTCGCGAGCGACTTGAACAGCCCGCCAACGGGTCCTGCGTTGCCCGGCTCTTCGGGCGAATCGGCGTCGTCGGTCAAGCGGCGCTCGCCCGCGTCAACGGCGGCCGAGCAGCAGCCCGAGCACGAGCGCGACGCTAGCCACGATGCCGATGGCTTGCCACGGATTCGCGCGCACGTAGACGTCGGCTTCCCCGGCGAGGACGCGGGCGCGCTCGAGCGCCTCGTCTTCGATGCCGGCGAGCCTCTGCTTCGCTTGCCGCACGCTTTCCTCGGCGCGCGTGCGCGCCTCCTCGATCTTCTCGCCAGTCTGCGCTGCGGTGGCCCGGAGCAGGGTCTCTGCATCGCGGATCACGGCGTGCAAATCGTCGATGAGCTTGTCTGCGGTACCGTTGGCTGTCATTTGTATTGTTCTCAAGGCGCGTCGCGGCCGGAAGGCCGCGAGCCGCGGGGAACCGATGGTATTCCGCGCCCGCAGCAGCGGCAAGCTCATACGCAGCGGCTACCCGCCGCCGGTGTGCCCGCCGCTAGTGTTTGATTGCGGTTCGTCGACGACGAAGAACCGGAGTCGCTTGAGCAGCTGCCCCTGGGGCGTCAGCAGGTCCACGGTCCACGCGCCACCCGAGTCTTCCGGAAACACGTGCTTGCGAGAGTAGGTGCGGAAGCCAGCCTCATTGCCGCCGTGAATCTCCTCGACGATGTCTTCCGACTCGCGCTCGTGCCGCCACTGAAAGATCACGGTCTGGGCGAGCCCCGCAGGCGCGCGAATCGCGGCAAACGCGATCACGCCGCGGTCGAGATCGCCGCGCGCGAGGGTGCGCACCGGGACGCCGGGCGTGAGCTCCTCGATGGACTGCGTGATGCGTGCTTCGGTCACGGCGAGCCCGGCGGCCGGTACTTGTGCGCGCGCGGCCCAAAGCAACGACGGAACGGCGAGCACGCCGAGCACCCAGGCGACCTTGAGCTTGCGGCTCTTCAGCGAATACAAAGACAGCGGCAGCGTGAGCACGAGCCACACCGCTACTCCGGCGAGCGAGACCGGCAACGCGCGCTCGAGCGGCAGCCGGAGGACCATCGGCAGCACCACGAGCGCCGCGAGCCAACTGCAGTAAGCGTGGAACAACAGGCGCCGCGGCGCGCGCGTCGCCACGTAGCGTTCGTAGATCGGGTCGATCGTGCTGACCAATGCGGCGCTTGCGGCGAGCCCCGTGAACGCGATCTGCCCGGCGTCGCCCTGAGTCGCGCCGATCAAGAGCGGCAAGCTGAAGAACAGCAGCTCCTGTTGCAAGGACTGGCTCACGAAGTTCACGACGAAGTTGCCGAGCCGCGGCTTGCGCTTCTCGAGCGCGCGCCGCAGCACGGGCTCGATCAACAGCCACGGCCAGCCGAGCAACGCGAGCAGCGCGATCAACCGCGCGGCATTCGCGCCGCGCTGCACCATGACGAACCCGATCCAGCCCGCGAGGAAGCTCGTCAACGGCAGCAGCCACGGGAAGCGGCTCCCGAGCCGCGCGATCCGCCGGACGCGCCGCTGCCAGCTCATCCGGTACCGGCCGCGGTAGGCGCAGCGCTGGAGCAGCAAAGGCGAATCAGGCGGTTATGCATGGAGCAATCGATCATCCGCGATCCTTGCGAGTTCCTGAGATTCGGGCGCGCCCGCCCCCAAGGCTATTCTGCTATAAATGCCCGCTATGCAACGCCGGCCCTTCATCATCGGCGCCTCGGCCGCGGCAATCGTGGTAGCGGCTGCCGCCGCGATCTTCGTGACGCACCACACGACGCTTTTCCGCCACGAGCCGCAGCTCACGGAACAGCAATGGAGCACGCTCAAGGGCTACTGCATCGATTGTCACAGCGCCGCCGAAGCGGCAGGCGACGTGGTGCTCGAAGGTGTTCCCGCCTCCGCGATCCCGGGCAAGCCTAAAGTCTTCGAGGCGGCGGTGCGCAAGCTGCGCGGCGGCCTGATGCCGCCGCCGGGAAACCCGCGGCCCGACCAAGCGCAGATCGAAGAGTTCATCACGGCCACGGAGCGCGCGATCGACCACGGCGCCCCGGCACACGGTGCGGGGCACGTGCCGGTGCAACGGTTGAACCGCACGGAATATGCGGCAAGCGTCAAGGCGCTGCTCGGCGTCGAGATCGACGCGAAGCAATACCTGCCGAACGAGATCGAGGTCGACGGCTTCGACAACATCGCGGCCGCGCTCAGCGTGTCGCCCGCGTTCCTCGAGCAGTACATCGGAGTCGCGCGCAAAGTGGCGCGGCTCGCGGTCGGCGAGGCTACGCCAAAGCTGCAGAGCGCGTACTTCCCGCCGCCGCCCGGTAATCAGGACAACTACGTCGACGGAATGCCGCTCGGCACACGCGGCGGCACCGCGTTCAAGCACCCGTTCCCGTCGGACGGCGAGTACCGCTTCACGATCACGGATCTCGACGTCGGACTCTATCCGCGCGCGCTCGAAACCGAGCAGACGCTCGTGATGCTGCTCGACCGCAAGGAGGTGTTCCGCGCGAAGCTCGGCGGCAGAGAGGACCTCGCGCTCGTCGACCACGGCGGCGCGCCCGCACGCGCCGAGATCATGCAGCGGTTCGCGAGCATTCCGGTACGCGTTACGGCCGGCGTGCACGAGGTGATCGTCACGTTCATCGAGCGCGCGCGCGCATCGACCGACGAGCCGATCGCCGGCTTCACGCCGTACGGGGGCTTTAGCTTCACGGGACAGATGCGCGTGCCGCGAGTGATCGGCGGTATCGAGGTCAAAGGCCCATTCGACCCGACGGGCGTGTCACGCACCGTGAGCCGCGCGAAGCTGTTCGTCTGCGAGCCGGAAACGGCCGACAGGGAAACGGCGTGTGCCGAGCGGATCACGGAGAACCTCGCAAGGCGCGCCTACCGCCGGCCCGTGACGAAAGCGGATGTCGAGCGCCTCATGCAATTCTACGAAGCCGGACGCCGAGACGGCGCCGCATTCGATTCCGGCGTCGAGCAGATGGTGACGGCCGTGCTCGCGAGCCCCGATTTCCTCTATCGCGCGATCGCCCCGCACCAAGCCGCGGGTGCGGAGCCGTTCGAGCTCGCCGACCTCGAGCTCGCCTCGCGGCTGTCGTTCTTCCTCTGGAGTCAGGGCCCCGACGACGAGCTCCTCGAGCTCGCCTCGAGCGGCAAGCTGCACGAAGGCAAGCAGCTCGAAACGCAGGCGCAGCGCATGCTCGCCGATCCGCGGGCGGGCGCGCTCGTCAGCAACTTCGCGCTCAAGTGGCTCAACGTCGACGAGCTCGAGTCAGTCGATCCGGACGAGCGCCTGTTCCCCGAATTCAGCGACGAGCTCCGCACGGACTTCGCGACCGAGATGTCGCTGTTCTTGAAGAGCATCCTGCTCGACGAACAGGATGTGCGGGAGCTGTTGACCTCCGACCAAACGTTCTTGAACGAGCGGCTCGCCCGCCACTACGGCATCGCGTCGGTACGCGGCCCGCAGTTTCGGCGCGTAACGCTCGAGGATCCCACGCGTTTCGGGCTGCTCGGCAAGGGCGCCGTGCTGCTGCGAACCTCATACGGCGATCGCACGTCGCCCGTGCTGCGCGGCGCGTGGGTGCTCGATAAGCTCATGGGCACGCCGCCCACTCCGCCTCCGCCGAACGTCGTCACGGATCTCACGACCCCGGCGGGCCAGAAGCCGAAGACCATCCGCGCGCGGCTAGAGCAGCACCGCGTGAATCAGACCTGCAACGGCTGCCATGGCGTGATCGACCCGTACGGCCTCTCGCTGGAGAACTTCACGGTTACGGGCCAATGGCGCGAGTTCGACAAGCTTGCCGAGGCCCCAATCGACGCCAGCACGACGCTGCCGAGCGGCGCCAAAATCGCGGGTCCCGTGCAACTGCGCGAAGCGCTACTCGCACGCGGGGATCAGTTCGTCCAAGCCTTCACGCAGAAGCTCATGATGTACGCGGTCGGCCGCGAGCTCGAATATCGCGACATGCCGCAGGTACGCGCGATCGTGCGCGCCGCCGCGGACGACGACTATCGCCTTGCGGCGATCGTCGCGGGTATCGTGACGAGCGACGCGTTCCGCCGCCAGGCGCCGGAGCCCGACAAGGAGCTCACGAGCGCACAGGCCGCCGCGCGTTGAGGGCCGTCTCCGCCCCTACGGCAACATCGCGGTGATGTTGCGCTTCGGAACCTGTCCCACCGTGATGCGCGTAACTTCCTTCATCCCGAAGATGTCGACGACGGAGACGTTGTTCGAGCCTGCGTTCGCTACGTAGGCCGTCTTGCCGTCGGGCGTGAGGGTCACCCAGTCGGGCGCGATGCCGACGCCCACTTCGCCGAGCAGCTTCAGGTCGGGCAGCGAGTACACGTAGACAGCGCTGTTGAGCCGGCTGTCGACGACGAGCCGCGAGTTGTCTGCGGTCACGGCCATGCCGTGCGACGTATTGCCGCCCTCGAGGACCGGCTTCTTGCCTGCGGCGATCTTCGGCAGCTCGATGCGCTTCAGCTCCTTGTGCGTCGCGAAGTCGACGACCGCGAAGCCGTTGAAATCCGTGAGCTGCACGAAGGCCGTCTTCGTCGAGCCGTCCTTGTTCTGCTCGAACGCCATCGGCCGCACGCCGAGGTCGAAGTTCAGGGTCCACACGGGCTCTTCGGTTTTCTGGTCGATCACCGTGAAGTTCTTCCCCGCGACGGATCCGGCGATCACGTAGCGGCCGTCCGGCGTCACGTACGTGTTGTGCGTGGCGCCCGGCACCGGAACGCTTTTCGCACGCGTGAGCGTCTGCGTGTCGATCACGTCGACGGCGCCCTTCTCCTCCCGGATCGCCACGTACACGCGCTTGCCGTCCTTGCTGATCGAGATGTTGTTCGGGTGTCCCGTCAGCGGAATGTTCGCGATCACGCGCAGCGTGCGCGCGTCGACGGCGTCTAGCGTGCTGTTCGCCTCGTTGCTCACGTAGATCCTGCTGCCATCCGGCGCCGCTGCCGCGCCGTGCCCGACCTCGACGCCGACGATCCTGCCGACCACCTTGTTGGAGGCCGGGTCGATGATGTGCACGTCGTCGCCCGCGCTGTTCGTCTGAACGATCCGCGGATGCAGCGTGAGCGGCTTCGCCGTGCTCTGCAGCGTCGCGCCGTTTGCCCATGCCGCGAGGGTCTGCCATTCGGGATCGTTCTTCGACGTCCAGTGCTTGCCGCCGTCGTGATGCGGATCGCCGCCGGCCTCTTCCGCGAGAGGATGGCGCAGCAACCGGCTGTCGTCGGGCTTGCCCGGCACGATGCGCGCGCTCATTTGCTCGAAATTCTTGCGCGCGTCGGTGTCGTTCCAGGTCGCCGCGCCATCGAGAAGCGGCTGCAACCGCATTGGCGTGCCCGAGCCGTGACAAGAAATGCAGCGCGCGTTGCCGTCGCGCTTCGTGGTGAGGATCGGCTGCACCTTCGCCTTGAAGAACTCGAAATCGAGCGCCGTCGCCGATGGCGCTCCGGACGGCGCCGAGCTTTGAACAGCCTGCTGCGCGCAAAGCGGCGCAGCGGCCAGTAATAGAGTCGCGAGCACGAGCCGATGCAGCATGACGTTTCCCCCGGTATGCGTAAGCGTCGCGGTTGGATTATGCGCCCGGAAAACGTCCGAGCCTAGGCTCATGGGCCGAGCGTTTGCGCCCGACGCCACACTTCCGCCTCGGGACCGTTTGCCAATGTAAGATCACGGCATCGGCGGGTCTGCGGACCAAGAGCATGAGCGAACGAATGATATTTCCATTGTTCTCCACCCCGGTGTACATCAACAACGTCGGAGATTTCGAGAGTCCAGATCTAAGGTCCTTGGACTACTCGTCCACGATGCCCACCGGAGGGTCCTACAACTTTCTGAGCTCGGTTGATAAGAACGTCCTTGATCGCCCGGAGTTCAAGGGCATCCACGACATCGTGATGAAGGAAGTCGATCTTTACGCTCGGGAGATCCTTAGCGTCAGCAACAGTATCGAGTTCTACGTAACGAATTCGTGGGTCAACGTGCACGGACGCGGTCACTCGGCCGGGTCACACGTACACAACAATTCGTTGATTTCCGGCGTACTGTATTTGCAGGTTACCGAAACGAGTGGGGATCTCGTCTTTCATCGAGATATTCTGAGCTTGGTTCCGTTTCCGCCTTCGCTCGATCTCGATGTCGACTCATTCAATATCTACAACTGCAAGAGTTGGGGTTACAGGCCCAAGAAGAACGACATCTGCTTGTTCCCGTCCGTCGTGATGCATTCCGCTGACCCGAATGAGTCCGACGAGGAGCGATGGTGTTTGGCTTTCAACGTGTTCGTCAAAGGCAACATCGGATCGCTGCATAAACTGAGCATAAAGTAGTATTCGGAGCGGCCGAGCGCGCTGCGCCGCGACCTGAAGATTGCTCGGCCAACTCGACGCCGCGGCGCAGAATCTACCCGCCCCAGGCGTCGCGTAGTATTCTCGTTCCTGCAGTTGGCGGCCTCCGAGGTCTCGCGGGCCGACCCGCAGGAGCATCGGCGTGTATCTGACGAAAAAGCATCTGTCTCGCAGAGCCGTCCTCAAGGGCGCCGGCGTGGCTGTCGCGCTCCCGCTGCTCGATGCGATGATCCCGGCCGCAACCGCGCTTGCACAAACCGCAGCCGCGCCGAAGCTTCGGGCCGGGTTCTTCTACATCCCGCACGGCGCGATCATGTGGAACACCTCGCACGGCAAGGAGATGGACCACTGGACGCCGAGCGGCTCCAACGCGGACTTCAAGCTCAGCCCGATCATGGAGCCGCTCGAGAAGTTCAAACGCTACGTCACGTCCTTCGGCAACCTCGAGAACAAGGCGAACCAGAACTCCGTGCACGCGATCGTGCCGGCCACGTGGTTGAGCGGCGTGCGCCCCGACAGCAGCGCGACCGGCGCGAGCATGGCGACGACGATCGACCAGATGATCGCGAGCAAAATCGGTCAAGAGACCGCGCTGCCCTCGCTCGAGGTCGCGTCCGAGACCACGACACAGGTCGCCGCTTGCCCGGCCGGGGGCGGCTGCTACTACAGCACGACGCTGTCGTTCCGCAACGCGACGTCGCCGCTGCCGATGGAGTTCAACCCGCGCAAAGTTTTTACGCAGCTGTTCGGCGAAGGCGACACGCCTGAAGAGCGCGACGCGATCAACCGCCAGACGCGCAGCATCCTTGATCTCATCTCCGACCGAACGACGGCGCTCCAGAGCAATCTCAGCGCAAGCGATCGCGTTGTGCTCGGCGAGTACCTCGACACCGTCCGCGAGATCGAGCGCCGCGTGCAGAAGGCGGAGCAACGCGATCTGTCGGGCGTCACGCTACCCGAGGCGCCGATCGGCGAGCTCGACAAGTTCGACGAGCAGGTGAAGCTCATGTTCGACCTCGTGGCGCTCGCCTACCAGGCGAACCTCACGCGCGTCGCGTCGTACATCATGGTGGCCGAAGGCACGAACCGCACGTACAACCACATCGGCGTGTCGGACGCGTTCCACCCGCTGTCGCATCACGCGAACGACAAGGAGCGGCTGCTCAAGCTCGTAAAGATCCAGCGCTACCACATGGAACGGTTCGCGGACTTCGTCGCGAAGATGGCGGCCACTCCCGACGGCGACGGCACGCTGCTCGACCACTCGCTGTTCATGTACGGCTCGAACATGAGCAACAGCGACCGCCACAACAACTATCCGCTGCCCAACATCCTCGT
>Ga0190274_10001704_pt1 | contig 12875 bp, 12 predicted proteins | sample Popmic531T_FD_133002 | JGI IMG/M metagenome (GOLD analysis project Ga0190274, IMG submission 133002) | Populus adjacent soil microbial communities from riparian zone of Yellowstone River, Montana, USA - 531 T | ecosystem: Environmental > Terrestrial > Soil > Riparian zone | place: USA: Montana...
ACCCGCGCCGGTCTCAACACCCCGCGCCAGGACGTCGAAGCCTATGGCGGGGCGGTGCGCGCGGAGCTGACGCTCGGCGGCGGCTTCACGCTCAGGAACATCCTCGCTTACCGCCGGGACGTCAGCCACGCCCCGATCGACTTCGATTCCCTGCCGGCGGCCGACGTCGACGTGCCGGCGATCTACCGCAACCGGCAATTCTCGAATGAATTCCAGGTGCTGTACGAGGGCTCCAGGCTTCAGGGCGTGGCCGGCGTCTATTATCTCAACGCCAATGCCAACAACATCTTCGACGTCATCCTCGCGACGACCAGCCCGATCGTTCTGCCGGGCCTCACCGCGTCGACTTTCGGCGACGTCGACACCAGAACCTGGGCCGTCTTCGCCGACTTCACCTACGACATCACCGACCAGATCGCGCTCTCGCTCGGCGGCCGCTACACCCACGACCGGCGGCGCGCCACGGTGATCCGGGCGAATCTGCTCAACGGCCCGTCGCCGGCGCTGGGCGGCAACGGCGTCCAGCTCGGCGCGCTGACTTCGAATTTCCAGGGGGAGGAAACCTTCACGGAGTTCACGCCGCGCGCGTCGCTGAGCTTCCAGCCCAATGAGAACAACACGATCTACGCGAGCTTCGCGCGCGGCTTCAAAGGCGGCGGCTTCGACCCGCGCGGCCTGTCGACGGCGGCGCCGGACCTCAACGGCAACGGCACCCGCGAGGCGGACGAGATTTTCGATTATTTCCTGTTCGAGCCGGAGCGGGTCACCAGCTACGAGATCGGCTACAAGGCCAATTTGTTCGATCGGCGGCTGCGCCTCGCCATCGCCGGCTTCTATGCCGACTACAAGGACGTCCAGGTTCCGGGCTCGGTCGGCGCGGTGATCAACGGCGTGCCGACGTTCGTCGGCGTGACGACCAATGCCGGCGCCGCGACCTTCAAGGGGATCGAGGTCGAGGCCTTCGCCAACCTGTATCGCGGCGAGAACGGCTCCAGGCTCAACTTCGCCGGCACGCTGGGCTATCTGGACGCCCAATATGACGAATTCATCACCAACATCCCCGGCCAGGGCCCGGTCGATGTCGCCGATTTCCGGCGCATCCAGAACACGCCGAAATGGACTCTGTCCGGAACGCTCGATTACACGTTTCCCGTGGCCGGCGGCGAATTGTCGGCGATCACGACCCTCTCCTACCGAAGCAAGACCCACCAGTTCGAGACGCCGAGCCCGTTCCTCGACCAGCCGGGCTACGCACTGTGGGATGCGAGCCTGGTCTGGACCAGCGCCAATGACCGCTACACGATCGGGCTCCACGCCAGGAACATTCTCGACAAGCAATATATCACGTCTGGCTATCAGTTCCTCGCGGTCAATCCGGTGACGGGCGTGCCGTTGCTGACGGCGGGAGGCAACGTCATCCCGAGCCTCGGCCGGGAAGGCGTGGTCACGGCGTTCTACGGCAATCCGCGCCAGATCACCCTGAGCTTCGGATTGAACTTCTAACATGACGGCGGCGGCGAGGAGCGAGGGCGGCGGGCGCGTGCTCGTCATCCTGCTCCTCGCCTACATCTTCAACTTCATCGACCGGCAGATCATCGGCGTCCTCGCCAAGCCGATTCAGGCGGAGCTCCATCTCACCGACACCCAATTGGGGCTGATGGGCGGAATTGCCTTCGCCCTGTTCTATTCGGGCCTCGCCATTCCGATCGCCTGGCTCGCCGACCGGCGCAGCAGGGTCAACATCATCGCCGGGTCGGTGGCGCTGTGGAGCCTGTTCACGGCGGCTTGCGGCTTCGCCCAGAATTTCTGGCAATTGTTCCTTGCGCGGATGGGCGTCGGCATCGGCGAGGCCGGCGGAGTGGCCCCGTCCTACGCCCTGGTCTCCGACTATTTCCCGAAGGAGCGTCGGGCCCGCGCCCTGGCTTTCTTCTCGCTCGGCATTCCGATCGGCTCGGCGCTCGGCGTGTTCTTCGGCGCCTGGCTCGCCAGCCATCTCGACTGGCGTTCGGCCTTTCTGATCGTCGGCCTCGCCGGCCTGCCCGCCGCCTTGCTGGTCAAGCTCGGCATCAGGGAGCCGGTGCGCGGCGGCTTCGACAGCGCCGACGGCACGGCGAGCGACCCCGCGCCGCCCTTTCCGGTCGTCGCCGCGGCGCTCGCCGCAAGCCCGAGCTTCTGGCTGCTGTCCTTCGGCGCCGCCTCGGGCTCGATCCTCGGCTACGGCCTCATCTTCTGGCTGCCCAGCTTCTTCGGTCGAAGCTTCGGCCTCGAGCTGGCCGAGGTCGGCTGGTTCTACGGCTCGATCGTGCTCGTCGGCGGAGTCGCCGGCACCTGGCTCGGCGGCTGGCTCGGCGACCGCGCGGGGCCCGGCGATCCCGGCTCCTACGCCCGCATCCCCGCGCTCTGCTTCCTGGTCGCCGCGCCGGTCTTCGCGGCCGGCCTGTTCGCGCCCTCGCTCTGGCTCGCCTGGCTGCTGTTCGCGATCGGTCAGATGCTGGCGCTCGCCTGGCTCGGCCCGGTGATCGCCGCCGTCCAGCATATCGTCCCCCCCAACATGCGGGCGACATCCTCGGCGAGCTTCCTCTTCATCAACAACCTGATCGGCATCGGCTTCGGAATCTTCTTCCTCGGCTTCATGTCGAACGCGATGACCGTCACCTACGGCGATCAGGCGCTCAAATATTCGATCCTCTACGGACTCGGCTTCTACCTGCTGAGCGCCGTTTTCTATCTGATTGCTTCGAAACGGCTGAAGCAGGACTGGCACGGGGCTTGACGGCTCGGGTATAAGCGGCGGAGTGTCGTGGCCCGAGGGGACCGGACGATGCGCCTTCGCTTGATCGCCATGCTTGGCCTTGCCGCATTGCCGGCGCCGGCGGTCGCGCAGCCCGAGCCCCATGGCCGATTCATCATCTGCCCGGGTCACGAACGTTGTCCGAGGCGCGACCGGCCTCGCTCGTCCGGAGTCATGGGCTTCGCGTTCACGCCGCGACCGGCCCCGGCAGAGCCGCCGGTCATGCGGGACGAAGGCGGGACGGAAATACCCGATCGGATCGGCTTTCCGCCCGACAGCGCCGAACTGGACGAGGCTGCGGAAACCACGCTCCGGGCGCAGGCGGCCTGGCTCGATGCCCATCCCCAGGCATCGATCAGCGTCGAAGGTCATGCCGACGAGAATGGCGATCGTTACGTCGATCGGCTGCTCGCTTTGGCCCGCGCCGAGGCGGTGGCGAGCTTCTTCCGCGGCTTCGGCATCGAGACCGAGCGCGTGCTACTCATCCGCTGGGGCGAAGAGGCGCCTCCAGATCCCGCGGACGATTCGCTGTGGCGCCGGAGAGCAGCAGCGGTGACTCGTCCCTTATACTGAGCTCAGGTCGCGAAGCCCGGATCGAGCCGGTAGGCCTTGCGGAGCAAAGCCGGCCAGGCGAGGATGTTGGCGCCGAGCTTGAGGCTCGCCTTGCCCATCTGGGCGCTCAGCTCCGGCGTGCCCTGCGGCGGATTGCTGACATTTTCATGGCCCGCCGACAGCGCCTTGATCTGGGCCTCGCAGGCGCGCTCGAGGAAATAGATCTTCACGAAGGCCTCGCCGACCGTCTCGCCGACCGCGAGCGTGCCGTGATTGCGCAGGATCATCGCGCTCTTGTCGCCCAGATCGGCGATGATCCGCTCGCGCTCGTCGAGGTCGACCGCCACCCCCTCATAATCGTGATAGGCGACCTCGTCGCGGATCAGCATCGCCGTCTGGGTCAGCGGCATCAGGCCGTCGCCATGCGCCGAGACCGCCTGCCCGTTCGGGGTGTGCAGGTGGATCACCGCGTGAGCGTCCTCGCGCGCCATGTGCACCGCCGAATGGATGGTGAAGCCGGCCGCGTTGGTGATGAACGGCGTCGGCTCGACCGGGTTGCCGCTCATGTCGACCTTGACGAGGCTGGAGGCGGTCACCTCCTCGAACATCAGATTATAGGGGTTGAGCAGGAAATGGTGCTCGGGCCCCGGCACCCGCGCCGAAAGGTGGGTGAAGATGAGGTCGTCCCAGCCGAAATGGGCGACCAGCCGGTAGGCGGCGGCGAGGTCGACTCGGATCTTCCACTCCTCCGGGCTCACCTTGTCCTTCATCGGCGGGATCTCGACCGTCGAAAGCGCATGCGCCTCGGCCATGCTCTGGGCGATTGCGTCGACACGTCCCATCTAGACCTCCCGAATCCGTCGAGCCTCCTTACCGGCTTCGTGCTGCCGATGCGAGGGGGCGGCGGGAGCCGGCGGATCAGTCGAGCGAGACGGAGACCCCGACCTCCCCGGCGGCCGGGACGCGCAGCCGGTCGCCGAAGATCTCCCGCATATAGGGGAGATCGTAGGTGCAGTAGATGACATAATCGTCATCGCCCCGTGCTTCTTTCAGCCAGCCCATCGACGTGGGATGCGGATTGGGGAATTTCACATTGTCGCCGGAAACGAGATAGACGGGAGTCTTCACCCGTCTGAAGAAATCTATGGCGACGTTGTTCTGGCTGCCGTGGTGAGGCAGCTTGACCAGATCGAATTCGATCTCGCCACCGACCTCCATCAGGCCGTTCTTCTCCAGCCCCTCCATGACCTCGCTGCCGAGAGCATCGCCCGTCAGCAGCATGGATTTGCCGCCGAACTCGGCGACCACGACGATGCTCGACAGATTGTAGGGCGAGCGATCGTTGTAGGCGGCGGTGATTCCTTCCTTGCGGTTCTTCTTCCAGGCCTTGCGCAGATTTTCGACCGCCTGCTCGTCCGGCGCGACGACGGTCAGCTCCAGACCTTCGATATCGGCCGCGTCCTGGCCGTCGCGCCGCATCACCAGCGGCTGATAGGGATCGTTCATGGTAAGATGGAGGCCCCGCCGCTTTGCGAAGGCGTGGAGGTGCTGGCCTTGCGGAACCGAAGCCAGCACTTTTCGCGCCCACTCGTCGCCGCCGGTTCTGGTTTGGCCGAAGCTGGCGACGACGGAGGCGGTGGCGGGCGCGTTGGCGGGCTCGGGAAGCTTGCCTTCCAACAGCCCTTCGAGGCTGTTGTGCCAGAGCAGCAGCACTTCCGCCGGCGCCTTGCCCTCCTCGATGTCGTCGGCGAGCGCGAGAAGCCCGTTGATATGGTCGTCGTCAATATGGCTGAGCATCATCATGTCCAGCGGCACCCGCTCGACGCCAAGCTCGCCGGCCAGGGCGGCGAGGCGGGGCTTGAGGACTCCCGGATAGGTCCCGCTCGGCCCCCCGTCGATCAGGGCGACGTGACGGCCGTCGCCGTCGCCCCAATGCAGGAGCAGGCAATCGCCATGGCGGGCGGGCAGGGCCTCGATCTTGAACATGGCAACCTCCTTAAACCGATTGGATCGCTCGCAGCACGTCGACCAGCCCCCGCCCCTGGAAATAGCGCTCGCGGCCGAGGTCGGTGGCGGTGTCGCACAGGATTCGCTTGATCCGCTGGGGCTCACCCACCAGCTCGGTGTGGCGGGCCATCAGCATGGCGGCGGCGCCGCTGACGTGGGGCGCGGCCATGCTGGTCCCGTCGAGCCGAACCGCGCAGTCGCCGAGCGCCGGCGCATAGATTTTCTCGCCCGGAGCAACCAGATCGGGCTTGATTCGGCCGTCTCCGGTGGGCCCGCGGCTGGAAAAATAGCTGACGCCGTAATTGTGCGGGGCGAGCCTGTGCGTGGCGCCGACGGTAATGACGCTTTCCGCATTGCCGGGATCGGTGATGCTGACCGGACAGAATTGATCGAACGGCATCTCGCCATCGTCCAGCACCCGGCGATAGCCGAGGTTGCCGGCCGCGACGACCACGACGACGCTGTTCGCGACGGTCCTTTCCGCTTCGTCGCAGATCGGCGTTCGCCCGCAGGCATAGACGGCCGCGTCGTGGTCCAGCGACAGACTCATGTTGATGCCGTGGATCGCCATCTGGTCGCTGCTCGAATTCAGGTGGCGGACGAACTGCAGCGCCGACATGATCACGAACTCGTCGCTGCTGCCGTCGAGGCGGCAGACGCGGATGTCGATGAGCTTGATGTCCGGGCACATGCCGGTCATCCAGGGATTGTCGGCGCCGGGTTCACGCCATTTGGCTCCGAGGATGCCGGCGACATGGGTGCCATGGGTGTCGACCGGACGCGGATAATTGTCGCCATGCTCGACCCGCAGGAAGGGCCGGAGCAGATCCCAGTCGATCGAGCGCGACTGATTGATCCGCTTCAACAGCTCCAGCCGCTTGGTGCGCGCCGCCGCCTTGCTTTCCGAGTCGCCGATCGAGTCGACGGTGCGTTTGATGTGGGGGGGAAGATCGGGATTTTCCGGATCGAGCAGCAATTCGCGCAAATAGGAAAAATCGTAGGTCTCCTTGACCCGGGAGCGGGCGAGGACCTGCGTTAGCGAAGCGCCGGCATCCAGCGTCGCCTCGGGGTCGAGACGGAAGGCGGGATGGGTCGCGTCGATGCCGGAATCCATCACCGCCCAGGTCAGGGCGCTGCAATTGATCGAGAAGAGCGAGCTCGCCGCATCACCCTTCACGGTCCGGACCGACTGGTAGATGGCGAGCCGGGCCGGCCGGTTGCGGGTGATGGAATGGACCAGGGCGCGCGCCGCCGGCACCGGCAGCGACGGCCGGCCGTCCGCGCGCCAGCCGCGCAGAATCCGCTCCGTCAGCTCCCAGCGCGCCTCCTTGAAGGCGTCGCCATCGTCGCCTGCGAACGCCTCGAGCACCTCGCCGAGCGGCCGCTGGCCCACTTCCTTCGGCCCGCTCGCCTGGTCGAGCAGAAGCCCGGCCATCCGGATGAAGGACAGAAGCTGCGGATAGGCATAGGGTTCGCTTTCCCCCACCTCGCTGCGGATCCGCCGGATGGTCGGAGTCATGTTGGCGCTGTCGACATCGTCCCAGAGATGATGAGCGGCCGGAATCTCGATCGGCGCCGGACCGGGCGGCGGGGTGGGCACGCCGTCGGTCGGCGCTTGTCCCCCCTCGACCGGCGCCTGGGGTGGAGCCTCGCGCAATTTGATCGTGCTGTACCAGCCCAGCATCGGCAGCAGATGATCGATGATCGCCGGCAGCGTGAGCCGAGCGGCGACGACGCGCCGGTTGTAGCTGATCCGGCTTTCCGCGGTGAGCGCCTCGCCCATCGACTGCCGAAGCGCTTCGGCGGCCTCGAACGGCGAGGTTTCGAGCCAGGGAAGGATCAGCAGCTCCAGCGGCTGATCGGGCCGCTCGAAGAATTGCGCCCAGACGTCGAGCTGAATCGGGCTGTCGTGGGTGAAGCGGCGCTGGTTCCCGGTGCCGTAGAGCACCGCTTCCACCCATTGCTTGGTCCTGCGCTGCGCCATCGCTCCCCTCCGCGACCGACATAGCGCCAGGCTCCGCGGCCGGCTGTGGGATATCCCACATCCGGCGCGGAAGCCCTGGCTAAGGCGTCAGCCGGTCGGGATGCGCGGCGGCGAAGGCGTCGAGCGCGGCCGCCGCCGAATCCGCCGCCGCCAGCGTCGGATAAGACGCCAGATCGACCTCGAAGCGTCGCGCATTGAACATTTGCGGGACCAGGCAGATGTCGGCGAGGGTGACGCTGTCGCCGAACAGGAAGCGGCCGGCGCAGGGGGCGGCGAGCGCCTCCAGCGCGTCGAAGCCCTCGCGCACCCAGTGCCGGTACCAATCGTCGCGCGCCGCCTGGTTGAGGCCGAGGCCGGACAGGCGCTTGAGCACGCGCAGGTTGTTGAGCGGGTGAATGTCGGCGGCGACGGTCAGCGCCAGCGCGCGGACATGCGCCCGGCCGGCGGCGTCGGCGGGAAGCAGCGGCGGCTCGGGGAAGGTCGAATCCAGCCAGTCCACGATCGCGAGGCTCTGCGTCAGCCGCCGCCCGTTCGCCTCCAGCATCGGCACGAAGCCCTGCGGGTTGCGGGCGCGATAGCTCTCGTCCCGCTGCTCGCCCTCCAGCAAGTCGATCGGCACGCGCTCATATTGCGCGCCCTTGAGGTTCAGCGCGATGCGGACTCGATAGCTCGCGGAGGAGCGGTAATAATCGTAGAGGACCAGCTTCATCGGGCCGCAGCATAGCGGCGGGCAGGGGGCAGGGAAATGGCGGGCGGCGGCATCTGGGCGAAGATCCACAAATGGCTGGCGCTGCTGATGGCGATCCAGATCCTGCTCTGGTTCGTCAGCGGCCTGTTCTTCGCCGCCTTCCCGATCGAGCGGGTCCGGAGCGAGCATGCCATCGCCGGGCAGGCGCCGGCGCCGGTGGCGCTCGACCAGGCGTCGGTCGGGCTGCGGCGGCTCGCCGGCGCCGGCGTCGCGCCCGGCGAGAAGGTGGAGCTGCGCGCCCTGCTTGGCCGGCCGGTCGCCCTGATCTCCGGCGGCGAGGCGCGGCCGCGGCTCTACGATCTCGCCAGCGGCCGGCGGCTCTCGCCGATCCCGATGACCTTCGCGGCGCGGATCGCCGAGGCCGACCATGAAGGCGATGCCAGGGCGGCGCGGATCGAGCGGATCACCGCGAACGACAGCGAATATCGCGGGGCGCTGCCGGCCTGGCGGGTGGATTTCGACGACGGCGCCAGCCGCTCGCTCTACGTCGCCGCCGATACCGGCGCGGTGACGGCGCGGCGCTCGACGCTGTGGCGGATCTACGATTTCCTCTGGGGCCTGCACATCATGGACTGGCGCGGCCATGAGGATTTCAACAATCCGCTGCTGATCGTCGCCACCATCCTCGCGCTGATCGTGACGCTCGCCGGAATCGTCCTGCTGCCCAGCCGCCTCGGCTACACCGCCTGGCGCCGGCGCCGCCGCGCTAGTCGATCCGCAGGCGGATGAAGGCCATCCCGCCCCGCGGCTCGCCCCCATAAAGCGGCTCCAGCGCCTCCGGGATGAAGTTGAAGGCGTAGAGGCCGCCGACGCCGAGCCGGACATTGGGCGCCACGCGGAAATCGCGGATCGCGCCGAGCGAAGCCTTGCCGACGTTGAAGGTCGGGCCGTGATGGCCGCCGGCGCCGGCCAGCTCGTCATTTTCCGCATATTCGGCGCGGCCGAACAGGGTCCAGTCGCCGAGGCCGACCGCGCTTTCCAGAGCGACCGCGTCGAACCGGGCATGATCGCCGGAGCGGCGGCCCCAGGCGAGGGTCGTCGACCACCAATTGGCCGCCCCGAAGCGACGGGTGTAGATCGCGCTCGCCGACCAGCGGGTGCTGTTCTCGCCGGGTTCGAGCTGCTCCGGGCCGACCAGATGCGCCCAGCTCCCCTGCAGCGACAGGTTGCGGGTCGGGTTCCAGGACAGCCGGATCGCGGTCGAATCGAGCGGCCCGGTCTCGATGTCGTAGCGATGCTCGTCCGGCTCGCGGCCGTTGAACCGGGAAGCCTCCACCTTCACATTGCCGACGACGACACCGGCCGTGACCACGCCGAAGCTGATGTGGGTCGAATCGAGCCAGTGATGGGTGATCGGCGCCTCGGGCGAATCCATGATCGACATCCGGTGCATGAAGGCGGGCGGCCCGAACGCCGGCTCGCCGGGAAGGCCGGCATAGAGGAACGCGCTCGCCCGATCGCCGAGACGCAGGCTGTAGCTGGCCGAAAGCTCCATGAAGAGATCGTGCGGATGCTGGCGATCGACCAATGGGGTGACCCCGTCCGCGGTCTCGCCCGAAGCCAGATGGAGCGGGTAGCCGCGCCGGCCCATGAACGGATCGGGGCTGAGCATCGCCCGGACCTGGAAGGTGCCGGGGCCGAGCTCCCGCCGAGCCATGCCCATCGCCATTCCGGAAACGAACCCCATCTCGTCGCCGCGCGGGCCGCCCTGCCGATCGTAGACGAGGTTCAGAATGACATGGCCCATCAGCGTCCAGTCGCCGGCCGGGGCGTGGACGCCGCCATGGACCGAGCTGTCGGGCTGCCAGGCCGTGCCCGACGCCTCGCGGCTCATCGGATAGAGGCCGAGCGCGCCGGTCATTTCATGGTCCATGCCGCCATCGCTCATATCCGGCATGGCATGGCCGGAATGATCGGCGGGCTGCTCTTGCGGCGGCTGGTGCTCGCCGTGACCGGCGGGCGGGTGCGCCGGCCGTTCGGGCGCGGTCGGATGGTGGCCCGAATGCTGCGCCGGCGCCGGCGCCGAGGCGGCGAGCGCCAGCGCGGCGGTCCCGGCAAGAAGCACGATCCTCATCGCGCGCTTCGCTCCAGCAGCTGAATCAGCTCGCTCGCTTTCTCACGCTGCCCGGCCGCGTCGCCGCCGGTGATCGCCGCTTCGATGCAATGGCCGAGATGGTCCTTCAGCATCTCCGTCTCGACCCGCGCCAAAGCGGCGCGGACCGCCTGCAACTGGGTGAGCACGTCGATGCAGTAACGGTCCTCGTCGACCATCCGCGCGACCCCGCGCACCTGCCCTTCGATCCGGTTCAGCCGGTTGAGCAGCTTCGATTTGTTTTCGCGTTTCATCATTCGCTCCGATGTGGCTTGAACTATGCCCCCTCGGGGTATATGTCAAGATACCCTGGCAGGGTATTATAAGGTGGAGTTGCAATGTCGCATGCTCATTCCCATCACGGCCATGGCGCCGGCGGCCAGCTCGCGGTGTCGGCCCAGGCGACGCTTCATTGCCTGACCGGCTGCGTGATCGGCGAGGTGGCGGGCCTGATGATCGGCGTCGGCCTCGGCCTCGCCGCCTGGCAGACGATCGCGCTGGCGACCGTCCTGTCCTATCTCTCCGGCTTCACGCTCGGCGTGCTGCCGGTGATGAGGAGCCGCGGCGCCGGCTTCGTGGACGCGCTCAGGATCATCTGGATCGGCGAGGCGGTATCGATCGGCGTCATGGAGATCGTCATGAACCTGGTCGACTACCGGATGGGCGGGATGGCCGCGCCCTCGATCCTCTCCTGGCTGTTCTGGCGCGGCATCGTCTTCGCCATTCCCGCCGGCTTCCTCGCCGCCTGGCCGGTCAATTACTGGCTGATCCGGCGCGACCTCAAGGCCTGTCACTGAGCCGATGGAGGGCGGCGGCGCGCCGCCGCCGCCCTCGCTCACCGGCTAGTGCGAGCCCTGGTCGTCCCGATGCGCGGCGGCCTCCTCCTCGCAGCAGGCGGCGCGCCGGCCGTTCTCGGCCTCGTCGCAGCAATCCATCCGGCCGTTGCCGTCGCGGTCCTCGCAGCAGTCGCGATGGCCCTGATGCTGGCCCTGCTGGTGCTGGCCCTGCTGGTCGTGGCCCTGATGCTGGGCCGGCTGGTGCTGGCTATGGTCCTGATGCGCCGGCGCGCTCTGGGCGGCGGCCGGGGCGGCGATCACGAGAGCGATCGCGGTCATGAGAATCTTCATTGTCTGTCTCCGATGAATCGAAAGGAATGGCTCGGGATCGTCAGGAGAAGCGGGGCGGCGGCGGCTCGGCCTCCGGGCGGATGCCGGCGAGAATGACGGCGGACGGCGCCACCGGCTCGGTCAGCGCCTGGACCGGCGGCACGAAATCGGGCGCCGTCGCGGGCGCCATCGCGGCGCAGGCGATCATGCAATCGATCGAGCCGGGGCCGCTATGATGATCCTGGTCCGGCTGCGGCTGGCCGGCGCAGTGGCCGGCCATGGTCATCGTCCCAGGATGCGGCATCGCCTTCGCCTCGGCCGCGGCCATTCGGCCGAACGGCGCCGTCGCCAGAGCGACGAGCATGAGGAAGGGCAGGAGGCGGCGAAGGCTCACCCGCCCCGGATAGACCTCGTCGCGTCAGCGCGCAATCGTCAGGGGCCGAGGTCTCCGGCCGAGCGGCGGGCGGTGCGGCGCGGGGCGGCGGGCAGGCCGAGCGCCCGGGCGACCTCGTCGTCCCAGCCATAGACGTCGGGAACGATCACCACCCGGCCGTTCTCGACATAAGCGGTCCGATAGATCAGCCGGACCGGGATCGGGCGCGGAAGCTCGACGAACGCTTCCTCATATTGCTCTTCCTCGTCCTCGTCCCTGCGCTGGGCGCGCTCCCATTGCTCCAATATGCCCTGGTCGGCGGCGATCAGCCGGGCGAAGCCGAGCGCGTCCTGGACCCGGACGCAGCCATGGCTGGAATGACGCTCGGCCTGGCCGAACAAGGCCTTGGCCGGCGTGTCGTGAAGATAGATGGCATGATCGTTCCGCATGTCGAACTTGACCAGGCCGAGCGAGTTTCGAGGCCCCGATTTCTGGACGATCTGGCCGTCGCGGCGCTCCATGTCGTTGCGCGCCATATAGGCCTCGCCCTTGGGCGCGATTTCCTCCTCCTCGATCGAGCGGGGAACCGTCCAGGTCGGGTTGGCGACCAGGCGGTAGAGCGGCGAAGCCAGAGCCGGGGTCTCCTTGCCCGGCTCGCCGACGACCACCCGGCGGCGATCGACGACCTGGTTGTCGCGGACATAGGTGAGCGTCGCCGCGCCGGTATCGACGTCGATCCGGGTGGCGGGCGGCTCGCGCTCGAGCCAGCGGCGGCGCTCCAGGTTGATCGCAAGCGTCCGCGCATTGGCGAGCAGCGCCGGAGCGGCCCGTCCCCGCGCCGCATCGATCCGCTGCCGCGCCTCGAGATAGGCGGCGGACAAGAGCCGATATTCCTCGTCCTGCGGCGCGAGGCCGGCCAGCCACTGGCCGAGCTGGCCGCCGTCGACGGCCCGGGCGAGGCCGCCGGTCAGGTCGGGATCGGGACGGGCGATCGTATAGGGATCGCGAAGGCGGGCGGGATCGGCGCGGCCGCGGGCGAGCGCCTCGGCATAAGCGAGCGCGGCCCGGCTCCGGGCGGCGTCGCGCTGGGCGGCCGAGGCGCCCTCGGGGATGCGCGGCCTCAGCGTCGCCGGATCGAGCCCGTGCCGCCAGGCGTCGCCGATCGCCGCGTCGAGCGCGGCCGCATTCTCGTCGGTCCAGGCGGTGCGCCAGCCGCGCGCCT
>Ga0190274_10001705_pt1 | contig 12873 bp, 9 predicted proteins | sample Popmic531T_FD_133002 | JGI IMG/M metagenome (GOLD analysis project Ga0190274, IMG submission 133002) | Populus adjacent soil microbial communities from riparian zone of Yellowstone River, Montana, USA - 531 T | ecosystem: Environmental > Terrestrial > Soil > Riparian zone | place: USA: Montana...
GGAAGCGTCGGAGCAACTGGCCCTGGTTCAACATGCAGCGATCCAGAATAAAAATGTTTTCGAAGCGCTGATGGAAGCCTGTAAATATTGTTCGCTGGGACAAATCACCCATGCACTGTTTGAGGTCGGTGGCCAGTATCGACGCAATATGTAATCCAACGAATAGTCTGCATAGCCACATATACGGGCGCATTTCCTGGTATGATAAGTTGATCAGGCTATTCACCCATAGAGGCCCGGTTTCTACGCAGTTTTTTATTTACTTCCCCAAATAAAAACACTAATTCGCTTTGCTTGACTAATTTTTAATTGCTTTTTTTCTTACTTTTAGCAGGCAAATCATTTTTTTCAATTATTTTTTTTTGTAAAACACTCAAAAACTAAAAATCATGGGTTTACGTTTAGGGGACATCGCTCCCAACTTCAAGGCTAACAGCACAGAAGGTGAAATCGATTTTTACGACTACCTAGGAGACAGCTGGGGAGTCCTGTTCTCTCATCCGGCCGACTACACGCCAGTCTGTACCACAGAATTGGGAAAAACTGCCAACCTTCGCAGGGAATTCGATAAACGCAACGTAAAAGTGCTGGCAGTAAGTGTCGATCCTTTGGAAAAACATATTTTATGGCGTAATGATATCAACGAAACGCAAAACTGTAATGTCGATTTCCCACTCATTGCCGATGAAAAAAGAGAAGTAGCTACGCTCTATGACATGATTCATCCCAATGCCAACGATGCCCAAACGGTACGATCGTTATTTGTGATCAGCCCTGATAAAAAAGTCAAGCTAATGATTGTGTACCCGGCAAGCACGGGTAGAAACTTTGCCGAGATCCTCCGTGTTATTGACTCACTGCAGCTGACAGCCAATTACAGCGTGGCAACTCCGGCCGACTGGCGCCATGGTGAAGATGTGGTAGTCATGAATTCCATTTCAAACGAAGATGCCGTGAAGAGATTTCCGAAAGGCATCAAGATGGTGAAGCCCTACCTGCGGTATACACCGCAACCCGATTTAACTTAAGACCACAAGCAAATTAAAGCGGCTGTTCTTCATCTGAAAGTACAGCCGCTTTTTTATGTCCCGGATCTAATCCGCGTAACTCACGATTAACTTGATCCCGCACGTGCGGGAGTGGTTTCTTTTTTGATTCGTTAATTCGTCCCGCACGTGCGGGATTCGTTATTTGTTGGTGTTTATTCTGCTTTGATAAATACTTTGCTGCGGGCTGAATTTGTGTTGCGAACGGTGAGCAGGTAATTCCCTGCTGAAAGATGGTCGATGAAAATCTTACGGGTATTGATTCCCGCAAATGGCTGCGACAACTTTTCTGAGTAAACGGTCCTGCCTGACAAGTCGGCAATGCTTATCGTTACCTGTGACTTGTCGGGGAGATAAAACTCAAGTGATAATTCGTTATTGGCCGGATTCGGATAGGGCTCATATAACTGCAGCGAATGAATCACGCCTTCAAAGGAGTAGTCATCGGTCGGTGTAGCCAGGACGGTACTGTCTATTACAATCATTTCGTCTCCCGGAACGTAAAGAGTAATGGCGAAAAAAATCAGCATCATCTCATCGGTGGTGGCTTCTCCGAGCGCAACATCCTGGGGTGGAGAATTCGGATTGTGGGGATTGGCCGCTGTATTATCGTACACTGCAGCCGAACGAAGCACTGTGCCGGCAGGAATTTTTTGTACCATCTGGAAAGAGTAAATGCCCTGCCAGTGAAAATCCCAATGAGGAATACGGATAAGCGGAATGGTGTCGTTAAGCGGAGTGACTCCATAACTCACAATGCTCTTACCAATCAGGTGCATGTGCGGGCCCAGGCTGAGAAAGGAAACATCGTATGCCGGAACATTGAAGTGTGCATAAAATGTTTTAATGGAATCGGCAGGGATATCAAGAGGACCGTTATCCAGAGCGTAATGATTCAATAACGGAAGGATGGCTACCTCCCGGAGTGGTGTGTTAACCAGCTTAAACCGCACCTGCGTACTATCTGTTTGTCCGGCACTACCGGCAGGGTAATGAACCTGGATAATAATATTAGTATTGGCGCGAAGTTTCAGTCCCATACCAGCGGGAAGCTTGTATGCAGATTGTCCAGGGACCCAGGTGCCGATAAGGTTCGAACTGTTGGATCCGGTGCCGCCAAAATTGGTATATCCCGGTCCCGGATCCAATGCGTCGAGAAGGATGGGTAGGGAAGAGGTGTCTTCGAAAATCAATACATGATGAACAATATTGCGGTTCCCGGGAAGGGCTTCAATCTCGGTAATGAATTTTTGTGTCGATAATCCGCTGGGCATCACGAAGCAACGATAAAGGTCAGATGCAGCAGTTACCGTATAAGCAGGAATCTGTTTTACCAGGTCGGGATTCGCAATTTCTGCAATACCGGAATATACCGGGACAGGCGGTGCCAGGGTGGTGTCACCCAAGGGAGAGCCGTTTGTTACCCAGGCCACGATGGTGTCGACATCGGCCTGTGATAAGATGCGTTCATGCGCATAATGACGGAAACTTTTATCCGGAGGCCAGGGTGGCATGATGCGGCTGGATACGGCCGCAGAAATCTGCAAGCCATTCATAATGGCATCCTGGCTGGTAAGCAGTGAAAACGGCGCGATGCCGTTGGGGTTGTGACAACTCGTGCAGTTTTTATACAGGATAGGTGCAACGTTGACGGCCCAGGTAGACGATTGGCTATAGGAGGGAAGAAAGAAAAAGGCCAGGAAGCAGGAAAGTAATGTTCGTTTCATGATCCTTTATTTAGTGTTATAAATGTAAGAAGAATCCCGATAAGATGTATTCTATAGTAGCTTCTTTTGCTGACACTAAATAACGGGATGAATCCTTACCGGTGAAAAGAAGTTATTTCACTGAAAAGATGTGATTCCTCGCACATGCTTGTTGATTTTTCGGCTTTTCCTTTGACGTTTCTTACAAAATCAAGGATCCGTTTTTATTAGTCGTTGTTCACACTGCTTCCGGGTTATTATTGTAAGGTACCTAAATCCATCCCTTATGAAAAATGAGCCCGTTGTAAGCTACAATCATATGCAGGAAGATATTTCCGCCCAGTCGGAAAACAATTCACCGCCATCCTTTAACCTGTATATTCTGTTTGCTGTAGATGTGTTGATACTTTCAGCCATCGTATTTGCAGCCGTCAGCATCATATTCTAAGTCCCGTAAATCTGTGTGTGGTTTATGGCGCGGGCCCCGGTTATCCGGGGCCCGTTCCTTTTTTACAAGGCTCCTTTACTTTATTCTTACTTTTGTTATTCAATCAAAGAGCCATGAAGAAAACAATACTTTCCTTAATACTGTGTGCAACTTTTGGATTCCTTTCCGCACAACAACTTACCGTAACACAGGTGTACACCGGATTTTCCAGCCCGGTAGATATTAAAAACTGCGGCGATGAACGGTTGTTCATCGTGGAACGCCCGGGAAGAATACGAATCATCGATTCAGCCGGAACCTTGCAGACCATACCGTTTTTAAATATTCAAACCCGGGTACTTTCTGGCGGCGAACGCGGCCTGCTGGGACTGGCTTTCGACCCTAACTACGCCAGCAATGGATATTTCTATGTGAATTATACCGCCCAGACAATAGGGCGCACCCACGTATCCCGATTTTCCGTGGATCCGTCCAATCCGGATTCTGCGCTTCCTTCTTCCGAGGAATTATTGCTTGATATTTATCAGCCTTATGCAAATCATAACGGCGGCCATCTCGCATTTGGTGCCGACGGATACCTCTATATCGGCATGGGCGACGGAGGTTCTTCCGGGGATCCCCAGAACCGTGCGCAAAACCTGGACTCGCTGTTGGGAAAAATGCTTCGCATCGATGTCAGCAATGCCCCTGGTTATACTATTCCTGCATCGAATCCGTTTGTGGGCGTGGCCGGACGTGATGAGATATGGACGTATGGTATGCGAAACCCCTGGCGGTTCAGCTTCGACCGGATCACCGGTGACTTATGGATTGGAGATGTCGGCCAGGGAGCCAGGGAAGAAGTAGATTTTCAACCTGCAACTGCAACAGGAGGGGATAATTACGGCTGGAATTGTTTCGAGGGAGATGTAACTTATCCTGCCTCGGGCATCGTCTGTCCATCGGTTGCCAGTACGCATCAGCCGTTGTTCGCATACAGTCATGGAGCAGGCGATTGCTCGATCACCGGCGGATATATATACAGGGGCGCAGAGTATGCAAACCTTTTTGGAAAATATTTCTTTACGGATTATTGCCTGAATACGATTCGTTCCCTGGTTAGGAATGGTTCTACTGCCACCTATACCAACTACGGATCGTTCGCAGGAAGTGACTATGTCTCGTTTGGAGAAAATAAGTACGGTGAAATATTCCTTTCCAGCCTCACCGGGCAGATATATAAATTGGGTGATACAGCTTGTCGTCCTGTCGCCTTCCTTTCAGACCTGGATACGCTGCATGTCTGTGGCTCGTCTACGGATCTTTCTACACCGGCCGGCCGTAATTTCACGTATAGCTGGACAGCCAATGGCTCGACGGTTCCGGGAAATAATATTCCGACACTGCATGTGATCCAGTCAGGAGCGTATTCAGTGGCGGTAACGAATCCTGCGCTCTGCTCCAATATTTCAACCGAGGTATATGTAAGCCTGGATACGGTTCCTGTTGTCAGTTTCACCGGATTGGATACGATGTATTGTGAGTTAGCTGCCCCGGTTACACTTTCCGGAACTCCTGCCGGTGGAACGTTTGCCGGACCGGGAATTACAGGAACACAATTTGATCCGTTCGCTGCCGGGCCGGGAATGCATTCCATCAGCTATTCATTTACAACGCCTGAAGGTTGCTCGTCGAGTAGCCTGTTGCAAACCAGGGTAGCCATCTGCCAAGGAATAAATCCACTCACTGCTTTGCAAGGAGTATCCATTTTTCCGAATCCTGCTACGAAAACATGCACCGTACAAAGTTTACGATCGAAAATATTGAATGTGGAGGTATTGGATATCACCGGAAGGAAAATATTCAGCCGCATCCCGGAATCCGGTGGTTTGATGCCTGTCGTATTGGACATCTCTGCATTATCTGCCGGTGTATACATGGTGCAGGTGTATACGGAAATGGGGACCATCACAGAAAAACTTAAGAAAGATTAATTCATAGTCAGGTTTTCTTCTCTGTGCTCTCCGTGCCTCCGTGCGAAATAACCGCGCCTTCTATAAAGACAATATGCATTTGAGGCGAAATGTTTTTTTGCGCCTGTGACGTAGAAAACCGAGTTAAATGAAAAAATTCTTCGGTTTTTTTTTGACTATTTAGGTGCGATCTTCAGCAGGTAAAGCCCGATGCAGGCATACACCACATTAGGCAGCCACACCGCCAGTAACGGCGAAAGATTTCCGCCTGTGGCAAACGTTGTGGAGATCTGCATGAACATGATGTACGTAAAACTCAGTGTGATGCCGAGTCCCAGCTGAAGACCGATTCCGCCGCGCACTTTACGGCTGGAGAGCGATACTCCCATTAAGGTCAGGATGAAGGTGGAAAAAGGAATGGAGATACGCCGGTATTTCTCAATGAGGTATGCATTCACATTGGCAACACCCTGGCTTTGCTGATCTTTAATAAAAGCATTGAGTGCAGGCGTGTCCATCGCTTCAATGATATTTTTCCGTTGCTTGAAATCGGAAGGCTTGATAGGAAAGACAGTGTCCAGAGACTGCCCGTATCGCAATTCCTCGTGGTAACCGTTAATGAATCTTTCGTAATAGTTTTCGATAGACCATTTTGATTTCACACTGTCCCACCGGATCCGTTCCGAATTCAGGAAGTATACCCGTTTCCCGTCTTTATACTTTTCAATGGAGAATCGGTAGCCGATATTGTAGACGTTGTTATAACTTTCAAGATAAAAAAATTCACCCGGCCCCATCTGGCGGTGTACGTTTCTGTCATTGAACTCGATGGGCTTTTTGATATAGGTATTTTCAAATGCCAGCTTTATTTTATTCGAATGCGGGATGAGCCAGCCGTTAAAATAAAACGAAAGTGCAGCCAGTAATGCGGAAGCGAGGAAGTAGGGCCAAAGCATCCTGCGGAAACTCACCCCGCTGTTAAGGATGGCAACCACCTCGGTATTCGCAGCCAGGCGGGCCGTGAAAAAAATCACACTGATAAAAACGAAGAGCGGTGCAAATAGATTGGCAAAATAAGGGACGAAGTTGAAATAATAGTCAAACACGATAGCTCCCAGCGGCGCCTTGCGTTCGATGAAGTCGTCCATCTTTTCGGAAACGTCAAACATGACGGCGATGGCCATGATCAGCGCCAGGGCGAGGAAAAAGGTTCCGAGAAATTTACGGATGATGTAACGGTCCAGGATATTCACCGGAGGCAAAAGTAGAGAATCGAAGTCATACTTACAGTGCCTCTTTGCCGGAGGCCTTCCCGGCGACTTCGGCAAGCGCTTCGTCAAAACCCTGTGCCAGCTCGTCGATGATCTCCTTCACCGGCTTTACCGACCCTATCATTTCGACCGACTGCCCCGCACACCAGAGGTTGTCGTAGTTGCCGGGTTTCACGGCATCTTCAAGCATTTTCATGCCTCGGACATTCACCAGCGTTTTGAAATATTTTTTGGTGCGGGGGTTCTTGCTCAGCCACTTTTCAAAAAAGTTCTGCCGGGTGCCGATCTTCTGTGCATAAGGAGTGTTGATCACGGCGCAGGGCGTGCCACTCAGACGCTCCGTCATCACAATATCTTCCATCCCCGAGTGCAGGATGGAATCTTTGTAAGCCTGGATCACATCGCTTTCGGTGCTGGCAATGAACCGGGTGCCGATATATGCTGCCGATGCGCCGGCAGCCAGCACGCCGAGCATCGACCTCCCTGTGGCGATGCCGCCTGCTGCCAGTATCGGCTGCAATGGAAAATGTTTACGCAGGGATTCGGTAAGCAGCACCAGTGGATTGTTGCCGGCATGACCGCCGGCGCCATGACCTACGGCAACGAAGCCGTCGCATCCAAGGTCGTTGCATTTCTTTGCATGAACCAGGTTGGTTACATCACAATACACACGGGCGCCGTAAGCATGCGCCCGCGCGATCACTTCTTTCGGATTGCCGAGCGAAGTAATGTAAACAGGTACTTTTTGGGCAACGCAGACTTCCAGGTGTTCCCGGTAATAAATATTGGTTTGTTGCACGATGAGGTTAACAGCATAGTTGCCGGGGCTTTGCGCTGCACGAAGTGTCGAAATTTTTTTATTCAGCCCCTGTAAAATAGATTCCAGGTCAGAGCGTTTCCTGTAATTGAGTGAAGGAAAAGCGCCGAGAATGCCGGCCTCCAATGCACTGTGAAGCATGGCTTCGTTGGTAACCAGGAACATGGGCGCCATCACAATCGGGTACTTCAGGTTCAGGCTTTGTGTAAAGTCGTTTCGGTAGTTCATTCAAGGGGTATATTGCAGGTTCCAACCTGCATCAAAGATGTTGAAATGTTTCTGAAAAAGTTTTATAAATAAAACAATAAGGTTTCTTAAAAACAAGTATTTTGGCGAATCAATCAGTGCACGAAGAGGCCTGTTTTTGATTTTCTGTCATGACCACACGCATTTTCGATTTGTTTGAGTATCAGTTGCAAAATTTTCCGAAACTGGATTCGATCTGCGGCAAGGTAAACGGAAAATGGATGAAGTATTCCTCATCCGAAATAGCGACTCAGGCCGGCCAGTTTAGTCTCGGCCTGCTGGAGCTCGGGGTCGGGAAAGGCGACCGCATAGGAATCGTCTCCGGCAACAGGCCCGAATGGAACATCGCCGATCTTGGCATGCTACACATCGGTGTAGTGAATGTGCCGGTATATACCACCCTCAGTGAATCTGAGACTGCTTTCATCTTCAACGACAGCCAGGTAAGTATTGTTCTGGTGGCGGATGCAAAGTTGTACCAAAAGATAATCGCCGTACAAAAGGATATTCCCACACTACGTGCGGTTTACACCTTCGACTCGATCGAGGGGGCAAAGAACTGGACGGAAATTCTTGATGCGGGAAAGCAATCCGGCAAGGCTGCCGAGCGTGACCGCATCCGTGATAGCATTCAGCCCCAGGATCTCGCCACCCTCATTTATACTTCCGGCACAACCGGCAATCCGAAAGGCGTCATGCTTTCACACCGCAATATCGTTAGCAACGTGGTGGATTGTAAAGCATTGGCTCCTGCATTACCCGTTCACCGTGCATTGAGTTTCCTCCCGTTGTGTCATACCTATGAACGGATGCTTACCTACTGGTACATGTATAAAGGTGCGTCGGTGTATTATGCCGAGAGCATGGATAAGATCGTCGACAACATCCGGGAAATCAAACCCCATTTTTTTTCAACGGTTCCGCGGCTTTTGGAAAAAGTTTACGAGCGGATCATGGAGAAGGGCAAGGAACAGAAAGGAATAAAACGGATCCTGTTTTACTGGGCGGTGAACCTCGGCTTACGATACGAACTGAACAACGCAAACGGGCCTTGGTATGGGCTCCAGTTAAAGGTGGCGCGTGCACTGGTTTTTTCCAAATGGAGAGAGGCGCTGGGCGGAGAGGTCATTGCCATCATTTCGGGTGGTGCGGCCCTGCAGCCCCGGCTGGCGCGTGTATTTCATGCCGCCGGCATCGTCGTGCTGGAAGGGTATGGACTCACCGAGACTTCGCCGGTTATTGCCGTCAACAATTTTGAACCTAACTCCATCCGCTTCGGCACGGTGGGACCCGTCATTCCGAATGTATCCGTCCGGATTGCCGAAGACGGAGAGATCCTGTGCAAAGGGCCCAATATCATGCTGGGCTATTTTAACCGCCCCGACCTCACCGCTGAAGTGATTGACGACGGAGGATGGTTTCATACCGGCGACATCGGCGTGATCGAAGACAACCGGTTTCTGAAAATTACCGACCGCAAAAAAGAAATCTTCAAAACCAGTGGCGGAAAATACATCGCTCCACAGCTCATTGAAAATAAATTTAAAGAATCACCTTTTATCGAACAGCTGATGGTCATCGGGGAGAACCAGAAGTTTCCTGCTGCACTGATCGTTCCTTCCTTCAATCACCTGCGTCATTGGTGTGAATCCAAACACATACCGTATACCGTTCCTGAAGAAATGATCCTTAACCCCGTAGTGATCGCTCGCTTTCGCCAGGAAGTGGAGGAATACAATAAGGGCCTTAGTCAATACGAGCAGGTGAAAAAAATCGAATTGCTTCCGAAGGAATGGACAACGGACTCAGGCGATCTTACCCCGACGCTTAAACTGAAAAGAAAAATCATTGCAGAACGCAACAAACTTCTTGTCGAAAAAATTTACGGCGAATGACTAACCCAAACAGAAGAATAGCAAAAGTTGCAGTCCTGGGATCAGGAATAATGGGAAGTCGTATCGCCTGTCACTTTGCCAATATTGGCGTGCAGGTCCTCCTGCTCGATATAGCTCCGAAGGAATTATCGGAAGATGAAAAGAAGAAAGGCCTTGCTCTGGATTCCACTGCCGTGAAAAACAGGATTGTCGATACGGCTTTGCATGCTGCGCTGAAATCGAGTCCGGCCCCGTTGTATCATAAGTCATTTTCTTCCCGTATCACGACAGGGAATTTCGACGACAACATGAAAGATATCGCCCTGGTCGACTGGGTGATTGAAGTGGTGGTGGAAAATCTTGATATCAAGAAAAAAATATTTGAGCAGGTAGAACGCTACCGGAAACCCGGCACGCTGGTTACTTCCAATACTTCCGGCATCCCGATTCACCTCATGGCGGAAGGAAGAAGCGATGATTTTCAACGGCATTTCTGCGGTACGCATTTCTTCAATCCTCCCCGTTACCTGCGATTGCTTGAAGTAATACCTACATCAAAAACGGATCCGGAAGTGGTGGATTTCCTGATGCATTACGGCGAACTCTACCTTGGCAAATCCACTGTGCTTTGCAAGGATACGCCGGCATTCATTGCCAACCGTGTAGGTGTATTTTCCATTCTTTCGTTGTTTCACCTGGTAGAGTCCCTTCAACTCACCGTCGAAGAAGTGGATAAACTCACCGGGCCGGTGCTGGGACGACCGAAGTCAGCAACTTTCCGCACCTGCGATGTGGTAGGACTGGATACACTGGTCAAGGTGGCTAATGGCCTTTATCAGAGCCTGACCGCCGACGAGGCGAAAGAACAATTCCGGCTGCCATCCTATATTCAGAAGATGGTGGACCAAAATTGGCTGGGTGACAAAACGAAACAGGGATTTTACAAGAAGACGAAAAACGAAGCCGGGCGAAGCGAGATACATGCTCTCGATTTCCAGTCATTCGAATACAAACCGCTTACCAAGAGCCGCTTTGCCACGCTGGAACAGACAAAGAGCATCGACGATCTGAAAAAACGTCTGCCCATATTGCTGCAAGGCAGCGACAAGGCCGGCGATTTTTACAGGCGTTCTTTTTATAGTCTGTTTGCCTACGTGACGCATCGCATACCTGAAATTACCGGGGAATTGTTCCGGATCGATGAAGCCATCAAAGCTGGATTCGGATGGGAAACCGGCGTCTTCGAATCGTGGGATATACTGGGTGTGGAAGCTACCGTATCGAAAATGAAAGAAGCTGGTTATAAGCCCGCCTCCTGGATCGACGAAATGCTGGCCGCCGGGTTCAAGACTTTTAATAAATCGGAGCACGGTAAAATCTTGTTTTACGACATACCTACGCGAAGCTATAAGGCCGTGCACGGCACCGAATCATTTATCCTGCTCGACAGCCATCGCGAGAAAACCGTTTGGAAAAATGCAGGTTGTTCACTGATAGATATCGGAGATGGCGTGCTGAACCTGGAGTTTCATACCAAGATGAATACCATCGGCGGTGAAATCGTAGAAGGCGTCAACAAAGCCGTAGACCTTGCCGAGCAAGGACACCGCGGACTGGTGATCGCTAACGAAGGAGCAAACTTTTCGGCCGGAGCCAATATTGGCATGATCTTCATGTTGGCCACCGACCAGGAGTTTGATGAAATCGACAGGGCTGTGCGTGCATTCCAGAATATGAATATGCGTGTGCGCTATTCAGGAGTGCCGGTGGTGGTAGCACCGCATGCCTTGACATTGGGTGGCGGATGCGAGATGTCCCTTCATGCCGACAAGGTAGTGGCGCATGCCGAAACCTACATCGGCCTGGTGGAATTCGGCGTGGGCCTGATTCCGGGAGGGGGAGGAAGCAAGGAAATGACTTTGCGTGCTTCCGATGCCTATGCCGAAGGACTCATTGACGAACAGGTATTACGCGATTATTACCTCACGATAGCGCAGGCGAAAGTATCCACCTCGGCAACCGAGGCTTTTGGCATGAAAATCCTGAAGGAAGGTCGCGACGAAGTGGTCATGAACCTGAACAGGCAGGTAGCTGAAGCCAAAAAGTCAGTGCTGGAACTGGCAGCCGACGGATATACCCGCCCTGTACAGCGAAAAAACATCAAAGTCCTGGGTCGTTCAGGCCTCGGAATGATTTTTGCCGGCATCAATGCAATGCAATCTGGAAATTATATCTCAGCACACGATACGCTGATCTCACAAAAGCTGGCATGGGTGATGTGCGGCGGCGACCTGTCGGCATCGGCCCTTGTTTCCGAACAATACCTTCTGGACCTCGAACGCGAAGCCTTCTTATCGCTTTGCGGCGAGCGCAAAACACTGGAAAGGATTCAAAGCATCCTCACCTCAGGCAAACCTTTACGTAACTAACCGAATCAAAAATAAATGAAAATCATCCGCCTATTTTTTACCCTTCTACTTCTGCTGTCACCAACTCTTGCATCACATGCACAGAGCGAAGAAAAACCACGTTATGCACCCGGCAAGGAAAAGCACAGGAACAAAACCGATGAACTCGAACGTAAACAGGGCACCTGGATGTTCTATAACGGATTCGGAGAAAAGACAACGGAAACGGAATACGTAAACGGAAAAAAAGAAGGCCAGGAGAAAAAATTCTTTGCCTACGAACGTATTCACGAAGAAACCGAGTACCTCGGAGGTATCAAAGACGGAGTTTATACCCGTTATTATTTCTCAGGACAGGTGGCTGAAGAGGGACAATATGCCAACGGCAGAAAGGACGGAAAATGGACCCGTTATTTTGAAGATGGATCGCTTCGCAGCGAAGGAGGTTATAAAGCCGGAAAAAAAGAAGGGGAGTGGAAATTCTATAACCGGAAAGGCGCCGTTACCGGCGTGACCGTTTTTAAAGGTGGAGTCAGCGAACAGGAAATGGCCGACAAGAAAAAATTGCAGGATGACAAAAAGAAACAGGACGAACTGAAAAAGAAGAACCCTGAAAATAAAGGCCAGCAGGCAACTCCGGCGCCGAAGGATACATTGAAGAAGAAGTAAGTTTTTAGTTGATAGAATTAGCGGCAGTAGGCAGTCTTATACCGATTCATTTTCTACTTCACCGGTCACTGAGCGGAGTCGAAGTGAGCGGTGAAGATGCAGCGGCAGTAGGCAGTCAAAAGAAATGACTTGTAACTTATAACTTGTGATTTGTGATTTGTAACTTGTGATTTGTGATTTGTAACTTGTGATTTGTGACTTCTGACTTGTGAATTGTGACTTTTAACATGTAACTCGTAACTTTATACTTTAAACATTAAATCGTGAACGCATATATCATAGCCGGTTTCCGCTCGGCAGTAGGAAAAGCACCGAAAGGAAAGTTCCGCTTCAAAAGGCCGGATGACCTGGCCGTTGATGTGATTCGTCACCTGGTGGCATCTGTTCCGCAACTGGACAGGGAGCTGATTGACGATGTGATTGTGGGTAATGCCAC
>Ga0190274_10001706_pt1 | contig 12869 bp, 15 predicted proteins | sample Popmic531T_FD_133002 | JGI IMG/M metagenome (GOLD analysis project Ga0190274, IMG submission 133002) | Populus adjacent soil microbial communities from riparian zone of Yellowstone River, Montana, USA - 531 T | ecosystem: Environmental > Terrestrial > Soil > Riparian zone | place: USA: Montana...
CCTGTTGGTTGTATACGGCATATATCTCTTACTAGGTTGCTGGGCATTAAAGTATTGCTATGTACACCGGGTAAATCTTTAAATCGTTCCTCCTGGATTTTTCTTGCCTGGATAACTCGTTCTCTTATCGTGCAGCTTTTCTCTGATTCAATTTCATACTTTGATAATTCTTCTATCGAAACCGGTGTTACTTCCACATGCAGATCAATGCGATCTAATAATGGCCCCGAAATTTTATTCAGGTATTTTTTCACTACACCCGGACCACAAACACATTCTTTTTCCGGATGATTGTAATAACCACATGGGCAGGGGTTCGTTGCTTAACTGCATGAATTTAATTGTAGGAAGTAAAGAGTCTCCATTTTCAGGTTTGGCTTGGTTTTCAGCCAATTGTCCATCCCTCCTAATAACTAAATCGCTAATGGGGGCTCCAAAAAGGCCCCCATTTAGAGATTTAGTTTTTTTTTCCTGGATTAGGGTAGGTAGATAGGAGAGATTTATCTCGATGTCTTCTTTCCCAATGATGATGGAGGTTGTTATTGTCTGGATGATGCTTTTCTTATCCTCTTTGGAGAAGGAGTTCCACTGCTTATGTAAGTTCTGGGCATCATAAAGCACCTGGCTGTTATCCAAGGAATGCATCTTAAGGGCATCTATTTCCCCTTGTAATTCCATTATCGATAGCTCTACCTGTTTCTGTTTCTCGTATAAAGGGCTGTGGTGCTCCCTAAATGCCTCTTTTGAGAGTTCACCATCATTATATAACTCTAAGACATTAGCGACCTTTTGTTTGAGTTTCAGGTATTCTTTTTGGCGAGATTCAAGGAGTACCTCTTTCTCTGATAACTTCTGTTTTTCTAAGTTCAAATGGCCTTGAATTTCAGTATCCGAGAAAAGAAAATTCTCCAATTGCCCATGAAAGATTTCTTCTAGATCATCAGGAGATATTTTGTTTCCACATTCATGACAAACATATTTTGGCGAAAGACTTCGCATGTACATTTTATTTCCGCAATGACATTCCACAATTCCGCTGAAAAGATGGATTCCTTTTCCTCTCACTTTTCCATCTTTTTTGATCATATCATCAAGAATCCTGTTGCAAGTTTCCCATAATTCGTCAGTGATAATTCTGGGAACTTCAATAAAAACCCAATCTTCTTTTGGCTTTAGTTTCCATTTCTTTTTGTCTCCAGTGCTTTCGGTATAATTAACCCGCCTCATTCCTTTTGCAATGGGATCACGAAGCATTCGGCCAATAGATGTGTCTGAGAAATTATCGCCTCTTCTGGTCCGATAGCCTTTTTCATTTAATATCTGAGCTACTGTTCGCTTTCTTTGGTGCTGGGCAAAGAGTTCATGGATGAGCTTTCGGACTGGCGCTTCATCTTTATCAAGAACAAGCTCTTTATTTTCCCATCGGTAGCCATATGGTGCTTCACCTCCAAGTGATTTTCCAAGTACAGCTCTAGTTCCTACTGAAGCCTTAACACGAGAGCCAATCTCAGCTCGTTCCCATTCAGCCATTCCGGCAATGAGAGTATAAAAGAAGCGCCCAGCTGGAGAAGAGGTATCAATACTTTCATCCAGCGATATAAGGTCGGAATTATGATCTTTAAAGATATCTGCAAATTCAAGCAACTCTCGTGTATTTCGTCCTAGCCTGGCAAGTTTTGAGAAAATAAGCCCTGTTATTTGACCTGTGCGAACATCTTCGAGCATCCTGATAGCTTCAGGGTGATTAATTACACTCTTGCCACTTACAGCTTCTAAATGATAAGTTTCGACAACCTTCCAACCTTTAACTTCAGCATATGATTTAGCTCGATGTTCATGGTGTTCTGGGCTATCACTTTGGGCTTGGTCTTCCGTAGAGACTCTTATCCAGATGCCTACTCTTTTACTCATCTTATTTGTTTTTAAGCTAAATTACAAAAATGCAACAAATGATGGTTCAGTATCTGCTAAGAAAAGCTATTAATGTGAACAGACCATCCACTGTTCGAAAATCAAAATACCATCTATAATTATAGAGCTTATTTTTTCTGGATTCCATTCAGCGAACGCACTCAATAGTGTAGTGGAAATTCTTCCAAGTGCTAAAGAAGTAATACTCTCATTTAAGGGTAAGAACAGAATTGTATTTGCGGAATACATCAGAAACATAAAATTCTCGTGTATTTACACTATTGCCATTAACGGACTCCAAGTGATATACTTTATCGAATTTAAAGTTTTTAGGCTCTGTTTTTGATCTTACTTGGTCTTAATGATGTCTAGGATTGTAGTCCTTAACACAAACTTCCACAGATATTCTGACGAAGATTATTACTTGTTTTTCTCATAGATATTGAAGCGAATATTAAATTGCAAATCGCAAATCTTTACAAAGTGTAGGTTTTAGTTAATAAAAGAAATAATGTTTTGGATTATTGCTGTTTTAGTCTTAATGGGCCAAGAAACAATTAGCACAAGTGTTCTATTTGCTTTTGCACTAAGCAAGAACCTCAATCTCATTATTCTTTCCTTCATTTTCGTTTCAATTACAATAGTTCAAATTTATATTTTTCACTATATAGGTTTAAGGCTCAAAGCCAAGAAATCGAGGAATCTGGTTACTAGCCTTACCGGAATTTACGTTGTAAAAGCTGATCATTTTATCAATCGATGGGGGGTCCAGGTTTTTCTCATACTCCTCGCATCTTCTCTTTTTCCACCCTTCCTTACCTCATTTATATCCTCCTGGCTCGATATTCCATTCCGAAACAAATTTTTTAGTATACTAATAGGTGATTGTATTTGGTATATAACAACTTGGTCAATAGTGTTTGGGACAAGCATTTTAACAGAAAACGATTCAAGACTTTTGATAAAAGTCGTCATTGTGTCTTTGCTTTTCATTATATTTCAGAGACGATTTGCAAACCAACTTCTATCTAGATGGAGTTAATATAATTAGATTTTAATAGTGTTAATTATGAAACCGGTCCTTCAGGAGATGAAAAACTCCAATCCATCTTTTTTATTATATACCCATTATGAGAGTGAAATACTTTCTGTTCGGAATGGATTATTGTCATCCATTTATTCAAAATCAGAAAGAATAGCAGCTGCAGTTGATAAAATCCTACAGAAAAGGATCAATGCTATAAATGAAAAAGGTATACCTCACTTGTTTGAAATCTTTCCCTGGCTTTTAAGAGATCTTACTAATTTAGATCATGACCAGGCGCATGATATTTCAATTAACTGGCTTGCACTTTATCTTTATGTTTCTTTTCTGGATGACCATCTTGATATTCATACCAAAATTGAACCTGATGAATTCATAGCAGCATCTTTTCTTGCTCAATCTAGTCTCATCAACTTATTTAAAATAGTAAACAACACGAAATATGAAAGTCTTTTTAAAGAGAGTTTGATTCTCTCGGCTAAATATGAGCTTAAAGACGTTATCGAGAAAGCGATAGTCCATAATGATAGCTTCACAAAAACTAATTCAGCTACCGGCAAAAATGCTATTCTGTTAGCCTGTGCTGGAGCCTTGGCCGCTTCTGCAGAAAATGAATCGGATTTCATAATTGATTTAACTCGTGAATTACTTTTTGCAGTCCAACTCCTCGATGATTTAACGGATGTAGAGGAAGATCTTATTCAAGGTAATATAACAATACCACTAAACGATATTGTTCGTGACTGTAAACTTACTTTATCTTCTAGTGGTACTATAATAAGTCTCATGATTCAGTCAAATTCTTTACATCAAGTTCTAGTTAGAATTGAATCTTCTTTATCTTCAGTGGTTGCTCTAATTCATGCAAGTGGCTTAAAAATTCAACAATCTAACTCCGCACTTCAGTATTTTTTGGTTATGTTATCAAAGGTTAGTAATTTAAGATTATATATTGAATCCATTGAGGACTCCTATAAAATTATATCTACGTCTAAGCAGGAGAAAGTCATAAAAGAACTTGAGAAAAAACTCAAAGAGATCTATTGTCATACTTAAACAGTTAGTCATGTAAGTATAGCCAGGTAAGGCCTAAGGAAAGTGCATCAAAAATTGGCATATTCCGGTCTTCTCCAGCCCATAGCTTCCTTTTCTTTGGAAGCCTTGAAACTAATTCCTGGAATTCCGAAACTAACATTTGAGAAATTTCATATTTTGTTGAACTTCCAAATTGCCTAAATACCTCTCTAATTTGATCTCTAGATATTTGATAAATTGGTATTTTGTTATTGTCGCAGTAAGTAACTATTTTCTTTATCAGTTTACGAACTCGTTTCCCAGTCCTAGATGCTTTCCCTTCCGGGTCTACGGCAATTACTACGGAGGGTCTGAAGTATTCAAGTAACTTTTTTATTCTTGCCATTAAAACAAAATTATTTATGGGGTTAACTCTGATTGTCCCGTGGTCCAGCAATTTCCTGGCATTTTCTAAATACACATATCCAAAACCATTTGCATGGGGATAAATTGAGAATACAATTCTTTTATTATTTGGTGTTACACGCATCTGATTAGTTACTTAAGCTCATAAGGGCTTCTTCTAAAAATTGAATTCTCGATCTGTTATGCATAGCAGTCGAACTTTCCCTTAGTTCCTTAATTAAAAGTTCTATCCTCTGTTTTAGATTGACCAACATTTCATTTGACTGCAATTCAAAAAGTGATTCAATGGGCACTTTGAAGAGAAAGTGATACGTAATTAGTAAATCTATGTTAGGAACCCTGTGGCCTTTCTCATATCTGGAAATGTTTGAGTAATCTGTAAGTTGTAATAGAAAAGCAATGTCTGATTGTGTCAGAGGTGATTTTTTACGATATAATCTAAGATAATTTGGTTGCCTCAACATCACTTTATTAAATAAGATTTACCATCTAATCTTATTCGTAATTCAAACTCAGATAAAGTGGGTATATATTGCCAATTTGGCAATTTTTTTCAGTGGTGTCGTAAAGTTTTGTGGAAAATCTTTGAATTAATACTATATCTATTATGGAAGTGTCTTCTTATATAGTTTACCATGTTCACATGTAATTGTAACACCTCTATTGCGTTCGGTTTCCCTTATTTGCGAAATTCATTAGAATAGCATTTAGGTTCCAACGAATAAAGGTGCATACCTTATATCGGTTCGTTTATCAATCCAACCATTCGTCTTACTGACTATATTAAGTATGTTGTTGTAAAACAATTACTTCAATATTATTGAAACCTTCTAGATACATAAACGAGCCTTATATAAGAATGAGTTAGTAATTAGATATGATTAAATCATTGAAGGTATTTTTATAATATGGCTAGATTTTATTGATATATGATAGGAAATGACGAATTTACAGACATTTATTGACCAAATATTACGCTTAACTAATTGCTATTCAATATTTTACATATATTCTTCACATCATGTTGAAAATTTGGTCATTATACATTAAATTTATTCTCTATTTTTGTAGTGACAAATTTTTCAATAACACTCTAAATCATCAAAACATGGCAAAAAGCGGTCAATCCTCAAAAAAAATGGCTACGAAGGCATCAAATGCCTTAAGAAACCCAAACACTTCTAAAACAACAAAAAGCCTGGCGGCTTCAGTACTATCACAAGCGCCCAATAAACCTAAAGGGAGGGGTAAAAAGTAAATAGACATAGGCAGGAAGGTAAAATACCATTATTCAGTTCAAGAAAAGCAGAAGGGATTGAGGATTAATAAGAAGAAGCCACCCTACCTTAAGTGGATTACATGGCAATTCAAATCTTTAACATAAATTTTGCTCATTTAGACAACGACCCAAGAATCCTTCACTAGATAAATAACACGAATCTCCAAAAATTACATACAATATGTCTCAACATTCATCACCCAAATTACCCGAAACTCCAAATCCAAAACAAACGAGTAAACCAAATCCAATACTACCAAAACCAAATTACCCACCTCTTAGTGATCCTGGCAAACGGACAGAATTTGGAGATAAGAAAAGTGGGGGTCCCGGCACAAGTAATACAGGAGCTAAAAAGTAGTCTGTTAAAGGCAATATATTCATATAGCAGATGCCCAAAAAACAAGCTACTCCGAAACACGATCCAAAAACCGGTAAATTTATTGGCAAGGATACCAAAGACTCTGCAGTTAGTAAAAAAAGCAAATCAAAGAATCTTAATTCTTCAAAAGATAAAATTGGAACAAGTGGTACTGGAGCTAAAAACCGAAGAGATAAGAAATGAAATTAAGCGAGTATCGGAAGGATTCTGATTATTATTCTTCGTCAGCTAGTTCTATAAATAGAGGATTGTCCTTCTCTGGAATAGCAATAATATGGTTATTCACTCAATCTGGTACGAACAGGCTTGTTTTAGAAAAATTAATGATTGCCTCATTAGTTCTTTTAGCTTTAAGTCTTCTTTTGGATTTAATTCAATATTGTTACGGATTTTATAAATGGAATAAATTTTATAGGGAACAGGAACTTAAATCACATGAGGCTAGTGGAAAAATAATAGAAGATACTATTGATGTACTAGCACCCACAAGCATCTCGAATATCATTAATACTATGTTCTGGTTTAAAATTTCCTTAAACATCTCAGCCTATATTTTAATATTATTATTTTTAGTTAACCACTTGTTTATTAATTAGTAATTCTTGTTGAATGATTCTTGCAAAATGGCAACTTCGGGATATTTAATGTTAATTCTGGTTTTTTATTGTCTTTCGCTAAATACAACTTTAAATAAATCTTCAACTTCGAGAAATAAATCATGGATATTTATCGGAATGGCAAATTCGAAGTTGGAAGTGCGAGTTAATCAACTTTCATTTAATTAATAAAATAAATTAAATTATTTTTTACCTATAAATTCACTATTATGAGTGTTTATTTAGTCACATGGGATATTAATAAAGCAAAGCCCAATTACACTGATGCACGTGCAAAGTTCATTGCTAGATTGGATAAATACGATCGTATTAAGGATCAAAGTCTTGATTCTGTTGTTTTCATTTCAACCACTAGCACTGCAAAGCAAGTATCCGATGATTTAAAGATCGTCTTAGACACCAATGACAGTTTAATTGTCACTAAAATAGTACCAGGAAATTATTATGGGTGGTTGCAAGGAGAGACTTGGAACTGGATTGCGGCAAAACTATAGATAGTTAAAATACAAACTCCTTCATTTGAAATATTTATATAGACTTCTTTCTTTTGTCATCTTGTCAACTTCATCACCAACAGAAACCAATCGACTTGCTCATTCTCTAGTATGTCTTATTATTTTTGTTATATATACTATGGGAATCTATCCATCCATTATTCTGTCTAAGGATCACCAGGAGGACTTTAAGATCTGAGGCGTGGTTTGTATGCTAGAATCCATTTATAGAAGAAGGTAAATATATAGCAATAGCATTTTTATTATTTCAAAGACTTAGATATTATCAGTTTATGACAAATATAGATGAAGCAATTTTAGATATTGATAAAATAATCAGTAGCAACATAAGTAGATTTGATGATTCAGAGCGGGGTTTATTGTCTCAGAATATCTTAGCTCAAATTAGAAATTTAGTTGAATATATTTCTTTAAAAATAATAAGCAATGATGTTGATATAGATATTAATTACGATAATATTACAAGGGCTAATAATTTTGTAAGCTCCAGAGGAGAATTAAAATTTTTAAATAAATTTCATAACCTACTTCAAAAAAGTACATCTCATTATTCCCTTGATGAAGAGAACTCTGAAAGATTAATGTTAAAGTATTATGAATATTTCTTAAAAATTAAGGATTTTCTTAAAAAGAAATTCAATTTAGAAGTTCTGACCAATATAGATGAATTTCCAATTAAGATTGATTCTGCACTAAGAGAATACTATGAAAAAATTGCAGAGAAGATAAATCTACATGAATCAAGTAGAACCAAGAACACGTATACAGATCGATATTATATACACAAGGTAAAACCATTTTTTGTTGGACATAATGTCTATTATGAAGTTACAATTACAACCGCAACTGATAGGTTAAGTAAATTTGATAGAATCATTGCATTTACAAAATTAGATATTACCCATAATTATGCTGTAAAGTTTGTTTTAAGTAATGATAATATTGAAGTGTTTGGTAAAAGAATGCCAATTCAGATAATAGAAAATTGGGAAGTCTCTATTCGGCCTTGTGAGGTGAATAACTTTGGAAAAATACTCGGCAGAGATTCTAAAATTAAAGTTGATCATATTGAGTATCTAGAAATAATGGATTTTCTAAAAAGAACAGGACTAAATTTATCTGAAATAATAAATCTTCCCCTGAATTACTATGATAAATTCAAATCACTGATAACCGCAAAAGCTAAAACGACACATTTCCTTGGGATGTTGGATAAAAGCCGTGTAATTCTGATGGCAAAAGCACCGGGACAAAATGTCCTTAAATATCTGCTTTACAGAATGCATAATACCACGATTAAAAAACAATATACGAATACAGAATGCAGTTTGTTGTCGAATCTCCATCTAGAATTTGGATGTAAACCATTCGATGAAATGCCATTCACTACTTCCTTATTAGACCACAATCCAAAGCTCTTTGACTTGTTTGATTGTATAGATTCGGCCTATCGAGAACATGAGTTATTTGCTCGATACATTAAAAATAATACGGAAATGAAAGCTCAACTCTACACTTCACGAGACGAAATTAAAAATTTTGCTAACATTGATACTTTAATGCTAGCTTACAATGAAAGGTTATACTGGAAACATTTTGGGAGAAAACTTGATGATTATAAAAGCCATATTTATATCAATGAATATGATGATCATACTTATAGAATTATGGAAACCCTTAAAAAATCATCTAAAAGTGGGATTAAGAATTATTCAAGGTCTTTTGATTCCTGGTTGGGTACAACTTCTCACCAGATAGATTGTGATGAAAAGCGCGAAAATCTAAGGTTAATGTTTGAAAATTCCGAAGTAGCTTTAATATACGGTTCGGCAGGCACTGGAAAATCAACATTAATAAATCATATTTCGAATTTCTTTAACGACAAATCCAAGTTATACTTAGCAAATACGAATCCTGCAGTTGATAACTTGAAAAGAAGAGTGAAAGCTTCTGACTGCACATTTATGACAATTGCTAAGTATTTATCATCTAGAAAGATTAATAATGAATACGATATCTTGTTTATTGATGAATGTAGTACTTTAAGCAACGCGGACATGCTTAATGTACTAAATAAAGTATCATTCAAATTGCTTGTTTTAGTTGGTGATATTTTTCAAATTGAATCAATCCGTTTTGGCAACTGGTTTAGCATGGTACGATCATTTGTACCAAGTACTTCTGTATGTGAATTAACTAAACCTTATAGAAGTGACAACGAAAAACTTTTAGAGCTCTGGAAAAGAGTACGAAATATTGATCCGGATATTCTTGAACATATTACTAAAAATAACTATTCAGCAAGATTAGATGATACAATTTTTGATTATGCTGAGCCAGATGAGATAATTCTGTGTCTAAATTATGATGGATTGTATGGAATTAACAACATCAACACATTCTTACAAGGAAATAATACAAACCCTCCAATTCAATGGGGAGTTCAAACCTATAAAGTTGGAGATCCAATATTGTTCAATGATTCAAAGAGATTTACTCCAGTTATTTACAATAATCTTAAAGGAAAGATAGTTTCGATAGAACTATTAGAAGATAGTATACAATTTGAAATTGAAGTTGATAAGGTACTAAATGAACTAGATGCCGAAGGGTATACTTTTGAATTATTAGATGATTCGGAGAATGGTAATTCAATAATAAAATTTTCAGTCTCTAAACTATTAAGTACAGATGAAGATGATGACGACTCTTCCGAAGCGGTAGTACCCTTTCAAGTTTCATATGCTGTATCAATTCACAAGGCTCAGGGATTAGAATATGACTCAGTTAAAATTGTTATAACTGATGAAATTGATGAACGCGTAACTCACAATATATTTTATACTGCAATTACGCGGGCAAGAAAGAAGTTGAAGATTTTCTGGACACCTGAATCAGAGCATAAAATTTTAAGTAGTCTAGAGAAAAGAAATAGTAAAAAGGATGAAGCACTGTTGGCAAGTAAACATAATCTATAATTCTTTCAAGGAAGCTAATATGCTTAGTTTTCTTCTTTTAGTTTTGTATGGTTAGTTTTGTCTATAATACTTTTTTACTCTAGTTCAAGTGAACTTTGTGTAATGACAGAATAATGTACGATGGTTATAATATAAGAATTTACAAGGACTATATGTTTAAAAAATAAGAATAACTAAGACTAGACATGCCCGTCATTAGCATTTTTAAATTCCTCAATAATCGTCCATTTAACTTTCCCAGTTTCCACCCACTTACTTAAATCAGATACTAATTGTTGATATATAAGTAAGACCAGTTTAACTTGTTTTATGTTTTTGGGAAGAGCAATTGGATAGTGCTTAAATTGATCAGATAGTAAAGTAAAATTCTTTGCAAGCTGAAAAAGCAATGATCTTTCAACTTCCAACTCTTTAAACTGAACACTGATCCTATCAGCAGCTTCTAACACAAGGCTAAGTTGAGACCTTCCCGCTTTATCCTCTATGTCAGGGCTAAGCTCACCAATTACTTTATCACATTTATCTAAAAATGAAATAAACTCTTGCTGACGTCTTTGGTATCGTATCAATTCAAGAGAATGGTCCATTGATATTCTGGCGAGCTTGGCCTGGAGCCTGTTCACACTAATTGCAATGAATACGGTCAGTCCTACTCCGATCACAGAAGCAAAAGTACCTATAGTGCCTCCTATAAAATCTCCTATTTGACCAAGCGAATCTATGTCTTGCTTACTTGAAGCATGAAGGGACTCGATTGCAAATACAGTAAGACAAATGGAGACAACGATGATGGTTGCGCAAATTGAGACAATTAAAATTGCCTGAATCCATGTTTTCATTGTATGAGTGTCAATTTAGACTGTATTTCAACTGCGAGTTTCAAGCAGGTCAACTTCACCAGTTGAAATCATGTCGAATATACCCAAATTTGGCAATTGCATTATACCACATAGTTAGGAATTACAATAGACTCGAAGCATCATATTGAGTGGAGTGTCACGAAGTCACATGGTGTATTATCCTGTCGGTATAGATAAAAAGCAGTCTTTTTATAATTTTGGGGAATATCGCGACCAATAACCTTTTCGTTAAGTTTGTTGCATATTTGTTTTTACTGGTATACGAGTTTGAGGTTTGTTTGGATAGATGCACCTGACAATAAGGCCAATGTTGCAAGAAGAACTAATTTTATAAATTATTTTGAAAATTCACCAAAAATGGTGAGATCGTTTTACCAAGGTGAAGTTATATTTACTGATGAGAGGTTGCAGTAAATATTTAGTTTTCAACCACAATAAGCTGTATAAGCCCTGTAATACTCCATTGGAGTTATTAATATTCAATCTCAAATGTTTTTAATTAATTATTATGGCTAGATATTATGTTAACCAAAACGCTCAAAACAATGGGGACCATGAGGTTCACAAGGATGGATGTAGTTACATGCCTGATAATGAAAATCGTATTTACTTGGGCAATTTTGACAATTGTGCCGATGCCGTAAGAGAGGCAAAAAAGCGATATTCAAAATCAAATGGATGTTACTTTTGTTCTAAAGAATGTAATACTGGATAATCAATGTGACGAATTCATTCATTTTCCTTATAGAATCTTTAAATGTTATAAATGGAAAGCAATGAAATTAAATATTTTTATTTACTATTGTTCCTTCTTTTCGTGTTTTACGAATTAAGCTGTTCATCTTCCTATTTTCACTCTTAATCCGTTCATTCCAGGTTTCAGCGAGGTGTAAAAAATTAGCAAAAATTCTTGGAGGGTGTTTTTCTTGTAGTTCACTAATATATGTTTTAGTCCAATTATAGAATTGTATTAAATTAAATGCATAGTCGTCATAACATATATCTTCATCATACACCTTCTTGAATATCCCAATTTACATTCTTTCATAAAAGTTCAAACATCCATTACTAACCATTTTATTTTTTTATTATTGTCTTCGTCGAATTGATTCGAAATTAGTAATTCTTTCAAAGTCTTTTCTTGGATGAAAATTAGTAAATCTTTATCTAAAATTACTTTTAATTCTTTTATCAATGGGAAGAGCTCCTTGCCAATTTTATCGTAAGCAAAGTCTATTGCGGCCTTTCGTCGATTGTAATTCAAATTCACAATTAGTTGGAGATACAATAACGTTGCAGAAGAAAATATTGAATAAAATCCAATTATAGCAATGAGATTCTCTTTCGTAAAACCAAAGCTCAGTCCCAAGTATATAATAATTGCCGAAACAGCAAGAAATGAGAGAAGAATAAATACAAATATTTTACGCATACCTATTAAATTTTGAAATCGAACTCCAAATTTATTCCAACCTCTAGCATAAGGTAAATTTAGCAAATTAGACGTTTGATAGTGTGAATTATTTCCTCGTGGATTTGTTTTATCATCATGGTAATCAGCAGAATTCGTCATATATAAATAATACTCCATTGTTGAACATTTATCAATATTCAATGACTTGCCATATTAGCAATTATATTACTAATAGAAGTCACCTCAACTGGCCGTTCACTTAGTTTTGTCTTATTAGTTTTGTTATGTGCACTGGAGTGCACATGTTCACGACCTAAAAGTGCACTTCTTGATGTCGAAAAGTGCATATGTTGGTAGCTGAAGTAAAGCCAAGTTCCTCTTCTAGATCGTGAAGTTTCAAGTGTATGTCCCCTTCTGTTGGTTATTGA
>Ga0190274_10001707_pt1 | contig 12866 bp, 14 predicted proteins | sample Popmic531T_FD_133002 | JGI IMG/M metagenome (GOLD analysis project Ga0190274, IMG submission 133002) | Populus adjacent soil microbial communities from riparian zone of Yellowstone River, Montana, USA - 531 T | ecosystem: Environmental > Terrestrial > Soil > Riparian zone | place: USA: Montana...
AAAGGCAGGGCGAGGGAAGCGCCGGCTCCCTTCAGCAGGGTGCGTCGCGACAAATGTTTTCGAGTATTGAACATGCCTGGATTCCTCCGTTTACTTCGCAGCTGTCTGACTTGTATTTGTGCTCGCTTCCCGTTTCCGGAAAGCGTCGCTTGAAACAATGCCTGTAACGATCGACTCGAAACGGTACTTGTCTGCCTCTGCGCTGTGCACGATTTTTCGCACGGAAGGCATGTCGCGATACTCGACACTGCGGCCAATCGCATAGGTGAATAGATTTTCGGTTAACGCCTGTACAAACTGATCGGGCCGCGCCGTCAGCGCCTTCCGCAGACCTTCCGGCCCGTTGATCACCGTGCCATCCGGCAGGACTCCCGAAGAATCAATCTTCGCCCCGCTATCCGTGGTTCGGTACTGTCCAATCGTATCGAAGTTCTCGAGCGCAAACCCCAGGGGATCCATCACCGCGTGGCAGCCCATGCACGCGGGCTTGGAGCGATGCATCTCGATCCTCTCCCTCACGGACTTTGGCTGGCCGCCACGGTTTTCACTCAGGGCCTCGACATTTGGCGGAGGCGGGTTCGGCGGAGTCCCCATCAGCCGGTCGAGGATCCAGGCGCCGCGCAGCACAGGTGATGTCCGATTTGGATTTGCAGTCAGGTTCAGAATCGCGGCCTTGCCCAGCAGTCCGTGTCGCGCCGTGTCCGGCAGCGTCACGCGACGGAACTGGTGGCCCCTGATGTTATCCATGCCGTAGATTCCACCCAGCCGTTCATTGAGAAAGGTGTGGTCCGCCGTCAACAGATCGACGACGCTGCGATCACTGCGGAGGATGCTGTCGATAAAGAGCTCCAGCTCTTCCTTGAAGAACTTGCGAGGATCGTTGAGGCCGCTTGCATGCGGGAACTGCCGGCTGTCCGGAGCGATCTCGTCCAGCTTGACGACGTTGAGCCACTGGAAGGAAAAATCCGTGACCAGTGTTTTTGCGCGCGGGTCCGCGAGCAGGCGACGCACCTGCTGAGCCAAAACGTCAGGTTGGCTCAGTTTCGACTTGATGGCAAGGTCGAGCAGTTCGTCATCCGGCATGCTGCTCCACATGAAGAACGAAAGACGCGACGCGAGTTCCACATCGCTCAGCGTGCGCGTGCCCGCCGGGCTGTTTGCGGATTCCACGCGATAGAGAAAATGCGGACTCGCGAGAACCGCGCTTACAACTTCGCGGATTCCCTGATCAAAGCTGCCGGTTGCAGACCCGTCCTTAAAGAAGATCATCAGCGGGTTCACATCCTGCTGGGTCACCGGGCGACGGAAGGCCCGCCGCGCGAGATCGCTGACGATTTTGCTCGCACAGGCGAGTTCGTCGGCTTTCCCCTGAGGCTTGCAGGTGAATATTTTCTTGCGGCTCGGGGTGGAGTCGCTGATGCCCGTGACTTCGAGAGGTCCACGAATCTGCAGCGCGTGCACCGCCTGGATGCGTTCCTGCCCACCTTCGAGCGTTGTTGCGCGAACACGCTCGTCGCTTTCGGCATAGCTGCGATGAACAAATGTGACGGTCAAGTCATGATGTCCAGCAGTCGCTTTGAATTTGATCTTGCGCAGCCGCCCGTTGATTTCCGCGACAGCCGCGTCCAGCCGCGTGTCGATCGCCTTGTGATCGCGTTCGCCGCCGATGTTGGTGCGATAGAACTCTTTTCCGTCGAGCAGCGCCAGCACGGTGTTCTCGAATTCCATCTTTGGCACTTCTCGCGCCAGCGCCATGTCGCCGATCGTGAGCTCGTATTCGCCATCAGCAGGGAACCAGTGCCTGACGGTCATGCCGCCCCGCGTTCCGAACGGCATCCCTTCGATGTGATGCTGCTGGCGGCCAGTGCCGGGTGCGGCCCTGGGATTGAGCGAAATCACCATGTTCTCGATGTCGCCGTAGGTGGTCGTCACAGGCGGCGCCTCGATGTCGCCCACGGCCTCTTTCGCGACTTCGCGCGCGGCAGAAACGTACTGGTCTATGAAGTTGGGCGAAACCTGCAGGCTGGTGGCATCGTTATCGAAGTGACCTTTGACGTCATCCAGCGGCAACAACTTCGACACATCCACCGTGACACCGAGCAAATCACGGATGACGTTGGCGTATTCCCGGCGGTTCAAGCGGTGCAGTGCTACACGGCCGGCTGGCGGATGAGCCGCACTGTCGATTCTGGTTTCGAGCCACGAGATCAGTTCCGTCACGGACTGTTTATCCGGACGCTTGGCAGCACCAACCGGAGGCATCAGGCCGCCGCGGAGCTTGCGGATCACGGATTCCCAGACCTGCGCATCCTCGGCAATCCGGTCGGCGGAAAGCTTGTCCAGCGCCAGCCCGCCCATCTTGGCTGTACTGTTGTGGCAGGAGAGACAGTTCTCCTCGATCACGCTGAAAGGACTCAGCTTCGTGGGAGTTTGCGGAACAACAGCCGTGACGCTGGCGAGCGCCCCGCAGACGCTCAGTAAAGCTATACGTAGCCTTCGTTTAACCAATATCGCTCTCCTGGTTCCGGATACTGTAATTGCTGAGGTGAATTATTTCAGCGGCAGGGTGGTTTGTCCATAGTTTCCAACCCAAATAATTTCAGCGACTTGTGGCCTCGGCGGCGGGCCGGCAGTTGGCATCCATTGGCGTTAGCCCACCATAGGTTGAACGGGTCACGGAAGCGGTGCCATCGGCCCCGACCCTCACGAGAAAAATCTTGTCGTACTCCATCTCGCAGATCGCTGCCGGACTCCTGGCTCCAAGCGCTTCGATGATCGCCGGAATGGTGTTGGAATGCGCGACAACGAGGACCGTCTGCCCCACATGGGCCCGAACCGCCGCCGCCACCTTTTGCGCGTGATTCGGATCTCCTGTCGTCAGGACTTCAGGAGTAATTCCCAACGACTTCGCAGTTGGCTCGGCAGTGTTTCGTGTGCGCAGCCACTGGGTAGTAATGATGGTTGTGACGTTCGCTTTGCGCGCGACGTCTACCAGAGCACTCGCCCTGACCTGACCTGCAGCGGTGAGTCCAGGATCCTCTGCAGGTGTTTCCGCCCTCTCGGCGTGGCGAACAAGGATCGCAGTTAGGGGCCCGCGATTCTGCGGGAGGGCCCGCCCACAAGCCAGCAACGCCAGCAACGCCGCGACGATAGTCGCATTGCGATGTGATTTCAGAAGGGTCATGACTCCGATTCTAATCCTTTGCGACGGGTTTGGCCGTCGTGGTTCCATTCATCCACACTTCAGCGATCTTTCCGTTGCTCGCGCGCACCACAAACAAGAAGTCATTGGATACCGACATCGACGGTGTCGTGTCATTCGCCTTTACGATCGCGCTCGAGTCGTATGCGAGTGCGAAATGATTGCCTTCACCGGAAAGGTACTTCCAGTTCTGCTTGAGGTTCAAAACTGTTGGGCGCCCTTTAACAATGTAGTCGGTGTGGGCTTTCCTGCCTTTCAGTTCGAGCCCGGGCATGTGATACACAACGTCAGGATCTTCTACCGCTTCAAGATCTGCGAGGTTACTTGTACTCCACGCATCATTCTCAGCGGCGATATATTTCGATGCGAGTTCTCGTGTGGAGTTCTCAGTCCTGCAGGAACTCAGAAAGAGCATGGATGCGACAAAGACCGTTACGAACCTGAACTTCATTTCTCCTCCATTGACTTGAAAAGCCTTGAACGAGGAGGGAAATAAAAAACCCGCCTCATTGGGGCGGGTTTAAGTAGCTCGGTGCTGTCCCGAACGCTTAGCCGCCGCTCCATCCCGTTAGGATGGCGCGAATAATCGGCCAGGTTGTCGCGTTGAGCAGCTTCATGGGCGTCTATGATACGTCAGCGGTTACGATCCGATAAATGGCATTTTCAACAGGCGCCAGACGGTTTGCTCGCCGGGTTCGCGAAACCTGTCCAATCCGAACCGGATGGTTTCCACCTGGGCCTTTCGGCTGGTGCCGAACAACCGGTCCCACACGCTGAACAGGCAGCCGTAATGGGAGTCCGTTTCCGGCTGATAGCTGCTGTGATGCACCCGATGCCAGTCCGGCGTGGACATCAGCAGACGGCCCCAGCGTTCGAACCATGTCGGGAACTTCATGTTGCTGTGGTTGAGCAGGAACCAGGGCAGACCCAAGGCAGTGTAGAGAATGCTACTAGCCTGGGATATGCCGAGCAGCGGCGACACTACGGCCCCGGCGCACAGCAAAATCAAAAGCTCGAACGGGTGAAGGCGAATCCCGCTCGTGGCGTCGAGTTCAATGTCTGCGTGATGCACTCGGTGAATTCGCCAACCTGCCGGAAACTTGTGAAGGGCTACGTGAATGCCGTAACCCATGAGGTCGATCAAGAACACACCGATTACAATCGCCAGCAGCGACTGCCCCAGCAGGCGATGCATCAAGCCGAAGTTGTTCCTTTCCGACCACACGAGGGGTATTACGACAAAGCTGCCCACCACCGCGTTTATCAGAAAGGCGATCGCGATCATGCCGACGTTGCGCCAGCGTTGACGGCTCCTGCCTGTGCTGTGCTTGAAGTAAGGAATCCATACTTCCAGAGTCATGAAAAAGGCCAGGCTGCCTATGGCGATCAACGGAATCAGGTTGTTCAGTGTTTCCAAATGTATTGGAGTCTCTCCTTGTGTCAAGTCGGTTTGCACAGATACTATGCAACCGGTTCTATCCAAATCAAGGGCGAGGAGACGACAAAATGAAGCAGATCACTAGACGCGATTTCGCAAAAGTGGCTGGAGCGCTCGCGGCGGCTCCTGCGCTGACGAGTCTTCCGGCAATGGCGGCCCAGGCTCAGAACAACGCCGACCTGCGCGTGGATAAAGACATTGTCTTTGGCAAGGGCGGCGATATCGATCTTCTGCTCGACGTCTATCATCCGCCCCAGGGCGTGACGCCGAAGCGGATGGCGATCATTCATCTGTTCGGCGGCGGCTTTTCCGGCGGCAGCAAGAATGCGGGTTATCTCGTCAACGATTCGCGGGCGCTCGGCAAGCTCGGCTACACGAACGTCACCGCGAACTATCGCCTGACGGGGCAAGGATTGTGGCCGGCGCAAATCCATGACACCAAGGCCGCGATCCGCTGGGTGCGCGCGAACGCCGACAAGATCGGCATCGACGCCGACAAAATTGCGGTTGCCGGCTACTCCGCGGGAGGTTTGCTCTCGCTGCTTGCGGCCGGAACGAACGGCATGGCCGAGTTCGAGGGGAACGGCGGCAACGCCGGCGTCAGTTCGAAGGTTCAGGCCAGTATCGGCGTCTACCCGCTCGCGAACACGCAAACTGCGCGAGCGTTGTTCCCAACCACCCTGACCGATCAGGAGCGTGCGACGGCAATGGAGGCTGCATCGCCGGCGAAATACATTGGCAAGGATTTCGCGCCGACAATCTTCATTCACGGCACGGCCGACACGACGGTGCCGATGTCGTCGAGCATCGACTTCTTCACGAAGCTCAACGCTGCCGGTGCGCCGTCCTCGCTCACGCTGATTCAGGGCGCTGCTCACGCATTCGATAACGCCGCGCTGGATGCCGTCCAGGTCATGGCGCAATCGATAGACCTGTTCCTCGATCGGCTGATCGTGCATCCGACGCCGTATGCGGGCTTCGGTGGTGGCGGCGGCGGCGGACGTGGCGGTGGTGGTGCGCGCGGCGGACAGGGCGGTGCCCGCGGCGGGGCGAGAGGTACACAACAATAGGGAACGGCTCTGAACCGGATAAAGGACTTGATGAGTCTTATCGAACTGCTTGAATCCGGTCGGCAGGATGTCCTTGATGCCGTCGATGGTCTAACTGAAGCCGCCGCGCTGGCCAAGCCCTCGCCTGATCGATGGTCTGTGCTCGAATGTATGGAGCACGTCGTTATCGTCGAAGAGCGATTTCAGGGATGGCTGCAGAATGGTCCGGCCATTGCCTCTGCTCCCAAACCCGAGAACGAAACTCGTCTCTTCAGCATGGTCACGGATCGCAGTGCCAAGGTCACGGCACCAGAAGCCGTGGTTCCTTCAGGTCGCTTCGTTGTGCTGAAAGAGGCTGTCCTCGCGTTCAACGCCGCTCGTGATCGGAGCGTGAGCCTGGTGAAAGAACATGGAGAGGCTCTCTATACGATCGGGGCGCGGCATGGACGATTCGGCGAACTGAACGGCGTTGAAGTGGTCCACCTTATGGCGGGACATGCGCGGCGCCACGCTGCGCAAATACGCGAGCTTGGTGAAGCGGCTGCCGATCCGAAAACGCCTTAACCCAACGCTATCGATTCGATGACGCTGACGTCTACCGCTGCTACTATCGCGTCGACGCTTTCTCGATTCGCTATGACACGTCGCAGACACCTTCGAGCCGCACTTACTGCTGGGATGGTTTTCTTGTGCCTGATGCCGCTCGCTGCACGCCAACAGTCGGCAAAAGTAACTTTCAAGGGGATCGTTCGCGATGCGCGAACCGACCAGCCCATCGCCGGAGCACAAGTCACGCTGACAAACATGACAGAACCGCCGTCGTCTTCCGACGCGCGGAAGCCGACTGCCGTTAACACAAATACTAACGGCGAGTTTGCCATGAGTTTGGACGCACAGGTTCGGAGCGGCTATCGCCTTAGTGTCGGAGGCAACGGCTACGTCCGCAATGAAACCACTCTGGGTATGGTGCCCGGCGAAACAAAAGACGATATTGTCGTGCGCATGGTTCAGACTGCCAGTATCCGTGGGCACATCGGCACTACGACAGGGCAGCCCGTGGCGGGAATTTCGGTGCAGATCCAGCGGCGGCATTACAACGACAACGGCGCGATCACATTTACGACTGTTGCAACTACCAAGACGAACGACCTTGGCGACTACCGGGCCTATTTCGTGACTCCCGGAAGGTATTACGTGAAGGCGGGCCCGCTGGGTATAAATCTGGACGATCTCTTCGGTTTCGATTATGCAGGCCGGCAGGGGCGCAACGAAGTTACGGGAAACTATCCCCCGACTTTTTTCCCAGGAGTCGTAGACGCTTCGAAGGCGGTAGCTGTCGAATTGGCACACGGGGCTGACGTCAGGGGAATAGACTTCACGGTTCGCCCACGTACCTGTCGAAGTCGGTACCACCCATGTAGAAGGTATTGTCGCCACTGCTTATCCGGCCACATTCATCATCGGTCGCGTCAGAGTCGAGGGACAGGACGATTGGAAGAGCGCTTTTCAGACCGTCACATGGACGATTGGCGTAACACTCGAGCCTTCGTCCAGTGGCGCAAAGCCTCCCGTACCTGGTCGACCCTGGCCGAATAGTGGTTCCCTCGAATCCAGCGGCGCATTCCGAGTCGAGAACTTGGTGCCAGGGGAGTATCGTTTTCTGCTCTACGGCCTTCGTCCGGCGTTTTACGTCAAAGAAGTACGCTTCGGAACGATGGACCTCCTGGCCCAGCCCTTTCAGTTCACCGGCAAAGAACAGGGAAGTCTGGAAATCGTACTGGACTCAAAGGTCGGTTCGCTTGAAGGCGTTGTCAACGACCGACTGGCAGTTGCCTCCGGCGCTCAGGTTGTCCTCGTGCCGGACAAGGGACGGCATCGCGTGGACCAGTTCAAGGCTGTTACCACGGATAAAGATGGCCATTTCCGTATCACGAATATCCCGCCCGGGGACTACAAGCTCTACGCATGGGAAGCCATCGAACAGTATCGATGGTTTGATTTGGACGTTTTGAAAGCTGCGGAGCAGTTCGCGAGTCCCGTTCACTTGACGGAGTCATCAAACAAGACTGTCGACGCCCGGCTCATACCCGCGTCATTGCGATAACTTGAAAGTGACCTTGTTGTAGATGCGAGAGAGAGGAAGCCGGTACCCGATGGAAGGGATTTCAATTGAACTTTCCAGCTTCGTAACTTCGGAGTAAAGCCAATCGCCGTGTTCCTGACGCGTAAACCGTTCGACACGGTACTCCTTTTGAGAGACCAGAAAATACTCCCTCAGCGAATCGAGAGCCCGATAGTGTGCAAACTTTTTCCCGCGGTCGTAAGACTCGGTGGAGTCCGAAAGCACCTCGAAGATGGCCAGCGGATTGAGGACCGTGTCGTGATGATCGTCTTCCAGCACGGGCTCATCGCCCGTGATAAACACATCGGGATACGTGTACAGCCCGGTCGAGGAAACCTTCACCCGCAATTCCGGGCCAAGGACATGGAAGGGGCGGTCCATGAACTGGTTGCCCAAATCGACGATGATATTGGCAACAATCTTGGCGTGCTGCCATGAGACTCCAGGCATCGCGAACATTTCCCCGTCGAGATACTCGCTCTTGATTTCGGCCTTCCGCTCAAGCTCCAAATATTCTTCAGGAGTGAATCGGACCTTCGGCTGGGTTGACACTTTGGTTTCCATGGGCAGTGGCTCGACTATAGCACAGCGCTAAATCGCCGCCGCCCTTACAGACAGGGCACGTGAGAGGCCATTAAGAGATCGCCTGATAACGTGGGTCTTGCGCGTTTTAGGTGCGATCTGCGCGCAAAATTTCGTCGAAAAAGGCGACTATTTGTCCGAGAATTCCGCGACTTCTCAGCGAATTCTCGAACTTCCGATATCATCCCGCAACACCCGGAGGTCACAAATGGACGAATCAGAGAAGCAACAGGTGGTGGATCTCGAGCACTTGAAGATTCTGCGGATCGGCTATCTCGTGTCGGCAGGCATGTCAGCTTTCTTCGGGCTCTTTGGTTTGATCTATGTCTTGATGGGCGTCGTGTTCACTAGGATGCCGTTCGAAGGAGGGCAAGGTCCTCCCGCCTTCTTCGGCTGGTTCTTCGCAGTCTTCGGCTTCGTTTTCGTTGCCATCGGAATCGGTGTGGGTCTTTTGAAATTTCACACGGCACGATGTCTCCAGCAGCGGCGTTCGCGCACTTTTTGCCTGGTCATTGCTGCAGTCTCATGTCTGGGAATACCTTACGGGACCCTGTTAGGGGTTTTGACTTTCGTTGTTCTCACGAGGCCGGGAGTCAGTCGGCTATTCGATGGAAATGTGACGGCTCCTGAGTAATTGTCAGAACTCCACGCCGATGCCCGCGATCTCGGTTGCCAGAATCATCGCGAACGCGCCGCCGCGAGGATCGCGATCAAGGATCGCCGCCCGCCGCAGGTAGTCTTTCAAGGTCAGGCCGCGAGTCCCCGTGCTTTCCGCTACGTCGAACAAGCGCCCATCAGACGACGTCCGAATAAGAATCGCCTGCCACGCCCGGTCGACGATGGGCTGATACACGGAAGCCTCGAGCCAACCTCTCCGGATACCCCGCATTATTGCCGTTGCGATCATGGAAGTGCCGGAGTACTCGGGATAGGCTCCGGGATAGTCGACCACTTCGCGAAACATGCCGTTTTCATCCTGAAGCCCCGCGAGAGCCTTCATATGCTTTTGAAACGCCGCAAGCATCGCCGGAAAGTCCGCGTGGTTTTTCGGAAAGTCTGTCAACGTTAGCGCCATTCCCAAGGCTGGAAAACCGTTGCCGCGTCCCCAGGCTGCATCGGAGGACGCCTGGTGCCTGTACAAACCGTCCGGCCGGCCCACGATTTTCTGCATATAAAAAAAGTGCCGGGCCGCCATATCGAAGTATTTGCGTTCGCCTGTGAGGACTCCGGCTTTGGCAAGGATGGGGATGTCCATGAAGACCGAATCGCTCCAGCCTCCGTGCAGCGGCATGAACTCCCGCAGCGATCCGTCTTCGGTAAATCCACTGTTCGCCGCGCGGGTCACAAGTTTGCCGGCACGCTCGTCCTGGGTGCGCTTTGCAATTTCATAGAACAGCAGGTGCGATGCGAGCGAACTTTGCGAAGGCGAGGCGAAGCTGTCTCGTGAACCGCTCAGGTAAGGCTCCACAGCTTTAAGGACATCTGCGGTGTTGCCCAGTCTTAGCTGCGCGATCAACGCCATTGCGAGAATGTAGGTGGGTTGCGCGAAATCCCGTCCGTAGACTTTCCCCAGTTGCTCCGCCAGTTCTCGCGGTGACCGGTTGAGTCGGCGATTGATCTCCAGATGCGCTTCGGAAGGGACAATCGTGGAAGGCAGCGCCTGCAGCATGCCGTCCCTCGCCGCCACCACAAGGCTCGGGATCTTCCCGACAAAGCCCGCCGCAGTCTGCGTGAGGTTGTCCGCAAGCCCACCGCCGGATTCTCCAGCAATGACCACCAGGTCTGGCGCCTGGATACCGAGCCAGCGCCACAGCACATGGGATTCTGCATTGTCTCGGTACGCCGTTCCTGTTGGAGGGAACTGCAACGAACGTCCTTCCGGATTGGCAAGTGGCAACGCGATTAGACGAAAGGTTCGGCGCGACTGAGGTAGAGCTTCGAAAGCCGCAGCCTCGCGGGTCACGGCATCGACCGTGGCGTCGCGACCAAGCAGCCCACCGATAAGCACAACTGTCGGGACAGATGCCGAAGCGCCAATCACGACAGTGGCTTCGATCGGCATATCGTTGGCAGTGAGACCGATGCTCCAACGTTGCGCCGCCGCCATGGGAGTGACGAACGCCACGGACAATAGGATCGAGGGGACGAAACGTAGAGACAAGGACAATTTCACGGGTTTGCCTGCTCCTTATTCCAAGCGCAGTGGACGCGAGTTATTTTCGGCGATCGGTAAGCCAGTGAACAGCAACTTCTGACTCGATCGCCTCGAATTCCGGGTCTCCCGTTACGACGCGTCCATCAATTCGCATGGCTGTCGCTGCCGCAAAAGCGTCGGCGTAGGAGATGGGGTATTTCGCCTTCAATCTCGCAGCCGCGAATACCAGCGGCCGGTCGGCGGGAACTACTTACACGGCAAGTTGGTCCACTATGCCAATTGCGCGCTGGGCTTGTTGAATGCCCTGTTCACGTTCTACCACGTACAAACACTCTCCGTAATTGATAAGGCAGAACAAAACCCGAAGCTGTCCTTTCCGGGCGTGGCGAAGCATCTGCCTGACCTCCTGACCAGCCGGTTCTCGCCATCGAGGTAAGCCATCATGGCCCAACTATCGAGGACAGCGACTTTACTTCCGCCCTTGATCACTCTGTCGCTCTTCCTTTCGCGTCTGCTTCAAGCGTTTCAGCAATGAACGCCCGCGCACCCTAAGAGCTCCGAGCCCTTCCTCTTCCGGGTTTCCTAGAATCGGCACCAGACTAATGACTCCTCCGTAATCCACTACCTTGATTTGGTCGCCGGCCTCCCAGTGATACTTCGCTCGAAGTTCCGAAGGAATTACGACCCAGCCATTTCGAGAAACGGTGACGATGGACATGTCCGGCCCTCCGGTATACTTTTCGCGACGAAGTGTAACACTCAGGGCTGCCTCGTATCGAAACAGATGGGACGAACATTACGTCGCCGAAATACGGGTTTTGAGAGAGCCAACGCCGATACCATTCAAACGCGTCAGGCGCTTCAGTGGATCGAAATTCGGCGTTCGCGGATCCACGGCAGGGGACTGTTCGCCCGACGCGACATCACCGCCGGATCGCGCCTGATCCAATACGTGGGGCGGAGAATTTCGAAAGATCAATCGGCCGAGTTATGCCTGAAACGAAACACCTACATCTTCACGTTGAACGAGGTGAGCGATCTTGACGGAAAGGTCAGCTGGAATCCGGCGCGACTGATCAATCACAGCTGCGAACCGAACTGCGATGCCGAAGAGGATGACCGGGAGCGGATCTGGATCGTCTCAAGACGGTCGATTCAACGCGGGGAGGAACTGACCTACAACTATGGCTACGACTTCAAAGACTTCTGGAACTACCCCTGCCGTTGCGGCTCGGCCAACTGTGTCGGGTACATCGTTGAAGAAAAACTGATTCCCACCGTTCGTCAAATGCTGTCGGACGATTTCGATTCGACCGTCACTTCATTTTCTCCGCCATCCACTTGATCACTCGCTCCTGCGTTACCAGCGGCAGCCTGTTGTAATCCCACGGCTCATCCAGCATTAGCCGGTCGGCCGCGTTGTACAGCGCGTAGGTCTTCTTCGCCTGATCGACGGCCGATTTCACATCCGCCCGAGTGGCATCGCGGTCGAACTGGGGTGAGAGAATGTAGACGGGGCGCGGAGCGATGGCAGCGATCAGTTCGTCATAGTCGTAGGGCAATTGCGCTTCTTTGCCGGCGAATGCGCCCATGCGCGGCAGAAGATCGTGCTCGCGGAAGTATCGCGCGATACCCCCGGTGCCTTTCTTTTCGGTGTCCGTGCGCATTGGCGTGAAGCCGTTGAGGCTCACCACTCCTTTGACGCGCGGATCGAGCACGGCCGTATGAAGCGCGATGTTCGCTCCCATCGAATAGCCAAACAGATAAATACGGCTGGCATCCACCTCCGCCTCTTTGGAGAGCGCGTCGATGGCGGCCCTGGTGTCGTCCACCATGTGGCCCATCTGGGACCAACGCGGATATTTGTTGTAGAAAGCGGCTGCCTCAACCTGGCGGGAGCCGAAGCCGGATTGGTCGAAAGCGAGCACGGCGTAGCCCGCCTGGGCCAGGGCAAGCGCGGGATGGACATCGTAGTGGTAGACCCAGCTATAGCCGAGCGAAGAGCTGTAGCCATGCAGCCAGATGACGGTCGGCAGTTTTGTGCCGGCTGCGGCGTTGCTCGGAGTAAACAGGTCGGCTTCGATGGTGCCGAATCCAGACGAACTGGGAAACGTGATCTTGCGCTTCGTGGTTTGCTGAACCGACGTGTTGATCCAGCCGTAGGAATTGCCGTTGGCTTTTGTGCCGTGGATGTCGTCGAACAACGTCGACGTGGTTGCCGCAGCGGGAGCACCGCCACGACCGCCCCGCGGCGGCGCGGCCGGCTGCGAGGGATCGCCGAGTTTGGGAAGTGGAAATGGGTTTGCGAGCGTGCCGGG
>Ga0190274_10001708_pt1 | contig 12865 bp, 8 predicted proteins | sample Popmic531T_FD_133002 | JGI IMG/M metagenome (GOLD analysis project Ga0190274, IMG submission 133002) | Populus adjacent soil microbial communities from riparian zone of Yellowstone River, Montana, USA - 531 T | ecosystem: Environmental > Terrestrial > Soil > Riparian zone | place: USA: Montana...
GATGACGCAGATTTGCTGGTAGGCGTCAATAAAAGAAATCTATTAAAGATCAGCATCATGGTAATTGCAAACAATGCAATTATCCAAAAATGATAATACGGCTTAATATCAAGTTTCATCATCAATGAACCGATAAGAGCACCGGTAAAACCTGCTGTACTCCATACGCCATGAAATGAAGCCATGATCGGCCGGTTATAAAGCGCTTCTGCATGAACAGCCTGTGTGTTAACAGAAATATTACACAGGTTACCAAATATTCCAAATGCACATAAGGCCAATGCTAGTTGCCATGGCTTTTCCACCAAGCCAATATTTGTAAGGGAGAACACATAACCAACAACGGCGACTCTTAATACATACTTGCTGCCGAATCTTGTAACAAGTCTTCCGCTGATTGGCATAGTTATTAATTGCCCAACCGGTAATGCAAATAAAATACTTCCGAGCCCTGCTTCGCTTAAGTGTAATGATGTTTTGATATCGGGTATCCTGCTCGCCCAGTTTGCAAAAGCTAATCCCTGGCAAAAGAAAAAGACTGATACAGCAATTCTAACCTGTAGTTTATTTATTGGGGCTATTATAGTTGAACCAACGGTCAAGTTTAAATATTATAGTAAAAATAATTTAATTCAATCGAGCAGCTGGTAGCCGATAATATTTTTTATCATTTATCAATTGCATGCCCACCTAATCATAATTTTTGATTCAATAACTCCTAACTTTATTTATATTGGGAATCTATTGCGGCAATTTCAAAACCACACAAAGCTTTGCGCCATGCGAAAAAATAATTTTCTACTCCTCGGCTTATTATTTTTGACAACAGCAATTTCAGCACAGGTAAAAGTTGTAAACCTATTGACAGAGAATCAAACAGATCCAATTGGCCTTGATGTTCAACAACCGCGTTTTACCTGGCAATTGGTGAGCGAGCAAAGAAATATTTCTCAAACTGCTTATGAAATAACAGTTAGTGGTTCAAAAGGAACAGCATGGAAGAGTGGGAAGATCACATCTAATCAATCGGTACAGGTGCTTTATTCTGGTACTGCATTGCAGTCCGGAAAAAAATATACATGGCAAGTAAGAGTTTGGGATAATAGTGACAAGCCATCAGCCTGGAGTGAGCCTGCATTTTTTCAAACTGCATTGTTAAATAAGTCTGATTGGAATGCAAAATGGATCGAAATAGATTTCATTGAAGATTCGGTCAACAGGCCTGCACAATATTTTAGGAAACAATTTTCTGCCACTAAAAAAATTGCATCAGCGACTGTTTATATCACAGCACATGGTATGTACGAAGCGCAAATAAATGGAAAACGGGTTGGCGGTGCATATTTAACTCCCGGATGGACGAGTTATAATAAAAGGTTGCAGTACCAGGTATATGATGTAACAAATCTTCTTCAAAATGGCGCGAATGCTATCGGGGTGATCGTTGGCAATGGTTGGTATCGTGGTTTTTTAGCTTGGTCAGGAAACAAAGATAGTTATGGAAAAAAAACAGCCGTTTTAATGCAGCTTGTTATTAATTATACAGATGGGACAACTGCGAGAATAAATTCGGATGAAACCTGGAAATCATCAACAGGTTCTATTCGCTATTCAGAAATTTATCATGGAGAAACGATCGATGCAAGAGAAGAAAAGGCCGGTTGGTCAACTGCCAGTTATAATGATGCGAATTGGCCAGGAGTAAAGGTGCAGAATTATCCAAACGATAATTTGCTTGCCACTTATAATGAACCGGTAAAAAAGCATGAGAAGTTTAAGCCCTTAAAAATATTCACAACACCAAAAGGGGAGAAGGTGATCGACTTTGGACAGAACCTTGTGGGATGGGTAATAGTTAAAGCAAATGGAAATGCAGGAGATAAAATAATTATTCGACATGCAGAAGTGTTGGATAAAAATGGAAATTTTTATATTGATAATCTTCGTGCTGCCAATGCAACCGCCACTTATATTTTATCAGGCAAAGGAGAAGAAACATTTGAACCTCATTTTACTTTTTATGGATTCCGTTACATAAAAATTGAAGGTGTGAATGATGTAAAACCTGAAAATTTCTTTGCAGTTGCTTTGTATTCGGATATGAAACCAACGGGTACATTCACTTCTTCAAATGCATTGATCAATCAACTGCAGCATAATATTCAATGGGGACAAAAAGGAAATTTTTTAGATGTGCCAACTGATTGCCCGCAGAGAGATGAACGTCTTGGATGGACAGGTGATGCACAAGCATTTTCAAGAACTGCAGCATTCAATTTTGGGGTCAATAACTTTTTTGCAAAATGGCTTCGTGATGTTGAGGCTGATCAGCGACCTAGTGGTAAAGTGCCATATGTTATTCCAAATGTTTTACAGCCAGAGGCTGGCGCATCAGCAGGTTGGGCGGATGCAGCTAATATCATTCCATGGAATATGTATTTGGCATATGGAGATAGAAAGATCTTAGAGGATCAATATAATAGCATGAAGGCATGGATTGGCTACATGGAAAAAGAAAGTAAAAATTATTTATGGAACACAGGGTTTCATTTTGGCGATTGGCTATTCTATCGTCCGTTTGATGATAATGATGGAAGATCAGCAGTGACGGATAAATACATGATCGCACAATGTTTTTTTGCTAACTCTGTTCAGATAATGATCAACACTGCAAAAGTGTTGGCTAAAAATGATGATGTTACCAAATACACTGAGTTATTAAAAAATTTGAAAGAAGCATTTGCAAAAGAATATTTAACTCCAAATGGAAGATTGGTTTCAAGTACGCAGACTGCTTATGTATTGGCGTTAAACTTTGATATGCTTCCAGGAGATCTAAGAGAACAAGCCGTTCAAAAGTTGGTCGACAACATTAAAAGCTATAATAATCATCTTACCACTGGGTTTTTAGGAACACCTTATTTATGTCATGTACTTAGTCGTTTTGGAAAAACTGATGTTGCTTTTTCATTACTGATGCAGGAAAGTTATCCGTCATGGTTATACCCGGTAAAAATGGGGGCTACAACAATTTGGGAAAGATGGAATGGTATTCGTCCTGATAGTACATTCGAACCGGCATCAATGAATTCATTTAATCATTATGCTTACGGCGCCATAGGAGATTGGATGTACCAGGTTGTGGCTGGCTTGGACACCTATGACGATGGGCCAGGATATAAGCATATAAAAATACAACCGCATATCGGTGGTGGATTAACCAATGCGTCCGCAAGCTTGCAGACTTACTATGGTAAAGCCAGCAGCGGATGGAAAATAGAAGGCGATAAAATTATTATGGATATTGAAATTCCTGCAAATACAACAGCAACGGTGTTTGTGCCTGCTTCTAATAAAGAAGCGATAACAGAAAATGGAAATGCTGTTTCGTCATCAAAGGATCTGCAGGTGACGGGTACAGAAAATGGGTATGTCATTCTAAAAGTGAATTCAGGTAAATATCATTTTGAAATATCGAAGTAAAATGTATCTATGAAAAAACGCTTTATTGTTTTTATTTTCTTTGTCATAAGCTTTTGTGTGGCGAAGTCACAAACGATCAATCCATCTTTATTAAAAGATACATGGACGGCGAATTGGATCACCGCACCTGGTGCGCCGTCAAAAACGTATGGAGTATATTATTTCAGAAAAAAAATTTGGTTAACGGAAAAACCTGATTCATTTATTGTTCATGTTTCAGCAGATAATCGTTATGTTTTGCTCATTAACGAAAAATTTGTTTCACTAGGTCCTGCAAGAAATGATCTGTCTCACTGGAATTTTGAAACAGTAAATATTGCTCCTTATTTGATCACTGGAAATAATATTATTGCAGCCACCGTTTGGAATGAAGGTGAATACAGGGCTGAAGCACAGATATCAAACAGGACAGGATTTTTAATGCAGGGCAATACAAAAAAAGAAGAGACAATAAATACAAATACTTCCTGGAAATGTTATAAGAATAATGCATACGCTCCATTAACGGGAGGCGTTGGATATAATACTTATTATGTTAGTGGACCGGGTGAGATTGTTGATATGAATAAAATGCCGCATGGTTGGATGAAAAATGATTTTAATGATGATACATGGCCAAATGCAGCAAGAGTTGGCTGGCGGGGTGGCACTCCAAAAGGTGCTGTTGATATTGCAGACTGGATGTTAGTTCCTTCCACATTACCACCAATGGAATTAAGAGTTCAAAGATTTGCAGCTGTAAGAAAAACAGAAGGTGTTTCAATTCCTGATGGATTTCCTGCAATACAAAAATCAATTACGATCCCGGCAAACACCAAAGCAACATTCCTGCTTGATCAATCTTTTTATACCAATGCTTATCCGGAATTGGATTTCAGCAAAGGCAAGGATGCGGGGATCTTACTTACTTATGCTGAAGCTTTATTTAATGAGAAACCTGATGGTCCTGGTAAAACATTTAAAAAAGGAAATCGTAATGAAGTGGAGGGTAAAATTATTGCAGGCAGAAAAGACAGTATCATATCAAATGGGAAAGATGTTCAGTATTTCAGTACGCTTAGCTGGAGAACGTTTCGATATGTTGAAATTAAAGTAACAACAAAGGATGAGCCACTGATCATTAATGATATTTATAGTTTGTTCACTGGTTATCCTTTTCAGTTGAATGCAACTTTTGATGCGAAGGATAAAACGCTGGACAAAATATTTGAAGTAGGTTGGCGAACCGCAAGATCATGTGCATGGGAAACCTATATGGATTGTCCTTATTATGAGCAATTACAATACATTGGTGATACCCGTATACAGGCATTGGTTTCGTTATATAATAGTGGCGATGATCGTTTGGTAAGAAATGCGATCACACAAATGGATCACTCCCGAATGGCAGAAGGCATTACATTAAGCCGCCATCCGTCCTTCTCTCCGCAACAGATCCCCACTTTTTCTCTTTGGTATATTGGAATGGTAAATGATTATTGGATGTATCGTGGTGACAAAGCTTTTGTAAAAGATAAACTGCAGGGAACAAGAGATGTACTTTGGTTCTTTAGTAAATACCAAAATGCCGAAGGATCATTACGAAATGTTCCTTACTGGATCTATACAGATTGGGTGGAAGGAAAGACTGGATGGCCAGGTGGCGTTGGGCCCATTGGAAAAGATGGTAGCTCATCCTTATTGGACCTTCAGTTATTATGGGCATTGCAGGTAGCAGCGAAAATTGAAACAGAACTTGGATTACCGGCGATAGCAAACGAATATCAAAAGAAAGCTTTGCTACTTCAGCAAACAATTCAACGCAATTACTGGAACGCTGATAAAAAACTTTATGCAGATACAAAAGATAAAGATCGTTATTCGCAACATGCGAATACATTGGCAATACTTACCAATACAATTAAAGGAATTTCTGCGACTGAGCTTGCCAAAAAACTAATTTCAGACAGATCATTAGCTCCTGCCTCTATTTATTTTAAATATTACCTGCACATGGCATTGATAAAAGCGGGATTGGGAAATGATTATTTAAAATGGCTGGATAAGTGGAAGGAGAATATAGAAATGGGATTAACAACATGGGCGGAAATTTCTGAGATCGATAACGCCCGTTCCGATTGTCATGCATGGGGCTCTAGCCCGAATATTGAATTTTTCAGAACTGTATTGGGCATTGATTCGGATGCGCCTGGTTTTAAAAAAATAAAGATCGAACCACATTTAGGCGATCTGAAAAATGTAAATGGGATAATGCCGCATCCAAATGGAACTATTTCAGCAAACTATCAATTCCAAAGTGGAAAATGGAACATAGAGCTCACTTTGCCGGAAAAAATATCCGGAAGATTTATCTGGGAAGGAAAAACCTATCCATTGAAATCCGGAACAAATAATTTTAATTTATAAAACTCCTTTTATGATATTAATATTTAAACGTGATTCGCTTGTTTTGCTTTTATGTGCAGGCTTGTTTCTGTCTGCATGTAATGATGATGCAAAAACAGAAAAAGAATCGAGTTCTTCAGTATCCACAGTTGATCCTGTCAAAGACTGGAAATTAGGAGTGGCATTATGGACATTTCATGATGTAAATTTTCCTGAATCATTGAACAGGGTTGACAGTGTGGGCTTAAAATATATTGAGCCAAATACATTCCATAGTGCAGGACCGGAATTAAAAGATTCTATGATATTGCGATTATCTCCTGCAGGAATAGAAAAATTAAAAGCATTAATAGCGCAGAAGGGGCTGATATGTGAATCAATGTATATTGTTGGTGATACCACTTTAAATTCCTGGGTTAAGCAATTTGATATTGCAAAACGAATTGGTGCTAAGTATGTAACTACCGAGCCACCATTGAATATGTGGGATGAAATTGATAGTCTTGCCGGCGCTTATGGAATGAAGGTTGCTATCCATGAACATTGGAAAGAGTTTAGTCACTACTGGGATCCGGATACAACTTTGCTGGCTCTGCAGAACCATCCGAATTTCAGAGTATGTGCTGATCTTGGTCATTGGCCGAAAAGCGGAATAGATCCATTGGATGCTGTAAAAAAACTAGCGGGTCATATTATTGGTATTCATCTAAAGGATATTGCAGCATACAATGATATTACTTTGAAAGATGTGCCGGTTGGAACAGGTGTTGTAAAGTTTCCGGAGATATTTGCAGAATTAAAAAGACAAAATTTTAATGGCTATATCTACATTGAAAGAGATTCTATAGAGCATGGAGGTAATGTGCTATCCGTAAAACAGGAAGTAAGTTACTATAATGAACAAATCAAAAAACTAAAATAATTTTATAAAGTCACTACAAGGATTTTCTTAGTGTTACTTTAAATGGAACGGCCAAATGACTTCTTTGATTGTTCAGGATCATTTCTGCAGTCATGGTTCCCATCTTTTCAAAATCTGTTGAGATCGTTGTTATCCCATCCAGGATAAATTGTTTCCAGGGTGTTTCATTATAGGAAATGATGCCAACATCTTTTCCGACTTTTAGCTTTGTTGCTTTGATCTTTTCAAGCAGTGTCAGCATGTCGTCTTCCATTAAGTTAATATATGCTTCCCCATCTTTTATCGGTTCATTGGCAATATCATTTACAATTTTGCTGGTGAAAGCGTATTGATGACAAAATCTTTTAAAGCCTTTTATGATTTCTTTTGGATGATAAGTATATCCGGGGAAGATCATTTTTATGGTATGATATTTACTTAGCTGCTCTTTTAATTGATCAAGTGCATCGTAAATATCTTTTTCAAAATCTTCATAAACGGCCGCATAATTCCCGTTAATGCCCGGTATCAATTTATCCATCACCAGTAATTTATCAGTAGGTAGCTGGTTGATGATTTCATGTGCATCTTCACCGCCATCAAGGAAATGAGGCACGATCACATAATGAGTAAACTCGTTCTTATTGTTTTGTATAAGCCTTTTGAATAAGGTATAATCATTATTGTATATGTAGAAGTCAATTGATGCCAGCTCACCCAGTGTTTTTACAAAGGCGTCATACATTATTTTCTTATGTATACTAAGTTTGTTGAACAGGAGGAATACTTTGAGCGGTTGATTTACTTCTGTTGATTTTACAAAATAACCTTTGCCTGGCACGGAGCCCAGGATCCCAATTTGTTTCAGGTATTTATACCCTTTCTCCGCAGTATCTCTTGATATTTCAAATTCAAAACTGAGTTCATTGATGGATGGTAGCAGATCATCTTTCCCTATCTTTTCTTCATTAATAGCATTGATAACTGAGTTTGCCAGCTGCATATACTTAGGCGTAGCCGATAGGTAATCAATATTTATATACTGGAAAAGGATGTTTTTTTTCATATGTGGCAGCGGTAATTTCTACGTCCGAAAGGTAATTACTTTCAATTTATTAGAGAATTTTTGGAAGACTGAATTAAATTCGTTTGAATTTAAAGATTAATATATGGAAAGGGTAGCATTCAAAATGAAATTATTCAAAGGCAAGGAAACCGAATACAAAAAAAGACATGATGAAATATGGCCCGAGCTTTCTGAGTTATTGAAAGAAAAAGGGGTACAGGAATATTCTATTTTTCTCGATGAAGCAACTGGCTTTCTATTTGGATCTCTGAAGATACCCGATGCAAAAAAACTGGATGAATTACCGGCACATCCTATTATGAAAAAATGGTGGGCATATATGAAAGATATCATGGAATCTAATCCTGATAACTCACCGATTTCAGTTTCGCTTGTCGAGGTTTTTTATCTGCAATAGAAACTATGATCAAAAAGGTTTATAACAGACAGTACATGATAGGGGTTATGCGTAGGCATATTATTTTTATAATCGGTTTTTGCCATTTTAAAACAATCTACGAATGCAAGTCATATTAGGAGTTATTTTCCACTTTATCGGAGGTTTTGCGTCAGGAAGTTTTTATATCCCTTATAAAAAAGTAAAAGGATGGCATTGGGAAAGCTATTGGATCGTTGGTGGATTATTTTCATGGCTCATTGTTCCCCCACTTGCTGCTTGGCTCACCATTCCCGACTTTTCTGAAATCATAAGTTCCACAGGTCTTTCTACTCTTCTAATTACATTCTTCTTTGGCTTGTTATGGGGAATTGGCGGCTTGACCTATGGTTTGGGAGTTCGCTACCTCGGTGTGTCGTTGGGTAGCAGCATCATTCTTGGTTTATGTATGGTATTTGGTGCATTGATACCTTCTATCTATTACGATTTTTCACCGGTAGAAGGTAAAGATACTTTTAGTATGATGATTGGATCCAGTTGGGGGCTGATAGTCTTATTAGGTTTAGTCATTTGCGTTCTTGGTATCATTATTTGTGGTAAAGCAGGTACGATGAAAGAAAGGCAATTAAAAGCTTCAAGCGATCCGCATGGTATGGAAGTGAGAACAGAATACAAGTTTGCATTGGGAATGTTTGTTTCAATTGTATCTGGAGTTCTTAGTGCTTGTTTTAATTTTGGATTAGAAGCCGGTCAAGCTATGGGTGCAGTGGCGAATGAAGCATGGAAGCTGGCTAATCCCGGCGAAGGAGAATTTCTATACCGTAACAATGTTATTTATGTTGTTTTATTATGGGGAGGTCTTACCACCAACCTTATATGGTGCATGATCCTGAATGCCCGTAATAAAACCTTTGGTGATTATACTAATAAGAAAACACCGCTATTTTCTAATTACATGTTTGCAGCATTGGCCGGCACTACATGGTTTCTCCAATTCTTTTTCTATGGAATGGGAGAAAGTAAATTAGGAAATGGCCCCAGCTCATGGATACTTCACATGGCATTTATCATTCTTGTTGCAAACATGTGGGGTATCATATTAAAAGAGTGGAAGGGTGTATCTAAAAAAACAGCAAGAACAATTGCGGCTGGTATCATTACGATCATTCTTGCAGTAATAATTGTCGGTATTGGAAATAACCGACATGAAAAAATGAAACAACAAAAAGAGTTATCATATGTCAACAGCAACAGTCGAATTTAAACATGTAAGCTACTTGTGGGACGAGGCTAACGCAGCAGCTTTAGCTGGTGATGAAGTAGCATTGTTGGTTTATCGCTCTAATTTGTTAGGTGCGGATCTTCGTCTTACAAATTATGGTGGTGGCAATACATCGTGTAAAGCAATGGCGAAAGATCCATTGACTGGTAAGGAAACCGAAGTGATGTGGGTGAAAGGAAGTGGCGGTGACCTCGGCACGATGAAGCGTAACGGGCTTGCTGCATTATATGTTGATCGATTGCGCAGTTTGAAAAATATTTATCGTGGTATAGATCATGAAGATGAAATGGTCGAGCTTTTTAATCATTGCATTTACGATCTGTCTTCAAAAGCTCCATCTATTGATACACCCTTGCATGGATTTCTTCCATTTAAACATATCGATCACTTGCATCCGGATGCGGCAATTGCAATTGCGGCAGCAAAAGATGGTAAGAAGATCACAAAAGAATTATTTAATGGAACAATTGGTTGGGTAGAATGGCAAAAACCGGGTTTTGATCTTGGATTAAAACTTAAAAAATGCTTAGATGAAAATCCGGGTATCCGCGGCATCATGCTGGGGTCGCATGGATTATTTACATGGGGCGATACTGCCTATGAAAGTTATATCAATACACTGGAAGTGATCGAAACCTGTGCACAATACCTGGAAGATAATTATGGAAAGAAGAGAGAGATTTTTGGCGGACAAAAAATACAGTCTTTATCTAAAGAAGATAGATTAGCAAAGGCTGCATCATTAGCACCAGTTTTAAGAGGTTTTTGTTCTTCTCAAACAAAAATGATCGGGCATTTTACAGATGATGACAGGGTTTTACAATATATCAATTCAAATGACCTTGAAAAATTAGCACCATTAGGTACAAGCTGTCCAGATCATTTTCTGCGGACAAAAATTTCTCCATTGGTACTCAATCTTGCGCCAAATGAAAGTATCAGCGACGTTAAAGCTTTAAAAGAGAAATTGCAACCCTTATTTGAAGCATACAGAAAAATGTATGCGGACTATTATAATAAGTGCAAACATTCTAACAGCCCTGCGATGCGTGATGCAAACCCGGTAGTGATCCTTTATCCCGGTGTTGGTATGTTCACATTTGCAAAAGATAAACAGACGGCAAGAGTAGCCGCAGAGTTTTATACAAATGCGATCAATGTAATGCGTGGTGCTGAAGCAATTTCAGAGTACACTTCATTACCGAGACAAGAAGCATTTAACATTGAATACTGGTTATTGGAAGAAGCGAAACTTCAGCGGATGCCAAAACCTAAACCGCTGAGTGGTCGTGTAGCATTAATAACAGGAAGTGCCGGTGGTATTGGAAAAGCTATTGCAAAAAAGTTTGCTGAAGAAGGCGCCTGTATTGTAATTAATGATGTGAATGTAGAAAGGCTTAGTGAAACAAATAAAGAATTCAGAAGTTCATTTGGAAACGATGTTATCAGCAGTACGCTTTTGAATGTGACCGATGATGATTCTATTGGATCAGCTTTTGATGAAGCTGCATTGGCATTTGGTGGAGTTGATATTGTAATTAATAATGCAGGTATCAGTATTTCCAAATCAATTACAGATCATTCGATCGATGAATGGAATAAGCTGTATGATATCCTTGTAAAAGGTCAGTTCCTTGTTTCTAAAAAAGGAATTGAGCTCATGCGTAAACAAGGATTTGGTGGTGATATTGTAAATATTGTTTCTAAGAATGCAGTAGTGGCCGGCCCGAATAATCCGGGTTATGGTTCTGCAAAAGCGGCGCAGGCACATCTCACAAGATTAATGGCTGCAGAAGTTGGTGCTGATAAAATAAGAGTGAATACAGTTAATCCCGATGCCGTGATCGCTGATTCAAATATATGGGCAGGTGGTTGGGCCGAAGGTCGTGCAAAAGCATATGGCATCACTGTGGATGAGTTGCCGGCTTTCTACGCAAAAAGAACTTTGTTGAACGAGGTTATTTTGCCTGAAGATATAGCCAGTGCATGTTTTGCTTTTGTAGGAGGTCTGTTGAATAAATCAACCGGCAATGCACTAAATGTAGATGGCGGTGTTGCAATGGGATTTTATAGATAAGTTTTTTGTAGTCATCTGCATTACTACTGTCAACTTCGTTGCGTCGCACTCTTATACGTTCTGTTTGCTATTCAGCATAAATTGACAACCCTGAGTTCATTAAATATAAACGTTGAATTTCGGATACATCCCCTGCACCGGAGGGGCGAATTGGAGAAATATAGAAGTCTAAACGACCGGGGTGGGTAATTGAATGAACCGATAAAAGAAACATTATCTTAGAATCTCGAAAATATAATTTACAAAAGCTATATGAGAATTGACAAAAAACAGATTGCAGACCATAACGAGAAGAATCTCACTAAACACAAACAACGATTTTCTTTTATAAGCTCTGAAGTTGACAATGTCGAAGCAATAATAAAAAAGCTTATTGAATTCCAGGTTGCAATTCCATCATGGGCTTTGGGAACTGGCGGTACTCGTTTCGGTCGCTTTCCCGGTCCCGGCGAACCCGGAAATCTGGAACAAAAAATGGAAGATGTTGGATTGCTTCATGCACTCAATCGTTCAAGCGGCGCAATATCTCTTCATATTCCCTGGGATATTCCGAAAAATTATACAGCGATAAAAAAATTAGCAGCTGATCTGGATCTAAAATTTGATGCTGTTAATTCCAATACATTCCAGGATCAGCCTGAGCAGGAACTAACATACAAATTTGGCTCTTTACAAAATGTAAATAAGGCAATTCGTAAACAAGCTATTGATCATAATATTGAAGTGATCAAACATGGAGTTGAACTTGGTTCAGATTCACTCACAATTTGGTTAAGTGATGGTAGTTGTTTTCCCGGACAGTTGAACTTTAGAAAAGCATTTCAAAATACACTAGAAGGCTTAAAGGAGATTTATGCTGCCTTGCCTTCCAATTGGAAAGTGTTTATTGAATACAAGGCGCATGAACCCAATTTTTATTCAATGACGGTAGGAGATTGGGGTCAATCATTACTTTATGCAAACAAACTAGGGCCGAAAGCTTATACTTTGGTTGACCTTGGCCATCATTTACCTAATGCAAATATTGAACAGATCGTTTCATTATTATTAATGGAAGGGAAGCTTGCTGGTTTTCATTTTAATGACAGTAAGTATGGCGATGATGATATTACAGTTGGAAGCGTTAAACCGTATCAACTGTTTTTGATTTTTAATGAACTGGTGGAAGGTATGGATGCAAGAGGCATGAGCCATTCAAAAGACCTGGGATGGATGATCGATGCTTCACACAATGTAAAAGATCCGCTGGAAGATCTGCTGCAGTCAGTTGATGC
>Ga0190274_10001709_pt1 | contig 12864 bp, 10 predicted proteins | sample Popmic531T_FD_133002 | JGI IMG/M metagenome (GOLD analysis project Ga0190274, IMG submission 133002) | Populus adjacent soil microbial communities from riparian zone of Yellowstone River, Montana, USA - 531 T | ecosystem: Environmental > Terrestrial > Soil > Riparian zone | place: USA: Montana...
GGTGAAGCGCCTTCGCACATCATCGTTCCCGCGATTCACAAAACTAAAAGACAGATTGCCGAGTTGTTTACTGAGAAGCTTGGGATTGAGCCAACCGACGACGTTGACCGGCTCACCAGTGTTGCACGCGCCGTGTTACGAGAGCGCTTCGCCGCCGCTGACATTGGGATTAGTGGGGTCAACTTTGGCGTAGCTGAAACCGGGACGATCCTGATTTTGGAAAACGAAGGCAACGTCCGTTTGACTACCAGTTTGCCGAAAGTCCACATCGCGGTGATGGGGATCGAAAAGATCGTGCCGATGTTCGCGGATCTCGACGTGTTTATGAAGTTGTTACCGCGCTCCGGGACGGGACAGCAATTAACCACATATCAATCGCTGATCACCGGGACGAAACGTAAACCGTCAGATGAAGGCCCGGACGAGTTGCACATCGTTCTGCTTGATAACGGCCGCTCGCGCATGCTCGCGCATCCGGTCACGCGGCAGTCGCTCGCCTGCATTCGTTGCGGCGCCTGCCTCAATGCCTGCCCGGTTTATCAACAGATCGGCGGACATGCGTACGGCTCGGTCTATCCGGGCCCAATCGGCGCGGTCATTACACCGCAGTTGATCGGATTGGGTAAGGCGTCGCAGTTGCCATACGCCTCGAGTTTGTGTGGAGCGTGCCGGGAAGTTTGTCCGGTGAAGATAGACATTCCGGAATTGCTCCTGCATCTCCGCGCAGAGATCACGGAAGGTGGGACTGAAGAAGCAGAAGGCAGTAAGCAGAAGACAGAAGGCAGTGAGTGGGGGCAGGCGGCAGGAGCAGGCAGTGAGATTAAGAAGAAAACCATGGAGCGATTGGCGTTTAGGATTTTTGGCACCGTGATGGGGAGCCCGGGGTTGTATGAGTTGAATGCAAAGGCGGGCCGGTTGTTTCAACGGCTGGTAACGCGTGAAGGAAGGATAGGGAAAGTCGGCGGCCTGCTTTCGCGATTGGCTCCTCCGTTGGGTGCATGGACCAATGGACGAGACATGCGACCAATAGCGAAGCGCTCGTTCCGTGAAGTCTGGCGCGATGGTCTGGGTGATGAATGAGTGTCCGACACACTTTAGTTTGTCGATAGTTGGGTCAGAGGCTTCACGAAAAGTGAGAGAACTCCTCGGCAAGATAGATTTTGTCATCGCACCTTGCGACAAAAGTTTAGGGTGGCGTGACAAACGACAAACTAAAGTGTGTCGGACAATCGGGACGCTGAAAAGATACTGATGGAAGCGAAACGAAACATCTCAGCCCGTGAGGCGATTCTGGGATCCATCCGCGAGCACCTTGCGGCGAGTTTGCCGCACGACGCGGTACACGCCGAAGGTGAACATAAGGTCGATATCCCGGCAGGCGAGTTCGCTGAGCCGCCGGCAGCGCCAAATGGGGCCGAGATCTCGCTGGTCGACCTGTTTGCAGAAAATCTGCGAGGCGTGGGCGGTCACGTGATCGTAGCGCGTAACGAAGAAGAGATCCTCGACGCTCTGAGCACGACCATCGCCAATTTGCAGAAGACACGGTTGCGCGCGCGACGCATCGCCCTCTCTGACGCTCCCAGGCTTGACCGCCTGGCGGCCCGGATGAGCACACCTGTGGAAAACATTGCCAGCTCGGTGAGCGCAAGTGAGTTGTTTGATTACGACGTCGGTATCAGCACCGCTCAGGCAGCGATTGCCGAGACCGGAACGCTTTTGCTTGAATCGGAATCCGAACGGCATCGGGTGGTGTCGCTGGTCCCTCCGGTACATATCGCGATTATCGATGCCGCAGATATTTGTCTGACGTTGGGTGAGGCCCTGGCGGCTGTCGGTCGAGGCGATGATCTGAGTGCGACTATTACCCTTATCACCGGACCGTCGCGCACTGCCGACATAGAATTGACGCTGGCGATCGGAGTCCATGGGCCACAGGAGTTGTACGTTATCGTGAACGTTGGGCCATCGCCGGGAACCATTTAGCACTGCCAAGCCAACAAGAGACGATCCACCAAATCACACGAAATAGCACGAACGGGCAACTCCACAGGTCAGCACGAATTAGAGATGCATATCATAACCTTCACAACTTACGATCAACCCGGCCCACAGGTTGGTGCGCTTTTGAATAGCGAGTATTTGCTGAATTTTGCCCGGGCTTATGATGGCGCAAACACTCCAGCGGACCAGTTAGCCTGGCTTGATATGGGTGCCGAAGCGTTTCAGAAATCGCGGCGAACTTATGAATCTCTGGTAAACGATTCCGACGCCATCGCGCAGGCGGCCGAAAAGGGCTGGTTGACGCCAAGGCGAGATGCGTACTGGCTGGCTCCAGTCCCTCGTCCTGGAAAACTGATCTGCATAGGACTCAACTACCGGGATCATGCTGCCGAGAGCAATATGGCAATTCCGGAGAGACCGGTAGTGTTTTCGAAATTCACCACGGCTGTGATCGCTCCCGGAGAGGCAGTGGTTATACCGGGCACGAGCGAACAAGTGGACTATGAAGCGGAGCTGGCGGTGGTCATTGGACGGCGCGCCAAAAACGTCAGCGTGGAGAGCGCCTTCGAGTATGTACTCGGCTATACAGCATTCAACGACGTCAGTGCCCGCGATTTTCAGTTTGCTGATGGCCAGTGGCAACGCGGCAAATCCTGCGACACGTTTGCACCGATGGGGCCGTTTATTGTGACTGCAGATGAAATTCCCGATCCGCACAAACTCTCAATCAAACTGCGGCTCAATGGCAAAACCATGCAGGACTCAAACACTGATCAACTCATCTTCGGCGTGCCTGAGTTAATTGCGTTCTTATCGGAAACAATTACGTTGGAACCCGGCGATGTGATTGCGACGGGGACGCCGCCAGGAGTGGGTTTCGCTCGTAAGCCGCCGGTGTTTCTCAAAGCCGGTGACGAGATGGAAGTCGAAATTGAAAAGATAGGCGTGCTCAACAACGTGGTGCAGTAACTGGATCTGATGTAAAGCAAACTGTTAGTTTGCGGCGATCGTGGGCATCCCAGCTGTGTGGCAACGTGTCGTCGCAAACTAACAGTTTGCTTTACATCGAGTACGAAAACCCGAGAGGAACAATAATGAGAAAACCCCTGATACTGTTGCTTGTCTTAACCGCGTTGCTCGCGCTGAGCTGTACCAAGCCAGGCACGACCGGAACAGATGGTAAGAAGAAGCTAACGATTGCCGTCATTCCAAAGGGCACTACGCATGAGTTTTGGAAGAGCATTCATGCCGGTAGTCTGAAGGCGGCCGTCGAGTTTACGGCCCAGGGCAGTCCGGTAGAAGTGATTTGGAAAGGACCATTGCGGGAGGACGATCGCGAGCAGCAGATCCAAGTGGTAGAAGGTTTCAGTTCGCAGGGCGTCAACGGGATCGTCCTGGCGCCGCTCGACAACCGCGCGCTCGTTCGTCCAGTGGAAGAAGCGAAGCGGGCCGGCGTCCCAACAGTGATTATCGACTCGGCGCTGGCTTCAGACGAGATCATGAGTTTCGTGGCAACTGACAATCGCAAAGGCGGGAGCCTTGCCGCAGCGAGAATGGGCGAACTCCTGGGCGGGAAAGGCAAGGTGTTGATGTTGCGATATCAGGAAGGTTCAGCGTCGACCCAGGACCGCGAGGACGGGTTTGTTGAAGGACTGAAAAAGTTTCCCGGGATCGAGTTGATTTCCGGAGACCAGTACGCCGGAGCGACGCGGGACACTGCCAAGCGCGCTTCTGAGAATCTGCTCAACCGCTTCGCTGATCAGGTGCAGGGAATCTTTACTCCTAACGAGTCTTCGACCGCCGGGATGCTGCTCGCGCTCCAGGACATTGGCAAAGCAGGAAAGATCATGTTCGTCGGTTTCGACACCAGCGAGGCGTTTACCGAAGCGATGCGTAAGAAACAGTTGCACGGGATTGTCGTGCAGAATCCTTTCAATATGGGATATCTCGGTGTGCGCACAATGGTTGAGCAGCTGCAGGGGAAGCCGGTTGAGAAACGGATTGATACGGGCGTCATCATGGTGACGGTTGAGAATCTCGATTCGCCGGAAACCCAGGAGCTGTTGCATCCACCGCTGGACAAGTATCTGAAATGACAATTGCAAGGGAAGGGGGAACTGGGGAAAAGGGTAATGGGTAAAGGGGAAGTCGAACTTGAGGTTCAAGTGTTGACTTATAGATAGATACTAAATCCGAACCCTGTTCTTTCCTTTACCCTTTCCCCATTACCCTTTTCCCCCAGTTCCCCTTTTTGAGACATGGTCGCTGAAGTTAGACAAAATCGCGCAGTGCAGCTTTCGGGCTCGTTGCAAAAATGGCTTAACTGGATTGGCCCAATATTGGGCCTTGCCCTGGTGATTCTGATCTTTTCAATTCTCATGGAGTCTCCAGCGCGATACTTGTCTCCTTTCAATTTGCGAATTGTGCTCGCCCAGACGGTGATTGTCGCAATCGGTGCGATAGGGATGACGCTCATCATCATCAGTGGCGGCATCGATCTCTCAGTTGGATCAGTTATCGCACTAACTGGTGTTATTACCGCCCTCGGACTCAATTCCGGCTTGTCACCCATGACCGCAGTCGCGGCCGGAATCCTGGTGGGAGGTTTGGTGGGGGTTGTTAACGCGTTGTTGATCACGCGTCTGAAAGTTGTGCCTTTCATCGCCACTCTCGGAATGCTCGGCATAGCGCGAGGCACAGCCAAGTGGTTTGCTGGTCAACAAACCGTCAATGTGCCTGAGAGCTGGGTTAACGATCTCCTGGTGACGTTTCCCAAACCTGCCTGGTTGCTGGTGGCGCCGGGCGTGTGGGTGGCGATAGTTTTGGCCCTGATCGCCGCGGTCGTATTACGCAACACGGTGTTTGGCAGACGCATCTTTGCGCTTGGTTCAAATGAACAGGCGGCGCGGGCCTGCGGGATTTCAATCGATCGTCTGAAGATCTGGATCTACGGATTGGCGGGTCTGTTATTTGGTCTCGCCGGAGTTATGCAGATGTCGCGTTTGCGTCAAGGGGACCCGACGGTCGCGGCGGGTTCAGAGCTCGACATTATTGCCGCAGTGGTGATTGGCGGCGGCAGTTTGAGCGGCGGTGAAGGCAGCATCTTCGGCGCCCTGATTGGCGCGCTGATCATGGCTTTTCTGCGAAACGGTTGCCAGCAAATAGGTTGGCCCAACTACATTCAGGAGATCATCATTGGAGCAATAATTGTCATTGCCGTAGCCATAGACCGCTGGCGAACGTCACGCGTAGTCGCGTAAATCTATTGGTTCGCAACGCACCCAGGGTAGTTCAAATGCCAACGAAGATCACAGATATTATCGTTCGCGACATCCGCTTTCCGACTTCTGTTACTCATGCAGGTTCGGACGCCATGAATCCGGATCCGGATTACTCCGCCGCCTATGTTGTTTTGCAGACTGATAACCCTGCCGGACTTGAAGGACATGGACTTACTTTTACGATCGGCCGCGGCAATGAGCTTTGCGTCGCCGCGATCCACTCGCTAAAACCGCTGCTGGCTGGGCAAACGATTGAATCTATTGCCGCAGACATGGGCGCGTTCTGGGATGCGATTACTGGCGATAGCCAGCTGCGTTGGGTTGGACCAGAAAAAGGTGTAATTCACCTCGCCACTGCGGCGCTGGTAAATGCTGTTTGGGACCTGTACGCAAAAGTCGAGGGCAAGCCACTTTGGAAGTTGCTGGTGGATATGACGCCTGAACAAATCGTGGCGTGCGTGCCTTTCAGTTACATCACCGATGTTTTAACGCCTGCGGATGCTCTGGAGATCTTGCGGCGACAGAGTAAGACCAAACCGCAACGCGAGCTCGAGATGCTCGCCGCCGGATACCCGGCATATACGACTTCAGCCGGATGGATTGGTTATTCCGATGGCAAGCTGCGGACGCTGGTGCGGGAAGGATTGGCCCAGGGGTGGACCCATTTCAAGATGAAGGTCGGACGCGATCTGACTGAAGACTTGCGGCGGGCCGAGGTGATTCGCGAAGAAATTGGCTGGGACCGCACCTTGATGATGGACGCAAATCAGGTCTGGGACGTTCCGGAAGCAATACGATGTATTCGTGAGTTGTCGGTATTTCGCCCACACTGGATCGAGGAACCCACTTCTCCCGACGATGTGTTGGGCCATGCCACCATCGCCAGATCAGTCGCGCCAATTGGAGTTGCCACCGGTGAGCACTGTCACAGCCGGGTGATGTTCAAACAACTCCTCCAGGCAGGCGCGGTCAACTTTTGCCAGATAGACAGCTGTCGCCTTGGGGGCGTGAATGAGGTGCTGGCGGTGCTGTTGATGGCCGCCAAGTTTGGAGTGCCGGTCTGTCCGCACGCGGGGGGCGTAGGCCTGTGCGAGTATGTCCAGCACATCTCGCTGTTCGACTTTATTGCGGTTAGCGGCTCGCTGGAGAATCGAGTGCTCGAGTATGTAGACCATCTGCACGAACACTTCGTCAATCCAGTCGTGATGAGAGGCGACCGCTACCTCCCGCCGCTCGCTCCGGGATATAGCATCGAGATCAAGCCTGCTTCGTTGGAAAGTTTTGAGTTTCCGAGCGGCGCGGCATGGACGAACGGAAAAAAGCAGTAGGCAGGAGCAGGAGGCAGAAGGCAGAAGGCAGAAGGCAGAAGGCAGAAGGCAATAGGTCATATAAGTCCTATAGGTCCTATTGGAATTCACGGGGTAACCAGATGACCTCGCTCTCACTTTCCAACATCGAAAAGAAGTTTGGTCCAACAATCGCGCTGGATGGCGTCAATCTGAAATTGCGCCAAGGCGAGGTCCACGCCCTGATTGGTGAGAATGGTGCAGGGAAGAGCACTTTGATGAACGTGCTGGCCGGCTCGCTCAGACCGGACCGGGGAGCTATGGAAATTGATGGGATTCCATACATTCCCACTACGCCCCTTTACGCTCGCGATCACGGTATTGCCCTGATTCACCAGGAATTGTCGTTATGCCCTCACCTTTCGGTTGCCGAAAACGTCATGATGGGAATTGAGCCTTCGCGGGCAGGTTGGCTCAACCGCCGCAAACTCGACGACCGCACCCGCGAGGTGCTCGAGACTTTTCCGCACCCGGAGATTCGCCCGCAAACAAAGGTTGCGGCATTGTCCCTGGCGGCGCGCCAAATCGTCGAGATCTGCCGCTCGATTGCGGCGAACGCTCGAATTATCCTGATGGATGAACCGACCAGTAGTTTGCAGCGGGAGGATGTGAAACACCTGTTTGGACTCATCCACAAGCTTCGAAACGAAGGCTTCAGCGTTATCTACATCAGCCATTTCCTTGAAGAGGTGCGCGAGATTGCCGACAGCTTTACTGTGCTTAGAGATGGAAAGAGTGTAGCCACCGGAGACATTGCCTCGACCTCGGATGAAGAGCTGATCACGCAGATGGTCGGGCGTCCGGTCGAGAGTCTCTTCCCGTCGCGGGAACCTGTCAGTCTCCGTCACGAAGATAAGAACGATTCAAGAGAGAGGGCCATACTTGAGGTGCGCAATCTGACCGCTCCGCCGCTTTTGCAGGAGGCAAGCTTCGAGTTGTGTCGCGGCGAGATTCTGGGGATCGCGGGCCTCATGGGCTCTGGCCGGACTCAACTGGTAAGAACTATCTTCGGCCTTGACCAGGCGGAATCAGGCACTATCGTTCTCAACGGTAAAGCATCCGCAGCGCGCGGCGGCGCTCCGGTAATGCGACTGTTCCAGGGGCTTGGCTACCTGAGCGAGGATCGCAAAGGTGAAGGACTCGGTGTTACGCTTTCGGTCGCTGACAATGTCACGATGACCCGGTTTTCTTCGTGCTCGCGCCGGGGTTGGTTGAATCTTGCGCGCCAGCGCAGGCAAACCGAGACCCAGGTAACCGCACTGGGAATAAAGTCGCGAAGCGTCGCGCAGCCGGTGAAGATATTGTCCGGCGGCAATCAGCAAAAGGTGGCACTCGCTCGTTTACTCCATCAGGATGCAAATGTGTTGCTGCTCGACGAACCGACGCGAGGCATCGACATCGGGAGTAAGGTGCAGGTTTATGAAACTATCGCTCGCGCCGCAGCGGCAAACAAGGCTGTCCTGATGGTGAGTTCTTATTTGCCGGAACTCTTTGGCATGTGTGATCGGCTCGCAGTAATGAGCCGGGGGCGACTGACTGAAGCGCGGCCGATTCAGGATTGGACGCCGGAATCTGTGATGCAGGCTGCTATTAGCACTGGGGAGAGAACTACAAAGGAGGTTGGTCCATAGGACCTATAGGACGAATAAGTCCTATCTTTAACGATGTTAACTAAAAACGCATTGGCACGAAGGCCGGTAATTCTCCTAAATCTTTTGATTTGGATCGCTTTTGCTGCCGCCGACTGTACAGCTCAAAATGCTGCAGCATCCCCGTTGCCGTCACCGGCAGTTGTGGAATCCACGGAATGCACCCAGGCCAAGACCACTGTCACGCGACTGGAAACGCGACTTCGCGACTGGCCTGCCCTGGTTCGTTATCGAGAGGAGAATTCAAAGACTTCAGCTCCCGCCAGGAACGAGAAACGGGTCGTCTTCCTTGGAGATTCGATCACCGATGGCTGGCACAATCCGGCGAACGGAGGGTTCTTTCCCGGTAAGCCGTATATCAATCGCGGCATCAGCGGACAGACGACCCCGCAGATGCTCCTACGTTTCCGTCCGGACGTGATCGCCTTAAAGCCGGAAGTGGTGGTGATACTGGCCGGAACCAATGATATTGCCGGAAACACTGGCCCGATGACCCTGGAGTCCATCGAAGACAATATGACCTCAATTGCGGAGTTGGCCCGCGCTCACGGAATCCGCGTCGTGTTCGCGTCGTTGTTACCGGTGAGTGACTACGAAAAGACTGCCGAAGGTCAACCGCGAAATCAGACGACTCGTCGCCCGCCTGAAAAGATCAAAGCGCTCAACGAGTGGATGAAAAAATACGCAGCCGAGAACAAACTTACCTACCTCGATTACTACTCAGCAATGGTTGATGATAAAGGGTTTTTGAAGGACGAACTGAGCAACGACGGTCTTCATCCGAACGCGCAGGGTTATCTGGTGATGAATCCGCTGGCGGAGAATGCGATAGCTGCGTCGCTCAAAAGTAAAAAGTAGTGGTTCGTGTTCTTTCGTGAGCTTTGGTGTAATTTAGTGGATAGTCCTCGTAGCCAATGATGGGGATACGATCCACGAAATGACACGAAATCTCACGAAAGAACTTCTAAGTTACCAGGTTCAGTTGTCCGATACACTTTAGGAAGCTCTGATTAAGGTCGATAGATAACGGTTTTGTTCATTACGATCATTTGAGCAAAGCTTTCTAGGATGTTTACGAGTGCATTTGTTTTGGTTTTTTGTGAATGGGCGCTAACAACCTGATGACTGAAGACACTACGCCCCTTTTAGTATCAGTTTCTTACGGACCATATAGAGATTCGCTAGAGCCAGGAGACTGAAGTAGTGAGCTTCATTTTTGGCCAGGCCACGATAACGAACTTTGCGATGACCCCAGACCTGCTTGATGATCTGAAAGATATGTTCGACCCGGGCGCGGACTTTGCTCCGGCAGCGATTCCAGCGCCGATCGCGCTCACTAAGCGGAGCGTTGCGCTGCCCTCGGAGTTGGATCCGCCAGCGTACTCCTTCAGCTTGGTACTTTTGTCGCTTCTTTTCATTGATATAAGCGCGGTCGCCATAAATCGCTGTCTCCTGACCGTGCAACAATTCTTCCAGCACCTTCGAGTCATGTACTTTCGCCGTGGTCACTACGGCGGTATGCGCTACTCCTCTGGTATCGGTGCCCACGTGCAATTTCATCCCGAAAAACCAGTCCGTGCCCTTTCTGGTACTGCTCATTTCCGGATCCAGTTCTTTTTTCTCATTCTTCTTCGAGCGCGCCGCGCTCACAATCGTGGCGTCCACAATGGTCCCGGACCGCAACAACAATTTCTTTTTGTCCAAATGCGCGGTGACTTGCGCAAACAACTTCTTGGTCAAGTTATGGCGTTCCAGCAGATGGCGAAATTTCAATATCGTCGTCTCATCGGGAACCTCGTCCTGGCCCAACTCAATGCCTGCAAAGCGGCGCAACGATTCGATGTCGTAAAGCGCATCTTCCATCGCCGGGTCAGAAAGATTGAACCATTGCTGCAGAAAATAAATCCGCATCATCTTTTCCAAGCCCAGCGGCGGTCTCCCGTTGCCAGCCTTGGGATAATGCTTGCGAATAATTTTCAACAGTTCCGGCCACGGCACTACCTGATCCATTTCTTCGAGAAACTCTTCGCGCCGCGTCTTCTTCTTCTTGTTAGCAAAGGCAAGTGCCGCAAATGTCGGTTGGCTCATTCATTCGTTCTCCTTTATCCCGGCTACCGACATCTTAACTTTGTTTGTTGACGATTTGATGACTTAATCAGAGCTTCCTTTAGTTTGTCGCGATCGTACTTAAGAAGTCTTTCAATTACGAAGAAGCCTCTTACCAAACGAGCGACAAACTAAAAGTGTGTCGGACATTTACTCAGCCTCCGGCTGATTAACCAGGTAGAGATCTCTGCCGGCATTCTCCACGACCAGGGTGTTTGGATCAGTTTCGTAATCATCGCGCCTGAAGGTGTGGTGATCGAGATAGCCGAGGTTGACGCGGCGGCAAACTTCTTCTGAAACTGCGGACGCGAGGGTAATCCGGTAGCGCGGAACAATCTGGCCGTCAGCATTCCGCGCACTGCCATAGCTCACATGAGCCAGATGAGCGGCGATGCACAGGTTGGCGCGCAACTCGTCGGAATAGGCCACCATCTCACGCACCGTCTCCAGCGGCGCGTAACCATATTTTTCAATCAAGCGGCCGTGTGTAGTTGAGATAGCGGTCAAGTGTGGCGCATAAATAATCAGTTCGCCGCCGTCTTCGATAATAGCTCCGAGTTTGTAACTGGCCTTACCTCCAACCCACATCTCGTCATAGTGCTCATCGAGCAGCGCCACGACGCGAGCGAATTTGCGGCCGGTGTATTTGATGTGTACTTGGCGGCTTACCTCGGCGGCGCTCCGGAGAGCCTGCTTGATATCTCCGGCGAAGAGAGCATGCGTCCGTAAACGATTGCCATCGCGAGTGGCGACGGAAGTGAACGAAATGACTTCTGCCGGAACCAGATCGGCTGCCGCTTCGATCATGCGGCGCGTGGGGGTCTCCACCCGCCCAATCACATGCTCGATGGTCGCCAGCGCGCCCAGCCAGTGTGTCATGTGAGTTAACTCTGGTCCTGCCACTCCAGGAAAAAAGTATTTCGCGCCACCAGCAAAACCTGCGACTTCGTGCGGCATGGTTGCGCCAAAGACCAACACCGTATCGTAGATGCCAGGACCGAGCAGGGCATTGAGCTTCACTTCGACCGCTTCCTCGATCAGGCCGCCAGTCAATTCGCTCACCTGCTCAGCGTTCAATTCGCCCAACGACACCAGTTGATCTGATCGATCCCACTGATGATCGAAGATTCGGTCGAGGCCCGGAAGCCCGGCGCTGCCCGCTCCGATCTTGGCGCGCTTTTGTTCTTCGGTCATTGCTGGATGGGTGCCCTGGGCCACCAGGGCATCGAACTGACTCACGTTTCGGCCGGCCAGAAACTGAGCAGCGATCGGAAAGAGGATGTCGGTATTGTCGTCGCGAGTTTTGTCGGGGATGATCGCGAGAACGCGACTGCCGGGTTCTATGTTTTGCAGCGCAGCTTCTACGATTGGACGTAGCTCGGCATCCGAGAGATCGAGCTCAGGGGACCCCTGGCCCACGACGGTCGGTGTGTAAATCTCGCTAATCATTTCGTCGACCGAAGACCGACGACGGCCGGCCCGCCCGACGGAAGACCTGGCGCCAAAGGCCGTCGCCGGTCGGCCGTCGTCTGTCGTCTTTAAGCTTCGAGCTTCGCGTCCATCGTGATCTCCGCGTTCAGCACCCGCGAAACCGGACAGCCTGCCTTTGCATTATTTGCCGCAGTCTCAAAAGCTTGACTGTCCGCACCCGGGATCTTCGCCGTCACGTCCAGGTGGATTTTGGTGATGGTGAACCCGGCATCAGTCTTTTCCAGCGTGACCGACGCAGTGGTGTTAATGCTCTCCGCTGTCATCCCCGCATTGCCGAGTTGTCCTGATAGCGCCATCGAGAAGCATCCGGCATGGGCCGCAGCGATAAGCTCTTCCGGATTCGTGCCAATCCCGTCTTCAAATCGAGTACTGAACGAATACTGCGTGTTCTGAAGAACGCCACTATCGGTGGAGATTGTTCCTTTTCCGTCTTTGAGTCCACCCTGCCAAACTGCTGAAGCGTTACGTTTCATGATTCCTCCTGCGAATGTTGATACTAATTAATGCGGTGTTTGAATGTGGCTGTTATTTCGTGCCGTTTTCGTGTCATTTCGTGGATGGTTCTCTTTGTCACGAGAAAAAAACGATCCACGAAATAACACGAAAGCTCACGAAGTAACGCGAACTCTTTCGAGCTGCCGCAAATCGTGTTCTGGTCGTAGAGTCTAGTTCAACGCAGCGCGCGCTTCGCGCACTGCAGTCACATAATTCCGCGCAGCAGTCACAATGGATGCGCCATCACCCGCCTTGATAGCTTTCAAATTAACCAGGTCAGCGCCTACGCCAAGGGACCAGGCTCCGGCAGCGATAAAATCTTTGGCCGTGGCCAGCGATACGCCGCCAGTTGGGACCAGCTTGATGTCCGGCAACGGTGCTTTCAACGCCCGCAGGTAGCTGGCGCCGCCCATGGCGCTGCATGGAAAAACCTTCACAGCGTCCGCGCCTGCATCCCAGGCGGTGACCACCTCAGTGGGCGTAAGGGCACCGGGA
>Ga0190274_10001710_pt1 | contig 12857 bp, 13 predicted proteins | sample Popmic531T_FD_133002 | JGI IMG/M metagenome (GOLD analysis project Ga0190274, IMG submission 133002) | Populus adjacent soil microbial communities from riparian zone of Yellowstone River, Montana, USA - 531 T | ecosystem: Environmental > Terrestrial > Soil > Riparian zone | place: USA: Montana...
CAGCGCTATGCGATGTATGCGCAGCAGAACCGGCAGCTTTTTCAGGTCGCCGAGGCGCTCGGCTGGGGGCCTCCACGATAAACGCCGAGTGCGCGCGGGCCATGGTTTGCCCTCCCGCGCCCGGTCCACTATAGACGCCGCCTTCCCCGCTCCCCGGGGACACCCTTTCGAAAGCCGGAGGCTCGCCGCCCATGTCCCGCCGCCGACTCGTCTATGAAGGCAAGGCCAAGATCCTCTACGAGGGGCCTGAGCCGGGCACTTTGATCCAGTATTTCAAGGACGACGCCACCGCCTTCAACGCGCAGAAGCGCGGCACGATCAGCGGCAAGGGCGTGCTCAACAACCGGATCTCCGAGCATATCTACACCCTGCTCGGGACGATCGGCATCCCCACCCATTTCGTCCGTCGGCTCAACATGCGCGAGCAGCTGATCCGCCAGGTCGAGATCGTCCCGATCGAGATCGTGGTCCGCAACGTCGCCGCCGGCACGCTGTCGGCCCGGCTCGGCATCGAGGAAGGCACCCAGCTGCCGCGCACGATCATCGAATATTATTACAAGGACGACGCGCTCGGCGATCCGATGATCGCCGACGAGCATATCGCCGCCTTCGGCTGGGCGAGCCGCGAGGAGATGGACGACATCGCCGACATGGCGATCCGGGTGAACGACTTCCTGTGCGGCCTGTTCGCCGGCATCGGCATCCGGCTGATCGACTTCAAGCTGGAGTTCGGCCGGCTCTGGGAGAACGATTTCGCGCGGATCATCCTCGCCGACGAGATCAGCCCGGACGGCTGTCGCCTCTGGGACGCGACCACCAACGAGAAGCTCGACAAGGACCGCTTCCGCCGCGACCTCGGCGGCGAGGCCGAAGCCTATCAGGAAGTGGCGCGGCGCCTCGGCCTGCTGCCCGAGGGCGAGGCCAATGCCGTGCTCGACATGGCCGAGCACCGGCAGAAGCGCGGCAAATAGCACCCTAGCGTCACCCCGGCGAAGGCCGGGGTCTCAAGGGGACCCGCCGAGACTTCTCGACCTGAGATCCCGGCCTTCGCCGGGATGACGGGATGGTTGCGGCGAAGCGGCATTCTCGACTAGCTCTGTTCCTCCACCGCCCCGACGGGCCCCGGAGCCGCGCCTTGCCCCATAGCCACAGCCACGGCGGTCATCACCATCAGCACGGGCATGGCGGGCACCACCATCATCACCCGGCCGATTTCGGCACCGCCTTCGCCGTCGGCATCGTCCTCAATCTCGGCTTCGTCGGGATCGAGGCGGCCTATGGCTGGTGGGCCAATTCCATGGCCCTGCTCGCCGACGCCGGCCACAATCTCTCCGACGTGCTCAGCCTCGCCACCGCCTGGGGCGCGGCGATCCTGGCCAAAAGGCCGCCGAGCCGCCGCTTCAGCTACGGCCTGAGAGGGGCGACCATCCTCGCCGCGCTCGCCAATGCGGTGCTGCTGCTGATCGCCGTCGCCTTCATCGTCTATCACGCGGTGGTCCGACTGCTCATCCCCGACGTGGTCGAGGGCGAGACGGTGATGATCGTCGCCGGCATCGGGATCCTGATCAACGGCGCCACCGCGTTGATGTTCGCGCGCGGCCGGCGAAGCGACCTCAACGTCCGCGGCGCCTATCTGCACATGGTCGCCGACGCCCTGGTCTCGGCCGGCGTGGTGGTGGCCGGGATCGGGATCGCCACCACCGGCTGGGTCTGGATCGACCCGATCGCCGGCCTGATCGTCGCCGGCCTGATCTTCATCGTCACCGCCGATCTGCTGCGCGATTCGCTGACCATGGCGCTGGCCGGAGTGCCCCGCGGCATCGATCCGGAAGCGGTCGAGGCCCATCTGCTCGGCCTGCCCGGAGTCACCCAGATCCACGACCTCCACATATGGCCGATGAGCACCACCGAGTTCGCCTTGACCGCGCATCTGGTGATGCCGGACGGCTTTCCCGGCGATCCGTTCCTCGCCGGCTGCGCGCATGACGTCGAGCACCGCTTCGGGATCACCCATTCGACCTTCCAGATCGAGGTCGGCGCGGATTGCGCGCGGGCGCCGCACGCGCATTAGCGCGCGCCATGGAAAAAGGCCCCGCCGTTGCCGGCGAGGCCCTCGGCCTTGGCGGCCTCTCCCTAGCTGATGATTTGGTTAGCGGCGGCCGGTGGCCGGGCCGCCGGTCGGGCCGCCGATCGCGGCGGGGGCGCCGAGGCCGTTCTGGCCCTGCAGCCGCGCCATCGAGCTGGCCTGCTGGATGAAGGGGACCGGATTGACCGCGCGGCCGTCGATGCGGACCTCGTAGTGGAGATGGCTGCCGGTGGAGCGGCCGGTCGAACCCATATAGCCGATCAGCTGGCCGCGGCGGACGCGCTGGCCGGCGGTGGTGGCGAAGCGCGACAGGTGGCCGTAGCGGGTCTGGATGCCCTGGCCGTGGTTGATCTCGACGAGGTTGCCGTAGCCGCCATTATTATATTCGGCGCGGTTCACGACGCCGTCGGCGGTGGCGTAGATCGGCGTTCCGAGCGGGCCGGCGAGGTCTATTCCGGCGTGCATGGCGGCACGGCCGCGGAACGGGTCGGAACGGACGCCGTAGCCGCTGGTGAGATCGATCGAGCCGTGGATCGGGTGCGCCGAGGGGATGGCGGCGACGCCCTGCTCGAGCTGGTCGAGCTGGCGCCAGGTCGTGAACAATTCGCGGAAGCGGGGATCGGCATTTCCGGCCTGCGGCGCCTCCTCGAACGGGCCGCCCATGGCGCGCTGGCCGGTGTGGACGAACTCATTGGGGTTCAGGCCGATGGTGCGCACCGCCCGAGCGGTCTGGACCAGGCGCTGGCGGGTCATCTCGCTCGCGCGCTCGGTGAGCCGGCGCTGCATCGCCTCGACCCGGGCATAGGGTTGGGCGATGTCACGGGGTGCGGACGCCTCCTGCGGCATCAGCGAAGCGAGCTGGTCCTCATTGGCGTCGCCGGAAAGCATGGCTGCGAGGAATTGCTGGCGGCGCTCCATGAGCGCGGCGTGCTGGCGGGTCTGGGCGCGCATCTGGGCGACGTCGGCTTCCATCTGGGCGACCTGCCGCTCCATCTTGGCGACATCGCCGTTCATCGCGTCGATCGCGGCGAAGGTCGCGACCGCGCACCAGGCCAGCAAAACAAAGGCGGCCAGAGCGGCCGCCATCTGCACGCCGGCGCCGATCGTGAACCGGCGCAGGCTCTTGCCGTCGTGAAGAAAAATATCACGCGGCTTGAAGATGTTGCGGAACCCGGCGGTCCATCCGGCGTTTGTCGTCAGAGAAGCATTCGTCATCATTGTCCCCGCTCGGCCCACCGGACCGACGCGGCCACACCCGGTGGCCGCTTGAAATTCTGGGCGTCCCGCCCTTCACATGCGTCGGAAGTGCCCCCCGACTGCGTGGCCGGACAGTGTTAAACATATCTTTCTGCGGCAACCCCTGCGTAGAAATCCCGGGATAGACCGGCTTCACCCCGCGCTGAGTCGTTGAATGGCGGTTTGACCGTCCCTCTGAAATGCGACCGGACCAGCGCCTGCCAATGCGGCACCGGCGCGAGATCGAGGGATTCGCAGCCGGCGAGGAACCAGCGCGTTCCCGCCGCCACATGCCGGATCTCGTCGCGATAGATCCGCCCCAGGATCGCGGCCGAGCGCGCATCGCCGGCGCGCTCGAACGCGGCCACCGTCGCCGGAGTCACGTCGAGCCCGCGCGCTTCCAGCACCATCGGCACCACCGCCAGCCGGGCGAGCGGATCGCCCGCGGTCGCCGCCGCCGCCTGCCAGAGCCCATCATGCGCCGGCAGTGCGCCATAATAGGAGCCGAGCGTCCGAAGCCGCCGGTCGAGCAGGGCGAAATGAATCGCCTCGTCGGCGCCGACCGAGAGCCAGTCGTCGACGAAGGCTCGCGGCCAGCCGCTGCCGAACCGCCCGGCCATGTCGAAGGCGAGGTCGATCGCGCCATATTCGATATGGGCGAGCGCGTGCAGAAGCGCGATCCGGCTCCGCTCGGATCCGGCCTTGCCCCGCTTGGGCATGCGATTCGGCGGCAGCAACTCGGGCCGGTCCGGCCTCGCCGGCCGCGCCGGCATGACGACATCGAACGCATGCGCCAGCGCGCCGCGCCGCCAGGCCCGAGCGGCGGCGCGGGCGGCCTTGACCTTGGCGCGGGGCTCCTCGGTCAGCAGCACCGCCCGGCAGGCCTCGGCGATCGAATTCATGCCTCTTCACTCTCCCTGCCCGGCGCTGTACCGGCGAGCCCGATGAGTTTCACCGCCAAAATCCTCCTGCTGGGCTCGGGCGAGCTGGGCCGCGAGTTCACCATCTCCGCCAAACGCCTTGGCGCTTATGTCGTCGCCTGCGATTCCTATGGCGGCGCGCCCGCCATGCAGGTCGCGGACGCCGCCGAGGTCTTTTCGATGCTGGACGGCGGCGCCTTGCGCGCCGCGGTCGAGACCCATCGGCCGGACTATATCGTGCCCGAGGTCGAGGCGATCCGCACCGGGGAACTGGTCGCGCTGGAGGGGCAAGGCTGGACCGTGGTCCCTTCCGCCCGCGCCGCCCGGATGACGATGAACCGCGACGCGATCCGGGCGCTGGCCGCCGAAGAGCTGGGCCTGCGCACCTCGCGCTACCGCTTCGCCGAAAGCCTGGACGAGGTCCGCGCCGGCGCCGCCCACACCGGCCTGCCCTGCGTGATCAAGCCCGTCATGTCCTCCTCGGGCAAGGGCCAGAGCACGGTCCGCGCCGACAGCGATCTCCAGGCCGGCTGGACCTATGCGGTCGCCAACATGCGCGGCGACCGGCCGCGGGTGATCGTCGAGGAGTTCATCGCCTTCGACTATGAGATCACCCTTCTGACCGTCCGGACCCGGGACGGCATCCTCTTCTGCCCGCCGATCGGGCACCGGCAGGAACGCGGCGACTATCAGGAAAGCTGGCAGCCGATGGAAATGGCGCCGGAAGCGCTCGCTTCGGCGCGGGAGATGGCGCGCAAGGTGGTCGAGGATCTCGGCGGCTACGGCATTTTCGGCGTCGAGTTCTTCATCGCGGGCGGCGACGCGATCTTCTCCGAGCTGAGCCCCCGGCCGCACGACACCGGCATGGTTACCCTGATTTCGCAGAATCTAAGCGAGTTCGATCTCCACGCCCGCGCCGTCATGGGCCTGCCGATCCCGGAGATTCGCCTTGCCGGCCCGTCCGCCTCGGCCGTGATTCTCGCCGATCGCGAGGCGGCGCAATTCGCTTATGAGGGCTTGGCCGAGGCGCTCGCTCTCGGCGGCGACGTGCGCATCTTCGGCAAGCCGGTCACCCGCAAGAACCGGCGGATGGGCGTAGCGCTGGCGCAGGGGGAAAGCGTCGGGGAGGCCCGAGCGCGGGCCGCCGAGATGGCTGGCCTGGTAAGGATCGTCTATTCGTCGTCGGACGCCGGTACGGCCGGCTCGTCCGGCTCGGCTTTCACGCCCGTCTCCGCGTCGGCCGCCGAAGCGCCTTCGGGCTTCTCCTCGATCGGGTAATTCGCATAGCGCATGACGTCGCCGCCGCGATGGACGACGACCTGTCCCGCCGGCCAGGGCTCAAGCTCCGCCGGCGCCGTCGTGTCCCGCCAATTCTGCCCGGCGAATTGCAGGGCGGGCTCGCTTTGGGCGAAAGCGTAGGTTTCGTAGGGCGAGGGGCCCTCGCAATAGGGGCCGCAATCGGCCATCCGCGCCTCGCGGCCCCGCTGCCAATCATAGGCTTCCAGATATTCCGGCGGACTCGGCTGACGGATGGTCCCGTCCACCGCCCGCGGCGGCGGCGGCGCGCCCTGGAAGAAGATGGGGTCGATGCCGGCGATCGCCCCGTGGCCGAGCTGAACGCCGATCAGGGCGGCGACGAAGATCGCGACGGAAGACGCAAGCAACAGGTTCGATCCGGGACGCGACATGCGCGGAAAACGAAATCGGCGCCGCGCCGTTCCCCGGCGCCGGCGTCTCATGGCAGCTCGCGCGCCGCCGCCAGCACTTCCTCGGCATGGCCGGGTACCCTCACCTTGCGCCAGATCCGGGCGATCGTCCCGTCGCGGTCGATCAGGAAGGTCGCGCGGTCGATCCCCATATATTTGCGGCCGTAGAGGCTCTTCTCGCCCCAGGTGCCGAACGCCTCGCAGACGCTGCCGTCCAGGTCCGAGGCGAGCTTGACCTTGAGATCATATTTGCCCGCGAATTTGGCGTGGCTTTTCGAATCGTCCTTGGAAACGCCGAGGATCCAGGTTCCGGCCTTCTCGAATTCCCCGGCGAGCGCGGTGAAATCCTGCGCCTCCCGGGTGCAGCCCGACGTGTCGTCCTTCGGGTAGAAATAGAGGACGAGCTTGTTGCCCCGGAAGTCGGCGGGGCTGACCCGCTCGCCCGCCATGCCGGTCAGCGTCACATCGGGTACGGGATCGCCTTCCGCCAGCATTTCGAGTCTCCAAAGCCCAGGCTCGATGAACGGTCTGACGACGGAAAGGCTTCATCGCAAGCGGGAAGGCGAAAAGAGGCGGGACGGAACGGAAGGCCGCCCCGCCTCCCGCTCGCGATTCAGGGCGCGCTCGGCACGATCCGGAGGCGGCGATTGGCGAAGTCGACGGTCAGCGCCATGTTCCGCAGCGCCAGCGAGCCGATATTGCCGGCCGGCGAGGCCGAGGGAAAGCCGACGCTGGCGACCGCAAGCCGGGTCGTCCCGACGCTGACCGGCGCGGCGAGATCGATCGCCTGGACGGCGATTTCCTGGCTGACGGTGCGCGCGCGCCCGATGCTCCGCGCCTCGCCGCGCGTCGGCAGCGTGGCGACGGTTTCGGCGGGGAGGAACAAAGGCTGGGCGGTGTTGCCCGTATCGAGATGGACGTGCTGGACCGTGTCGCCGATGTTCAGCGGCAGCGTGAGGATGCCGCGGTCCAGCCCGGTCTCGACGATGTCGCGGCCGTTGGCGGCGGGCAGCGACCCGGGACCCGCGCTGAGCCGAAGCCGGCCGTAATCGATGGTCAGCAGCATTGTTTCGAAGAAGCCGATGCCGATGATCCCGTCCACCTGGGCGGCGCGCGGCCCGAGTTGCGGCAGCGGCGTCGTGCTGACGCCGCTGAAGGTCAGATCGCCGAAAGCGAGGCTTTGCACCCGATAGATCGGGATTCGGATCGGATTGCGTCCGGACGGATCGCCGGCCATCGCTTCGCCGACCTGCTCGAGGCCGAGCGATTCCGCCAGCGCCGGGGACACGCGCAAATAACCCGCGGCGCCGGTATCGACGCCGAAGCGAAACGGGCCCCGGCCGTTCACCGTCGCACTGATCACCGGCATCCCGCCGACCAGCTCCAACGCGACGTCGGCCCGCTCTCCCGTCTGGACCGGCGGCGGCGGTCGCATCCGGCGCACCACGGGCCGCGGCCCGGCGCCTGGCGGCGGCGGTTCCTGGCCCGCGGCCGTGCCCGCGACGATCATTGCGGCCGCGCAGGCCGCCAGCATCTTCACCTTCACATCGCCCTCCCTTGCTCGGCCAGCGTCTCCGCCAGCCTGTTCTCGATCGGCCGCGCTTCGACGGCGCGTTCGAACCCTCCGATCGCGTCGAACAAATCGATGCCCGCCTCCGCGAACATCGTCCTGAGGACATGGCCAAGCGCGGCGACGAAGCGCTCCAGGCGCTCCGCCTCGGCCGCGCCTTTGTCGGTCAGGGCGATCAGCCTCCGGCGGCTGTCACGGGGATCGCTCCGGTTCTCGACGAGGCCGGCGCCGGCCAAAGCGGCGCTGAGCTTGATGATGAGCGGATGGCTGAGCCGCAGACGATAGGCGATCTCGGTGATGCCGGTCGGGCCGTTGCTCCGCAGCAGCAGCAGGGTCGATCCGGCGCGCGCCGGCGCCTCGAAGCCCTGGTCGCGAAGCGCCGTCGCGGCCCCTTCGAGAATCAGCTCCGAGGCGCGTTTCAGCCGATGCGCCAGAAAAGGCAGGCCGAGGCTTTGAACGAAATCGTCCATCAAATCCGTATCCTGTTACGATTCTGACTACGTATGTAATCGACGGAATGAACGGCGGGTGAACGTCAGAGGTTTCGGTCGGCGACCCTGTCCCACAGCGCCCGAACCGTCGCCCGCGCCTCGTCATGGGCGGCGACGAGCGCGCTCCAGCTCGGCAGGCCGCAGGCGCGTGCGACGAGGGCGCGGCTCGGCTCGGGTGGGATGGCGGAGCTTGGCGACACCAGCCGCAGGATGACGAGGATCCGGGTCAGCAGCCGCAGGGCCGGATCGATCTCGGCGCCGACCAGGCCGGCCGCGTGCAGATCGGCCAGCGCCACTTCGAGGTGCGGGTGGAGGCCGATCCGGTGGCGCAGCTGGAGCACGTGCACCGCGAATTCGAGATCGACCAGCCCGCCCGGCCCCAGCTTGATGTCGAACGGCCCGCCCGGCGGCTTGTGCCGGTTCATGTCCTGCCGCATCGCCGCCGCGTCGGCGACGAGCTTCGCCGGGTCCCGCTCCTGGCCGAGCGCCGCCTCGACCGCCGCTGCCAGCTCCGCGCGCCCTTCGGCCGAGCCGTAGACCGGCCGCGCCCGGGTCAGCGCCATATGCTCGTAGGTCCAGGCCTGGGTCTTCTGATAGGCGTCGAAGCTCTCCACGCTGATCGCCAGCAGGCCGTCATTGCCGGACGGGCGAAGCCTCGTGTCCACGTCGTAGAGCGGCCCGGCGGCGGTCGGCACGCTCAGGGCGGCGGTGACGCGCGGCGCGAGGCGGTTGAAATAATCGGTTGCCCTGAGCGGCTTGCGCCCATCCGATTCATTCTCGTGGCTGCCGCTGAACAGATAGACGAGGTCGAGGTCGGAGGCGTGGGTCAGCGCCTCCCCGCCGAGCCGGCCGAGACCGAGGATGAGCAGCTCCGAGCCGGGCACCCGCCCGTGCGCCTGCTCGAACTCGGCGATGGCGGCCTTGGCGAGCACGTTGATCGCCGCCTCGGCGACCCTCGAATAGCCCTCGGTCACGTCGAGCGGATCGGTGTGGGCGGCGACCAGCTGGACACCCAGCGCGAAGCGGCGCTCGTTCACCCGCCGGCGGACCCGGTCGAGCACCAGCTGATAGTCCTCGCCGGCGCGGTCCGAGCGCGCGAAGTCGCGGATCAGGCTTTCGACCGGCGCCGCCGGCGCGAAGGCGCTGGCGTCGATCAGGCCGTCGAGCAGATCGGGCCGCCGGCCCAATTGCTCCGCCAAAGCCGGCGCGTGGCTGAGGATCGCGGCGAGATGCTGGGCGAGCGCCGGTCGAGCCTCGAGCAGCCGGTAGAAATTCACTCCGGTCGGCAGCCTAAGCACCAGATCGTCGAACCGGTTCAGCGCCCGCATCGGATCCGGCCCGGCGCCGAACGCGGCGATCAGCTCCGGAAGCATCGCCTCGAACGGCTCGCGCGCCGCATTGGTGCGAAGCGAACGCACCTTGCCGGAGCGCCAGCCCTCGATCCGCGCCCGCGCCGCCGCCGGCTCGCCGAAGCCGGCCTCCGCCAGGAGACGCTCGAGCGCCGGCGGGCTTTCCGGCAACCGGTCGCCGTCGGGGGCGGCGAGCGTGTCGTAGATCGCCGCCACCCGCTCGATCTGCGGACGGAGCAGGTCGAGCAGAGCCTCGCCGCCGTCGAGCCCGTGCAGCCGGGCGACCTGATCGAGATTTTCCGGCAGGCTGTGGGTCTGCCGGTCGTCGATCATCTGCAGCCGGTGCTCGACGGTGCGCAGCAGCCGGTAGGCCTCCGCCAGCGCCTCCGCGTCGGCCGGATCGATCCGCCCCGCTTCGGCCAGCGCGGCCAGCGCGTCGAGCGTCGCCGGCGCCCGCAGCTCCGGTACCCGGCCGCCATGGATGAGCTGGTGGATCTGGGCGTAGAACTCGACCTCGCGGATGCCGCCGCGGCCCCGCTTCACATCGTAGCCCGGCCCGAATGCCTGGCCTTGCGCATAATGGTCGCGGATTCGCCGGCTGATCGACCGGATCTCGCCGATCGCGCCGAAATCGAGCGACCGCCGCCACACGAACGGATGGATGGCCTCCAGGAAATAGCCGCCGAGCCTCGGATCCCCCGCCGCCGCGCGAGCCCGGATGAAGGCCGCCCGCTCCCAGGGCAGAGCCGAGGATTCGTAATAGGAGATCGCCGCATCGACCGGCAGAGCGATCGGAGTGACCTCCGGCGAGGGCCTGAGCCGAAGGTCCACCCGGAAGGCGTAGCCCTCCTCGGTCCGCTTCTGCAGGATCTCTGTCACCCGCTGGGCGATGCGCAGCGCCGCCTGATCGGGTTCCTCGCGCGGCCTTCGCGGCAGCGTTTCGGGATCGTAGAGATAGAGGAGGTCGACGTCGGACGAGTAATTGAGCTCGCGCCCGCCCAGCTTGCCGAGCGCGACGATCGAAAAGCCCCGGGGCTCCGCTTCGGGCGTCCGCTCCGCGATCGCGGCCGAAAGCGCGCGCTCGATGACCCGGTCGGCGAGGTCGGAAAGGCTTCGGGTCACCCCCTCCAGCGCCAGCAGCCCCGCGAGATCGGCGATTCCGAGCGCCAGCGCGAGGCCGCTTCGCTCCTGCCTGACCGCAACCATCGCATCGGCCGTCTCGCCCTCGGCCCGGGCGGCGGACAGGGCCGTGCTCAGGTCGCCGCGGCGCAACGCGTCCGAGACGGCCGGAAAGCGCTCGCCCTGAAAGGCGAGGAAGGGCGAATGCGCGGCGGCGCGCGCCAGCGCCTCGTTAACCCGCGATCTGGAATCCGTCTCATTCATGCCACAGCGGCGCTCCCGATCCGTTGCCGCGGCGCAATATTTGCAACTGGACCGACCAACGTACGTTAGTGTCCTTGTGAAGGATTGGAATTCGAGAATGCAGGCGATGGCCGGCAATGCAACCCGAAGGTTCGTGAAGGTGGCTCCCCCCACCGTTCATGCCGGCGTGGGCAATGCGCTGCGTCAGGCCTTCCGGCTCGACGGCGAGCTGCGCTCGCTCGAGCCCTTTCAGGATCTGCTCGCCCGCCTCGATTAAGCCTTTCATTTCGTCATGCCGGACTTGATCCGGCATCCACCTTCTCAGGCACCGCCGAACGAAGATGGACCCCGGATCAAGTCCGGGGTGACGAAATTGGGACATCAGGGAAAAACAGGGCCGAAGGCTGAATGCCGATACAGCCTAGCCTTCTTCGTCCGGATTCGGCTCCCGGTCGCGGCTGAGGTCGTCCACCTCCCCCATGATCGTTTGCAGCGCGGTCTGGTCGCCGGGCGTGCTGTGCGACCGGCGCGAGGGCAGCTTGCCTTCGTTGAGCAACGCCTCGAGCGCGACCCGGCCGCGCGCCACCCGGCTCTTGATCGTGCCGACCGCGCAGCCGCAAATCTCGGCCGCCTCCTCATAAGCGAAGCCGCCGGCGCCGACCAGGATCAGCGCCTCGCGCTGCGGCTGCGGCAGATGCATCAGCGCCCGCTGCATGTCGCCAAGCTCGATATGGCGATCCTGGCTCGCCGGGGCGGCCAGCAATTTCGACGCGGTCAGCTCGTCCCATTCGCCCTTGAAGCGGGCGCGCCGCATCTGGCTGAGGAACAGGTTCCTGAGAATGATGAAGGTCCAGGCGCGCATGTTGGTGCCGGCCTGGAAACGCTTCCGCGCCGCCCAGGCCTTCAGCAAGGTCTCCTGGACCAGGTCGTCGGCGAGGTCGCGGCTTCCGGAGAGCGAACGACCGAAGGCGCGCAGATGGGGAATCACCTGGGCAAGCTGATCCTTGAACTCGTCGTCGGGCAACGGGGCCCATTCGGTCCCGCTTGCCGCGCCGTCTCCAGATTGTGCCGGCTCCTGGCCCGCCATCAACGCTGCCTCTCGTGAAATTTTTCGACTATCGCGGCTCAGCGCCGGCCGGCGCCGCCGCTTGCCTGAAAATAGGGTCTAACGCCAGACTAACAACACCACCACGAACGCCACAATAACCAGGAGCAAGCCCCAGGTCAGGATATAGCGAGTCATATGCGGCGTGCTGCCGGCGCGCGCCTCGGTGGTGCTGACATGCTGCTCGTCGTCCATCGCCTGTGATCGTCCCGCTTGAAGTTCCATTCGTTACAGGCGGGCAACGCGTTCTCGATGCCCGGGTTCCCCGGCAATGGGGACAGTTACTTTTCCGCGCCGCGGCACGGTGCTTCGAACGGCGTGCGGAAAAGTAACTGTCCCCGTTCGGGCGTCCCCTTTTTCAGGCCGGAACCGTCGCGGTGTCGAAGAACAAGGCCTGGGCGATCGCCGCCTTCACCGTCGAGCGCTGGAAAGGCTTGGTGATGAGGAAGGTCGGCTCGGGCCGCTCGCCGGTCAGCAGGCGCTCGGGGAAGGCGGTGATGAAGATGACCGGCACCGCGAATTCGGACAAGATATCCTTGACCGCGTCGATGCCGGAGCTGTCGTCGGCGAGCTGGATGTCGGCGAGGACGAGGCCCGGCCGGCTGGCCATCGCCTGGCTCACCGCCTCGTCGCGGGTGACGGCGACGCCGGTGACGTTATGGCCGAGGTCGCGGACGATCGTCTCGATGTCCATGGCGATGATCGGCTCGTCCTCGATGATCAGCACGTTGGCGCGGGTCTGCCGCTCGATCTCGGCGAGCGCTTCGGCGACGAGATTCTCCACTTCCTCCGCCGATGCGCCGATCAGATAGCCGGCGTCCTCGGGGGTAAAGCCTTCCATCGCGGTCAGCAGCAGCGCCTGGCGCGACAGCGGCGTGATCCGCGACAGCCGGGCCTGGGCGATCCCGTCGGGCTCGTCCGGATCGGCATGGCCGGGCTCTTCCTCGACATTGGCCGACGACCAGATGGCGTGGAAGGTGCGGTAGAGGCCGAGCCGCGGGTCGACGTCGCGCGGGAAGGAATCCGGAGCGG
>Ga0190274_10001711_pt1 | contig 12850 bp, 34 predicted proteins | sample Popmic531T_FD_133002 | JGI IMG/M metagenome (GOLD analysis project Ga0190274, IMG submission 133002) | Populus adjacent soil microbial communities from riparian zone of Yellowstone River, Montana, USA - 531 T | ecosystem: Environmental > Terrestrial > Soil > Riparian zone | place: USA: Montana...
ACGACGAGAACTACGTGCAGCAGTTCGCGGAGGAGTTCCTGGAGGCCACCGGCGACCAGGAGCAGCGGCTCACCGTGAACGAGCTGTACGGGCGGTACGAGTCGTGGGCGCGGTTCGAGATGGGACTCAAGGGGCTGGACATCAAGAACCGGGTGTACTTCTCGCGCGAGCTCGGCGGGCTCGAGGAGCTCGACGAGGAGCACGGCGTACGGCGCGGTGAGTGGAAGTTGGAGGGCGTCAAGGTGCGCGGGTTTAGGGGCCTGCGGTGGACGAAGAACTAGGTCGTGAGAAACGGGTACCGGAACGGTTCCGGCACCGGTCGGATCTACCGGAACCGTAGTGGAACCGAGTGACTTACGTTATGAGTTCGTTGTAAGACTAAAGTTAGTGGAACCTCTACCGGAACGGGTAGTGGTAACCGGTCTACCAGCGTAGTTCCAGTAGTTCCAGTAGTTCCGGTAAAAATAGAGAAATATGTCTACGCGCGCATCGCACGTGCGTCAGGCTTGCCGGCTACTGCGGAGGTTTTGGAGAAAGTTACTGGTAACCGGAACCGGCACGCACAATCACAGGTGATTTCACCGTAGTTTGGTAGTCTGAGGTAGAGCGGTTCCGGTACCGGAACCGGTACGACGAGGGAGTGAAAGTGAAGCGAGGACTCACGCTCGAACGGCACATCGAGGTCGGCGCGCGGCTGAGCGACCTAAGCGGCGAGCTCACGACGCTGCTCGTCGAGACGAACCAGCACTACCCGGTTGGCTCACCGCAGGTTCAGCGGCTTAAGCAGGTCGTCGATCGCCTGGCGAAGGCACGGTCGTCGCTGGACGACGCGGTGTACCGCGAGCACGACGACGCGTGCGCGCACATCTACTACCCACTTACGGAGGACGAGGGGCGAGGTTCGGAGCACCTGGTCGCACTGCCGCACCGCTGCGGTACGTCAAGTCGCGCGGGCGCACGGTGACTACGCTGACGACGTGGCTGGTCGAGGGTACGCGCGCAGGCTGGCACTTAAGTGCCCAGACGTCAAGCGACGGGGCGCGCGAGGTGGGCGAGCGTGCCGCATGCTGGCCGGCGAGGGCACGCGACACGCGGGGTTCGGACCGTGCCAGGCGCACGGTTCGAGCGCCCAGCACCGAGCTTGGGAGCTGACGTTGGACGTAGCGAGGGAGCTGAACGTCTCGCCGTGGGACGCGCTGCTCAAGGCGACGCGGCTGGCGGCGGGGCGCGTCGCGTGGGTCGACCTGCAGCTGGACGAGGCGACGCGGGCGAACGACGGCGACGCGGGAACACCGGCGGTTCGGAACTGGCTCAAGGAGTCGCGGCTGGAACGCACGCTGCTGGCGCGCACGGCGAAGGCGGCGATCGACGCCGGGGTCGCCGAGCGACTGGTGCGGCAGGTCGAGCTGGAGGGACGGCTGGTAGCGGAGGTGCTGGGGCGGACACTGGACGCCCTCGAGCTGACCGCCGAGCAGCGGCAGACGGCCTTCGCGACGGCGCACCGCGAGCTGCTGGCGCTGGAGTCTAGTAGTACTGAGGAGAACGGGTGACGAGGCAGAGGTACTCCTGCGCCTGCGGCGCGGGCTGGACGGGCACGCGGGTGGCGCACTGCGGCGCGTGCCACGAGACGTTCACGACGGTCGGCAACTTCGACAAGCACCGGCGCGGCGGTCGCGGCTGCCGCCCGCCGGCGGAGGCGGGCCTGGTCGGGCGCGAGACGCCCAGCGGCGTTCGCTGGTCGGCCCCGGGCGCCGACGTGCCGGAGGACCGCCCCGCTTACGCCGGACGGTCCTCCTGAGGTCGCGCTACGTCACTCGCAGTACGTCTTGCTGACGTGCGCGTCCGGAACGCGGGCGTCGAAGTGCGCCACGGGCGTGCTGTCGTCGGCGCGCAGCGGGACGCGGGCGCCGCAGCGCGGGCACGACCCGGACCCGGGACTACGCTTGGGCGGCGTCTTCTTGGGTATGTACTCGTGCCGGTCGTCCTCGTCCTTGGAGCGCTTCCGTCCCACGTGGTTACCTCTCTGGGTTCTGGTCCTCGGGAACCCGCCCGGGGTTGCTCGGGCAGCTGGGTTCGTGCTGGTACCTCTCGTTGAGGGTGAGGAACTTGTGGTTGTCGTCGTACTGGCAGTACACCCAGTCGGGCTCGCGGCCGTTGCCGGTCACCGGTTGTCGCCGTTCCGCGAGGCGTCGCCGGCCTCGACCTTGGCGCAGTCGCCGCACAGCCCGGTGGCGTCGCCGATGCCAACACCGCACTGGTTACAGTGGTTCGTGACGGGTTCCTCCTGGTCGGTCACCGGTCTCCTCTCCTCTCCTCACGCCGGTGCGGGTTCGCGCCGGTCAAGGCCACTCACGTGTGGGATTCAGGCCACACGTGAGTCACCTTGAGGTCGCTACCTCACTACTTCTTCTTGGGGTTCCACGGCTTGGGACCCTTGGGCGACGGCTTGTCGGTCGGCTTCGGTGGGCTGGGATGCTTCATGGAGATGTGCGCGTACAGCTCGGCCTGCGTCTCGGCCGTGTAGTTGTCGCACTGCGAGCACGGGAAGCTCACCGGTCACCGCCCAGCGGGCAGCCGGCCGCGTGGCGGCCCGTGCACGCGTCGGCGCGCTCCTGCCGCCGCTGGTCCCACACGGCAAAGGCCGCGACCAGCAGGTACCCGATCATGATGAGCAGGGCGCCGACCGTCGAGTGCCCCAGCGGGGCGGCGCTGCCGTAGGCGCTGGCCATCACGACGTGCTCGCTGCGGACGTGCCGGAAGCTGGCCGGCGCGTGCGCGTGCAGCACGGCGCGGACTGGGTTCTGCATCTCCTTCTCCCTACCTCTTGCGCTCGTTGTTCGTGCCTGGCTGGCTGGGCTGGATCTTGGGCGCGCGGTTCTCGCTGACCGTCGCGCCGCACGTGCACTTCACGGTGGTGATGACGCTGAAGATCGTCTCCGTGATGTCCGTGCTGCGCTGGCTGGCCGGGTGGCTGCAGGCGTCGGCCACGGCTACCTCCTAGCAGTCCTGGAGCCGCGTACCCTCGTACACGACCTTGTCGTGACACGTGACCGCCGGGCCGCGCACCGGCGGGGCCGCCGGCTCGTACGCCAGCAGGTAGATCACCAGCGCGACGGCGGCCAGCAGCAGCAGCCCGGGCAGCGCGCCGGTCCTCCTTCTAACGGGTCGGCAGCCGCCGCCGGTACCAGAACCGCCGGACGCGCCGCCGCGTGCTGTACGACCACGCTGGCCGGTCGGAACGGCGTCACGTACGGCGCGCTGCGCGGACGCGCGGACCGACGGTAGGTTCGGCGTGCGCGGCGCGCCGACCGCGCGCAGGACGGAGCCCCGCGCGCGGCCGACGGACCGCCCGAGCCGACTCACCGGCGCCCGCCGGCGTGCCGCCACGCGTGCGGCAGCTCGCCGTTCAGCGTGATGAGGCGGTCCAGCACCAGCATGACGCGGCACACGCACTCGCGGTGCAGCTGGGCCACCGTGAGCGACGGGCAGCGCTCGGCGGCGTCGAGCCGGAAGCGCAACTCGCCCAGCAGGTCGTTGGCGCTGACCTGGGTCAAGTCGACGCCGCCCTGCAGCTCGGCGATGCGCAGCGTCGGGTCGGCCCCGGACGCGGACGCGGTGAACGTGGTGGTCACAGGCACAGTAGCTCCTCTGGTCGGTGGTCAGCGGTCGGCGGTCAGCGGTCAGCGTCGGAACGCTAACCGATTATATCACAACTGTGGTGATCTGAACCCACTGGTCGCGGCCCGGTTTCGGACCGCTACCAGCAGGAACAGTTCATCACACCTGGTGGTTCGCCTCGTCGGTACCGGTGCAGCCGACCCGGCAGCTGGACGCGTGCACGGTCCGCGCCACGAAGCGCTCGGCCTCCTCGACGAACGCGCGCCGCTCGCCGCGCGCCTCGACGTCGTGGACCAGGAACACCTGCTGCTCGCACGCCGCGACCAGCGCGGCGAACCGCGCGAGCGCCTGCCACGGCAGCTCGTAGTCGTCCTCGCACCACCAGTTGATGCCGTCGGTCCAGGTGACGATCCACCCGCCGACGTAGTCGTCGGGCTCGGTGTCGGGCGAGTTCCGCAGCACGTACGCCGCGAAGTCGACGCCGTGGTACTCGCTGGTCACCGGCACACGTGTGCCGTCGGTCAGCTCGAACAGGTCACCCGTCATCACGCCAGCTCCAGCCCAGCGTTGACACCGCACTCGTAGTGCGCCACGACAACACGTGGGTTGTCGGAGAACTGCGCGAGTCCGTCGTCGGCCAGGTCGCCGGCTGCCTCCTCGCAGACGTCGCAGACCTCGAGGACCTGCGCCTCGGTCAGCTCGTCGAGCGCGACGTTGAGGAACTTGCCCTCGGGCGTCAGCTGGACGGGTTCGAAGTCGCTCTTGGTGATGTACATCATCAGCCTCCTAGGTCTGCGGTCTGCGTCAATTTTATCACACAACGGTGACGTAGCCGTCACCGCGACCAAGATCTTTTGGGAGATCTTGGTCACGGTCACCGCTCGTCAGTCCGCCGACTGGACCTCCACGCTGGGCCAGTAGTAGATCGCGTCGCGACCCATGCTGTCCTGTTGCGTGGCGAGCGCTCCCGCTGCCAGCGAGCTGACCAGCGCGTTCACGTCGTTCCAGATCCGCTCGCCCACCTCGCTGTTGATCCCATCGTACTCGGCCTCGAGGTACCCGAGGTCCAGCACGAAGCGCAGCAGCTCACCGACGTTGTGGACAACCAGGCCCACGCACTCGCGGCCGTACATGCCGCGCCCGCTGTACGTGCGCAGCGCGCCGAGGTCGCCGGCGGCGTCCTCCACGCGGTCCCGGAGGACCTTCCACGTGTCGCGCGACAGTTCGAGCGCGCTCACCGGTGGAACCCGTCCGTGCGGTCCAACACGCGGTTGCGCCAGGCCAGTCGTACGACCTCGCGGGTCGCGATCGTGAGGCGCTGGATCACGTCGTCCACGACGACGTAGGCGTTCTCGAGCAACCCATTCGGGTCGAAGCTCTCGACGAACACCACCTTCTCGTCCTGGAGGAACGCGATCGTGTCCTCCCTCACCTCGATCTTGAACATCAACATCTCCCTCGGTCGACTAACCGGTCACGGCGCGCGCTCCACGAGGTGGAGCGCGACCGTCACGGGATCAGTCAGGCCTGGCGCTGCGCCCAGCGCGACCAGCGGCAGTCGGGCGCGTGCGCGGTCGCGCCGCCCAGCACGTAGTTGCCGCAGTCACCGCAGGCGTTGTGACCGTCTGGGTCGTTGATCAGCGCCGTGAGCACGCCCTCGATCCAGCGGACGGCGACGTGTGTGAACGTTGGCTCGAGGAACACCTCGCCCCCGAAGCGCTGGCGGGCGAGCCGCCCGTCGGGCCCGTCCACGTACACGTACCGCTCACCCAGGCTGTCGGCCTCGACGTCCAGCGAGATCGTGTACACCAGCGCGGAGCTTCGTCGCTCGCGGTACGGCGTGTCGTCGTAGTCGGTCAGGTCCATCGGTCCTCCTACTCGTACTTCCACAGCAGCGCGCGGGCGATGACGACGATCATGTGCGCGTCGGCCTCGCTGTTCGCCGCGTCGAGCACGTAGCCGTTCGGCGTCTCCTGCTCCTGAAACCAGCGCAGGAGGTCGTCGCGGTCCTCGCCGTCCTCGGTCGCGTACGTGTGGTCCACGGCGAGCTGCCGCAGCTCGGGCGTGAGAACCACGCTCACGTGCCCCTTGAACTCTCTCATCGTTGCTCCTAGGTCTCCGACTAACCGGTCACGGCCAGGGCGGGTTCGTAGAACCCGCCCGACCGTCGCCGGATCAGGCGGACGGCGTCGCCTCGACTGGCGCGTCGCCGGTCAGGACCAGCGCGGCGGCCTCGACGATCTTCTTGAACTGGGCGGCGGTCTTGGCCTCGCTGCCCAGCGTCGCGAGCGCGCGGTCGATCCGCGCCTGCAGGTCCTCGACCTTGGGCTTGCGGCCGGCGGTCGGGGGCTTGACCTCGCCGTTCACGACCTTCTCGATGAAGGCCATGATCACGGGCACCTCGACGGTGTGGATCTTGCCGTTCTGCGCGCGCCAGACCTGGCTGTCGTTCAATCCGGTCACCGCGCTGATGGAGGGGCGGGTGAAGCCCTTCTCCCGCAGGTCGGCCATCGCCTCGGTGATCTGCTTGCGGACGGTCTCGGCCGCCTGCGCGGCGTTACCGGTCCGGGCGGCCTTGGCGGCCGGCACGGCGTCCGTCTCGGGCACGTTGTCCAGCTTCTTGGTGGTGGTGGCCGCCTTGCCCTTCGGGGCCTGGGGCTTGGGGGCGGTCTGGACGGCTGCGGTCATCGCTGACTCCTTGGTCTTCGGTCGGTTTTTCCTGCTAAGACCAGTCTAGCACACGTCGTGAGTTATTAACCCACGACTTTCAAGATCTTTTCTGGTCTCACCAGCGAGTTCGATCTTGCGATCGAGCGCGCTGGTCAGACCAGGCGGGTGTGACCCGCCCGATCTTACTCAGCGAAGTGCCTCGAGCTGTAACCCGTCGTCTGCGATCGGAACACGAGGTACGTCGTTGTCCACGAGGACGTTCATGATGTCCTCACGTGTCACGTAGTCGGTGAGTTCAGCTGCGCGGTTCGGGACGTACCACACCTCGTAGTCGCCCCCGAGAACGTCCAGGTACGCCTGGAAGATCTCACCGGACGCGGTGTGCCACGTCTCACTGAGCTCCACGCGGTGGAACACCGGCTCGGGTTCGGGTACCATGCGCCGGTAGGCGACGGTCCACTGGGACATGCCAGCCTCCAAGATCGAGTTCCGACGGCCATCGTCAGCACCAGCCTCACTGGTGGACGCCTCGCGGCGTTTCGGCCTAGGTCGGGTTCAGTGGGTGTGCTTGGCCACCCGGCTGCCCGACGCGCACGCCAGGCAGGGTGCGACGGCGACCTTGCGCCTGGGCCGGATCACGGTCGGGTCCACGCGGTTGCCCGTGGAGGAGGTTCGCTGGGTGCGGCGGGTGTTGATCATCATTGGTCTGTGCTCCTGGGTCGGGTTCTGTCGGGTCGGGTTCGTACGGCCTCGTCAGCGGGCGCACCACGCCCGGACGCCCCGGTGGGGCGTTTCGGCCTAATCCTCGTACATCTGCGGGATCTGCCAGTCCGGCACCTTGTGCCCGTTTTCGCACCCGACGTCCGTGGGCGTGTCTACGAAGTAGACGCTGCCGCAACCGGGCGCCCCGCAGACGTGCCCGTCCGCCGTGGGGTGCGCTACGTAGCGCAGATCGTTACGCACTGCTGCCTCCTAGATCAACTACGGTCCTCGTCAGCGCTGGCGTCACCAGCGGACGGCGCCCCGACGCGCCGTTTCGGACTGGTCGGACGGCTACGGCCGGTCCTCGCGGACGTACCAGCTACCGTGGCGGTAGTCCAGGGAGCAGCTGTCCTCCGACGGGCAGTCCACGCCCGTGACCCGTACCTCGGTTGGACTGGACTGGCCGGACGTCAGCGCCGCTAGCCCGCCGAACGCTGCCCCTACCGCGAGCGCTGCGCTGACTGCGATAGACGCGATCTTGAACCGCACCATGTCTGAGCTCCTTGATCAACTACGGTCGGTGGTCTGGTTGGCTGGCGTACGCGCGTCGCGCGCCCTGCCCGCCCGCCCAGCGGATTCCGTTTCCGTTTTCCGCTGTACCAGTAGTCTAGCAGGCAGAGTAAGATCAATACCAGATTCGAGCAAGATCTTTTGTGGTAGTTGCTACTGCAAACTTGATCTTGCACGCACAATGATCTTGCACAATGCGCAAGATCGGGTGCGTTGCACGTGCAAACTTGATCTTGCCGGACCGGCAAGATCGATTTTCATTTGATCTTGTGCGCAGGTGCCCATACCGTACCTCCGATATTTTTATCTGAGGCAAACCAGCAGTGAGTAACGTTCGTGCGCTACGCTGAGCCCCGCGGGACGCGACGTCCCGCTAGGCCGCCGGCCACAACCGAACAGCCGCGTGTCCGGTGCCAGCTCGCGCTGGTAAGCCACCGTGCACGACGGTAGAGAGCAGCGTTAAGATGCCCCGCGAGCACGTCTACGGCAACCTGGTCACCGTCACCGACGGTGACGACCGCCGCGTCCAGCTGCGGCTGGTCCTCACCTGGACCCGCGACCACCCGACCGTCTACCTGGACGTGGACGGCTGGGACCACGACGCGGCCGAGGCCGTCGACCTCGGTGGTCCCCACCTCGAGCTGGACTGGCCCGCCGTCAACAAGCTGGTGCGCAAGCTCCGGGTCGCCCGCGACCAGTCCTGCGGTGCCCCCGAGTAGCGCCGCGCCGTCGCGCTGGACCTACGGTCCACCGGTAGGCGGCACCGGCGGCTCGCCGCCCGTGACCAGGAACGCCCACGGGCCCACCCCGGTCACCTGCTGGTAGGTCGCCTCCAGCTGGGCCGCCGACCACCACTGCTGCTCGGTGAACCACGCCCCCACCGGCACGTCCTGGACGAGCCCCAGCACCGGGTCGCTGACCCGCAGCTCGCCTCCCGGCCGCACGGCGTACGTGAGCCGCGCCGGCAGCAGGCCGTCGCCCTCCAGCTCGGCCAGGTTGTCGCCCAGCCACCGCGCCCGGTACTCCGCCGCCGGGCGCGGCACGAACCAGCTGCCCACCTGGGTCTCCTCTCGCCGCCGCGACCGTACTACCACACCGGTGCTGGCCGCGCTACCGTTGACGCGTGACGCGCGACCCGCGGGACGACGCCGCCGGCGAGTGGACCCTCGTGACGCTGCGCGCCCACCTACTGGTCCTCCTCGACGAGCGCGACCGCCGCTACGAGCGGCGCTTCACCGACCTGGAGACCGCGCTCCGCGCCGCGCTGACGGCCGCCGAGCGCGCCGTAGGCAAGGCCGAGACGGCGACCGAGCGCCGCTTCGAGGGCGTGAACGAGTTCCGCCAGACGCTGTCCGATCAGGCCGCGACGTTCGTCACCCGCGCCGAGTCGGCGGCCTCGCTGGACCGCGTGACCGAGCGCGTCACCGAGCTCACCGACCGCGTGAACCGCACCGAGGGCCGCTCCGGCGGCGTCTCGGCCAGCGTCGCGCTGGTCATCACGCTGGTCGGCGTCCTGCTGGCCGTCGCCACCGTGGTGCTCCTGGCGGCGTAGCGGGCAGCTCACCGTGCCGGTGCCGCCGCCGGCTACCGTTCGCCTAGACCGACCCAGACCGCCGACCGCCGACCCTAGGAGTCACCTCGTGGTCCCCCTCCCACCTCCGTCCTCGCCCCGCCCCCGCCGGCGCCCGCTGGACGTCGTCAGCACCGCGACCGAGCGCTCGCTCGTCGGCGGCGGCACGACGCTGACCGTTAAGCTGCGGCTGGACGCCGACGTCGACGCGCTGCCCGTGCAGCGCCGCCTGCTGGAGCTGGTCGAGGAGCTCGGCGACGCGCACACCGCCCGCCGCCGGCACCACGAGCGCGGTGACCTGCCGTGACCCAGCCGCCTCCGCCTCCCGACCGACCGTACCTGGCGACCGACCGCCCCGGCCCGGCGCTGCACGTGGTCGTCTGCGACCTCGCGGACGTGGACCTGCTGCCGCTGGCCGGCGGAGGCGCGGTGGTCGCCACCGGGACGACGCTGCTGCGCGGCGACGGCTACCGCGTCCGCGCGTACCCGGCGCCCGGCGACGCCGCTCCCGCGCTGGACCTCGCGCTGGACGAGGCCGTGGACGTCGCGTACGCGCTGCTGGCGCTGGTCCGCGACGCGGACCGCGCCGAGCTGGCCTACCGCCTCGCCACCCAGGACGTCACCCGCTCCGGTGCCGTAACCGCCCTCGAGGAGGAACTGTGACCACCGACGACGACGCCCGCGCCGCCGCCGACGACGCCCGCCGCCACCGGGACGACCGGTGAGCCAGGTGACCGACCTAGCGACGCGACTCCGCGCCGCCGACGACCGCGTAGCGGTCGTGGAGCGCCGGCTGCTCGCCGCGCGGCTGGGCCTGGCCGGCGACGACCTGGAGCTGCTGCTGAACGCGACCGTCACCGACCTGCTGGAGCTGCCGGCGTCCGTGACGCTCACGCTCGGGGCGGCGCGGTTGCTCGCCGAGCTGGACGCGCGCGACGCGCGGGCCCACCCCGTGGACCTCGAGCACCTGGACGACGTCCTGGTGGCGACCGTGCTCACCGGCGACGAGCGCCGCGTCACCGCCGCCCTGCAGCCCGCCCTGGCGTGCGACCCGCTGACCGCGACCGTGCTGCTGGAGGTCGACGACCGCGAGGTCCTCGCGCTGGACGCCGACGACGCCGAGGACGTCGCCTACGCGCTGCTGCGCCTCGCCCGCGAGGCGCGCGACCGGACCGCCGAGGACGTCCCGTGACTGAGCTGACGCCCGCCGCCCGCCGCGCGCTGGAGCTGGCCCGCGACCTGGCGGCCGTGGACGACCTGACCTCCCTGCTGGACGCGCTCGTGACCCGGGCCCGCGCCCGGGGCGCGGCCCCGCCGGCCGCGCTGCTGGACGACCTGTACGACCTGCTCGCGGACCTCCGCGACGCCCTGACCGAGGAGACGTAGTGGCCCGCGAGTACGACCCCCGCCCGAACCCCGGCCGCCCCCGGCCGAACCCCCGCCGCTCCGGCTGCCTCCGGTCCGCGCTGGTCCTGCCGGTCCTCGCCTACCTCACCGCCCACCTCACCGTACTCTCCAGGAGGACCCGTGGCGCGCAGCCGCAACCCCGTAGGTGACTTCAACACCCGCGGCCAGGACAAGTGCCCGCACTGCGGCGACTACTTCCCGTCCGCGTGGGCGGCGAGCCATGTGTCCGGCTGCCCCAAGAACCCGGCCAACGCGACCCCCGCTCAGCCGCCCGAGGAGTCACCGTGACCCGCGCCGACCTCCTAGCCGCGCTCGCCCACGCCGACGACGTCCTGACCGCGCTGGTAGTCGAGGCGTGCGTAGCTGGCTACCTGACCGTCGATGACCAGGTTGTGGACGACCTCCTCGAGGCCGTCTCGCGCCTGCGCCACCGCCTGTCCACCGACCTCACCGGTCCCACCGACCCCACCCGGGAGTCACCGTGACGCGCGAACCGTGCCCCGGCACGCCGCACCGAGGTCACACTCACTCCGCCGAGCCGTGCCCACTGGGCGCGGCCGCCCGACCCCGCCACCGGAACGTCGACCCGTGCGTGTACGAGTGCGATCACGACCTGTCTGACGCGCTGGCGACGCAGCCTGGCCGCTGGGTGGACCCCGGCGAGAAACTCACGATCCCGGACCGCCTACGCTACCGCGTTCTCGCGACGCCGTGGTACGACCACGAGCACTCCGGCCGCTACCCGGCGGACCGGTGCGTACCGGCCGGCTGGGAGCTGGAGGTCACCCTGCTGCACGCGGGTGCCAACCCGTACCACCTCGCGCCGCTGGGCGTCACGCAGCTCGAGGGTCCCACGCTGGACCCGGCTGCCGCCCGCCGCCAGGTGGTCGACTACCTGCGGACGCTCGCCGCGCCGCTGGTGACCCGCGTCGCCCCGGCGGACGTGGAGCTGTGGGCACCGGTGGGCGACCGGCCGTGAACCGCACCGGACCGGTGCCGCCGACCGGTAGCGTTCGACGTGGTCCGCCGGCCGACTCCCCAAGTCACCCCGACACCGCCGACCGGCGGACCGCCTGACCGAGACCTACGACCGAGGAGAACCCACCGTGAAGATGACCCGGCAGCTGCTGCGCGACGTCGGCGTGTGCGCGACGTACGTGCGGCGCTTCAGCGAGCTGTTCCCCGCCGAGACCCACCCGGACGGCGTGGAGCTCAACCAGGAGACCTGCACCCAGTACGCGAACGACTTCGACTGGCAGTGGGCGGTGTCCGAGTTCCTGTCCTGGAGCGGCCGGATGCGGCACGAGGAGCTGGTGGCGTCTCGGAGCGCCGAGGCGCGCGCGTTCGGCACCGGCATCACGAAGAAGGCGGCGCTGTTCGGCTACCTGTTCGACGAGCACCCCGAGTTCCGCAACGAGCGCGTCGTGGACCTGGCGCGGACCGCCGACGAGCGCGCCGACCAGCGCGCGCTGGAGGCGGTCAGCGTTGCGCAGCGCGACCTGGCCGAGGCGCGCCGGCAGGTCGCGTACTGGGCCGAGCAGCTGCCGAACCGCGAGCGGCGGCTCGAGGAGGCGACCGCCGAGCAGGCGGGCGCGTTGCGCCGCCAGACCGCCCGGACCGCCGCCGCCGCCGCCGAGCGCGTCGCCCGGCTGGGCCGCCAGCTCGCCGACGCCCAGGCCGCCGCCGAGGCGGCCGCCGCCGCGCTGGCCGAGCTCCCGGCGCCCGAGCCCGCGCCCGAGCCCGAGCCCGCGCCGGAGACTCCCCAGCCCGCCCCGGCCGACTCGACCGGCGAGTCCGCCGCCACCGAGCCCGCCCAGCCCGCCCGGCTGCGCGACGCCAGCTTCACCTTCTAGGCTGGTACCGTGAGCACCCTCGGCCTCGCGCTCGCCGTCACCGGCGTCTCCCTGACGTCCGTGGCGACGCTCGCCGAGGCGGCCGCCGGCTGGCCCGGCGTCCGCCGCGTCGGCCGGCGGGTGCTCGCGGTGCTGGGGCCGCCGGTCCGACCGCTGGTGCGACCGAACCGACGCGCTAACCGCCGCCGGTTGCGCGTGACGCTGGACGCCGCGATAGCCGCCGAGCTGCGCGCCGCGTACGCCCAGCTGGAGGCCCAGACCGGTACGCGCTGCGACCGGCGCGGCCACCTGCTGCGCCCGACCGCCGCCTTCGGCAACCGGTGCCGCCGCTGCCGCGTGTACGTCGAGCCGGGGTCACAACCCAACCCGCGCTGCGCGCGCCGAGGCCACCGCGCGGCCTGGGACGGCTACCACGAGTACTGCCGCCGCTGCGGCGCGCGGCACGAGCACGTCTCGCGCG